>Ga0210144_1000335_pt1 | contig 26619 bp, 22 predicted proteins | sample Muzzi_PWA_D2_FD_185532 | JGI IMG/M metagenome (GOLD analysis project Ga0210144, IMG submission 185532) | Wetland microbial communities from San Francisco Bay, California, USA, that impact long-term carbon sequestration - Muzzi_PWA_D2 (SPAdes) | ecosystem: Environmental > Aquatic > Marine >...
AGGGGGCGATCGGCGGATCAATGGCAATGCTGTCAATGGCCGAAATGCTTCGTAGAGCGGAAGAACTTGTATTTTCCAGGGATCTGCCAGAAGAAGATCAGTTGGGATTTGGGCAATGGATGGAAGGCGCTAGGCGGTTGTTGTTTGGTTCCGAGCGGATCCTCGACGCACCAAACACTGTAAGAGTTCAGGCTCTTCGGCAACATGGTCTTGATCACGGAGTACGGGCCCGATGCTATGTTGAGGGAGACACAGAGTTCGGAGCCCTTACGGGAATCCTCGGAATTCAGGATGGGATAGACTTTGTCAACCTTCGTGGGCAGGTGAGCGAGAGGGCGGGAAGGGGCGTCGCCTTTCGGGATTCGCTAAGGAGAGATATGGAGCAAAACATCTTTAGTTTCGTTGTCATAGATGGAGATCGAGAAGATTATGTGCGTGCGGTAAGAACAGCGGCTGAACGGGGCGAGATGTTTGGATCGTTCTTGATATCCGATCCTGATTTCGAGTTATTCAACTTCACGTTGAACGAGCTATGCGAAATTCTCTGGGAAATCGCCAAGAAAAACGGAGTCAAAGAAGGCAATATGACACATTTCGTGGAGGCTGTTAAATCCGCGCGGTCCGGGAGCGAAATGCTCGAATTCGCCCAACGTGCCGTGCCGGCGTTAGAGCAAGTTAAGAAGGGGAAAGAGTGGGGCGAGAAGTTGATGTCATACGCGGTAGAGAATCCCCAGATGAAATCGTCAAGGTCAGAGGGTCAGGAATTGCGTCCAATCTTGGAGTTCGTGCAGCTCTTGAGTCGGTGTCGATCAGTGAACTATGTGAGCACTCGAGATGAATGTAAGGTCGATCCGGAACGCGGGCGAATAGTAAGGAAGGACAGTGATCGGTGATTGTGTGCTTATCCAGGGGGGAAGTGGCGCGGGGAACGGTGTGCGTGTTGGTGGTCCTCTAGAAGTGCCACCGCTCCCCCTGCGCCCGCATGACGATGCCCGCGCAGGCGCGGGCGTCCGACAACGCCTCGTGGTGCCTCAATTCCGGGCCGAGGCGGTTGCACACGTCGGGCAGGCGGGTGGGGCGGATGTTCCACGTCGCGCGGGCCAGGCGGACGGTGCAGACGTAGGGCTTTCTCGGGGCGGGCAGGTCGTAGAGGGCGCAGCAGGCCCGTAAGACCGCCCGGTCGAAGGGGGCGTTGTGGGCGGCGAGGAAGCGGGCGCCCTTCATCAGGCGGGCGACCTCGGGCCACAGGTCGGCGAAGGTGGGGGCGTCCCTCACGTCGTTCCAGGTCAGGCCGTGGATGTGGGTGAAGAAGAAGCGCGTCGAGGGCGGCCGGATCAGGAACGCCGCCTCCTGGGTGACCTGACCCGCCTCCACCCGCACCAGCCCCACGGCGCAGGCGCTCGTGGCCTGGTGGTTGGCGGTCTCGAAGTCGATGGCGAGGAAGGCGCTCACGGGGGGCTCCGGCAGGGGACTGCGTCCCCCGACAGTGCCGGAGCGGGTGGGGGGTGTCAACCGGAGGCGGGCTGGGGCGGGGGCTAGGGCGTCAGGCCCAGGGCCTCGCCGGTGCGGTCGGCCCAGCCGAGGGCGGCGAGGTAGGCCTCGCGGACGGCGGTGGTGTCGAGGCCGGAGTCCTCGACCTCGGGCCAGTCGCCCTCCTCGTAGGCCAGGGTGACGGCCAGGGCCCGGCCGGGGGCGCCCTGGCGGTCCACCAGGGCGGCGCGGAGGGACTCGGCCAGGGGCAGGGACGCCACCACCTCGTCCATGGTGCAGTCCATCATCGCGTCCAGCACGGAGAACAGGCCGGTGGCGAAGAACACCTCGGGGTGGTCGTGGCCGGCGGCGCGGGCCAGCTCCTCGCACATGCGGGCCCGCATCAGGGCGGTGGCCATGAGGGCGGGGGGCTTGTCGGACAGGTCGGCCAGGGCGATCAGGGTGGCCCAGCGGCGCACCTGGTCCAGCCCCAGCAGAACCACGGCCTGGCGCATGGACTCGACCTGGTGCGACAGGCCGAAGTAGGGGGCGTTGATGTACTTGAGCAGCCGGTAGGAGAGCCCCACGTCCTGGGCCACCAGGGCCTCGATGCGGGCGGCGTCGGTGTCGGGGTGGGTCAGCTCGGCCAGCAGGCGCAGGACCCCCAGGCGCGTGGCGGGCAGGCGCTGGGCGCGCACCACCTGGGGACGGCACAGGAAGTGGCCCTGGAAGCGGTCGATCCCCAGGCCCCGGCAGCCCTCGAAGACCTCGGGGGTCTCCACCTTGGCGGCAAGCACCTGGACGTCGTACTCGGCCAGGGCCTTGAGGGTCTCGGCCATGTGCTCGGGGCCGAGGACGGGCACGTCGAGCTTGACCAGGTGGACCCGGGACAGCAGGGGCCGCCACGGCTCGACGGCGGTCAGGTTGTCGAGGGCGAAGCGGAAGCCCCGCGCCACCAGGGCGTCCACGTCGGTCACCAGGCTCCCCTGCGGGGGCGGGTCGGCGGCGATCTCGAGGACGACCCGCTCCGGGGGCAGGGCCAGCAGGCGGTCGGTGCCCAGCAGGGCGCCGGTCACGTTGACGTGGGCGGGGTGGGGCCCCACCAAGTGGTCCAGCCCCAGCTCCATGACGGCGTCCACCAGCACCTGGAGGGTGGCGGCGTCGGGGTCGGACATGCGGGCCCGGGGCACGTCGGCGTCGCGGAACAGGAGCTCGTAGCCCACGATCCGCACGCGGCCGTCGTAGATCGGCTGCCGCCCGATGAACAGCTCGGTCCCCATGTCGCACCCATCGCGTAAGGCCCGCGCTCGGCGGCGGGCCGGCCTGTCGGTCTCATCGGCCGCCCGGGGCGAGGCCGTGAGCGGCAGGGGGGGCACAAATCCCCCGTTTGCGGGAGTTACAGGGCCGCCAGGGGCGGGCATATTGGGTCCGAGGGGCTGGATCCGCGGCCCCGTATGCCGAGGCCCCATGCCCACGGAGGCTCATGCGATGGACACGACCCGGACTCCCAAGGCCCCCAAGCCCTCCCGCAAGCGCGGCCGCAAGAACGTGCAGCGCCGCGCCCGGCGCGTGGACGTGCGGGTGGCGGTGCGGGCCGTGCTGCGGCCCCTGGACGCGGAGGAGTCCGAGGTCTACGGCTGGGTGGCCAACCTGGGGGCCGGCGGCGCCGCCGTCCGCACGGCGGAGAGCCTCCCCCCGGAGACCCCCCTGGACCTGCGCCTCGTGTGGAAGGACGGCCCCGTGTTCCGCGCCATCTTCCTGAAGGGCCGGGTGGTCTACGCCACCCCCGACGGCATGGGCCTGGCCTTCGACGCCGTCAGCCCCGAGGTCCACGACGTGCTCAAGCGCCTCGACCGCCGCCACATGGACCCCGCCGCGTAGCGACGGCCCAGCCGGCGGTCAACCTGCCGACAGCCCGCCGCCACATGGACCCCGCCGCGTAGCGACGGCCCAGCCGGCGGTCCACCTGCCGACAGCCCGCCGCCACGTGGACCCGGCCGCCTAGGGCCCGGCGGCCGGCCTCACAAGTCTTTGAGAACGCAGAAAGTCGCGCCCGTCCCTAGGGGTGGGCGGCGCGGCGGGCGCGCTCGCGGGCCAGGGCCTCCAGGTGCTCCCGCTGGGGGGGCGTGAGGGGCAGGCGGGTGGCGGCGGCCAGGGAGGCGTCGGCGCCCGCGGGGTCCCCGGCCAGGAGCTGGGTGCGGATCAGGTTGAACCACACCCCGGCGTTGCCCGGGTCCTTCGCCAGCACCTCGCGGTACACCGGCACCGCCTGGCCGAAGCCTCCCGACATCGCCATGGCGTTGGCCCAGGCCACTGCCACCCCGAGGTCGTCCGGCAGGGCCTGGCGGGCCGCCGCCAGGGGGTGCAGGGCGTCCAGGGGGCGGCCCAGGCCGGTGAGCGCCAGCCCCGCCAGGTATTGCACCCGGGGGTCGGGGCCGAAGGCCCGCGCCAGGGCGGGGATCTCCCGCGCGGCGGCCGCGTCGTCCCCCACGGCCACGGCGAGGGCGGCCCGGTTCCAGGCCGTGGAGGCGTCGTCCAGGCCCACCCGCACCTCGCCGGGGGCGCGGGACCAGCGCCAGCGGGCCGGGCCGCCGGGGGGCGTGGGCGCGGGCGCGTCGCCGGGGCGCGGCGCCAGGAGCCTGCGGGCCACGGCCAGGCGCTCGGGGAAGAACTGCCCCGCCACCATCTCCATGACGCCCCGGGCCCGGCGGGCCGCCCGCGCGTCCGGCGCCGCCGCCAGGGCCCGGGCCGCCTCGGAGAAGCGCCCGGCCGCCAGCAGCTCCGGCAGGGCGGCGGGGTCCGGGGCGGGGGCCGGGGCCTTGGGGGGCGCGTCCACGTAGACGCTCACCAGCTGGCCGCTGGCGGGGTAGTAGCGCTGGACGGCCAGGGCGAAGCCGTCCGGGGCGCGCCGCTCCAGGGCCGGGGCCACCCAGTCGGCGGGCCAGCCGCCGGTGTGGGCCGTGTCCAGCACCACGGCCCGGGAGCCGTCCCCCAGGGCCGGAACCCGCTCCGGGGCCGGGGCGGGCCCGCGCCAGTAGCCCCCCAGGTAGTAGGGCAGGAAGGCGTGGTCGGCGTACACGGCCAGGGGGGCCTTGAGGTCGAAGCCCTCCGCGACCTCCCGGGCCAGGGCCCGCGCCGGGGCGAACTGGCGCTCCGGCACGGTGAAGACGGTGCGCACCCGCTCCACCGCCGCCACCCCCAGGGCCGCGGCCAGGGCCACCGCCACCCCCGGCGCCAGCCACGGCAGCTGCGTCCCCGGCCGGGGCGCGGGGCGCGGCACCCAGCGCCCGAACAGCGCCACAAGGCCCGCCGCCACCGCCCCCAGACCGCAGCCGGCGTAGACGAAGGCCACCGGGAACACGGCCACCAGGTAGCGCCCCAGGCTGGTGCCGAACAGGGCCAGGGCCGCCAGGTACGCCGCCACCGCCCCCAGCAGCACCAGGTCCGCCCCCGGCGCCCCCGCCCGCCGCCGCGCGAGGCGCGCCCCCAGGCCCACCAGGGCCAGGAGCCAGACCGGGCCGGGCAGCATCCCCCCGAACACCCGCACCTGGGCCGCCAGGGCGCGGGCGGCCGTGCGCAGGCCGCGCCCGGCGGTCTCCACCGCCCGGGCCCCGGTGGTGCCGAAGTCCGTCTCCAGCGCGGGGGCGGCCGGGGCGTCCGCCGGGGCCGATTGGGCTTGGCGGGCCTTGAGGAAGGCGGGGGCGTGGGTGTCGAAGGCCGTGGTCCAGCCGTTCGACCAGGCCAGCCCCTGGTAGAGCCCCACCACCACCAGGCCCCCGGCCGCGATCCGCGCCCCCCGCGCCAGCGCACTCCGCCAGGCGAGGGGCGCCGGCCCCAGGCGCGCGGCGGCCGCCGCGAGCACCGCCACGGCGGGCAGGAAGGCCAGGCCCACCGCCCGGGTCAGGGCCACGGCCCCCAGCAGGGCCCCCAGGCCCGCCTCGCCCCACGGTTTCACCCCGGCCGCGCCGAGCCGCCGGGCCAGGGCCAGGGCCGCCACCAGCAGGGCCATGAAGAGGGATTCGGTGAGGTCGGTCTCGGCGAAGTGGACGAGGCGCGGCTCCACCGCCGCCAGGGCCCCCGCCGCCAGACCCGCCAGGGGCCCCCCGAGGGCCCAGGCGAGGGCCGCCGCCGCCACCGCCAGGCCCACCCCGGCGGCGCGGGAGACCCACACCCCGGCCCGCTCCACGTCCCCCGCCAGGGGGGCCGCCAGGGCGGTGAGGGCCGGGTAGAGCGGCCCCCCGGCGGGCAGGCCGAGCCAGGGGGGGGCGATGGAGGGCCGGCCGTGCAGGTAGCCCTCGGCCTGGCGCATGTAGACGGCGGCGTCGGGGTAGAGCACCTCGTCGCGGGGCGGGTGCCAGCGCAGGGCCAGGGCCAGCAGGGCCACCGCCAGCAGTCCCAGGGTCTTCAGGGCGCGGGCCCGGCGGGCGTCCGGCGCCGGGCCGTGGGGGCCGGGCGGGGGGCTTTCGCCACCCGGGGTCACGGCGCCGGGGCGGATCCCTCGGGCGCCTCCTCCCCGGCCTGGCGCGCGTGGGTGCGCAGGATGCTCTCCACCGTGCGGGCCACCTCGTCGTCGGGCAGGGGAGGGCGGCAGCGCACCCGGTTCCAGCACAGCAGCAGCTCCAGGGCCACCTCCGGGTCGACCCCCCGGAACAGCAGGTGGCCGGTGAGGGAGGCGACGGTGGTGTTGCGCTCCCCCTGGGCCACGCCCTCGCTCACCAGGCGCCGCCAGTGCTCCCGGGGGTGGCCGGTGCGCCGCCCCGGCGGGGGCGCCACGGTGTGCAGCAGCCAGGCGGGCAGGGGGGCGGGCTGCGCCCGCTGGGGATCGCCCGTCGGGGCCCAGGTGTAGGGGCGGCCCGAGGGGTGCACCGAGGGGGGCGCCACCACGTAGCCGCCGTCGCCCCGCAGGTCGAGGCCGGGGCGGAAGCCGGCCCGGTTGTGGATCACGCCCCCGGGGTGGGTGAAGTAGAGGTGGCGGCCGCCGCCGCCGGTGCGGGCCTCCACGGTCCACGGCAGCTCGCCGTGGGCCTGCACCAGGCGCTGGAGGCTGGCCTCGCCCCCGTGGGCGGCGTCCACGTCGAGCACCACGAGCCCGGAGGCGAGGCCCGTGACGATGCCCACCCCGGCGTCGGGGCTGCGCCGGAACCAGCTGCGCACCACGGCCTCGGCGGGGCGGCGGTACTGGTACTCCTCCCACGGCACCAGGGGGCGCTTGTCCCCGGGCTGCAACGGGATCACCGACCAGCCCCGCCCCAGGTAGTCCAGGGCCGCCGCCAGTCCGGGGGAGGCGGGGGCCGTCGGGGCCGGGGGCTTGGGGGGCTTGCGGGGCCCGGCGGGGACGCGCTCGGTCGGGCGTTCGGGGGGGCGCTCGGCACGCCGCTCCGGGGGACGCCGCCCGCCGGGGGGCGGCCCGGCCGCGCGCCGGTCCGTGGCGCGCCCCTCAGCTGCGCGCCGGTCGGGGGTGGGCCGTTCCGTCCGCGGTTCCGTCGTTCTCCGTTCCGGGGTCCGCCGGGCGCCCCCCTGGGGACCCGCCGCGCGGCGTTCCCCGGTGCGGGCCGTGTCGCGGCGCGCTTCGTCCCGGCGCCGGTCGGGCCCCTGCCTGCCCGCGGGGCGCTCGTCCCGGGGGCGCCGCCCCTCGGCCGGCCGCTCGGGGTTGCGGCGCGCGGGGGGGTGTCCCTCCGTCGGACGCCGCCGGGGGCCCTGTCCGGGGGCGCCGGGGCCGCGCCCCGTCCCCCGGCCGCCGCCCTTGCCGCCGCCCGCGCCGCCCCTGCCGGGGGTCCTCACCACGGGTAGGTGAGCCCCTCCGGCGCATCCGGGGCCTCGGCCCGCAGCAGGGTGCCCGCCTGGTCCGGGTCGGGCTGGGTCTCGCCCCCCAGCGCGGCGGTCAGCAGGTCCGTGGCGATCTTGGCCGCCGCGCTCGGGCGGTGGGGGTGAATCCGGTCGCGGAAGAAGCTCTGGGCCGGGTCGAAGCCGTGGGACCCGAAGCCGCCGCCGTAGCGCACCTCGTAATGCCCCATGAACCGGTTGACGCCCGGCGGGACGGGCACCTCGGTGCGGGCGATCATCGCCTCGGGGAAGTACACCGTCACCGACCCGTCGCCGCCCGGGACCTTGAAGACGGCGGCCACGGCGGCGTAACGGGCCGGGGGCGGGTTGCCCAGCAGGACGCCGCCGCCGGGCCCGCGCTTGGCGGCGTAGAGCACCGGGTCCCACACGGGCCGCCCGGCCTCGTCGTACAGGCAGGAGGGATGGGTGCTCGCGCCGAAGCCCCCCTCCCCCTCCACGGCCCCGATGCGGGCCAGGGCGGCCCCGGCGGCGCCGGCGCCCGGGGCGGCGGCCTCCAGGGCGGGGTCGAAGTCGCGGGGGCGGGGCACGCAGTCGGAGCCGTTGAGGCCCGCCACCCGCGCGAACCAGACGGCGTCGGCCGGCACGCCGAAGGCGAGGGGCTGCTTGAGGCGCACGTCGATCCATACCCCCGGCATGGCCGGCACGGAGGCCTCGCGGGGCCGTGGCGCCGTGGCGCAGCCCGCCGCCAGAACCGCCGCCATGCCCGCCGCCAGCAGGGCCGTCCCGGCCGCGCCGCGGGCCCCTCGCCGGACGCCTACCACAGCTTGCCGGTGTCCTTCTGGCGCGGCGCGGGGGAACGGAGCTGCTCCCAGCGGGCCGGGCGGTGCAGGCCGGTGGGGGTGCTGCCCCGCACCAGGCCCCCCAGCAGGCCGGCCGCCGGGCTCGGGGCGCCCGCCCGCGTCCCGCCCGCCTCGGCCTCGATGTGGCCGCGCACGAAGGTCTGGGCCGGGTCCAGGAACGGCCAGTCGCCGAAGTGCAGGCGGTAGCTGCCCATGTAGCCCGTGGCCCCGGCCGGGAGGGGCATCTCGGTGTGGGCGATCAGGGTGCGGGAGAAGTAGAGCGTCACCGTCCCCTCCTTGCGGCGGGGGAAGGCGGCCGCGACGGCCACGTAGCGGGCCGGGGGCGGGTCCAGCAGCAGGGCCCGGGAGCCGGCGATGCGGTCCGCCTCCAGGAACACGGGCTCCCAGCGGGGGTTGCCCTCGGCGTCCCGGGGGCAGGTGGGGTCGGGCGCGGGGTCGGCGGGGTAGGTGGCCGGGCGGGGCAGGCACGCCGAGCCGTTCAGGCCGCCGATCCGCACGAACCAGACCCGGGTGGGGGGCGTGGCGGCCTGGTCCAGGGGGTTCTTCAGGACCAGGTCGATCCACACCGCGCCGCCGGCCCCGGCCGCCTCCGGGGGCAGGGTGGGGACCGAGGCGGCGCAGCCGCAGGCCAGGAGCAGGGCGGCCGCCAGGGCCGCGAAGCCGGTACGGGACATGGATTGCCTTTTGGAGCGCCTTCTGGAGTGCTTTTCGGGCCGCATCTCGGGGGACCGTTCGCGGGAGCGGGGGGAAACTCGCCCCCCAGCATACCGGAAACCGCCCCCCGCCGGACCCTTAAAGCCCCGCGCCGGGCCCGCCGACAAGGCTCCTTGAGGTGCGAAGGTGATGGACGGAGACGACAGCGTGGAGACCGGTTTCAGCCTGAAGCCCGGCGAGGTGCACGACCCCGCCCGGGACGAGGCGATCGAGGCCCTGGCCCGCCTGCTGCGGGAGGGGCGCGTCGACACCTTCAACGCCCGCGTCACCGAGACCGGCCCCGCCGACCTCACCGGCGCCAACCTGCGCATGGCCGACCTGCGCATGGCCGACCTGACCGGCGCCTGCCTGCAGGGCGCCTATCTGCGGGCCGCCGACCTGCGCGGCCTGGACCTCTCCACCTGCGACCTGGCGGGGGCCTCCATCGCCGGCGCCAAGGTGAGCGGCGTGCGCTTCCCCGACGCCCTGGGGCCCGACGAGATCACCATGTCGGTCAGCCTGGGCACCCGCCTGCGCCCCCGCCGCCCCTGACGGGCGGCCCGCCCCCGACCCTCCGCCCGCGGGCTCCGCGCCGCGGCCATCACCTCAGACCGTACCCCGTCAGGGCCTCCAGGCCGAGACCAGGATCGCCTCCTGGGGCAGGCGCACCCGGCCGTCGGGCAGGCGGTAGGCCCCGGCCGCGTCCCGCAGGGCGTCCCGGAAGGCCGTGCGGGCGCCCGCGTCCATGGCCGCGTAGGGGGCCTCGATGAAGCGGCCGGTGAGGTTGCGCTCCATGAAGTGGTCCAGGTCGCGGAAGGTGAAGGCCGGGTCGAAGGTCTCCTCCCGGACGCCCGTGAATCCCGCGGCCTCGCACAGGCGGGCCAGGCGTCCGGGCTCGGACAGGGCGAAGGTGCGGGGCCACTCCACCGGCACCGGCGGGGCGCAGCGCTCCAGGACCCGGAGGGTGAGGGACGGGCACAGCACCCGCTCCGGCACGGACCAGACCGAGAAGCACGCCCGGCCGCCGGGGCGGGTGACGCGCCGAGCCTCGGCCAGGCCCGCCGCCGGGTCGTCGAACAGCATCAGGCCGAAGCGCGAGACGACCCGGTCGAAGGCCCCGTCGGCGAACGGCAGGCGCTCGCCGCGGGCCACGGCGAAGCGGCAGGCGAGGCCCCGCTCCCGGGCCCCGGCGTGGGCCGCGCGGGCCATTCCGAAGGCCCCGTCCGCCCCCACCACGGCGCAGCCGGGCACCCGCTCCGCCAGGGTGAGCCCCGGCTCGCCGGTGCCGCAGGCCAGGTCCAGCACCCGCATCCCGGCCTCGGGGGCGGCGCGGGCGATGAGGCGCTCGCCGTAGGGGGCGATGAGGGGCAGCCAGGCGGCGAACTCCCCCGCCTGGCGGTTCCAGTCGCTGGTGGCCGTGTAGCGGGTCACCCGGGCGAGCCTAGCAGCGCCCCGCCGGGGCCCGCAAGGCGAATCAAGTCGGCGTGGGAGCGGGCCGATACGACGCCTAGGCCGGTCCGGCGCCGATCCGGGCCCGGCCGCGATGGGGCGATTCCAGGCAGTTTCCGCGACAACCCGGGGGACCTTTGCGTCCGGGCGTGGCCGACAGGGGGAGACCACGCGTGGCGACGCCTGCCGCAGGACATCGGGCCGGCCCTGCCGGGGCCGGACGGGGGACTCGTCGCCGGCACCTTCGGCGCGCGCTCGGGTGCGGCCTCGCGGCCCTGGCCCTGGCCGCCGGGACGGCCGGGACCGCCCGCGCCGGGCAGCACGACCTGCTGGAGCTGAGCCTGGAGGACCTGATGCACGTCGAGGTCACCTCGGCGTCGCCCCAGGCCCACGCCCTGGAGGACACGGCGGCGGCCGTGTACGTCCTCACCGCCGAGGACATCCGCCGCTCGGGGGCCCGCACCCTGCCGGAGCTGCTGCGCCGGGTGCCGGGCCTCCAGGTGGCCGAGATCAACGACCACACCTGGGCCGTCAGCGCGCGCGGCTTCAACGACCGCTTCGCCAACCTGCTGCTGGTGCTGGTGGACGGCCGGCCGGTCTACAACCCCCTCTACGGCGGCGTGCACTGGGACGCCGAGGCCCCGCCTCTGTGGAACGTGGAGCGGATCGAGGTGATCCGCGGCCCCGGCGGCAGCCTGTGGGGCGCCAACGCGGTCAACGGCGTGGTCAACGTCATCACCCGCGACGCCGCCTCGGTCCAGGGCGCCTACGTGGCCGGCGGCGCGGGCCGGGACGAGCGGGCCTACGCCGCGGCCCGGCAGGGGGTGTACCTCGAGGACCGGGGCGACCTGACGCTCTACGTCCAGGCCTTCGACCGCCGGGTCCGGGACTGGAACGAGAGCCGCGGCGGATTCCGCTGGGACCGCCTCCTGGCGGGTGGCCACCTTTCGGTGGACGGGGAGGCGTACGACGGCGGGGCCGGACGGGAGGCGTACGTGGCCTCGCTGTCCCCCCCGGAGCTGGCCCGGGCCGACGACCGCGAGCGCTTCGGGGGCGGCCACCTGATGGCCACCTTGTGGCGGGGCGACGACCGCGACGGCTGGTGGCTCCGGGCCTACGCCACCCGGGACGGGCGCGAGGACATCCTGCACCGCAGCCGGATCCGCACCGAGTCACTGGAGCTGCGTCACGCCCGGCGGTTGGGGCGCCACGGCGTCACGGTGGGGGGAGGGCTGCGGGAGGTGGTGGATGTCTTCGACGGCTCCCTCACCACGGGGTTCGACCCGCGCCGCGAGCGGGCCCTGTGGTACCACGCGCTCATCCAGGACGACATGGACCTCACCGATGCCGTGCGCCTGTCGGTCGGGACCAAGCTGGAGCGCACGCCCTACGGAGGCTGGGAGAACCAGCCCTCGGCCCGGGCCCTGTGGCGCGTGGCGCCCCACCACACGGCGTGGGCCGCGGTGTCGCGCGCCGTGCGGGTGCCCACCCGCGCCTACCGGGACGCGACCCTGGTCCAGGCCGTGCTGCCCGGCACCCCGCCCACCCTCGTCACGGTGACCGGGGATCCCGACCCCCGGACCACGACCATGACCGCCCTCGAGGCGGGCTACCGGGCCCGGCCGGCCGAAGGGCTCACCTTCGACGCGGCCGCCTTCCTCAACCGCTACGACGACGTGACGACCCTGGAGCCGGGCACCCCGTACCTGGCGACCGATCCCGCCCCCGACCACCTCGTGGCGCCCCTGGTGCTGGAGAGCCTGGCCCACGCCACGGCCCGGGGCGCGGAGGCGGTCCTGGCGTGGCAGGCCACCGACCGGGTCCGGCTGACCGCGACCTACGCCTGGCTGCGCCTGGGCGCGCGGCCCGACGCCGCCAGCGCAGACCTGGACAACGTTAAGCGCCACGACGGCGCCTCGCCGAGCCAGCAGGTGGGCCTGGCGCTGCACGCCGACCCGGCTCCCGCGGTCGAGCTGGACGGGGCCCTGCGCGCCGTGGACGGGCTCCCCGCCCTGGGGGTCCCGGGCTACGCGGACCTGTCGGCGCGGGTGGCCTGGAAGCCGGTGGCGGGGCTCACCGTGAGCGTCGCCGGCGAGCACCTGCTTCGCACCCGCCACCGGGAGTTCGGAATTCCGGGCGTCTCCGACGTGGTCGCGGCGCCCGTGCCGCGCACCGTGTTCGCCCGGCTGACCTGGACCCCGTGAGGAGACAAGGGCCCATGACCGACGATCCGCACAAGGGGACGCTGGAGCGGGGGCTGTACGCCGCGGGGCGCCGGCTGCGGCTGCTGGCGCTGGCGCTGGCGGTGCCGTGCCTGGTGCTGGCGGCGGCGCCGGCCCGGGGCCAGGGGGTGGTGGCCACCGAGTACGCGGTCAAGGCCGCCTTCCTGTACCACTTCGCCAAGTTCATCGAGTGGCCCGCCTCCGTCGGCGGCCCGAACCCCGAAACGGTGACCCTGTGCATGGTGGGGGACGACCCCTTCGGCGACGCCCTCGACGAGCTGGGCGCCCGGGGCGCGGAAGGGCTGGCCGAGGGGGTGCGGGTGAAGGTCCGCCACGTGGTGGCGCCGGGCCGGCAGGAGGCGGGGACCGGGTGCCACATCGCCTTCATCAGCAACTCCGAGCGCAGCCACCTCAAGGCCCACCTGGAGGCCGCCCGGCGGGGCCACGTGGTCACTGTGAGCGACCTGACCGGCTTCGCCCGCGACGGGGGGATGATCCAGTTCGTGCTGGAGGACGGCCGCGTGCGCTTCTGGATCAACCGCTCGGCGGCCGCCCGCGCCGGGGTCCGCATCAGCTCCCGTCTGCTGGCGGTGGCCCGCCTGGTGGGTGAGGGACCTTGAGGGTGCCGCCCTTCCGCGACCTGAAAATCCACACCAAGCTGATCCTCCTGGCCACGGGGATCAGCGCCGCCGCCGTGGCCGTGCTGGGCGTGGTGGCGGGCGCGGTGGTCTGGACCGGCTCCCGCGCCGACCTGGCCCGCACCACCCTGGCCCAGGCGGACCTGGTGGCCAAGAACAGCGCCGCCGCCCTGGCGTTCGACGACCCCCGGGCCGCCTGGGAGAACCTGCGCATGTTCCAAGCCCTGCCCCGGGTGGAGGCGGCCGCCGTGTACGCGCGGGACGGCGCCCTGTTCGCGGGCTACCTGCGGGACGGCGCCGACCTGCCCGTGCCCGGCCTGCTCCCCGAGCAGCTGCCCGAGATGCCCACCGCGGGGGATTTCCTGTTCCTGCAGGACCACGTGGTGGCCTTCCACCCGGTGCGCGTCCAGGGGGAGGGACTGGGGGCGGTGGCCGTGGTGGCGGACCTGGCGGGAGTGAAAGAGGCCCTGGCCGTGATGTCCCGGGCGGCGGGCCTGGCGGTGGCGGCGTCGCTGGTCCTGGCCGGGCTCCTGTCGGCGCGCCTGCAGCGGGTGATCTCCGACCCCGTGCTCGAGCTGGAGGCCCTCACCGGCCGCGTCTCCCGGGAGCGGGACTACGCCTTGAGGGCCCCGGTGCGGGGCGACGACGAGCTGGGGGGCCTGGCACGGGGCTTCAACCACATGCTGGCGGAGATCCAGGCCCGCGACCAGGCCCTGGAGCGGCACCGGGAGGATCTGGAGCGCACCGTGGCCGAGCGCACCCGGGAGCTGGCCCGCACCAACGACCGCCTGACCCGGGAGCTGGGCGAGCGCAAGCGCGCCGAGGCCGCCGTGCGGGGCCAGAACGAGGCCCTGGAGCTCCTGGCCGCCGGGCGCCCCCTGGCGTTGACCCTGGCGGCGGTGTGCGGCTTCCTGGAGTCCCAGATGCCCGGCACCCGCTGCGCCGTGCTGGCCACCGCGCCGGACGGCGAGCGCATGCGCCACGTGGCGGCCCCCTCCCTGCCCGACGCCTACGTCGCCGCGCTGGACGCCTGGTCCCCCGGGCCCGACGGCTACCCGGTGCCGATCCGGGCCGGCAACAACGAGGCCCTGTGGACGACCGACATCGCCGCCAGCCCTCGCTGGCGCGGGGTGGGCCCCCTGGCCCTGGCCCACGGCCTGAAGGCCTGCTGGTGCGTGCCGGTGCGGGGGCCCCAGGGCGACCTTCAGGGCCGGGTGAGCCTCTACCATGAGGCCGTCACCGGCGAGCCCGAAGCCGCTCAGGCGCGCCTGATGGAGACCGCCGCGGCCCTGGCGGGGATGGCCCTGGACCGGGAGCGGGCCCAGGAGCGCCTGGCCCGCATGGCCCACTTCGACGACGTGACGGGGCTGCCCAACCGGCGCCTCTTCACCGACCGCCTCAGCCGCGCCCTGGGCCGGGCCCGCCGCCACGGCGGGCGGGTGGCGGTGCTGTTCGTGGACCTGGACCGCTTCAAGCCGGTCAACGACACCCTGGGCCACGCCGCCGGCGACCGGGTGCTCAAGGCCGTGGCCGCGCGGGTGCGGGACACCGTGCGGGAGGAGGACACGGTGGCGCGTTTGGGCGGCGACGAGTTCACCGTGATCCTGGAGGGGGTCGCCTCCCGCGACGACGCCGTGCTGGTGGCCGAGCGGCTGCTGGAGGCGACCTCGGCCCCCCTGGACCTGGACGGACAGGAGGTGGCCGTGGGGGCCAGCATCGGCATCACCGTCTACCCGGAGGACGGTGCCGACGCCGCCGGCCTGGTGCGCAACGCCGACATGGCCATGTACCGCGCCAAGGAGGAGGGCAAGGGGGTGTTCTGCTTCTACGACGAGGAGATGCAGGACCAGGCCGCGCGCCGCATGCGCGTCGACACGGCCCTGCGCCACGCCCTGGAGCGGGGCGAGTTCCGCGTCGTGTTCCAGCCCCAGGTGGAGGTGCCCACCGGCCGCCTGGTGGGGGCGGAGGCCCTGCTGCGCTGGAGCAACCCGGTCCTGGGGGACGTGTCCCCCGATGACTTCATCCCCGTGCTGGAGGAGACCGGCCTGATCTTCCCCGTGGGGGAGTGGGTGCTCTCCGAGGCGTGCCGCCGCTGGCGGGGCTGGAACGCCTGCGGCGCCAGCCGCTTCCGGGTGGCGGTGAACGTCTCCGGGCGCCAGCTCCACCACGCCCGCCTGCCCGACCTGGTGCGCCGCGTGCTGAACGACACGGGCCTCAAGCCCGCCTGCCTGGAGCTGGAGCTCACCGAGTCGGTGGTCATGCAGAACGCCCCCGAGACCGTGGAGACCCTGCGGGCCCTGGAGCGCCTGGGGGTGAACGTGGCCGTGGACGACTTCGGCACCGGCTACTCGTCGTTGAGCAACCTGAAGGCGTTCCCGATCCGGGCCCTGAAGATCGACCGCTCCTTCGTGCGCGACCTCACGACCGACGAGGGCGACCGGGCCATCGCCTCGGCGGTCATCTCCCTGGCCCACAGCCTCGGGCTGAACGTGATCGCCGAGGGCGTGGAGACCGCCGAGCACCTGGCCGTGCTGCGGGGGATGGGGTGCGACCTGGCCCAGGGCTACCTGTTCGGCCGGCCCATGGAGCCGGACGCCTTCGCCGAGCTGCTCGAGGCCGGGGGCCGGGCGCGGGTCCCCGACGCCTGCGGCGCGCCGCCGACGTAGGGCGGACACGCCCGCCCCTTGCCAGCCGCGAGGCGTTGCCCGATCATGGCGGGGTGGCGCTCTTCGGGCTCGGGCATACGGACCGGCGTGTGGGGCTGGCCCTGGGCAGCGGGGCGGCCCGGGGTTGGGCCCACATCGGCGTGATCCGGGCCCTCAAGGAGCGGGGCCACGAGCCCGCCTGGGTGGCGGGCGCCTCCATGGGGGCCTTCGTGGCGGCGGCCTACGCCATGGGGCGGCTGGAGCGCCTGGAGGCCTTCGCCCGCCGCCTGGACACCCGCTCCGTGCTGGCCTACCTGGACCTGGCGATGCCCGTGCGCGGCCTGCTGGAGGGGGAGCGGGTGCTGACCCTGTTCCGCGACCTGCTGGGCACCGGCAACCTGGAGGACGCCCGCCTGCCCGTCTGCCTCATCGCCACCGACCTGGGCACGGGCGAGGAGGTGCGCCTCACCCGGGGGCCGGTGGCGGAGGCGGTGCGGGCCTCCATCGCGGTGCCGGGCATCTTCGCCCCCGCCGTGGCCGAGGGCCGCTACCTGGTGGACGGCGGCCTGGTCAACCCGGTGCCGGTGGACGCCGCGCGGGCGCTGGGGGCCACGCGGGTGGTGGCGGTGGACCTGAACTACGGCCCCCTGGAGTGCGACTGGTGCGGCCCGGCGGAAACGGCCCACTCGGTGCCGGCCCCCGGGGCCCGGGAGGCGGTGCAGGCCCTCACCCTGGCGGCCCGCGAGGAGATGCGGCCCCCCGACCTGCTGCGCCGGCTGGGGCAGCGCTACCGGGAGCTGGAGGTGCAGCTCAAGGAGCGCGCCCTCACCCGCATCGTGCGCTCCGCGCGGCCCAACATCTTCGACGTGATCGGCAACTCGATCAGCATCGTCTCCCAGATGATCACCCGGGAGAAGCTGGAGGAGGCCAAGCCGGAGGTGGTCGTGCGGCCCCGGGTCGGCCGCTTGAACCTGTGGGACTTCTCCGAGGCGGACGCCGCCATCGACGAGGGGTACAAGGCCACCTGCGAGGCCCTGGACCGGGCGTGAGGCCCCCCGGCCGATAAGACGGGGAGCGGACCCGGCCGCTCCCCGGGGTGAGGACGCCAGATGGAACCGGCCCACGACAGTCCCCCGGCCCCCCCCCGCCAAGGGGCGGAGCTGGACCGGGTCCTCGACGCCCACGCGGCGTGGGCGGCCTCCGGCGGCCGCCGGGGACGCCGCGCCGCGCTGGAGGGGGCGGACCTCAAGGGCGCCGATCTGTCCGGCCGGGACCTGACCCGCGCCGACCTTTCCGGGGCCGACCTGTCGGGGGCCGACCTCTCCGAGGCCGTGCTCGACCACGCCCGCATGACCCGCGTGCGCCTGGAAGGGGCCGACCTGCTGGGGGCCAGCCTGGTGGAGGCCAACCTCACCTGGGCGGTGCTGGCCCGCGCCCGTCTGGGCTCGGCCGACCTGACCGGGGCCTGCCTGGCCGACGCCGACCTGACCGGGGCGCGCCTGAAGGGCACCGACCTGACCAACGCCGACCTGGAGGGGGCCGACCTGCGGGGCGCCGACCTGACCGCCACCGTGATGACCGGCACCGACCTCACCGGCGCCGTGTTCGACGCCCCCGCCGCCGACGCCCGCCTGGACGCCGCCTACGAGGCCGAGGACGTGTTGGCCGGCCACGACGAGCCCGTGGCCGTCTCCGAGCTGCCCGACGCCGACCTGGAGGAGGTCCCCCCCGAGCCCCCCGAGGAGGCCGCGAGCGTCGGCGCCGAGGGGTGGGTGCGGGCCCCCGAGGGCGTCCCGCCGTCCCCCCGCCCGGCCGCCGCCTCCGCGGCCCCGCCGCCGCCCCGGCCGGAGACCGGGCGGGCGGACGCCGTGGCGCGGGCCCTGGCCGGGCACGCCGAGTGGCTCGCCGGCGGCGTCCCGGGCCGCCACGCCCTGCTGCACGGGGTCTCCCTGGCGGGCCTGTCCCTGCGGGGCGCCGACCTGCGCCGGGCCGATCTCACGGGGGTCCGCGACCTGGCCCCCGCCGCCCTGGCCGGGGCCGACCTGGAGGGGGCGGCCCTGCCGGAGGGGGCCGCCGACCCGCCCGGCGTCGCGCGCGTCGCCGCCATCGCCCGCATGGCCCGCAAGCTCTTCGTGGCGCTGCTGCTGGGCTGCCTCTACACGGCCGTCACCATCGCCACGAGCGCGGGCCTGCCCCTGGGGGGCGGCGGGGCGACGCTGCTGCTGCCGATCCTGGGGACCCCCGTGCCGGTGCTGTGGTTCTACCTGGGGGCCCCGGCCCTGGTGCTGGGGGCCTACCTCTGGCTGCAGGTCTACCTGCAGCGCATGTGGGAGGTGCTGGGAACGCTGCCGGCGGTGTTCCCCGACGGGGAGGCGCTGGACGCGCGCTGCGACCCGTGGCTGCCGGTGGGCCTGGTCCGGGCCCACCTGCCGCGCCTGCGGCACCGGCCACGGCCCATGGGGCGGCTGCAGGACGCCGCCGCCATCGTCCTGGTCTGGTACGCCGCGCCGGCCACCCTGGCCTTCCTGTGGGGGGCGTTCCTGCTGCGGGTGGGGCCGCTAGAGAGCGCCTTCCACGCCCTGGCGGCGGCCGCCGCCTGGGGCTTCGGCGCGTATGCCCACCTCCTGGCGCGGCGGACCTTGGCGGGCAGTAAGAACAATCCCTTATAAGCGCCCCGGAAGTCCGTGCGTGTCAAGGACTTGCTCCCCTTGAGACCAAGGGGGTAGATTAGCAATTCGCTGGAGCACGCCCGGGCTCGCCGCGGGAGCGGCGCCATGGGCGGGATGACCGGTTGGGGGGGCGTATGGGGGCGGTGATGCGTGAGCGCTGCGAATCCGTCTGTCCGGGCGCCGGTCTGGCGACCGGGACCGTCGGTCCACGCCGGCCGTGGTGTTCCATCCATGCCTGACGGGGGGCTTCCCACGGAGGCCGTCGTGTATGTGGTCGACGACGACCCCAAGGCGCGAGCGCGGCTGCGCGCGCTGTCCGAGTCCGTGGCCCTCCGGGTCGAGACCTACACCAGCGGCCCTGACCTGCCGAGGCAGGCCGACATGGACCGGCCGGGCTGCCTGGTGCTGAACGTGCGCATGCGCCGGATGGGTGGCCTCGACCTGCTGGAGGCGTTGCGGCGGAAGGGATGCCGGGGACCGGCGGTGTTCCTCGGCGACCACGCCTCGGTGGCCCTGGCGGTGCGGGCGATGCAGGCGGGCGCCAGCCACTTCATGCAGGAACCGGCGGACGAGCAGGAGCTGATCGACCCGGTCCGGCGGGCCGTGGCCCGGGACGTCCGGCGGGTCCGCGCCGAGACCCGGACCAAGGCGGCTCAGGCGCGTTTCGCGGTCCTGTCGGCGCGCGAGGCGGAGGTGTTCAGGCCGGTGGTTGCCGGGCACGCCAACAAGGACATCGCCCACCGGCTCGGCATCCGCCCCAGGACCGTGGAGGCGCACCGCGTCCACGGGATGGCCAAGCTGGGCGCCGGGTCGCTGGCCGAGCTCGTGTCGTTCGCCATCCGCCACGGACTGGCCACGCCCCCCGACCCCGGCGCGGTGACCCGGCCGTCCGGCAGCCGCCCGCGCCCTCCCCCGGCTGCCGCAGGCGCTTTCGATGGCATGGGATCTTTGCCGGGCGCGTATCGCGCCGCCCGGCGCATGGGGGAAACGGTTGCCATGGAACCCGACAAGCTCTTGCAGAAGAGCCTCGCGCGCGCGGGCATCGCCCCCGCCACCACCTACACCACCGGCCAGGTCGCCCGCGTCCTGGGCGTCTCCGCCGAGACGGTCCGCCGCCTGGTGGATGCCTACGAGCCGCCCGCGGTCGGCGCAACCACGCCGCAGGACCCTCAAAGGGGTCCTTCCGGCCTGCGCGCCATCCGCATCCAGAGCCACCGCCGCATCCCGCACGACGTGCTGCGGGACTGGCTGCGCGACAATTCGGCCTACGCCCGCCTGAACGGGCCGGACGACCCCTGACCGCCCCGCCCGCCACCCCGCGGCCCGCATCGCCGCCGGTCCGGGGCCGCATAGGGGAGATCCCTGGTTCCGGGGGAAAAACCGCCTGTCGGTGCGCGTCGTGGGGGGGGAAAATACTGGAACCTGGAGATGCCACCGCGTCAACGGTTCGATCGGTTGCCCGGCCGCCTTCGATCGACCGCGGCCGGCATGGGGGAAAGGCGATGGGTACGGAGATCAGGCTACGCAGGCGATTGCGGCGCGCCGGCCTGGAGCCCGCCGCCGCCTATACCACCGGCCAGGTCGCCCGCGTCCTGGGCGTCTCCGCCGAGACGGGCCGCCGCCTGGTGGGCGCCTACGAGCCGGTCGTCCGCGCGGTGGGCGTCGCCCGGGACCGCGCCGAGGGCCCGATGGGCCTGCGGGCGGTGCGCATCCACACCCACCGCCGTGTGCCCCACGACGCGCTGGTGGATTGGCTGCGGGCCAACTCGGCCTATCTGCGGCTGTACGGCCCCTGAGGCGGGGCGGGACGCGGGTCAGACGCGGACCGGCTCGGCGGCGAGCTTGTCGCGGATCTCCTGGGCGCGGGCGGCGAGGCGCTGGGCCTCGCCCTCCCGGCGCATGTCGGCGAAGAGCTGGGCATAGCCGTCCAGGGCCGAGGCCAGCAGCGGCCCGCCGTGGTGGCCCTCGGCCCGCTCCAGGACCTTGACGGCGCGGCGGAACAGGGGCCCGGCGTCCGCCAGGCGGCCCTGGCGGCGGTGCATCTCGGCCAGCAGCGCCAGGGCCTCGCCGGCGGCGGCCAGGGGCGGGCCGTGGGGGGTCTCCAGGATCTCCAGGGCGCGTTGCAGCAGCGGCTCGGCCTCGCCGTTGCGGGCCTGCCGGATGAGGTTGGCGGCGAGCCGCACCAGGGTGTGCCCCACCGCGGGGTGGCGCGGGCCCAGGGACTTCTCCTGCCCCTCCAGGGCCTTGGCGAAGGCCAGCTCGGCGTCCACCTCCCGCTCCAGGCGCTCCATCAGCCGGCCCAGGGTCACGCGGGTGGCGGCGGTCTCGGGGTGGTGCGGCCCCAGGCGCGCCTCGCGCACCGTGAGGGCGCGCTTTAAGGGGGTCTCGGCCTCGTCGGCGCGGCCGTTGTCGGCGTAGAGGGCCGACAGGCGGTCCAGCAGGGGCAGGGTCTCGAAGGCGTCCACCCCGTGGGTGTGCTCGAGGATGCCCAGCAGGCGGTGCAGGTAGGGCTCGGCGCGGTAGAGCTGGCCCCGCTCGGCGTAGAGGTCGGCCAGGTTGCGCATGGGGACGGACAGGTCCGGGTGGTCCGGCCCGCAGTGTCTCTCGCGGATGCCCAGGGCCTTGCGGAACAGGGGCTCGGCGGCGTGGTGGCGCCCCACCCGCAGGTAGAACTCCCCCAGGTTGTTCAGGGCCCCGGCCAGGTCCGGGTGGTCCGGGCCCTGCACCTTGCGGCGCAGGTTCACGGCCCGGCTGAAGGCGTCCTCGGCGCTGGCGGGGTTGCCCGCGTCGAGGGAGGCGATGCCCCACAGGTTCAGGTAGTCGGCCCGCACGGCGGCGGCGCTGTCGGGCACCAGGGCCACGGCCTCCAGGTAGTCGGCGGCGGCCTCGGCGTGGTGCAGGGCCAGGCGCTTCACGTCCCCGGCGAGGGCCTTGGCCGAGGCGGCCGCCAGGTGCAGGGCGTCGGCGTCGGGGCCGCCCGCGGCGGCGGCCGCCTGGGCGGCCCGCACGGCGTCCCCCAGGGCCTCGTACACCCCCGCGAGGTCGCCCCCGTCCAGGCGGGTGAGGGCCGCGGCGTAGGCGTCGGCCGCCTCGGCGCGGGACGGGCCCGCCGCCAGCGCGGCCGCCACGTTGCGGTAGTCGTGCGCCAGGGCCTCCATGCAGGCCCCGCGCAGGTCCTCCGGCAGGGGCCGGTCGATCACCGCCAGCCACAGGGCCTGGGCCACCTCGGGCGGGATGCCCAGGTCGGCGGCGCGGCGGACGTTGGCCGGGTCGGGGGGCGGCGGGGCGTAGGCGGCGCTGCGCTCGCGGCCCGCGTCGGACAGGGACACCGTGTCCTCCGGCGGCTCGGCGCGGTCCGCCGGCGCGGCGTCCGGCTCGCCCCGGCCGCGCGACCGCAGCAGGACGAGGCCGCCGAGGAGCAGCGCCCCGGCGGCGAGCGCCCCCACCGCGAATCCCACGAGTCCGTTCATGGCTCCCCGTCCGCAAGGAAAGGGGCGCACGCCGGCCGCTCGGGCCGGCACGCACCCTGTGTCCTTGTCGGCGGGGAGAGGCCCCGGCTTTACCGGGGCCGGGTCAGCGCCGGCCGCCCCCCATGCCGCCTCCCATCTCGCCTTCCATGCCGCGCTCCATGTCGCGCTCCGGGGGCTCCATCATCGGCTCCCGCTCGCGGATGCGGGCGTCCACCCGCTCCCGCAGCATTTGGGCGCGGCCCTCGGCGCGGCTCTCGCCGGAGGTGAGGCGGACCTCGTTGCGGACCATGTCGCGGGCCTGCGCCGCGGTCCCGCCGCTGGCCATGACGCGGTTCACGGAGCGCACCGTCTCCTCCAGGCAGGCGCCCCGGCAGCCGTCGTCGTCGGCCACCCGCAGCATCGCGCGGATGCCCTCCTCGCCGCCCCCCTGGCGCAGGTGGGTGCGCAAGTGGGTCCGCAGCCCCTCGGTCTCGGCGTCGGTCAGGCGCAGCTCGGTGCGGAGCCGGTCCAGCAGGCGGTCGGCGTCCCGGTCCCGGTCGCGGTCCTGGTCCCCGGCCGGGTCCATCATCCGGTCCCGGTCCCGGTCCTGGTCCTCGGCCTGGACCGGCGGCCCGAAGGCCAGGAACGGCAGCGCCACGACGGCGGCCACGAACAGCCTGTGTGTGGGTCTCATGGGGTCACTCTCCTCACGCGTGTTCACCCGCCCAAGGGAGCAATGGTCGATGGGTCTACGCTAGCACGGGGCCGGACCGGTTGCCAGGGGATCCGGGGCGGTGCGGCCGGGGCGGGGGCGCGGTGGCTTACGGCAGGCGGGGCCGCTTGGGCGGCCACTGGGACGCGGGCGGCTGCGGGGGCGCGGCGGCCGGGGCCACGGTGTCCGCGGGGGGGTGCCACGACCCCAGGCGGGCGTCCATGCGGGCCCGCACCGCCTCCGCCAGCTCGGCGGTGCTCGGGGGGCCGCCCTCCGGGCCGCCGGCCGCGAGGGCCCCCGCCAGGTCGGCGCGCACCAGCCGGAGGGCGTCCATGAACGGCATCCCCGCCGCCCGCGCCCGGTTCATGGCCTTCACCGCGGCCGCCGGGCAGGTGTCGCGGCACCCCGCCTCGACCGCAGCGCCCAGCAGCGCCCGGAGGGTCTGCTCCCGCCCCCCCTGGGCCAGGTGGGCCCGCACCGGCTTGAGGAGGGCGTCGCTCTCGCCCCCGTCCAGCCCGAAATCCGCCGCCAGGCGGGACACCAGCGCGGCGGCCGGGTCGTCCCCGGCCGGGCCCTGGGCGGCGGCCGGGCCCGCCCCGAGGGCGAGGGCCGTGGCCAGGAGGGCGGCGGCGTGGCGGAGGGTGGGGCGCACGGCTTGCGGCGGCGTCAGGGGGTGGGTGCGGGGGGCTCGGCGGCGTCCACGATCCGGGTGAGGCGGGCCGCCAGCATCTCGTAGGTGTACTCGCGGGGCATCTGGTGGCGGGCCTCCTTCATGGCGTCCTCCAGGGTGCGCCGGATCACCGCCGGCGCCACCCCGGCGGCGTTCAGCTCGGTGAAAGCCGTGGTGGCCGCCGTCATGCACGCGTGGCGACAGCCCTGGATGATGGCGATCTTGACCAGGTGGCGCACCTCGCCGGGGTCGCCGCCGGCCAGCAGGTGGTTGCGCACCGCCTTGTGGATGGCCGGCTCCTCGCCGAAGTCGATGGGATAGGCGCGCCGGATCTGGTCCAGCGTGGCCAGGGCCTCGGCGTTGATGGCCTGAATCCGGGCCGCGTTCCGGGCCGCTCCCGCGTCCGACCCCGGCGCCGGTCCCTGGGCCCGCCCCGGCACCTGGCCCGCGCCGCACAGCGCCACCAGCAGCCCGGCGCCGGCCGCCGCCAGGCCCCAGCGCGACAGGGCGCTCCGCCGCGTCCCGGGCAACCGACGCCCGTGCCGCTCTCCCGCACCCTTCGATGACCCGTCCACGCGCCGCACGGCGCCAACGCTACTCCCGCCCGGGGCCGGGGATCAAGAGGGGACGGCGGGGCCCCGGTTGTCATCGCCCCCCGCCGGCCCGGTACCATCCCCGGGGCGGAGCGGCGGGGAGGGGCACGATGCACACCATCGACGGGGCCTTGGGCGAGGGGGGCGGGCAGATCCTGCGCACGGCCCTGGCCCTGGCCCTGTGCCGGGGCGAGCCGGTGCGCATCGAGCGCGTCCGCGCGGGGCGCCCCCGCCCCGGCCTGGCGCGCCAGCACCTGGCGGCGGTGCAGGCGGCGCGGGCGGTGGGCGGGGCCCGGGTGGAGGGGGCGGAGATCGGCTCCACGCGCCTCACCTTCGTCCCCGGCCCGGTGCGACCGGGACGCTACGACTTCGACGTGGGCTCGGCGGGCTCCGCCGTCCTGGTGCTCCAGACCGTGCTGCCGGCCCTGCTGACCGCCGCCGGTCCGTCCGAGGTGGCCGTCACGGGCGGCACCCACAACCACAACGCGCCACCCTATCCCTTCCTGGCCGGGGTCTTCCTGCCCCTGGTGGCGCGCCTGGGCCCGGCCCTGGTCCCGCGCCTGGAGCGCCCCGGCTTCTATCCCCGGGGCGGCGGCCGCCTGTCCGCGGGAATCACCCCGGTGCCCCACCTGGCCCCCTTCACCCTGGAGCAGCGCGGCCCGCTGGAGGCCGTCACCGCCACCGCCCTGGTGGCGGACCTGCCGCGCCACATCGGCGAGCGGGAGCTGCGCGCCGTCGCCGACGCCTTACGGCTGCCGCCCGAGGCCCTGACCCTGGAGGAGGCCCCGCCCGGCACCGGGCCCGGCAACGCGGTGTGGGTGACGGTGGCCTCGGCCCTCGCCGCCGAGGTCTGCACCGGCTTCGGGCGGCGCGGCGTGCGGGCCGAGGACGTGGCGGCCGGGGCGGCGGGCGAGGCGCGGCGCTACCTGGACTGCGCCGCCCCCGTCGGCGCGCACCTGGCCGACCAGCTCCTGGTGCCCCTGGCGGCGGGGGCGGGGGGGACGTTCGTGACCCGGGCGCCCCCCTCCCGCCACCTCCGCACCAACGCCGCCGTGATCGAGCGGGTGACCGGCGCCCCCGTGGCCCTGGAGCCCGGGGCGGACGGGACCCTGCGCGTCACCGTGCGCCCCGCCTGACCCCCCGATGGGGGGATTCCCGCGCCGCCGCCGCCCGGCGGCTTGACCGATTTGCCGGTCCCGGCTAGCTTCGAGTCATTACGACCCCGCAACCGCGGCAGGACGAAAACGGTGTGTAGGCCTGTCGTGTGTAGGTCCGGTCGGTTTGCGTTAAAGAGCCGACACCCTCGCCGGATGCACCGGGGTCCCTCCTTCCATTCGGGCCGCCCCCACGGGCGGCCCGTTCGCGTTCCGGCCCCGGTGTCCCGCCCCCCGCCGGGCTCGGGGACCGGCGCCGGTCCCGTCAGGCGGGCGTTGCGCCCGGGCGGGCGGCGGGGGGCGGGAAGCGCGCGGGCGGCTCGGGTTAGCCGCCCATCAGCGCGGCCAGGATGCCGGGGCCCTGGTTCCACACCCGGCCGAAGCCGCCGAAGGTGGTGCGCCCCGCGAACTGCCCGGCGTCCGCCGTGTTGCCCGCCTGCCGGATGCCGGTGCCCGAGGCCAGCCCCGCCAGGTCGCCGGCCGCGCCGTACCCGAGGCCCAGCAGGTCGCTCAGGCGCCCGTAGCGGTTGGCGTCGTTCCGGTAGAAGCGGTCCTGGGCCCGCTGGTCCTGGGTGAGCGCGCGGTCGTAGGCGAGCTGGTTCTGGCCCAGCTGGCGGCCGTACAGCAGGTCGTTGAGGGTGAGGGCGCGGTTGAACGTGTCGGCGCCCCGGCCGTAAGCGCGGTCCGACAGGGCCAGGCCCCGGTCGAACGCCTGGCGGTTCTCTCCCAGGGCCCGGTCGTAGGCCAGCCGGTTCTCCCCCAGGGCCCGGTTGTAGGCGTCCTGGTAGCCTTGCGCCGCCGTCCCCGAGGCGTAGTCGTTCAGGGCCTTGAGGGTCTGCCCCGAAAGCAGCTTGCCCCCGGCGGCGGCGCTGCGCTGCACGGCGTCCAGGCCCTGGTTCAGCCGGAAGCGGTAGCCCGGGTCGGCGGTGAGGTCGAACGTGGTGGACGCGAACGGGGCCACCGGCGCCGTGAACCCCGCGTCCGGCAGGGGCGCCGTCACGTCCGCCCCGGGCAGGGGGGTCAGCCCCGCGGGCCGGAAGGCGAACGCGGACGGGTCGAAGCCGCCCGCATAGCCCGGCGCCAGGGCGCCGCCCCCGGCCGCCGCCAGCAGCCGGGCCAGGATGCCCCGCCCCGCGTCCGCGTAGGGCGCCAGGTTGGCCCCCGCCGCCGCCTGGCTGTCGGCCAGCAGGGTGTTGGCCTGGCGGCCGGCGCGGTTGGCCTGGCGGTTCGCCGCGGTGGCCCCGGTCAGGGCCCCCAGGGGGTTGCGGATCAAGTCGCTCAAGAAACCCATCGTGATTACCCTCCTGCCCGGAACGTGATCCCTTCCAGCGACAGGCGGGCGCCCGCCCCGGCCACCGGGGTCAGCCGCCCGTCCGCCGTCACCTCCACGGCCCCGTGGGCGCCCTCGGCGTCCACCGCGAACCGCGCCGCCGCCGCCGGCCGGAAGCCCGTCGGCAGGGTGAGGGCGGTGGTGTCCAGGGCCCCGCCCTGCACCGCCCCCGCCAGCCGCACCACCCCCTGCCGTTTCCAGAACGCCGCCGGGGCGTAGGGGGCCCCGGCGTCCTGCCAGCCGTTCTCCAGAACCGGGGTCCGGGCCGCGGGCAGGAGATC
>Ga0210144_1000337_pt1 | contig 26554 bp, 23 predicted proteins | sample Muzzi_PWA_D2_FD_185532 | JGI IMG/M metagenome (GOLD analysis project Ga0210144, IMG submission 185532) | Wetland microbial communities from San Francisco Bay, California, USA, that impact long-term carbon sequestration - Muzzi_PWA_D2 (SPAdes) | ecosystem: Environmental > Aquatic > Marine >...
TCTGGTCATCAATCACGGGCAGCTCATGCCGTCGTCACGGCAGCCGACCCGATAACGGAAGGAACGCAAGCCATGAATCAGACTCGAAAACCCGGATCGCCGCACGGGGCGGCGCGCCGGCCGATCGAAGGGAGGGCGATTTTGCTGCTCGCCCTGTTATTCCTCGGGGTGATGGTCGTTGCTCCCTCGCTCCATGCACAGACGCCGAATTCGGACGTCAAAGCCGGTGTCGCCGCCTTCGACGCCGGCGCCTTCGGCGTGGCGCGTCAGGACCTCCAGCCTTTGGGCGAGAAGGGCAATGCCGAAGCCGCCTTCTGGCTTGGACGGATGTACGAAGACGGCCTGGGTGTGAAGAAGAACGTGAGCACGGCGGTCACCTGGTACACCAAGGCCGCGAAGGCGGGCTGGGTGCATGCGAAGGTGCGGCTGGGCGAGATCTACCTCAACGGGACCGAGGAACTGCAGGACTTCAAGAAGGCCCGGACCTGGCTCGAGAGTGCAGCCTACGACGGCGACCGGCGCGCCGAGCGCGACCTCGGCCAAATCTACGCCAACGGCTGGGGCACCGATAAGGACCCGGTCTGGGCCTATGTGTGGTACGAGATGGCGGCGCGGCAAGGCGACGACGAAGCCAAACGTCAGCGCGACGTCCTGCTCAAGACCATGCCGGCCGATACGATCACGGAAGCACAGAGCCTCGCCGAAGAAACCGCCCCGACGGTGTTCGGCGAAGTGCACGACCATACTCAGGTCGCCAAGCAGACTCCGGCAAAGTCGGCGGCAAAGACGGCGGCCGGCACGTCGACCGGACAGGCGCCGGGCCCTGGTGGCCGAAATCAGTAATCACTTGCCGCGGCAGGTCCGGAACCACGGCCGTCGTTACTGCATTCTGTGCCTGAACAGCCACGCCGCGCTGGTCAGCGTCACGGCCGCGATCGCGGCCATGGGCCACAGGAGGTCGAATACGAGGTTTGCCGGGATGTCCTGGAGAAACACGCCGCGCACGATGATCAGGAAATACCGCATGGGGTTGAGCAGCGTGACGTCTTGAATCCACCCCGGCATGTTCGCGATCGGCGTTGCAAATCCGGACAGGATGATGGCCGGGACAACGAACAGGAAGGCGCCCAGGATCGCCTGCTGCTGCGTCCGCGCCAGGGACGACACCATCAGGCCGACCCCGATCGTCGCCAGGAGAAAGAGGAAGAGGCCGAGATAGAGCAAGGGCAGGCTGCCGACCAGCGGCACGCCGAACCAGAAGACGGCGACCGCTATAATCGCGCTGGCCTCGACCAGCCCGATGATCAGTGCCGGAACGGATTTCCCGACGAGGATCTCCAACGGCCGGAAAGGAGACACCAGAAGCTGTTCGAAGGTGCCGACCTCGCGCTCCCGGGCGACCGACAGCGCCGTCACGACGATGGCGACCACCAGGTTCAGCAGGGCGACGATACCCGGCACGACGAACCACCGGCTCTCCAGATTCGGGTTGTACCAGGATCGCATCACGAGGCTCGCGGGCGGCTCCGGCAGGTCGTGTGCCCGAATCCAGTCATGATTGAACGCGTTCACGATGTTGTTCGCGTAGCCCAGGATGATCAGCGCCGTATTCGATTGGCGTCCGTCGACAATAAGCTGAACCTTGGCCGGCCGATGCGCCAGAAGGTCCGCCGAAAAGGTTTGCCCGACGTGGATCACCAGGCTGGCGTCCTTCGCATCGATCACATCCGCGAACTGCGCCTCCCGCGTCAGGGTCGCTATGCGCTCGAAGGCGGGCGCGCCCTCGAAACGGGCGATGAGGTCGTGCGAGGCCTCCCCCGCGTCCTCGTTGAAGACGGCCGTCGCGATGTGATTGACGTCGAAAGTCGCTGCGTAGCCGAATACCAGGAGCTGGAGGATCGGCGGAACGATGATCACCGTCCGGCTTTTCGGGTCCCTCCAAATGGCCAGAAACTCCTTGACGATCAGCGCGCGCAGCCGTCCCAGCACGTCGCCCCCCTACTCCAGGTCCTTGCGCGTCTTGCGCCGCGTCAAGCCGAGAAAGATCGCCGCCATGACGACGAGCGCGGCCGCGTTCGACAGAACGACGCTCCATATGTCCCCGGCGAGAAACAAGGTCTGCAGAATCGACACGAAATAGCGGGCGGCCACAACGTGAGTCAGCGCCTGGACGATGGGCGGCATGCTGGCGATATCGAAAATGAAGCCGGACAGGATGAATGCAGGCAGGAAGGTGACGATGATCGCCACCTGGCCGGCGACGAACTGGTTCCGCGCGATGGTGGAGATCAGCAGGCCCATGCCGAGCGCCGTCAGCATGAACAGAGCCGATGCCGCCGTCAGGACGGCGAACGACCCACGGAAGGGCACGTTGAACAGCCAGATCGCCATGGCCGTCGACGCGGCCATACCCCCCATCCCGAGGACGAAATAGGGAATCAGCTTGCCGAGCAGGATCTCGCCCACCCGCACGGGCGTCACGAAAAGCGCCTCCATGGTGCCCCGCTCCCACTCGCGCGCGACCACCAAGGCCGTCAGCAAGGCGCCGATCAGGGTCATGATGATCGCGATCAGGCCCGGAACCAGATAGTCGCGACTGCGCACCTCGGGATTGAACCAGACCCGCTGTTCCGCAACGACCGGCCGGCTGAGCGTTCGGCCCGTGCCGAGCGCCATGAACTCCAGCCATTTGCCCCAGGCCCCTTCGGTATAGCCGCTGACGATCCGCGCCGTGTTCGAATCCGTTCCGTTGACGATGAGCTGGATCGGCGCCCCCGCGGGCGACCAGATCTGCCGCGCGAAGTCGGCTCGCAGCACGATGACGGCATCCACCCGCCCGGCGATCATGGCCTGCTCGGCCGAGCGCAGGTCACGTACGATCACGGGATCGAAATACTCCGAGCTCATGAAGGATCCGGCGAAACTGAGCGCTTCCTCGGACGGCGCTTCCACGACCAGCGCGACCGGCACGTGCTTGGCATCGAGCGAAATGCCATAGCCGAACAGCAGCAGCAGGATGATCGGCATGACGAAGGCGATCAGGATGCTGCTGGGGTCGCGCACGATCTGGAGGCTCTCCTTGCGGATCAGGCCGCGCAGGCGGAGCCACGATCGGCGGGCCGGAGGGGCCTCGGGGCTCGGCGCCGTGGTCACAGCGGATGGTCCCGGTTATAGGTTTCGATGAGGTCGACGAAGGCGTCCTCGAGCGTGGGATTGGGGATTTCCTCGCTGCTGTGCTGTTGCCGGAGTTCGTCCGGCGAGCCCGACGCGATCAGCTTGCCGCGGTAGATGATTCCGATCCGGTCGCAGTACTCCGCCTCGTCCATGAAGTGCGTCGTCACCATGACGGTGACCCCTTGGGCGGCCATGGCGTTGATCCGGGTCCAGAAGCTGCGCCGCACCAGAGGGTCGACGCCCGAGGTCGGCTCGTCGAGGAACAGCACGCCCGGCTCGTGCATGATGGCGCAGGCCAGCGCCAGGCGCTGCTTGTAGCCGAGCGGCAAGGCGGCGCCATTGGTCCTGCGGTAGCGTCCCAGGTCGAACTCCTCGAAAGCCCATTCGATCCGCGTGGCCCTGGCGCGCCCCTCGAGCCCATAGGCGCTGGCGAAGAAGCGCAGGTTCTGCAGTACGCTCATGTTTCCGTAGAGGGAGAACTTCTGCGCCATGTATCCGATCCGGGCGCGCGCGAGGGCGGCGGCCCGCCGGAGGTCGATGCCGAGCACGCGGGCCTTGCCCGAGGACGGCGGCAGCAGCCCGCAAAGCATCTTGAAGGTCGTCGATTTGCCCGCGCCGTTCGGGCCGAGCAGGCCAAATATCTCACCCCGCGTCACCTCGAAGCTGATCCGGTCAACCGCGCGGAAGGCGCCGAAATCGCGGGACAGATCGGCGACCTCGATGACCGGCGAGTCGGCGGCTTCGGCGGTGCCGTCATGGAGCATGGCGTCGGCGGCGCTCTTTGCCGGCGCCGGCTCCGCAGCGCCCTTGCCGCTTCCGGCTCCCCTCCCGGCCGCGGGCCCGGCGCCGTGGGACTCTTTGAGCAGCGCGACGAAGGCATCTTCGAACCCGGGGGAAACCGGCTCCGGCTCGCCCGCCGCCAACCCGCGCAGCGCCGAGGGGTCCGCCCCTTCGGCCAGGAGCAGTCGCAGGTCGTGTCCCTTGACGATCGCGTCGAGGACCTCCGGCGTCTCTTGCGCACGCCGCAGCGCCGCGCGGCGGCCTCCGGCATCCACTTGGAGGCGGTAGGTGCGGCCGCCGAGCTTTTCGCTGAGCCGTTCCGGCGGCCCGCTGGCCAGAAGGCGGCCCTGACTGAGCAGAAGGACGTCAGCGCAGCGCCCGGCTTCGTCCAGATAGGCCGTACTCCAGAGGACGCTGACACCCTCCTCGGCCAGCGTGTTGACCATCGCCCACAGTTCGCGCCGCGAGACCGGATCCACGCCGACGCTCGGCTCGTCGAGCAGCAGAAGCCGGGGCCGGCTGATCAGTGTGCACGCCAGGCCGAGCTTCTGCTTCATTCCGCCCGACAGCCGCCCGGCAAGGCGGCGCCGGAACGGACCCAGGCCCGTGAACCTCATCAGGCGGTCGAATTGCCGGCGGCGATGTTCGCCGGTCAGACCGTGCAGGTCGGCGTAAAGGTCGAGATTCTCGGCAACGCTCAGATCCTCGTAGAGGCCGAACCGCTGCGGCATATAGCCGATGCTGGCCTGGATCTCCCGGGCCCCCCGGACGCTGTCCATGCCCAGCACGCGGATCGACCCCTCGTCGGGCCGCAAAAGCCCGGCGACGAGACGCATCAGGCTGGTCTTCCCGGCGCCGTCGGGACCGACCAATCCGGTCACCCGGCCGGTCGATATCCGAGCGCTCAGACCGTCCAGCACCGTCGTCGCCTCCTGGCCGGCGCCGAGACGCTTGGCGACGTGTTCGATTTCGATTGCCGGATCGGTCATGCGGCGAGGCCCGTCAACCGCCCGGCGCGGCCCCGGAAGTTGCGCCCCGCCCGGGCTGCTCGATCAGCCGCACGGTCACCGGCATACCCTGACGCAGGCCGCTGTCCGGATTTTCGGCATAGACGCGCAGCCGGTAGACGAGACTCGTTCGGATATCGGTGGTCTGGACCGTCTTGGGCGTGAATTCCGCGGTCGGCGAGATGAATCCGACCCATCCCTCATAGGGGTGGCCGGGCGCCGTATCGGTCGTAATCTCTGCCTTCATACCGGGAGACACCCGGCCAAGATCGGGCTCCGAGACGTAGGCGCGAACCCATACGGGGTCGGACAGGGCAAGCACGTAGACCGGCGAGTTGGCCTGAATGACGGCGCCCGGCTCCTCGATGCGGTTCAGCGCGATCCCCTCGGCCGGGGCATAGAGGATCGTGTCGTCGAGGTGGCTCTCCGCGAGCGCGAGGTCGGCCCGCGCGGCACTGAGCTTGGCCTTGGCTTCGGCAATGTCCTGCTCCCTTGGCCCGGCGATGGCGAGCGCCAGAACCTGTCTGAGTGCCTCGAGCTGGCCGCGCGCCTGGCGCTCGGCCGCGTGGGCCTCATCCAGCGCCTGCTGCGAGGCGAAGCGGTCCACGGCCAGTTTGCGCTGCCGCTCGAGCGTCGACTGTGTGATGTTCCAGTTGGCCTCGGCCGCCCGGACGTCGGCCCGTGCCTTCTCGATCTCCTGCGGCCGGCTGCCGGCCTCGAGGCGGCCGACGACGGCCTTCTGCGCCTCGGCGGTGGCGCGGGCGGCATCGACCATCGCCTGGTAGCGGATCCCGTCGAGCCGGGCCAGGACCTGCCCCTTATGAATAGGATCACCCTCCTCGGCCAGCATGGCGTCGATCCGGCCCTCTACGTTGAAGGCCAGGTCGACCTGTCTGATGTCTACGTTGCCATAGAGTATGAGGGCCTTCGGCCCCTCATCGCGCGGCTGGAAATACCGCAGATAGGCAGCCCCCCCGGCCACGGCGGCAAGCACGACAGCCAGGGCGAAGGCAAGCGACTTGCGCTGCACGGTCATGCTTCTTGGATGCCCCCATTCTTTTGTCCGTCGCCCCGTAATGTACCGAATTCGAACGGGACGCGCATGTGCCCTCCGCAGCCAACGGACTCAGGCGGCCTCGACGCCATCGCCCGCGGGTCCGCCGGCAAGGACATTCCGGCCCGCCGCCGCGGAACGAAAGACGCCCAGGATCGTTCAGTACTTTCCGAACCACCGTTCCAAGGCCAGGGCCATATCGTCGCGGTCTTCGGTCAGGCTCGCTTTGATGTCGCTCAATGCGTTGTCCGACCGGGCGGCTAAATTGGCAAGCCGCATCTCCAGCTGGGCCTTGCGCTCACGGAGGGTTTTCAATTTCGCCGCAAGCTTGACGCGGGTGTGCAGGTCGCTCGATCCAATATCGCGATCAAGCATCGAAATCTGGCTGCTCAGATGCTGGATCCGACGCTTCAGGTGGTTTCGGAGGGATGATATCGGCATGTTGGCCGTCCTGTTCAAATTTGATGAAGCGCCGTCTTCGCCGGCACTCAAGGGGCAGCGGCCCGCCTTGTACCAAGCAATGGGCGTGCCACGGTCCCCCACCGGACCACGCCTGGCGAAGGCCCGATGCCCCGCCCGAATCGGCCGCCGGGCCGGGGGCCGAGGGGCGCAGGCCCCGGTGCAAATCCACCGGTCGATGGTGCATCGCGATCACCCGAGGGGCCGGCGTTGGGCGCGGACCGCCGGACCGCTCCCTTCGTCGCACCTCTCGGCCCTGGCACGAAGATTGCTCAAATTGGATCACGGTGGCCGCCACGCCGGCGGCGCCGCCCCGCGTGGCACGCCACGCCGCACCAAGCGCGGCCGTGCCTGCTACCAATCCCAACGCCCGGCCGCCCCTCACGGATCAGGGTTCAAGTCGTCATGACGCGCCACGATCAAACAACCGGCGACCGGCCGAAGGCGACCGTCCACCCGCTCCACCCGCCGCGCGACGAAGCGGACTCCAAGCGGTCGAGCGCGTCCGCGACGAAACGCGCCGCCGGGCCTTCTGGGACCGACAAGCCCGAGACGCCCTCCATCGAAGATCTCGGCGTCGATCCGGCCAAGGGATTGAGTGCCGCCGAAGCCGCCGCAAGGCTCGAAAAGTACGGCCCGAATGCGATCGAAGAGCGGCACGTCAGCCCGCTGCTCAAATTCCTAATGTATTTCTGGGGGCCGATCCCCTGGATGATCGAGATTGCCGCCGTCCTCTCCGCCGCGGCCCAGCGCTGGGAGGATTTCGCCATCATCTTCGCCATGTTGATGATCAATGCGATCGTCGGCTTCTGGCAGGAGTTCAAGGCTGATAACGCGATCGCCGCCCTGAAGCAGACTTTGGCGTTGAAGGCGCGCGTGCTGCGCGACGGCGCCTGGGCGAGTATCGCGGCCAAGGAGCTAGTTCCCGGCGACGTCGTCAGCCTGCGCCTCGGCAACATCATCCCGGCTGACGCGACACTGGTCGAAGGCGACTACCTGAGCGTCGACCAATCGGCCCTCACCGGCGAGTCCCTGCCGGTGGACAAAAAGGTCGGCGAATTGGTGTACTCGAGCTCCATCGCCCGCATGGGCGAGATGACGGCGGTCGTTACCGCGACCGGGTCGGAGACCTACTTCGGGCGCACCGCCAAGCTGGTGGAGACGGCCGGCCGGCGCTCGCACTTCCAGGAGGCGGTGCTCAAGATCGGCAATTTCCTGATCCTGAGCACGGTCGGTCTGGTCGCGATGATCCTGCTGGTTGCCCTGTTCCGGGGCGATCCCCTTGTCCAGACCGTCCTTTTCGCCCTGATCCTGACGGTTGCTGCCATCCCCGTCGCCCTGCCGGCCGTGCTCTCCGTCACCATGGCGGTGGGTGCGGTCAAGCTGGCGCACATGAAAGCCATCGTCTCCCGCCTCGTCTCCATCGAGGAGATGGCCGGGATGGACGTGCTGTGCTGTGACAAGACCGGAACCTTGACCAAGAACCAGCTCGTCGTCGGCGACCCCGAGGTGTTCGATGCGGATGACGAGAAAGATATCCTACTCGCGGCGGCCCTCGCCTCACGCAGCGACGCCGAGGAGGACCCGATCGACGGCGCCATCCTGCGCGCCCTAGGCGGCGACGAGCCCTTGGCGGGATATCGGCAGGTGAAGTTCGAGCCCTTCGATCCGGTGCGCAAGCAAGCGGATGCCGAGATCGAACACGACGGCAAGCATTTCCGCACCGCCAAGGGCGCTCCGCAGGTCATTCTCGATCTGGCCGCCCCGGACGACGACACGCGCGCCAAGGCCGAAGCGGCGGTCGACGAGTTGGCGCGCAAGGGCTACCGCACGCTCGGCGTGGCGCGAAGCGACGCCGACGGCGCATGGCGGTTCCTCGGCCTCCTGCCGCTGTTCGACCCGCCCCGCGACGACACCGCCGAGACCATCAAGACCGCCGAGGGTATGGGCCTACGGGTCAAGATGGTCACCGGCGATCACATCGCCATCGCACGCGAGATGGCCGGGAAGCTCGGTCTCGGGACCAACATCGTGACCGCCGGAGAGGCTTTCGATGCGGAGGGCGATCGGCGCGGCGGCAAGAGCATCGAACGGGCCGACGGATTCGCGGAGGTCTTTCCCGAGCACAAGCACAGCATCGTCAAGGAATATCAGTCCGGCGGGCACGTCGTCGGCATGACCGGCGACGGCGTCAACGATGCACCGGCGCTCGCCCAGGCGGATATCGGGATCGCGGTCAGCGGCGCGACCGACGCGGCGCGTGCCGCAGCGGATCTCGTGCTGACCGCGCCAGGCCTGTCCGTCATCGGGCAGGCCGTGGAGGAGGCCCGCCGGATCTTTGAGCGGATGACCAGCTATGCGACCTACCGCATCGCGGAAACGGTCCGCGTTCTGCTGTTCATGACGGTATCGATCCTGGTGTTCAATTTCTACCCCGTCACGGCCGTCATGATCGTGCTGCTCGCTATTCTCAACGACTTCCCGATCATGATGATCGCCTACGACAACGCACCGGTCGCCGCCCGCCCGGTGCGTTGGGACATGCCGCGCGTCCTGACCATTGCGACGGTGCTGGGTCTGGTCGGCGTGGTCGAATCTTTTCTCTTGTTCTGGATTGCCGAGGTCTATCTCCATATTCCTCGCCATACCATTCAGACGATCATCTTCCTCAAGCTGCTGGTTGCCGGGCACTTGACGCTCTATGTCGCGCGCAACCCCGGCTGGTTCTGGGACCGGCCCTGGCCCAACTGGCGCCTGCTGGCCGCCACCGAGACCACCCAGGTTCTCGGTACCCTGGCGGCGGTCTACGGCTGGTTCGTGGAGCCGATCGGTTGGCCCTATGCGCTCGCCGTATGGGGATATGCCTTGGCATGGTTCCCGATCGAGAACCTGGCCAAGATCCTGATCTACCGGATGACCCACCCGCAGCGCTCGGAGCGGAACAGGCACCTGCGCCGCGCGCATACCTGGTTGCACAGTGCTGGAGGGAGAGGACCATGAAGGGTTCGTTCAGTCGCCGCGCCGATGCCGCCGCCGGAAAGCGGTATCACGAACTGATCGCTCAGGCGGAACCCTTCGATGCGATCCGCACCGCCGTGGTTCATCCGGTGGACTCCGCCTCGCTGCTGGGTGCCTTGGAGGCGCAAAGCGCAGGGCTGATCCAGCCCGTGCTGATCGGACCGCAGCCGAGGATCGAGGCGGCCGCAAAGGAAGCGGATGCCGATCTGTCGGGCGTCGAGATCGTAAATGTCGAGCACAGCGACGCGGCCGCCGAGAAGGCGGTTGAGCTGGCGCGGGCCGCGCGTGTCGACGCGATCATGAAGGGCGCACTGCATACCGACGAGCTGATGCGCCCCGTCGTGGACAAGGCCAGGGGCCTGCGGACCGACCGGCGGATCAGCCACGTCTTCGCCCTCGACGTGCCGTCCTATCCGAAGCACCTGTTCATCACCGACGCCGCGATCAATATCGCGCCGGACCTCGAGGACAAGCGCGACATCGTCCAGAACGCCATCGACCTGGCATTGGCCCTTCGAATCGCGCAACCGAAGGTCGCCGTGCTCGGACCGGTCGAGATCGTGACCCCGAAGATTCCCGCGACGGTCGACGCGGCCGCCCTCTGCAAGATGGCCGACCGCGGCCAGATCGTCGGCGGCGTGGTGGACGGTCCCCTGGCGTTCGACAATGCGATCTCGGAAGACGCCGCGAAGAGCAAGGGCATCGTCTCGCCGGTTTCCGGCCAAGCCGATATCCTGGTGGTGCCGGACCTCAATTCCGGTAATATGTTGGCCAAGCAATTGGAATACCTGGCCGGTGCCTTGATGGCCGGAATCGTGCTCGGCAGCCGCGTCCCGATCGCCCTGACCAGCCGGGCGGACACGCCCCTGACCCGCAAGGCCTCCTGCGCCCTCGCCAAGATTCTGGCCCATCGGAGTCGGCGGAGCGCGCCATGACCTCCATCGTCCTGGCGCTCAACGCCGGATCCTCCAGCCTCAAATTTTCGTCCCACCGACCCCTGGCCGACGCGTCCGACCTCGAGCTGCTTTGTACCGGCGAGGTCGAGGGCATCGGCGAAGCGGCCCACTTCGTGGCGCGTGACGCGGTCGGCGAAACCCTCGCCGATCGCGCTTCGGGCGGGCCAGGGTCCCAGGACTCTGCCCTGGCTGCCGTGCTCGACTGGTTGGACGAGCGCTTCAAGGGTCAAACCATCGCCGCCGCCGGCCATCGGGTCGTGCACGGCGGCGACGCCTTTCCCGCGCCCGTCCGCATCGACGATACCGTGCTTCGCACCCTGGAATGTTTCGTGCCACTGGCGCCCTCGCACCAGCCGCACAACCTGGCCGCCATCAAGGCCCTGCATAGATCGCACCCGCAGTTGCCGCAAGTCGCCTGCTTCGACACCGCGTTCCATCAGAGTCAGACGGCACTCGCGCGCGCCTACGCGCTGCCGCGCGCGCTCACCGAATCGGGCATCCGGCGCTATGGCTTTCACGGCCTTTCCTATGAATTCATTGCCGGCGTTCTGCCCGACCTGCTGGACGCCGCCGCCGACGGGCGGGTGATCGTCGCACACCTCGGGCACGGGGCCAGCATGTGCGCCCTTCGCCATCGCCGCAGCGTCGCGACCACCATGGGATTCACCGCGCTCGACGGATTGCCGATGGGCCGCCGGTCGGGCGCCCTCGACCCAGGCATCGTCCCCTACCTGGTCCGCGAGCGTGCCATGACGATCGGCGAGGTCGAAGACCTCCTGTATCACAAATCCGGCCTCCTCGGCGTGTCCGGCCTGAGCGACGATATGCGCGACCTGCTGGCCAACGACGCCCAGGAGGCGGCCGAGGCCGTCGACCTGTTCTGCTATCGCATCGGCCGCGAGCTCGGCTCGCTTGCCGCAGCACTCGGCGGCCTCGATGTTCTGGTCTTTACCGGCGGGATCGGCGAGCATGCCGCCGCCGTGCGCAGCAAGGTGTGCGGTCACGCCCAATGGCTGGGCGTCGAGATCGACGCAGCCGCCAACGCCGCCCAGGGCTCGCGAATCGACGCCCCATCGAGTCGCGTTGCCGTTCTGGTCATCCCGACCGACGAGGACCTGGTGATCGCCCGGCATACCTTGCGCCTCGTCCACGGTGCCACGACCGCTGCGCCTCCCAGCCGAGCCGCCTCCCAATAGGAAGTCGCCATGAGCAAGCGCCACGCCGCGAAGTCCCGAATTCCCGCCGAGAACAGCATTCCGCTCTTCTGGCCGTTCACGGCAGCCGTCCAGGCAGCCGAGGAAATCGGCGAGGAAGAGCTCGATATCGTCCGCCGCAATGTCAAGTTTTTCGAGGAGGCGGAGGAGGTCACCGTGCCCCCGCCGCCCAAATTCGCCACCAAGAACGAGATTCTTCTCGATCTCGACACCATGCGGCTGCGCGACTACTCGCCATCCGGGGCGGAAGGCATCGCCACCATCGTCGACGCGCCCTATGCCGGCCATTCCGCCGTGATCGCCGATTATCACAAGGGTCAAAGCCTGGTCGAGACGCTGCGCAACAACGGTTTGGACCGCGTGCTGCTCACCGATTGGAAAAGTGCTACCGAAGAGATGAAGAACTTCGACATCGACACCTATCTTGCCGAGATCAACGTCTGCGTCGACGACCTGGGCGGCCGGGTCAATCTGGTCGGCCTATGCCAAGGCGGATGGATGTCGGCCATGTATGCCGCGCGCTTCCCACAAAAGGTGCGTACGTTGGTCCTGGCAGGCGCGCCGATCGACACACAGGCGGGAGACGGACCGCTCAGGCGCCTGGTCGACGAGATTCCGACCAGCTTCTTCGAGGAACTGGTCACCATGGGCGGCGGGCTGATGAAGGGCTCGTTCATGCTCACGGGCTGGAAAAACATGCATTTCGAGGAGCAATACTTCGAGAAGTTCGTCGAGCTCTACGAGCATGTCGACGATCCCGACTACGTCAGCAAATCCGAGACCTTCGAGAGCTGGTACGAAAACCCGATCGACCTCCCGGGGCGGTGGTACCTCCAGGCCATCGTGCAGCTGTTCAAAGAGAACCGACTTACCAAAGGAAAGTTCGTCGGGCTCGGGCGGCACCTCTCCCTCGGCAACGTGACTTGTCCGGTCTACCTGCTCGCCGGCGAGACGGACGACATCACGCCGAAGGAGCAGGTCTTTGACGCGAAAAAGTATCTCGGCACCCCGATGGCGCGGATCTCCGAGGCGCTGGCGCCCGGCGGCCACATCGGGCTGTTCATGAGCCGGCGCACGCTGCAGGACTATTGGCCGAAGATCGCCCGCTGGATCGCACAGAACGGCCAGCTGGCCTGAGACACGCGCATTGCCCCGTCAACCCGAATACCACCGGAGAGACCGATGACATACTACATCGCGAAGACCGTCGACCTGTCGTTCGAAGCGGCGGTCGCCCGGGTGACCGAGTCGCTGAAGGCCGAGGGCTTCGGTGTCCTGACCGAAATCGACGTCAAGGCGACCATGAAGAAGAAGCTCGACAAGGATCTGCGGCCTTATCGAATCCTTGGCGCCTGCAACCCGCAAATGGCCTACCAGGCGCTGACCGCCGAGGACAAAATCGGTACGCTGCTGCCGTGCAACGTCATCGTGCATGAGCGCGAGGACGGCCGTGTCGAGGTGGCCGCGGTCGATCCTGTGGCCTCCATGGCGGCCGTCGACAATCCGGCGCTGGGCGAAATTGCCGCGTCGGTACGCGACCGGCTGGCCACGGCGGTGAACGCCCTATGACCCAGATCAATGCCCACAGCCGGGCCATCCGGTATCGTTCACTGGCGTGCGCGGGAGTTCGGCGACCCGCGGTCGGAGTAAATCCATGATCGAGTTCCTGCCGGAAAGCGGCGGCAATGTCCTCGGCATCCGAGTCTCCGGAAAGCTGACGGATGCGGACTACAAGCAAACCCTGATTCCGAAGCTTGAATCCCTGTTCCACCAGCACGGGAGGCTGGACGTCCTGTTCTACATGGACGAGGACTTCGAGGGCTGGGACCTGGGAGCGGCCTGGGACGACGCCTCCTACGGCCTCAAGCATCGTGCCGACTTCGGAAGGCTGGCCCTCGTAGGCGGGCCGCGCTGGGTGGAATGGTGCATCAAATTGGCCGGCTTCCTGATGAAAGGCGAAATCCGAATCTTCCCCGGCGACCGCCTGCAGGAGGCCTGGATCTGGATTCGGGAGCAGTCGGCCCGCGAAGAGCGAGCGGCGTCACGCTAGGCCGATCGCCGGCATGTTTCCTCGCCGCTTGGGGAACGCCGGACCGTGCGGCGGCGTTGTTTTGGGCATCCGCCCCTGATTTCGGGCGCCAATCGGGGCGGAAATCTGGAGGAGAATGGAGCGATGAATGTGGAAAGCAAGACCCCGAAAGCGGAATGGGCGAAAACACCTGCGTGGCCGGCAGGCATGGCGATTTTGGACGGCGGCATGCTCGAGGCCTATCTAAGGGCCGGTCAGGCGGTGGTCGCCAATGCCTTCGCGATGAACCAGGAGATGCTGCAGTTCGCGGGCAAGCGATTCCAGGCCGATGTCGAGGCGTTGCAGGCGCTGCCGCGGCTCAGCAAGCCTGAAGATCTGCTCAATTTTCAGACGGACTTCCTGCGCTCCGCTGCGACGGCATATCAGGCCGAGATGTCCAAGCTCATGGAGCAAAACACCAAGGCGGCCACGGACATCTGGCAGACGGTCCTCGAGCGTTCCGCGGGAGCGACCGCCAGGTAAGACGTCGGCTTTTGGCCGACGGCGTGCCGCTGGTCCGCGGCGCGGCCCGCGACGGGGCTCAGCGCGAAAGGCTGTCCCGAGCGAGGGCCGCGGCAGAGACTCTGTGCACGCGATCAACCCATAGGGAGACCATTCCATGCCCACACACGATGTGGTCCTTTGCGCCCCGCTCCGTACCGCCATCGGCACCTATGGCGGGACGCTGAAGGACATGCCGGCACCCGAGCTGGGCGCCGCGAGCCTGCGCGCTACCCTGGAAAGAGCGGAACTGAGCGGGGCCGATGTCGAGACCGTGATCATGGGCCAGGTCGTTCAGGCCGGGGCAAAGATGAACCCGGCCCGCCAGGCCGCGATCGGCGGCGGGATTCCCGTGAAAGCGCCGGCGATGACGGTGAACCGGGTGTGCGGCTCGGGCGCCCAGGCCATCGCCTCCGCCGCCCAGGAGGTCTGGCTCGGCAATGCCGCCTGCGCGGTCGCCGGCGGCATGGAGAACATGGACCAGGCGCCGTACCTCATGAGCGGCGGCCGCTGGGGCTACCGCATGGGCGATGCCCAGATCTACGACAGCATGCTGCGCGACGGGCTGAACGATGCCTTCTCCGGCGAGCATTCCGGGTGGCACACCGAGGATCTTGCGAAGAAATTCCAGATCACGCGGGAAGAGCAGGACCGCTGGGCGCTGCGGTCGCAGCAGCGGTTCGGCGCCGCCCAGGCCGCCGGCAAGTTCGATGCCGAAATCGTCCCGGTCGCCGTCAAGACCCGCAAAGGGACCGTCTCCTTCGCCAAGGACGAGCACAACCGGCCCGACACCACGGCGGAATCCTTGGCCAAGCTGAAGCCGGCCTTCCGCAAGGACGGTACCATCACCGCCGGCAACGCCCCCGGCCTGAACAGCGCGGGGGCCGCGATGGTCGTCGCCGAGCGCGCCTGGGCGGAAAAGCGCGGCGTGCAGCCCTACGCCAGGCTCGTGTCCTACGGCGTCGGCGCGGTCGAACCCGGCATGTTCGGCCTGGGACCGATCCCAGCGGTCCATCAGGCCCTCGAGCGCGCCGGCTGGGAGATCGCCGATGTCGAGCGCATGGAGATCAACGAGGCTTTTGCGGCCATCGCGATCGCCGTCACGCGCGAGCTCGGCGTGCCGGAGGAGATCGTCAACGTCGAAGGCGGGGCAATTGCCCACGGCCATCCGATCGGGGCGACCGGGGCGATCCTCACCACCCGCCTGTTGCACTCGATGCGGCGCGACGGAATCAAGCGGGGTGTGGTCACCCTGTGCATCGGCGGCGGTCAGGGCATCGCCCTCGCCCTGGAGGCGGCAACTTGACCGGCGATTCGAGGAGAACGCGACATGGGTAGAGTCGAAGGACTGGTCGCCATGGTCACCGGCGCCCGCCGTGGCCTTGGCAAGGCCTCCGCGGTGCTGCTCGCCAAGGAAGGCGCCAAGGTCGTGATCACCGACCGCAATCCAGACGGCGCCGATGCCGTCCTGGCGGAGATCGAAAAGGCGGGCGGCGAAGCGGTCTTCCTCGACCAGGACGTCTCGAAGGAGGCCGACTGGCAACGCGTCATCGAGCGGACGATCGACCGCTTCGGCAAGCTGGATATCCTGGTCAACAACGCCGGCGTCGGCGCCGGCAAGAACATCGAGCAGATCTCCCTGGAGGAGTGGCGCTGGGTGATGAGCGTCAATCTCGACGGCGCCTTCCTGGGCACGAAGTATGGCATCGAGGCCATGAAGAAGACCGGCGGCGGTTCGATCATCAACATGTCGTCGATCGAGGGAATCATCGGCGACAGCCGGATGGTCGCCTATGACGCGAGCAAAGGTGGCTTGCGGACCCTGACCAAGTCGGCCGCCCTCCACTGTGCCCAGCGCGGGTACAACATCCGGGTCAACACCGTCCATCCGGGCTTCATCGACACCGAGATGGTGCGCGGCTTCCTCAAGGCCCAGGCCAAAGACGGCGACATCGAGAGCGCCCGCAAGGCGTTGGAGCGCCTGCACCCGATCGGCCACCTCGGCGAGCCGGATGACGTCGCCTACGCCGTCCTCTACCTCGCGTCCCGCGAGTCGAAGTTCGCGACCGGCAGCGAACTGGTGGTCGACGGCGGGTACACCGCACGGTAGCACCGCACCGCGCAATACTCGTCAAAATTCCGCGGCGGCGGAAAAAAAGGGGGGCGGGCCCGCGTCAATCGCCCTTCCGGCCCTTTGGGAAGCCCAAGGGCGCTCCCATTGCCCACAGCCGCGCGCAACATTCTTCCACCGTGATGAAATTCGCCGCAGGACCGAAAATTGCCTCTCCGGGGGGCATATCGGGCCATCCTGTGCTAAGAGCATGACCACCGTCCGGAACGCCGAAACCTGAGGGGACCCTCCGGTGCTGAGTGGTTTATTGCGCTTTATCGAGGCCGACTATTCTTGGGGCATCGAGTGCCTGGGGCTGTTTCTCATCCCTTTCCTGCACGAGGACGTCGCGATCTTCGGCGGCAGCCTGATGATCGTGGAGCATCGCCTGCCAGCGTTCCTCGCGCTGGCCAGCCTCTACGCCGGCATGGTCAGCAGCGACCTGCTCATATTCGGACTTGGCGGACTGGCCCGGAAGAGCCCGCGAGTCCGCCGGCTCCTGCTTCGGCCAGGGGCCGAGCGCCTCGGCCAATGGCTGGGCAAGCACGCCGTGAGCATGGTCGCCCTCGCCCGATTCGTTCCGGGACTGACGTTTCCCGTCTACCTGGGGTGTGGATTCTATAGGGTTTCCTTCGTCCGCTTCTTCTCGACGACGGCGCTGACGGCCGCGCTCTATCTGCCGGCGGTGCTATTTCTGATCAGCCGATTCGGTGAGGCGGTCCTGTCCTCGCTCGGCTACTGGTCCTGGATCGTGGCCATCGCGCTTTTCACCTTGGCCGCGGTGAACTGGATCCGGAGCCCGAACTGGCAGCTTCTGCTCCGCGTCTCCGCCTCGGGCACCCGCGGTCTCGTGCGGCGCCTGGGCGTGGTCCTCAATGGCGCCGGGCAGATCAGCCATCGCGGCATGCCGGCGCTCGGCAAACTGCGGCGCAAGGTGGCCCTGGCCGAGCGGATCCCGCCCGGCCTGTTCTACCTGCCATTGGGGGTTCAATGGCTGTGGCTCGGCCTGCGCCACGGCAGCCTCTCGCTGCCGACGCTCGCCAATCCGAATATCGAAGTCGGCGGCCTGTGGGGCGAATCGAAAAGCGGCTGCCTGGCGATGGTCGGACCGGATCAGCGCCACTGGCTGGCGGATTACGCCACGCTCCGGCGCAATCGTGGCGCCGCCACGGCGGCGTGCGACACGCAGCGCGCCCTGGCCGTCATGGCGACGACCGGCCTGGCCTTCCCGGTGGTCGCCAAGCCGGATATCGGGTGGCGCGGCTTCGGCGTCCGGCTGGTCGCTTCCGCGGACGAGCTGGCCGACTATATCGCCGGGTATCCGCAAGGCGAAACGCTGCTCCTGCAGCGTGCGATCGAGTTCGAGGGCGAAGCCGGCGTGCTCTATGCGCGCATGCCGGGCGCGACCGAAGGGACCATCGTCTCCCTCACCTTCCGCTACTTCCCCTACGTCGTCGGCGACGGCCAGCGTACCGTGCGCGATCTCATTCTGGCCGACCAACGCGCCGCCTGGAAGGCCGGGGAGCACTTCGGGTTCGACGAGACGCACGTCGGCACCGCGGGGCGCGAGCTCGACCACGTACCGGCGCCGGGAGAGACGGTCCGCCTGTCGTTCATCGGCAGCAACCGGGTGGGCGGCCTGTACCGCGACGCGCGCGCCCATATTACACCGGCGCTCATCCGGCGCTTCGACGCGATTTCCCGCTCGATGCCGGAATTCTATTACGGCCGCTACGACGTGCGCTTTGCTTCGGTCGATCGCTTTCGCCAGGGCGAGGATTTCTACATCATAGAGATCAACGGTGCAGGCGGAGAATCGATCAACGTCTGGGATCCCGTCATGCCGTTGTCGCAAGTGTACCGCGAGCTTTTCGACCAGCAACGGATGCTGTTCGAGATCGGAGCCAGAAATCGGACCCGCGGATACCGCCCGTCGGGCGCCCTGGCCATGCTCAAGAGCCAGTGGCGCCAGCATCGCCTGATTCTCCAGTATCCGCCGTCGTCGTAGCGCGGCGCCGGCCGCGTACCGATAGCGCCCTGCCCAATGCCCTATGCGTAGGTCCGGGCGCTCAACGGCTTCGCATCGATCGCCCGCTGCAGCGACGACAACAGGCCGGCCTCCGCCCGATTGAGATGCGTTCGCGGATTCCAGACCAGGTAGATGTCGATCGCCGGCGGCGACTCGTAGGGCGGGAGACGCCACAGCAGGCCGTCCCGGACGTCGCGCGCCACCACGTGGATCGGCAAGGGCCCGATACCCAGGCCGGCGATAATCATGCGCCGAACCTCCTCGAGATGGGACGAGTGACCGACGACCCGCTCTTCGAGCTCGTGCTGGGCCCGCAGCAGGGCGACGGGTCGGAGGGCATCGGATATCTGATCGGTCTTGAAGGACACCGAGGCGTGCCCCCTGAGATCGTCTAGGGTCAGGCCGGAACGACCGAACAGGGGGTGCGGCGGGCCGCAGAAGAACCCGAAGTACTCCCGGTAAATGATCTTGTAGTCGAGCTTCGGCAGCCGTTTGTGCACGAGGCAGAGGCCGAAGCTGGCCGACTTCTCGAGCACTGCGCGGGCAACCTCCGCGCTCGTCGCCACTTCCACGTCGTAGGTCGCCTTGGGATTTTCGGCGTGGAACGTGGCTAGCACCGCGTCGAAGATCGGGCTGACCACGTGACTCGCCATGGTGATGCGGACGTGCCCCGTGACGTCGTCCGTCATGTCCCGGGTCAGTACCGCCACGCGGGCCACGTTGCCGTAGATCTCGACGCATTCCTTGTAGAGGACCTCGCCCGCCGGCGTCACGCGGAACTCCGCGGGGCCGCGGTCGATCAGGCGCTTGCCGAGCCGGGTCTCGAGGCGCTTGAGGGCATGGCTGATCGTCGGCTGGCGCAGATAGAGCCGCCGGGCCGCGCCGGTGACGCTGCCTTCCTGGACGACGATCATGAAGGTGCGCAGGAGGTTCCAGTCCAGTTCCCGCGCCAGACGCTCGCCGCTGTCCTGCAGCATGGCCACCTCATTAATTTTATCTATGGCTAGTATAACACTTATCTATTTGCACAATAAAGGGGGAGCGAGAACACTGAACCGGCTGGGCCATAGAATAATAACGACGGGCACCAGGGAGGATCTGCAGCCCATGGCCGCAAGCGATGCTGACCGGAGCGGTGCGCGTCCGTGGCTCTTGATGTCTCCGGCGCTGGTCGCGGTGGCCCTCCTTCTCGCGGTGCCGGTCTGCTTCATCGCGGTCTATTCCTTCTGGCTGCGCACCGCCGTGGGGACCGAACAGGTCGGCTTCTATCTCGATAACTGGATCGAGGTACTGACCGATCCGTTCTATCGCGACATCTTGATCCAGACGCTGCGCATCGCCGCCGTCTCGACGGTCCTTTGCATCCTGTTGGGCTACGTGCCGGCGTATTTCATCGCGCGCTCGGCCACGCGGTACAAGACCCTGCTCATTCTGCTGCTGATGCTGCCGTTCTGGATCAGCTACATCATCCGCACGATGTCCTGGATCAACATCCTGGGCGTCAGCGGCGCACTGAACGTGTTCCTTCTATGGCTCGGCGTGATCTCGAAGCCCCTCGAGATTCTGTACAACGAAGGGACCGTCGTGCTTGGGCTCGTGCATTTTCTCCTGCCCTTCATGATTCTCAATATCTACGTCAGCCTGGACGGAATCGACGTAAACCTGGTCGATGCCGCGCGCTCGCTCGGTTGCACCGGCTGGCAGGCCTTCCTTGAGGTGACGCTGCCGCTGTCGCTGCCCGGGCTCGCCGCCGGCAGCCTGCTCTGCTTCGTGCTCGGCGCCGGGACCTACATCACGCCGATGATCCTGGGCGGACCGCGCGACGCGATGTTCGCCAATCTCGTCTTCGATGCCATCATCACGCAACTCGACTGGCCGCTCGGCTCGGCACTGTCGCTGGCCTTGCTCGTGATCCTGGGTTCGGTCGTCCTGGTCTACAACCGCTTCGTCGGCATCGGCCAACTCGCGAAGAGCTTCCGATGACGGGGCTGAGGCGCATCGTCACCGGCTGGAGCCTGATCCGGGCGTTCACGGTCCTGGTCTATCTCTTCATGTTTCTGCCGGTCGCGGTCGTGGTCCTGCTGGCCTTCAACGCCAACCAATTCGGCAGCTTCCCAATGGAAGGGATCAGCATTCGCTGGTTTGTCGAGCTGTGGAACAACGAGGCGATCGTCCGGGCGTTCAAGACCTCGATGCTGTTGGGGTCGCTCACCGCCCTGGTATCTGCGACCATGGGCGTCCTGGCCAGCCTGGCGCTGGTTCGCTATGACTTTCGCGGCAAGGGTCTGATCACGACCGCGCTCGTCGCGCCGATCCTGGTGCCGGAAGTCGTGCTGGCCGTCGCTCTGCTCCTGTTCCTGCGTTGGCTGGAGATGCCGAAGAGTTTCCCTCTGCTGATGCTCGGCCACGTCATTTTTACGCTGCCCTTCGTCCTGCTCATCGTCCAGGCGCGCCTGGTCGCGGTGCGGCGCGAGTACGAGGAAGCGGCGCTCAGCCTGGGCGCCAACCCAGTCCAGACCTTTCGCGACGTGACCCTGCCGCTGATCATGCCGGCGGTCTTCGCCGGTATCATCTTCGCCTTCACGATCTCTTTCGACGACGTAACCGGCACGCTGTTCTGGAAACCCGGCGGCGTCGAGACGGTGCCGACGCAAATCTTCGCCATGCTCCGCAACTCGATCAGCCCGGAGATCAATGCACTCGGTGCGGTCATGGTGGTGATCACCGTGGCGGTGCCGCTTCTGGGGGCGGCCCTCGCCCGTCGGATGGCTGCCGCGTTGCGGTAGGGAGGAGAGGAGTTACCCCGAACGACGACAATAAACTTCAACCCAAGAGGAGGTATGGGAGATGGATGATACGACCCGTTATCAAAAACTGCTCGAGCGATATCGCAACGGCGATATCGACCGGCGCACGTTCCTGACGCTTCTGGGCGCCGCAAGCCTCGGCGTCGGACTGACCGGCGGGCCCTTCGCGGGGCTGCAGCGCCAGGCGCTTGCCGCCGATCCGGACAGCATTCGTTTCGACGGCTGGGGCGGCGTGGTCTCGGATGCATTGCGGAAGTATGCCTTCGATCCCTATACCGCGAAGACCGGCGTCAAGGTGATCGACGGCACATTCGCGAGCGGCGACGAGTACCTCAACCGGGTCAAGGCCGGTCAGCCGGGAGAGTTCAACGTCTTTCACGCCAGCGGCGTTTTCGACTATGCACGCTACGTCAACCTGGGCTACGACGTCGTGCTCAACGAGGACAACATTCCGAACCTGAAGTACGTCATGCCGGCCCTGATGAAGCCGTTCCGAGCGGTGACGCACGGCAAGCTGTCGGCTGCGCCCTACGACTACGGGACCACCGGCCTCGCCTACAACACCACGAAGATCAGCAAGGAGGAGATGCAGGAAAAGGGCGCCCGGATCCTGATCGACCCGAAATACAAGGGCAAGATCGGCGGCTGGGGCGACTGGCGCACCCGGATCTGGTACGGCGCTCTCGCGACCGACCAGGACCCGAACGACATCAAGGACATGGACGCCGTGTGGGACGCCATCCGCAAGCACCGCGACCTGGTCCTCAAGTACTGGAGCTCCGGCGCCGAGCTGATGAGCCTGCTGGCCGAGGGCGAGATCTACGTCACCGAGGGCTGGTCCGGACGCATCGCCGCGCTCCAGCAGCAGGGCCATCCGATCGGCTACTACGATCCGAAGAACGGCTACGCCTGGCAGGAATGCATGATGGTGCTCAAGGGCAGCCCGCTCCCCGCCTGCGAGCAGCTGCTCAACTTCATGCTCGAGCCGAAGGTGGCGATCGCCGTCGCCGAGGGCCAGAACTATCCGCCCTCGCTCGACCCGACCAAGGTCGATCTCGGTGACAAGATCCCGAAGCTGCCCGCGTTCGATCCGACCGGTAAGCTCGCAAACCTGACCTTCGCGAGTCCGGCCTACTGGAACGGGCACGAGGCCGAGTGGTCGAAGATGTTCGGTCGCGTACAGAAAGGCTACTGACGGCATCCAGGCGGGCCGGCCGCGGGCCGGCCCGCCGCCGCCAGCGGCATAGCCGGGAGTGACGCCGGATGAACGATCGGGAGAGCGTCGTCGAGTTGCGTAACGTCGTGAAGCGCTACGGCAGCTTTACCGCGGTCCAGCCGATGAACCTGGGGATCGAGCCGGGAGCCTTCGTGACCTTGCTCGGCCCCAGCGGCTGCGGCAAGACCACGACGCTGCGCATGGTCGCGGGCCTCGCGGCGCCGAGCGCGGGCGACATCCTGATCAAGGGGGCGCGCGTCAACGACGTTCCCATCCATCGCCGCAACCTGGGCCTCGTGTTCCAGAACTACGCCCTGTTTCCCCACAAGACCGTATTCGACAACGTGGCCTTCGGCCTGAAGTACCGCAAGGTCGCGAGAGCGGAGATCGCCAAGCGGGTCCGGAATGCGCTCGAGCTCGTGCAACTGCCGCAAATGGCCGACCGCTATCCGAGCCAGTTGTCCGGCGGCCAGCAGCAGCGCATCGCTCTGGCGCGCGCGATCGTGGTCGAGCCGGACGTCCTGCTGCTCGACGAGCCGCTCTCGGCGCTCGACGCGAACCTGCGCGAGGAAATGCGCGTCGAGCTCAAGAAGATCCAGCATCAGCTCGGGATCACCACGATCTTCGTGACCCACGACCAGTCCGAGGCGCTCGCCATGTCGGACAAGATCATCGTGATGAACAACGGCTGGATCGAGCAGGAAGGCTCCCCCCAGGAGGTGTACACCCGACCGCGCTCCGAGTTCGTCGCGCGCTTTCTGGGCAATTCCAACCTGCTCGACGGCCGGGTCGTAGCCCATGACCCGGACGGCGTCCGCATCGAGGTCGCCGGCGTGGGCGAGGTCCGCGCCGATTTGGAACGAGCGGACGGCGCGCAGACCGGCGACCATGTGCGCCTGGTCGTGCGGGCCGAGAAGCTCCGGCTGTCAGCCGATCCGGCGGACGACCCCGGCGCCACCCGCATGGCCGGCCGCATCGAGGCGGTCGATTACCAGGGTCAGGCCGCCCGATACTTCGTCACGGTCGGACCTCACAGCCTGCAGGTGATCAATCCGATCGACAGACACCCGTTCACGGAGGGCGCGGAGGTCGCGGTGCAGGTTCGCGCACGCGACATCGTTCTCCTCCGGCCCGAATAGCGACAACGAGAGCCGCCAGCGATGACCGTGACCGCCGTGACCGCCGCCGAGACCCGCGAGCCGTCCAACCTCTTCTATCAGACGCGCACGCGGCGCCCCGTCGTGGCCAGGGCCGAAGGCATCTACATCTGGGACCGCCAGGGCCGCCGCTATATCGACGGGTCGAGCGGCGCCATGGTCGCCAACATCGGCCACGGGAATCCGCGCGTCCTGGCCGCCATGCGCCGACAGATGGAGGAGGCCACCTTCGCGTACCGCCTCCATTTCGAGAACGAGGCGGCCGAAACCCTGGCGCGGCGCATCGCGGCACGCATGCCGGCGCAGCTCGACCGCGTGTTCTTCGTGTCCGGCGGATCGGAGGCCGTCGAGTCCTGCCTCAAGCTGGCCCGCCAGTACGCGCTCGCGACCGGGCAGGCGAGCCGTTACAAGGTGATCTCGCGCTACCCCTCCTACCACGGCGCGACGCTCGGGGCGTTGGCGCTGACCGGCTACACGCCGATGACCGCGCCCTTCGCGCCGATGATGCACGAGATGCCGAAGATCCCTGCCCCGACCTGCTATCTCGACGACGACGACCTGGACTGGGAGGCGCGGGGCCTGCGTTACGCCGAGATGCTGCGCCAGGAAATCCGCCGGCAGGGCGCCGAGACCGTTCTCGCCTTCATCATGGAGCCGGTCGGCGGCGCGGCGACCGGGGCGCTCGTCGCGCCCGACGGCTACTACCGCCGGATCCGCGAAATCTGCGACGAATACGGCGTGCTGCTCATCCTCGACGAGGTCATGAGCGGCGTCGGGCGCACCGGCCGCTTCCTGGCGGCCGAGCACTGGGCGTTGCGGCCCGACATCGTTGCGTTGTCGAAGGGCTTCGCGGCGGGCTACGCCCCGCTCGGCGCCATGGTGGCCGACCGGCGCCTGGTCGAGCCTGTGCTCGAAGCGGGCGGCTTCGTCCACGGCTACACCTATGCCGGCAATCCGCTGGCCTGTGCGGCGGGGCTGGCCGTCCTCGACGAAATCGAGGGCCGAGACCTCATGACGAACGCGGAGCGCATGGGCAGGATCCTGAAGCAGGGGCTGCAGGATCTGATGGCGCGCTTCCCGATCATCGGCGACGTGCGCGGCCTGGGACTCCTGCTCGCGTTCGAGCTTGTCGCCGACCGGAGCACGATGCGGCCGTTGCCGCGCGCGATGGAAGCGCACAGCCGGCTTGTCGAGGCCGCCTATCAGCGGGGCCTGATCATCTACTCGCGCCGCACCCGCGGCGGCCTGGAGGGCGATCATTTCATGGTGGCCCCGCCGATGATCGTCGAGGAATCGCAGATCGGCGAGATCCTGGCCCTGCTCGAGGACAGCCTGACCGCCTTCGCCGCGCAGTCCGGCCTGTCGGAAGCGTGAGCGCGGGCATGGCGCCGAGAAAGGTCATCGTCACCTGCGCGGTCACCGGCTCGATCCACACACCGAGCATGAGCCCGCACCTGCCGGTGACGCCGGACGAAATCGCGGCCGAGGCCATCGCCGCCGCGGAAGCGGGCGCGGCCATCCTTCACCTGCACGCAAGGGACCCGCGGGATGGGCGGCCGACGCCGGATCCCGAGGTCTTCATGGCCTTCCTGCCGCGCATCAAGCAGGCCTGCCGCGCGGTGGTGAACATCACCACGGGCGGTAGCTCGCTCATGAGCCTGGACGACCGCCTCGCCGCGCCGCTGCAGGCCGCGCCCGAGATGTGCTCGCTCAACATGGGCTCCATGAACTTCGGCACCTTTCCCTTGAAGCGCCGCTATGGCGAGTGGAAGCACGCCTGGGAGCCCGCGTTCCTCGACGCGACCAAGGACGTCGTTTTCCAGAACACCTTCAGCGACATCGAGACCATTCTCGACCGGCTGGGCAACGGATGCGACACGCGCTTCGAGTTCGAGTGCTACGACGTCGGCCACATACAGACCGTGGCGTTCTACATCGCGGAGGGATTGATCCGGCCGCCGGTGTTTCTGCAGTTCGTGCTCGGGGTGCTCGGCGGCATCGACGCCTCGCCCGAGCAGCTCATGCACATGAAGGCCACGGCGGACCGTCTGCTCGGCGACGCCTATCAGTATTCCGTGCTGGCCGCCGGCCGGCATCAGATCCCGCTGGGCACGATGAGCGTCATCCTGGGCGGCAACGTGCGCGTCGGCCTCGAGGACAGCCTGACCATCGGCCGCGGCAGGCTCGCCACCAGCAATGCCGAGCAGGTGCGCAAGATCCGCACGATCGCCGAGGAGCTGGGCTACGAGCTCGCGACGCCGGACGAGGCGCGGGCGAAACTTGCCCTCAAGGGCGGCGACCGGGTCGCCTTCTGATGGCCGGCGCCGTTCTCTCCCGGGCGCGAGGCCGACCGCGGGGCAGCGACGTCCTCCGCGAGCCATCGATGCTGCGGAGCCAAGACCGGGGCCATGACCGATGCATCGCGCGTCCGAGAAGTGCGGGGGGGACGCAGCCATGAAGGTCTACTGCTCCGCCGAGCGGCAGCGCGCGCATTATCCGCGCAACTTTCTGGTCAACGGCGCGCGGCAACCCAATCCCGAGGTGCCGGAGCGTCTGGACCGGCTGCTGCAGGCCCTGGCAAGCGGTCCGCACGATGTCGAGGCTCCCGCCGACCACGGCCTCGGTCCCATCGCCGCGGTTCACACGCCCGAGTACATCCGCTTTCTCTCGCGCATCTACGAACGCTGGGCGCGAATCCCGGACGCCTCCGAAGAAGTCATCCCCAACATCCACCCGGACCGGCGCAGTGCCGGCTATCCCCTCTCGGCGGTGGGCCAGGCCGGCTATCACATGGCCGACACGGCCTGCCCGATCGGCCCGGACAGCTGGGAGGCGATCCGCTGGAGCGCCAACACGGCCGCCTCGGCGGCGGCCCATGTCTCGGACGGGGCCGCTTGCGCCTACGCCCTGTGCCGCCCGCCCGGGCACCATGCCTTCAGCGACCTGGCCGGCGGCTTCTGTTACGTGAACAACGCCGCCGTGGCCGCGGCGGTCCTGCGGCAGA
>Ga0210144_1000338_pt1 | contig 26504 bp, 24 predicted proteins | sample Muzzi_PWA_D2_FD_185532 | JGI IMG/M metagenome (GOLD analysis project Ga0210144, IMG submission 185532) | Wetland microbial communities from San Francisco Bay, California, USA, that impact long-term carbon sequestration - Muzzi_PWA_D2 (SPAdes) | ecosystem: Environmental > Aquatic > Marine >...
AGTCCGCGCGAAGACGTGCGCCAGGAGCCGCTCGTTCAGCTCGATCACGTCGTCGACTCCGACGAACGACATCTCGAGGTCGAGCTGGGTGAAGTCGGGCTGGCGGTCGGCACGCAGGTCCTCGTCGCGGAAGCAGCGGGCGATCTGGTAGTAGCGCTCGAAGCCGGCGACCATCAGCAGCTGCTTGAACAGCTGCGGCGACTGCGGCAGCGCGTAGAAGGAGCCCCGTTGGAGGCGACTTGGGACGAGGAAGTCGCGGGCGCCCTCGGGGGTGGAGCGGGTCAGCACCGGCGTCTCGATGTCGAGGAAGCCCTCGCGGTCGAGGAACTCGCGCATCGCCGCCGTCACCCGGTGGCGCAGCACCAGCGCCTCGCGCATCTGCTCTCGGCGAAGGTCGAGGTAGCGGTGGCGCAGGCGGGCGTCCTCGCCGACCTCGCCGGAGAAGCCCTCGATCTGGAAGGGGGGCGTCTCGGCGTCGGCGAGCAGCTCTGCGGCGCGGACGCTCAGCTCGAACTCGCCGGTCGGCAGCTCCGGGTTGACGGTCTCCTCGGAGCGGCGCGTCACGCTGCCGGCGGCGCTCAGCACGTCCTCGGCGCGCAGCCGGTGCGCGAGCTGGAAAGCCTCGCCCGAGGAGTCGGGGTGGAAGACGAGCTGGACGATCCCGGTGCGGTCGCGCAGGTCGATGAAGATCAGGCCGCCATGGTCGCGACGGCGGTGGACCCAGCCGGCGACCCGGGCCTCGGATCCGACCAGCTCGCCGAGCACCTGGCCGCACCAGGTGTCGCGGTAGCGGTTTGGGCTGGGTGCCGGCAGCTCGCTCACGATCCCGCCCGGCCGATCTCGTCGACCAGCCTTCCCGCCTCGACCGAGCGCTGCTCGCCGCTCTCCATGTCGCGAAGCTGCGCGCTGCCGTCGGCCTCGAGGATGAGGACGCGGCGGGCGCCAATCCGGTCGGCGTGCTTGAGCTGGCCCTTAAGCCCGCGCCCTCCCAGGTCGACCTCGGCCGAGATGCCGGCGTGGCGCAGCTCGGCGACCAGGGTCATCGCCCGCCGCCGCTGACTCTCGTCGGCGACCGCGACGAAGGCGTCGCGGGGAGGCGCCCCCTCGGCCTCGCCGAGGGCAAGCAGGATGCGCTCGATCCCGGCCGCCCAGCCGACCGCCGGGGTCGGCGGCCCGCCCAGCTGCTCGATCAACCCGTCGTAGCGACCGCCGCCGCCGACCTCCGACTGCGCGCCCAGCTCCTCGCAGACGAAGGAGAAGATGGTCCGCGTGTAGTAGTCGAGGCCGCGAACCAGGGTGGCGTCGATCGTGTAGGCGATCCCGGCCGCATCGAGCAGTTCGCGCACCTCGGCGAAGTGCCGGGCGTCCTCGCCGTCGAGGCGCTCGACCAGCGTCGGGGCGCTCGCCATCGCGGCCTGCGTCGCCTCGTCGTCGGCATCGAAGGCCCGCAGCGGGTTCAGGTCGATCCGCTCGCGCACCTCCTTCGACAGCTCGTCTTCGTGGCTGCGCAGGTAGGCCCTCAGGTCGTCCAGGTAGGCGCGACGCAAGCCCGGCGAGCCGAGGCTGCCGAGCCGCAGCTCGACCCCCGGCACGCCCAGCTCTCCGAGCAGGTCGGAGAGCAGCATGATCGCCTCGGCGTCGGCCAGCGGGGAGTCGGTGCCGATCGCCTCGACGCCGATCTGGTGGAACTGGCGGAAGCGGCCCGCCTGAGGGCGCTCGTGGCGGAAGAAGGGCCCCGAGTAGCAGAGCTTGACGGGCTGCGCGAGCTTGTGCATGCCGTGCTCCAGGTAGGCGCGGCAGATCGGCGCGGTGCCCTCGGGCCGCAGGGTGATACTGCGTCCGCCCTTGTCTTCGAAGGTGAACATCTCCTTGCGGACGATGTCGGTGGAGCGGCCGACGCCCCGCTCGAACAGCTCGGTGTCCTCGAAGGCGGGCGTGGCGATCCGCTCGTAGCCGGCCCGGGCGAAGATCGCCGCGGCGCCGTGCTCGATCCGCGCCCGCCCGCGGGCGTCGCCGGGCAACACGTCGAAGGTCCCCCGCGGGGCCTGATACTTGCTCGCCACAGTGGCTGCGACCTTACCTGCGCGGGGCCGCTCCCCGGCTGTCGGCTAGCCCGTCAGCTCGGCCAGGAACGGGTTGCTGGCCCGCTCGGCGCCCAGTGTGGTCACTCCCATGTGCCCCGGGTAGACGCCGGTGTCCGGCGAGTGCGTCTCGACCAGGTTGCGGATCGAGCGCAGCAGCGTGGGGCCGTCGCCGCCGGGCAGGTCGACCCTTCCGACCGATCCCTGGAAGAGGACGTCGCCGGAGAACATCGCCTCCTCGTCGCGAATCGAGTAGGTGACGTGACCCGGGCTGTGACCGGGCGTGGCGATCACGTCGATCGTCATCCCCGCCAGCTCCAGCGTCTCGCCGCCCTTCACCGTCTCGTCCGCCTCGTAGCTCTCGTAGGGACCGATCCCGGGGATCGGCACGTAGGCCATGATGTCGGCGAGGAGCGGCGTTTCCAGCTCCGGGCAGTAGACCGTGGCGCCGGTGATCGTCGCCACCTCCGAGACTGCGCCGATGTGGTCGAAGTGGCAGTGGGTGATCAGGATCGCCTCGACTTTCACCCCCATGTCGCCGACTGTGGCGAGAATCTTGTCGTGCTCGTCGCCGGGGTCGACGACCAGGCCGCGGCCGGAGCCTTCGCGCCGCAGCAAGAAGCAGTTCTCGGCGACAGGCCCGACGGTGACCATCTGCACGTCGAGGCTCACTTCGGATTCCCTCCCCGGATCCGCGCCCGCTCCCGCCGTCGCCACATCATCGTGTCGATCCAGTAGCCGGCGGGGATGTAGAAGACGAGCATGAAGGCGCCGAGCCCGAGGGCGGCGGCGGGCGGGCGTTTGAAGAGCACCAGCAACAGCACGACGAAGATCGCCGCGGCGACCACGCCGCGGGTGATCGAGCTGCGCCAGGTGGGCGGGGCGTCCTTGCTCGGCGCGGTCTTGCGGCCGGCGCGGGCGCGCGCCTTCGCCTCCTCCCGGCTGCGGGGCCGGCCGGCGCGCCGCCCGGAATCCACACGGCCGCCCTGCGTGCCGCGATGCTTGCGGCGACGCCGTTTCCTCGTCTGGGCCATTCGGTGAATCTAGTACACGCGCTGGGCCGCGCTCACCCCGGTGACGCGATGCGGCGCTCGATCGTGTGCAGCTCGGGGTCGAAGCCGCGGATCGGCACGTCCCCCGGGTAGCCGGCCAGCGCCGCCGCGGGGATCAGGCCGATCAGCTCGGTCTCCACCGGGCGGGCGCCGAGCGGCGCCGCCAGGGCGCGGACCCGTTCGACCACCTCGCCGAGCGGCGTCGCGACCGGGTCGTGGACGTTGATCGAGACCTGGGCGCCGCCGCCGGCCGGCGGCAGGCCGATCGCCCGCACGCCGGGCGGGCCGCCGCCCGACTCGCGCAACCCGGCGGCGACCGCGCGGGCGAGGTCGACGTCGTCGGTGTCCAGCGCGACGTTGAAGGCGCCGAGCGGCGGGCGTGCGGTGACCAGTGTCGCGCCGGCGGTGCGGTGCGGGGCGTCCGGGCCACGGTCCGCTCGCAAGGCGCCCGACCGCATCCGCCTCCGCAGCGCGTCGAGACCGCCGTTGCGGAAGTGGGATCGCTCGGCGCGCTCGGGCTCGGTCGCCAGCTCGCCGTAGAGGAAGACGGGGACACCGAGCGAGCCGACCTCGCCGGCCAGTTCGATCGCCGCCGTCCCCGCGGCTTCGCGGTCCTCCGGGCAGCGCCAGACGATCGGGCAGACGTCGAGCGCGCCGATCGCCGGATGGACGCCCTGATGACCGGTCATGTCGATCGAGCGGATCGCCTCGGCCGCACCGCCGGCAAGCGCCGTCCGCAGCGCGTCGGGCTCGCCGGCGAGCGTGAAGACGGTCCGGTTGTGGTCGGCGTCGGAGTGGCGATCCAGCAGCATGACGCCCTCGGAGAAAGCCTGCTGCAGAGCGGCGATCCGGGTTGCGTCGCGTCCCTCGGAGACGTTGGGGACGGCGAGGAGCGGCCCGGCAGCCAAGGCTCAGATGGCCAGCTTGCCGGCCCGCACGATCGTCTCGCCGTCGACCTCGACGGTCGGCTCGAGGATCACGCAGTCGAGGTGCACCTCCACCTGGACCGTACCGCCGATCGCGGCAGAGGCACCGAAGGCGACGTGGGCCGAGCCGAGGATCTTCTCGTCCTCGAGGACGCTCCCGGTGAGCATCGCCTTTTCGTTGGTGCCGATCCCCAGCTCGGCGAGGTTGAAGCCCTCCAACCCCCCCTCCTCCTCGAGCGTGTTCATGAGCCGCGCCCCGTCGGGGCCGCTGGCGGCCGTGAGCAGGCCCTCCTCGACGTCGAGCTTGACCGGTGTCACCACCTTGCCGATCCCGGCGATCGAGCCGTCGACGATCAGGCTGCCCTCGCCGGTGCCCTCGACCGGGGCGATGAATGCCTCGCCGCAGGGGATGTTGCCGAATGCGCCCCGTTTGTTGAGCTGGCCCGCGTCGACGATCGCCGTCCGGTCTTCGAGCCCCATCCTCAGGTCGCTGCCGCGGGCGCAGGTGATCCGCGCCTCGCCGCCGGCGCCGAGAGCGCGACCGAGCTGGGCGCCCCGTTTGCGCAGCAGCGACATGTCGGCGCCCATCACGCGGGCAAGCATCTCGCCGGTCAGGCCCGGCATCGAGGCGACCCGGGCGCCCGCATCGCTGGCCGCCCTGCGGGCCTCGGTGTGCGAGATCGACTGGAGGGTCGGCGCCAGGACGATGTCCGCCGCGAGCATCGCCGCGGCGACCGTCGCCGGCGGCTCGGCGGCGTGCGAGTCGCGCTCCGAAATGACCGCAAGGGTCGCCTCGCCGCCCTCGCCCTGCGCGTTGATCCGCATCAGGTCGCCCAGCTCCTCGGTGACCGGATTGCAGATGACGAGCACTTCATCGGAGGGCTCCAGTCCCATGCACTCCTTGATCACGGTGCCCACCGCCTTATCCAGTGCCCCCGACATCGCCCACCTAAGGCTATTCGCCGCTCAAGCCCCCTGCATTGCGGCCAGCCGGCAACTTCCATGAAGCCCGGCAGAACCAGCACCCCCCTCGCTAGCATCCCCCTCCCGGCCGGAGTAGCTCAGCTGGTTAGAGCGGCAGAATCATAATCTGCGCGTCGGGGGTTCGAGTCCCTCCTCCGGCATCGCTAGAAGTGGCCCTCCGCCGCGACGCGCTCGATCGTCTCCCGCTCGTAGAGCGGTAGCTCGCCAGTGCGCGCGGTCTGATCGACGTAGGCCTCCATCGCCCGAACCGCCTCTGGCGCGGCGGCGGTCGACATGAACTGCGCGGCCTCGAAGCGCAGGCCGCTGGAGAGTGGCAGCGAGCCGCCCTCGTAGACCGCGCGCTTGGCGGCTGCGATCGCCGCCTTCGGCCGGGCGCCTAGCCGCCGGGCATCGGCGACGGCGGCCTCGAGCAGATCGTCGGGCGGAAGGACGCGGTCGACGAGGCCGAGCTCAGCTGCCTGCTCGGGACTCATGGGGGAGCCCTCGAGGACGACCCGCAGGGCCTTCGCGCTGCCCAGCATGCGGCTGAGGCGCTGCGTTCCACCGCCGCCCGGCGGAAAGGCGAGGAAGATCTCCGGTTGGCCGATGCCGTGATCGCCGGCGGCCATCAGGCGCAGGTCGCAGGCCAGCGCCAGCTCGCAGCCTCCGCCCTGCGCCGAGCCGTTGATCGCGGCCACGAAGACGGCTCCGCAGCGGTTCATCCGCAGCAGGATCTCCTGGAAGCGCCCGATCTCGACGAGGCCCGCCAGGGGGGTTCGCAGCAGCCCTCGGTCGGCACCCGGAATCCGCCGCGCCGCCGCCACGGTGCGAAGCGAGGCACCGGCGAAACCGGCTCCCACCGCGGGACTGGACCGCGATCCGGCGAGGATCTCGCCGACGTCGTAGTGGGCGACGAACCTCTCGGGGTGCGAACCGGTGAGAACGACGGCATCGACTCGGTCGTCCTCCTCGGCGCGCGCGACGACCCCTTCCAGCGCCTCGACCGAGCCGCGATCGAGCAGCCCGTGCGGTGGGTTGTCGAAACTGCCGATCAGGACGGCGCCGCGCTGCTCGATGGTGATGGTGCCCATGCTGCTCCCCTCCTCGGGTTTTCCTTGCATCGTACGGCCGCGATCGCGACCGCATGAGAGCGTCAGCTCGGCTCGCGCCACATCTCTCGTATCGGAGGCCCCCCGGCCGGCAGGTCGAAGGTTTCGGTCAGGGCGAAGCCGTTGCGCTCGTAGAGCGCCCGGTTGCGGTCGGTGCTCGCCTCGACGTGGGCCGGGTGCCCCTCGCGGTCGCAGAGCTCGAGCACCGGCGCCAGCAGGGCTCCGCCCAGGCCGCGCCCCTGCCGGCGCGGTTCGACTCCGAGGTAGTGGAGATACCAATGCCTCGGCGCCGACGGGTGGCGCCGTTCGAATCGGAGCTGGGTCCAGCTCGCCAAGGGCAGGCGGAGGCCGAAGACCTGCGTCATCGGGCGCGCCGCTCGCAGCGTCCGCGTCAACGGCACCCGCCAGCGGCCGGGGCGAGCCCACACCGCCGCGCCGCTGCCGTCCCCGGCCACCCACACCTCGCGGTGCTCGGGCACCAGGTTGCCGATTTCAGTCGCGAAGAAGGTGAGCAGGCGATCGGCCCGCGTGTCGGAATCGGGGAGCAGATGGGCCCAGGCCGGATCGGCGGCGAAGGCCAGCGCGAGCGCCTCGGCTGCGGCCTCGTGGTCGTCCTGCGTCGCAGGTCTGACGCTCGGGCGCGGCTCCAGCATCGGCCCAACATAGACCAGTTCTCGGGCGGCTCCGGTAGCGTGACGTCGTGGCCGCTCACACCGCGGAGCTGCGGTTCTCCACCCGGGGGGACACCGACGTAGTCGACATCACCGGCGAGGTGGCGCGCTGTGTAGAGGAGGCCGGGGTGCAGGAGGGTCAGGCGGTCACCTTCGTCTGCGGGTCGACCGCTGCCGTCTCGACCATGGAGCACGAGCCCGGAGGGGTGCAGGACCTGCAGGCGATGCTCGAGCGGCTGATCCCGGCGGTCGGCGACTACGAGCACAACCGACTCAACGCCGACACCAACTCGCACGCTCACCAGCGGGCGACCGTGATCGGGCCCTCGGAGGCGGTGCCGGTGGTCGGCGGCCGCCTGGCGCTTGGCACCTGGCAGCAGCTGGTCCTGATCGACTTCGACGACCGGCCGCGCGAGCGGACCGTGGTCGTGCAGACGATCTCCTAGTAGCGGCCGGCTCCTAGCGGGGCAGCGCCGCGCCGGTGCCCGTCCGGCGAAACTCGGCCAGCGTCTCCTCCATCGCCTCGATCTCGCAGGCGACCATCTCCGGCCAGGGCTTGTCGGGGTGCTCGTCGAGCGTCTTGTAGCCGTTGCCGCTGATGATCGCGACGACCGTGTCGTCGGGGCCGAGCTTGCCCTCGTTCGCCAGCTTGATCGTCGCGGCGACCGTCGTGCCGCCAGCCGGCTCGGTGAGGATGCCCTCGGTGGCGCCGAGCAGGTCGAGCGCCTCGAAGATCTCCGGGTCGGTCGCCGTGGCGGCGGAGCCGCCCCGCGACGTCACCGCGTCGACCACCAGCGGCCCGTCGCCGGGCGCGCCGATCGCCAGCGAGTGGGCCGCGGTGTGCGGCGTCTGCGCCTCGATCTCGCCGCTGCCGTCGAGCACCGCGGCGGCGATCGGCCCGCAGCCCTCCGGCTGGGCGATGTGGATCTTGGTCGCCGCGGTCTCCGCCATCCCGACCGTCTCCATCTCCCGCAGCCCCTTGTGGACGCGCGAGGAGAGCGTGCCGCCGGCCGCGGGGATGACGAAGTGGTCGGGCGAGGCCCAGTCGAGCTGCTCGACCACCTCGAAGGCCGCGGTCTTCGCCCCCTCGGCGTAGAACGGCCGCAGGGTGATGTTGGCGAACTGGATCCCGGTCGCCAGCGCCAGCTCGCGGCAGGCGCGGTTCGCTTCGTCGTAGTTGCCGTCGAGCTGGATTACCGCGGCGCCCAGCGCCCGGCAAGCGCGCGCCTTGCCCGGCTCGAGGTTGCTGGGATAGAAGACGTAGGCGAGGACCCCGGCCTTGGCCGCCATCGAGGAGACCGCGGTGCCGACGTTGCCGGTCGAGACGCAGCCGATCTCCTCCTTGCCCAGCTCGAGCAGCCGGGCGATGGCCATCGAGACGACGCGGTCCTTGTAGGAGAGGCTGGGACGCTGGGTGCTGTCGTCCTTCAGGTAGAGCTTTCGAAGGCCCAGCTCGGCCCCGAGCCGGTCGGCGTGGATCAGCGGCGTGCGTCCGCTGTAGCGGCCGACCAGCGCCGGGGCGCGCGCGTCGACGATCGGCAGCAGCTCCTCGAAGCGCCAGATGTTGAGCTCACGCTCGCCGATCGGTCGCTTGGCGATGCGCTCCTTCGCCAGCTCGTAGTCGTAGTCGATGTCGAGCGTCTTGCCGCAGCCGAGGCACCTGAAGGTGGTATCAAGAAGGGGCAGCCGAAGCCGGCAATCGTGGCAGACCAGCTCCGTCGCGCAGGAGCGGGTGCGCTGGTCGGCCGAGAGGCTCATCGCCCCTCAATGCCTCCGGCTCGCGAGGGCAGGCCTCCGGCCTTCGCGAATCGCCTCCTGCGCTTTCCGTGCTGGCGCCTGATCATGAGCCGCGGTGTATAGCAGATGCCTGGATATCGATCAATTTTTGCTGCTCATTGCCAGCGGGACCTCTTCCCCCTGTGAGGGGAATCCTAGCGATGTATCCCGTCCAAGCGCGATCAGCAGCTCCTCGGCGAGGTGGGGGGCGAAGGGCGCCAGCACGCGAGCCAGCAGGGCGAGCGCCTCGAGCAGAGCCTCGAAGTCGGGGGGGCTGAGCGCTCCGCGGCGCTTCACGATCCGCTTCTCGTAGTCCTGGATCCGCTCGAACAGGCGGGTCACGTTGCGCACCGCCTTATGCATCTGGAGCTGCTCGAGGTCGGCGGTGATCCGCCCCACCCCGTTGTCGCACCATTTGCCCAGCCGCTCTCGGATGAAGGCGGTGTCGGCGGCGGCCTCGGCGTCCTCCGGCGCCGCGGCGGCGGCCGCGATCCGGTCGTGCGTGTATACCCAGAGGCCGTTCAGGAAGCGTGAGGCGAAGCGCAGCGCGCCCTCGTTCCAGTTCAGGGTCTTGGCCGGGCCGGCGGCGTAGAGGACGGCCAGCCGCACCGTGTCGGCCCCGTGCTCGGCGACCAGCTCGTCGGGATCGACGACGTTGCCGAGGTGCTTGCTCATCTTGCGGCCGTCGGCGATCACCATCTCGTGGAAGAGGCAACCGGCGAAGGGCTCGCCGTCGGGCAGGAAGGAGAAGGGGCCGATGTCGCGCAGCGCCTTGGTCACCACCCGCTGGTCGAAGACGAAGCCGCCGCTGTCGTTGCCCGCGACGAGGCGCTCGGAGGGCAGCCAGCGCCTCAGGTCGGGATGGCTGAACATCTCCGTGGCGCGATCCTCGGGTGGCACCGCGGCCGGGACCCAGAGCCAGAGGGCATCGAAGTGGCAGTCGAGGGTGTCGGTCTCGCGCCGCGCGGCGCCTCCGCAGCGCGGGCAGGGCGCCTCGAGGAAGTCAGCTCGCTCGGCCAGCGGGTTGCCCTCGCCGGTCGGCTCGACGTCGCGCGGCAGCCGCACCGGCAGCTCCTCGGCCGAAACCGGCACCACCCCGCACTCCTCGCAGTGGACGACCGGAATCGGCGTGCCCCAGTAGCGCTGGCGGGAGATCGAGAAGTCGTAGGCCCGGTAGCGGGTCGCCTCGCGGGTTCCCGAGACCTCGGCCGCGCCGGCGCCGCCCCCCGCGCCCTCGGCCCGCGGCATCCGCGCCGCGATCGCCTCGTCGGCCTCGTCGACTTCGGGGATGCCGAGCGCCGCGGTCGGCCCGTAGCGAGCGTCGACGAGCGGCGAGACGAACACCGGCAGCTCACCCCCGGCCGGGCCGGCAACCGAGGCGCCGGTGTCGATCAGCGGCACCGCCGCGGCGTCGCGGGCGCTGCGCTCCCAGCCACCGGAGCGCAGCTCCTCGAGCCGCTCGGCGACCGCGGCGTCGGCCGCCCACAGCTCGACCTCGGGATGGCGGGGCGAGAGCAGCACGAAGCGCGCCGCGGCCAGCGATCCGCGGTGCGGGCTGAACGCCGTAAGAGCAAGGCCCTGAGAGCCCTGGAGGTCGACCTCGACGCCGTCGGTGCGACCGAGGATGTAGCGCTGGGTCTTCAGCGACAGCTCGTCCCAGTTCGCCAGCCGGTCGAGGTTGCGGTCGTTCTCATCGAGGTAGGGGGAGAGCCGCAGGAACCAGGTCGGGCGGCGGATCAGCCGCACCGGCTCGTGGCAGCGCCAGCAGCGCCCGTCCTCGACCTGCAGCGCAGCGAGCGTCGTCTGGCAGGTATCGCACCAATCGACCGTGGCGTCGTCGCGGTAGATCAGCCCCGCCTCATGCAGGGTGATGAACAGCCATTGCGACCAGCGGTACTGATCCTCGTCGGAGCTGTAGAAAGCCCGCCCGTAGTCGAAGGAGAAGCCGAGCCGCTTCATCTGGACCAGCATCCGCTCCCCGCATCGCTCGACCCAGTCGGCGGGCCGCACGCCGCGCTCGATCGCCGCCATCTCGGCCGGCAGGCCGAACGCGTCGAAGCCGAACCCGAAGAGGACCGCGTCGCCTCGGGCACGCCGGAAGCGCGCGTAGGCATCGCCGATCGCGTAGTCGCGAACGTGGCCCATGTGGAGGTTGCCGGAGGTGAACGGGCTGGACGGCTTCACGTAGACCGCGGCCTGTCCCTCGGCCGGCTGCGGCGTCACGAAGGCGCCACGCTCGGCCCAGGCGGCTTGCCGGCCCGCCTCGACCTTCCCCGCGTCGTAGCTGGGCGTCTCGCTGCTCATCGACCCGCATAGTGCCACGGACCGTTGACCGCCGGGCCGCGGGGACCTATCCTGGAAACACAATACTCAGGTGCCTTCGAAGCGGTGGAGAGGCACCAATGTGTCGTGGAAGTGTGAAAAGAATGAAGAAGTCTGTGGATGGGGGGTGTTCGGCGCCTTCGCTGTCCGGGCGCGGGCCTAGCTTCGATTGCCGACCGAGTCGCCGCGCTGCCGGGGCGCCGCTCGAGAATCGGATAGCAACCGGGCTGGAGGCAGTGATCGAGATTGCCGAGGCCGATCCCGCCGCCGCCCGGTCGGCGCTGTGCGGCCTGCGCAGCGACCCCCGTGCCCTGGCCCGCGTCGAGACCTGCCTGGACGGCGACGCCGACCAGGCAACGCTCAGGCTCGGCGCCGCGATCCAGCTCGCCCTCTCGGAGCTGTCCTCGGCGAATCCGGATCTGCGCGGTCGCCGGTCCGAGCTGACCCGGTGGTTGGAAGGGCGGTGGTGAGCGGGGGCTCGCTCAGTTGGCGAAGGTCCAGAGCTTGTTGCCGAGGAAGTTGAAGGGCATCGCCACCGCAACGGAGATGGCCTGGGCCGGAAGATCGCCCAGCTTTGCGGCCGAGATCAGCACTTCGAGCACGATCAGATTGATCGCCAGCGCCGCGACGCTGACCGCGAAGAAGCGTGCCGCCTGGAAGGCGGGGTGGTCCTCGCCCGGACCGAACGTCCAGTAGCGGTTCCAGAGGAAGTTGTTGAAGACGGCGACGCAGAAGGCACCGACCGCGGCGGGCGCATGATGCACGCCGAGGCTTCCGGTGAGCAGGGCGAACACGGCGATGTTGATCAGGTAGCCCGAGCCGCCGACGAGGCCGAACTTGAGCAGCTGCACCCAGCTCGCCGGTCTGCGAGCGGCGGCGCCGATCCTGTATGCGAGTCCGGTGGCCGGGGTCATCTCTGCCAGAGGCTATGCATCGAGGGCACGTAATGTTCCGCCGCGATGCAACGCGAAGCGGGCATTTTTGCAGCCCTGGCGGCGGTGGTGGCAATCGCCGCCTGCACGGCCGTGCTCAACGGCTGCGGAGGCGACGCCGGGAGAGGGCAGCGCAGGGCCCTGCCGGGGGAACCGAGCGTCGAGGTGATCTCGCCGCGCAACGGCGCCCGCCAGACAAGCCGCGCGGTGGTGGTCAAGGTGAAGGTGCGGAACTTCCAGCTCGCGCCGCGTCACTTCGGCGGGCAGCCGCAGCTCGGTGAGGGGCATATCCGCTTCGCGCTCAACCGGGTTCCCGACTGCGTCGACCCCGCAAAGCTGCGGCGCGCGGAGACAAGCCCAGTCGGAAGAGGGCGCCTGGTCGGCGCCTCCTTCGACTTCCCGCGCTACTCCGGACCCAACGGGGTGCTCGCCGAGCGAATCGGCTCCAGCGGCGGCTACTCGCCCGCCACCCGGCCGGAGATCTACTACCACGAACTGCCGGCGGGCTTCTACCGGCTGGTGATCACGCTGGCGCTCAACAACGGTGCGACCACCCCCTACCACGCGGTGACGAACTTCCAGATCCTCCCCCGCCCCGGCCACGAGCCGCTGCCGTGCAGCGGCGGCAAGGTCTCGAGCGCCAAGGCGGCTGCCTTCGACTAGGGCCTCCCCGTGGCAGCGGCGGGCAGACCATCGATGATGACCGCATCGCTGCCGAAGCCGGTCGGCAGCTCGCGAAGCACCCGAAAGGGCACCTCGCGGGTGCTCCGCGACGTGTAGCGGATCAGCGTCAGCCGCTCCAGCCGGATCCGTTCGACCTGATGGAAGGTCCGCGGCAACCTGACCAGCTGCCTTTTCGCGACCGGCTTGCCGACCACGTCGATCTCGCGGAGCGGGATGACCCCGCTGTAGACGCGCCCGGAATCGTCGTGGAGATAGAAGCGCAGCGGATCCCCCGCCAGCTTCCAGCTGACGACCGCCCGCGGCACGGACGGCGGGCCGAGAATTTCGGCGACCTCGCGGAAGTCGGGGCGCTGCAAGTTGGGGGTGCGGGCGACGTAGACGGCGAAGCCCAGCCAGTAGGCGCAAAGGAGGGTCGCGCAGGCGAGGCCGACGCGGCGCGCCCCGCGCGCCGCGAAGCCGATCGCCACGACGATTGCCAGCGGAACCAGGGCGGGCAGCAGGTTGCGCTCGACCACGTAGTCCTTACCGGCCAGCGCCGCGACGAATGCGAGCAGCGCGACCCCCAACCCGACCGCGAGCGGCCCCACCGCGCCCCGCCTCTCCCGCCCGGAGCCGCGCAGCACGAGCAGCAGCAGCGCCAGGCCGACCAGCGTTGCCGGGATCAGCGCATAGCGCACGCGGGGCGGCTCGGCGATCACGTGGCCGGTCTCGCCCGCCAGGAAGGTGATGCCGGTCTGCAGGAGACGGCCGAAGAGCGGCGTGCCGTCGATCCAGCCGATGTGGCGGGGGTTGACCTGAGCGGCGATCAGCGGCAGCAGCGCCAGGCCGACCAGGCCGACACCCGCGACCGCGGGAAGGACGGCGCGCCACCTGGAGCGCAGCGCGATCAGCAGCCAGGCGGCCTCGGGCGCGACCGCGAACGCGGCGAAGTAATGGCTGCAGAGGGCGCCGGCCGAGGCGAGCGCCCAGAACGCCAGGTCGCTCGTTGCGCGGGTGCGCAGGGCACGCAGCAGGAAGAGCAGCGAGACGGCGACGAGCAGGACCAGCAGGGCGTAGGAGCGCGCCTCCTGCGAGTACCAGATCAGCATCGGGTTGACGGCGACGATCGCCGCGGCGATCAGCCCGGCGCGCACGCTCGCCGCCTCGCGGGCGCCCAGGAAGGCGACCGGCACGGTGGCGGCCCCGAGCAGCGCCGAGAGCGAGCGCATCCCCACCTCGCCGGTGCCGAACGCCTTCGCCCAGCCCCAGGCGAGCACGTAGTAGAGAGGTGGGTTCGACTCGCTGTGCTTCACCGCGCGCATCATCTCGGCGAAGCTGCCCGGGATCACCCGCCCGACGGTGATCACCTCGTCGTGGTGGTAGCTCTGCACCCCGAGGCTGGCGAAGCGGACCGCCAGTCCGAGCGCGACCAGTCCGCCGAGCGCCCAGAGCACCGCCGCCTTGGAACGGCGGTCGCTCACGGCGCGCAGGTGCCCTTCGGCATGGCGCGGCGCGGGCCGAAGGAGGGCGGTGCAGCCGCCGCCGAGGCGCCCCATCCGCGGCTCGGCCGACGGCCGAGCCAGAAGGCGAGGCGGGCGCCGTGGGCGAGCGCGCAGTAGGCGATCCAGGGCCGACCGTAGGGACGGCCGTCGAGGCGCAGCGAGTGGACGTAGGGCATGGCCCAGGCGCCCTTCCTCCCGCGCGAAGCGGCGACGATCGTCGTCCGCTGGCGGTGCGGCAGGGCGATCTGCGCACGCTCGAAAAGCGGGCTGCCGATCGCCAGCAGGCCGACGCCGGGGACCGCCGGGTAGAGGCCAAGCGCGCCGAACACGTACCAGGCCGAGAGGGTGCCGAGGTCGTCGTTGCCCGGGTAGCCGTCGGGCGAGGTGTCGTAGAGCGTCAACAGGGCGCGGCGCACAGCCGCCTGGGTCCGGTAGGGCCGCCGCATCCAGTCGTACAGCCAGGGCGCCCCGAGGCTCGGCTCGTCGCCGAGCAGCGCATGGTCGGTGTGCGTGCCGCCTGGCCCTCCGTTCAGGACGCGCAGGAAGCTGTCGAGCCGGCGCGCCGCTCGGGCCGGTCCCCCCATCGCGGCGATCAGGCCGGCCGGGTCCTGCGGCACCATCCAGCTGTACTGGAAGGAGTTCCCCTCGACGAAGCCGGCGCCGCGACGGCTGTCGTACGGGGACGGGAAGGAGCCGTCTTCGAACCGGGGCTCGATCATGCCGCTGTGGTGGTTGTAGAGGTGGCTCCAGTTCGCCGAGCGGCTCATGAAGGCGTGGTAGGTGCGGCGATCATGGAGCGCCCGGGCGGCGAACTGGGCGATCGCGAAGTCGTCGATCGCGTACTCGAGCGTCGCCGCCGCCGATCCCCAGACGGCTTCCGGCGAGCCGTAGATCGAGTTCGCGTTGCGGGTGCGGGTGTCGAGGTCGAAGGGGACGTAGCCGAGTCGCAGGTAGCCGCCGAGGCCCTGCCTCTCGAGGTATTCGCCGTTGGAGCTGCGGCACTCTTCGCTCGCGCCCTTCAGCATCGCCGCCAGCGCCGCCGCGGAGTCGAAGCCGCCGGCACCGAAGGCGGCGGCCGAGGCGAGGATCGGGTCGGCCGAGTCGCCGACCATCGTCATGCTCTGGCCGTTCGCGTAGGGCCAGCGCGGCAGGCAACCGCTCTGCGCGGCGTCGGCGAGCAGCGAGCGGGCCATGTCCGTCGCCCGCTTCGGCACCAGTATCGAGAGCAGCTGGATCTCGCTCCGGTATATGTCCCAGCCGGAGAAGTCGGCGTACTGGATGCGGTGCCGCGCCCGGTGCACGAGCCCGTCCATGCCGGGGTAGGAGCCGCCGACGTCGCTGAAGGTGCGGGGCGCCAGCATCGCGTGGTACAGCGCCGTATAGAAGGTGCCGAGGAGGCGACGCGGCCCGCCGGACACCCTGATCCGCCCGAGCGAGCGGTTCCAGGCTGCCCGCGCCCGCTTCGCGACCGCGCCGAAGCCGCTGGCGGCGCTTTCGGCGGCGAGGTTGGCGCGGGCGTCCTCGACGCTGACGAAGGAGAGGCCGACGTGGACCAGCACCTGCCGGTCCCGGCGCGTGTCGAAGGTCGCGTAGGCACCCGCCTGGGCGGTGGTCTTCGGGTTGGCCGCCGGGGCCTGGGCGTCGCTCGCTTCGGTCGAGCCGCGGCCGAGCCGGCTGCGCTCCCAGGTGCCGTATGCCGCGAACGGCCGGTCGAAGACCGCCGCGATGTGGACCGTGTAGCGGGGCCGCTGGCCGCAGAACAGGCCGCTCGAGGCGGTGGCGTCGATCTCGTGGCGCCCCGGCACGACGTGCACGGCTGCGAAGTCGTCGGGTTGGGCGCTGCCGCCGGCGTTGATCAGGATGCTGGCGTGCGGATTGGCGCGAAAGGTGAACCGGCCGACGCCGGTTCGCGTCGTCGCGGTCAGCTCGGCCTCGATGCCGGGGCCGCGGACCGGGTTGAGGTGGACCGCGTAGTAGCCCGGCCGCGCCCGCTCGGCGGCGTGCGAGAAGCCCGGCTGGAGGCTGCCGGCCAGCAGGCTCGTGCCCGGGCGCGCGGGCGAGGAGCGCAGCGGTTCGGTCGTCGGCACCACCGGGAAGTCGCCGTAGAGCGAGCATCCGGCGCCGCTCAGATGCGTGAGGCTGAAGCCCCGCAGGTGGTGGTCGCGGTAGTCGTAGCCGGCTCGCTGGTTGCGGTCGGCCGGGGTCGTGTCCGGGCTCCACTGCGCCATGCCGAAGGGGACCGCGGCGCCGGGGAAGTTGTGGCCGCCGCCGAACGTGCCGGGCCCGGGCCGGGTTCCGGCGAGCGGATGGACGCGGCCGGCGAGGCCTGCGGCCGGCGCTGCCGGCACCGGCACCACCAGCAGCAGGAACGCTGCCGCCGCTGCTCTGCTCGCGCCGCGTCCCACGCCGCACACGTTACGCGTCACCCCTCCGGCATCCCTTACTTCACTTTGTATAGTGACCCGGATGCGGACCTATCGCCGCCTGATGGGCTTCCTGCGCCCCTATCGCCGCCAGCTCTGGGGCTCCCTGGCCTTCGCCTGGGCGGCGATGGGGATGACCGTCTTGATCCCCTGGCTGATCGGCCGTGCCGTCAACGCGATGGAGAGCGGCGACCGGCCCGCCTTGCTGCCGCTCGCCCTGGCGATCGTCGGCGCCGGCCTCCTGCGGCTCGGGCTGACCGGAGTGAGGCGCGTGGTCGCAGGCCGGGTCTCGCTGGCGGTGGAATTCGACCTCCGCCAGCGCTTCTACGCGCATCTGCAGCGGCTCGAGCTGAGTTTCTTCGACTCCCAGCAGACCGGGCAGCTGATGTCGCGTGCGACGGTCGACCTGCAGTCGATCCGCTTCTTCCTCGGCTACGGGCTGATCTTCATCACCCAGAACCTGTTGACGATCGCCCTCGCCTGTGCGGTGATGATCGCGCTCGACCCGCTGCTGGCGCTGATCGCGCTCGCCCCCGCACCGTTCGTCGTCTACATAGCCTCCCGCTACAACCGCATCTCGCGGCCCGCCCTGCAGGAGGTGCAGCAGCGGATCGCCGAGCTGACCGCGGAGGCCGAGGAGAACGTCTCCGGGATCCGCATCGTCAAGGCGTTCGCGCGCGAAGAGCACCAGCTCCACCGCTTCCGGCGCGCCGTCGCCCGGGTCTTCGACCAAAGCGTCTACTCGACCCGCCTGCAGGCGACCTTCTCGCCGTTGATCGGGCTGCTGCCGCAGTTCGGGATCGCCCTGGTGCTGCTGGTCGGCGGCCGCCAGGTGATCGCGGGCAGCCTCAGCCTCGGCAGCTTCACCGCCTTCTACACCTACGTCGTGATGCTGGCCGCGCCGATGCGGATGCTGGGGATGGCGATGGGCATGGCTCAGCGGGCAATCGCCTCCGGCAACAGGCTGTTCGAGGTGCTCGACCGCGAGCCGCGGATCGAGAGCCCGCCCGGGGCGCCGCCCCTGCCGGCCGGCGGCGGCCGGATCGAGCTGCGCGGCGTGACCCTGCGCTACGACGGCTCGGTGCCGGCCCTGACCGACGTCGACCTCGCGGTCGAGGCCGGCCGGACGGTGGCCCTGGTCGGCCCGTCGGGCTCCGGCAAGACCAGCCTGGTGGCGCTGATCGCACGGCTCTACGACCCCAGCGAGGGCGCGGTGATCCTCGACGGCGCCGACGTGCGCTCGGTCGACGTCGCCTCGCTGCGCTCACAGGTCTCCTTCGTCGCCGACGACAGCTTCCTGTTCAGCGCCAGCGTCGCCGACAACATCGCCTACGCGCGGCCCGGAGCGAGCCGCGAGGAGGTCGAAGCGGCAGCGCAGCGCGCCCAGGCCGACGAGTTCATCCGCGACCTGCCGGGCGGCTACGACACGCTGGTCGGCGAGCGCGGCTTGACTCTGTCGGGTGGGCAGCGCCAGCGGGTGGCGATCGCCCGCGCGCTGCTGGCCGAGCCGCGCATCCTGATCCTCGACGACGCCACCTCGGCGGTCGACGCGACGACCGAGGAATCGATCAAGGCCGGCCTGCAGGAGGCGATGGGCGGGCGAACCACCTTCGTCATAGCCCACCGGCTGTCGACTGTCTCGCTGGCCGACGAGGTGGTGGTGATGGACGGCGGCCGGATCGTCGACCGCGGCAGCCACGAGGAGCTACTCGAGGGCTGCGGCTTCTACCGTGAGATCGCCGAACACGGCCTCGCCGACGCCGTCTTCCTGCAGCACGACCTCGAGCGGCGCGAGGAGATGGCGCGGCTGTGAGGGCCGTGCGATGAGCAAGGCGCGCTTCATGCTGGCGCTGCTGCGCCCCCACCGCGGCCGGGTTGCGCTGACCGCCCTCGCGATCCTCGCCGCGACCGGGGCCGGCCTCGCCCCTCCCTATCTGGCCGGCAGGGCGATCGACTCGGGCATCGTCACCGGCGACATCGCGGCACTCGACTGGATCGTCGCCGCCTTCGTCGCCGTCGCGGTGCTATACGCGGGCACCACCTTCCTGCAGACCTACCTGGTCGGTTGGATCGGGACGCGCGCCCTGCAGGACCTGCGCGAGCGCCTCTTCTCGCACCTCCAGGCGATGTCGATCGGCTTCTTCACGCGGCGCAGCCCCGGGGCGCTGATCAGCCGCATGACCAACGACATCGAGGCACTCAACCAGCTCGTCACCAGCGGAGTCGTGACGCTGTTCTCCAGCACCCTGACGCTGATCGGGGTGGTGGTCATCCTGCTGCTGCTCGACTGGAAGCTGGCGCTGGTCACCTTCCTCACCTTCCCGCTGCTCGCCGCTGCCAGCATCGTCTTCCGGATCGTCTCCCACGGGGCCTACCGGGCGACGCGCGAGCGGATCGCCGCCGTCACCGCCTATCTGCAGGAGACGCTGAGCGGCGTGCGGGTGGTGCGCAGCTTCGGCCAGGAGCCACGGCACGCGGCGGCGATGACCGACCTGAACGAGGCCAACCGCGAAGCCAACATGAAGACCGTCTACCTCAACGCCAGCTATTTCCCCGCGGTCGAGCTGATGGCCGCGGCCGGCACCGCGGCGATCCTCCTCTACGGCGGCAGCCAGGCGATCGACGGGGCGATCCAGATCGGCGTCATCGTCGCCTTCGTCGGCTACCTGCAGGTCTTCTTCGAACCGATCCAGCAACTCTCCCAGCTCTACACCACCTTCCAGCAGGGGATGGCGGCGCTCGACAAGATCTTCGAGCTGCTCGACACCAGACCCGACATGGTCGACCGGCACGACGCAATCGACCCGGGGGTGCTGCGCGGCGGGATCGAAATGCGCGACGTCTGGTTCTCGTATGAGAGCGATCCAGCCAGCTCCTGGGCGCTGCGCGAGATCGAGCTCAGCGTGCCGCCGGGACAGACCCTGGCGCTGGTCGGAGAGACCGGCGCCGGCAAGTCGACGATCGCCAAGCTGGTGGCCCGCTTCTATGATCCCCAGCGAGGCTCGGTCTCGATCGACGGGCACGACCTGCGCTCGCTGCAGCAGCAGGCACTGCGCCGCCAGCTCGGCATCGTCCCCCAGGAGGGGTTCCTGTTCTCCGGCAGCGTCCGCGAGAACATCGCGTTCGGCAGGCCGCAAGCGAGCCTGGCGGAGATCGAGAGTGCCGCCGCAGCGGTCGGCGCGAGCGAGTTCATCGCCGCCCTGCCGGAGGGCATCGAGACCGAGGTCGGCGAGCGGGGCGTTCAGCTCTCCGCCGGGCAGCGCCAGCTCGTCGCCTTCGCGCGGGCGCTACTCGCCGAGCCGCGCATCCTGATCCTCGACGAGGCCACCTCGAACGTCGACGTGCGGACCGAGCGGACGATCGAGCGCGGCCTCGAGCGGCTGCTGGCGGGGCGAACGGCTATCGTCATCGCCCACCGACTCTCGACGATCCGCCGCGCCGGGAAGATCGTCGTGCTGGAGAACGGGCAAATCGCGGAGAGCGGCAGCCACGTAGAGCTGATCGACGCAGGCGGGCCCTACTCGCGCCTCTACGGGACCTGGGCGGAGTCCTCGGCGGCCTGAATCGGCTCAGCCAGGACCGATACCGCCGGAGCCCCCGCCAGCTTCCCCGCCGCCTTCGCCGCCGCCGCCGACACCGCCCCCGGCGCCTTCTTCTTCGACCGCGCCAGCCCCGCCCGCTTCTTCGGGCGCCGCTTCTTCTTCGGGCGCCGCTTCTTCGACCGCTTCTTCTTCGACCCCGCCGGAGGCTTCTCCGCCCGACGATTCGCCGCCACCTGAGGAGCTGGGCGTCGGCGCCGCGGGCGCTTCCGCACACTGTTCGAAGCCAAACGACCTGGCCGCCGACTGGAACGAGGCAAGCGCCGAGGCGGCTTTCGATTCGGCCGCGGTCAGCGCTTCGCTTTCTTCACGTTCGGAGGCCAGCTTGACGTCGTCCTCAGCTTGCGCGAGCACTTCGGCGCTGGAGATGAATTCCGCGTAGCCGGCGCTTTCGCCGCTGGGAGCGCCCAGCCCCTTCAGCCGCTCGACCATGCCGCCGTAGAGGCCCGCCACCTGCGCTGCCTGGCCGCCGGCGTCGGAGCTGGTCGAGCCGACCGTCCCAACCGCGGCGTTGACCTCGGCGCAGATCGCGTCGCCCTGGGCGATCAGCTCGTCCTTGCTGAGCGCCGCGGTCGTCGTCGCCGCCTGCGTGGTCGCGGTCGATTCCCCCCCGCCGCCGCAGCCGGCGAGCGCGAAAGCAACCAACGCAAGTGCCCCAGGATAGAACCAGAGCCTCCTCATCGGTGGCGAACGTAGCAGAGCGACTCGACGCCTCAGCAGGCCGACCCAGCCGGTTGTCCGAGCCGTCGCCGTTGACGTGGTGCAACTCCATGCTCAGCGGCCTCCCCCGCCACTCGGTGATCCCGCACTCCTCACAGCGGTTCTCCTTCAACCCCTCGCTGATCAGCCGGCTCTTGAGATGGGTCCGACTCGTGCCCTTGCGCCCGACCACCAGCAGCTCCTCGATAGGAATCTTGGCCGGTCGGGGAACGATGTCGCCCCGCTTGACCGCCTCGTACCATGTCGCGCGGCAAAAGCCAAACCGAGCCAGGCACCGCCGCATCGACAGCCCCTCCTCGTCAATCGCTTGCTGGACGTCAGCCCGGTCGTACCGGCGCGAAAAGCGGGGGTCCGCTCCGAGACCCAACCGCCGACAATGAAATGCCACGGTTGACTTCGAGATGTCGAGAGCCCTGGCGATCTCAGCCGGCTTCGATCCGTCTGCCAGAAGGAGCTCGACACGATCGTGCGTTGCGGCCGATAGCTGCTGCCTGGAACGCGGGCGACTTACGATATCCCCCCTTACAGCGGCCTTATCCCATGCACCGTAAGAGAACCCAAAACGATCACCGCATTCATCGATCGTGTGACCTTCGTTGTAGTGCTCCTGGAACGCATCCCAGTCGATGGGCGATCGCCGCGGGCGCACATCCGGGTACCCAAGCAAACGAGCGTGCCGGGTGATCGTGGAGGGGTCAACGCCGAGCTCGCTCGCGATCCGCTGCCGCGACCACCCCATCTCCAACATCATCTTGACCCGCTCTCTCATCGAACTTATGTTCGATCATGAGCCGGACAGAAAGACTATTGATTAAGTAAAGTGGATTACTGCCCGGGATGGATTCGAACCACCGTTTCTCGGTCCAGAGCCGAGCGTCCTGCCGCTGGACGACCGGGCACCAATTTGGCAACCGCTTCTCGCAAGGCTACCCAATCGAACCCGCTGTCTGCCAGCTGAATCCCTGGGCGACAGCCACCGCAGGCGCTCTCGGGAGCTCAAGGGTCGCCCGGCTAGCTCCGTGTGCAAGTTGCTTGTCTCGCTGGCTGCCACTGCCGCTCCTCGTCCAAACCGAGAGCGAAACCGACCCGCTGTCTGCGCCCCGCAAGTCGTCGCCAAGCGAGCACCTCGTCGGCACCGCCTTAGGACGCCCGCATTCATGAGAGAGCGGGGCGCGGAATGCCGTAAGCGGATCCCTATCCGGACGGATCGTCTGTGGTGAAGAACAGGATCCGGCAGGGACGTCGCGATCGCCTCGGAACACAGCGCCACGAGATCCTTAGGTGGCCCGAAGCCCGCGCTGGTCCGACGTCGGGCGCTCAGCGCCTGGTCTCGTATCTGGTCAGCACCACGCCGTCGGGAAACGTCCGGGTCTCCACCAGGCTCAGGTTCACCCAGTTGTCCAGGGCCGTGAAGAACGGCGTGCCGCCGCCCACCAGGACCGGATGGGTGACGATCGCGTACTCGTCGATCAGCCCGGCCCGCATGGCAGCTGCGGCGAGTGTGGCGCCGCCGATGTCCATGGGGCCGCCGTCGTCGGCCTTGAGCCTGGTGATCTCGGTGACCGCGTCGCCGGTGACCAGGCGGGTGTTCCAGTCGACCGTGCTGGTCGTCGAGGAGAACACCACCTTCGGCATTTCCTGCCAGCGGCTGGCGAACTCGATCTCCGCCGGTGTGGCGCCGGGCTGCTGGTCGGCGGTCGGCCAGTGGGAGCTCATCGTCTCCCACAGCTTGCGCCCGTACAGCGCCAGGCCCGTCGCCGCCACCCGGTCGGACCACCACTGGAACAGTTCGTCGCTCGGCACGCTCCAGCCGAGGTCGTCGCCGGGCGCGGCGATGTAGCCGTCCAGGGTCAGGTTCATGCCAAAGGTCAGTTTCCGCATGGCGTCAGTCTCCCGTGAGTCGGTTTTCGGCGTACATACCAGCACGGCGCGGAAAAATCATCGGTCAGGCCCACCGAGGGCCAGTTGACCACGACGCCAAGCAGATGCTCCGTACGGAAAGGAACCGGTGCCGGCACACCGTCGCGTGGAGCCCGTCCCGAGAGCACTGGCCGAGGGCGGTGTGCCGTAACACTGGTTCGGTGATGTGTGCCGGTGAGGGGACGACAACCGGGACGGCGCCACGCCCATGTGCAGGCGTAGGCGAGGGCCTCCCGGCCGGACTCAGGCGCCTGCCCGGGACCGATTGCCCAGCGCCACGCAATCCACCGGACCACCACGTGGTGCATAGGCATGACCTAATGCAGAGCAGGGGCGCCGACGGGACGGAGACCTAAGTCAACTCGCTTGCTCAATCGCGTGGTTGCGAGCGTGTAGGCGGATGTCTCCCGCGCTCCCGGTTTGGACGAGAAGCAGAAGGGGCGCGACCGCGCCAGCCAGATTGACCGGCCTCCTTCTCGTCGGTTCACCCCGAGGGAGAGCCCGAGGGAATGCGGCTCGGAGCGCTGCTCCCTTCTCCCTGGTGCCGGGCAGAGTTCGGCCTACCCAAGTATTCAGCTTCGGCGATGCCGCGATGGCGCCAGGCGGAGCTGTAGAGCGCGGTACCTGACGCCTCCGCCTCTCAGCCGCACGGCGAAGCGGTGGTGGGGCGCGCGACGCAGGCGGTTCCTGCCCACTCGGTTGAGCCTGATCCGGACGAGCTTGCCCCTGCCGGCGGCGATCCTGAAGGCTCGCTTGCCCAATAGCACTCGCCTTCCCCGCTTGGTTGTCGGCCGGTGCGTGTGACGCTTCGGCTTGATCCGCATGATGAGCTTGACGACGCCCTTGCAGTCCCCGCCGCCGGAAGGGCAACGCATTCGCAGCAATGCCCGGCCGTGCTTCACCTTGGCCCGGCCGGCAGCGATCGCCTTGCCGTGAAGCTTGGGAGGGGTCGGCGGGGTCGGGGGGCGTTCGCTCACCTGGACCGCGGAACTGGTTTGCACCGCCGAACCGGCCTGGTTGGCGGCGGTAACGTGGCAGGCGTAGGTGCCGGCCGCCGGCGGCACGAAGGTGCTCTGTCGGGTACCGGAGACGGCGGAGCCGTCGCGCAGCCACTCGTAGGCGTAGCTGCTCGGCGCACGGTAGAGCTGGGAGCTGAAGCTGTCGGGCACCCAGGCTCCCTGCGAGCAGGTGAGCATGTCGCCGGCGACCGTGCCGCCGCCGATCGACGGTGGCGCGACGGCCACGGGTGCTTTCTGCAGGATCGGGAACTGCGGCCATTCGAGAGGCGCCCCGGAGGTCGGGAGCACCACGCCCCCGCTCCCTTCGAGATCCGCGTAGGAGATTGCACCCATGGTCTGCGATTCGTTGCCCCAGTAGATCCGGCGCGCTTCGGGGTCGATCGCAACGCCCCGCGGCGAGACCGTGCTGGCGCCGCTCACATTGAGGAAGCCACCGCCGGACCCGTCGAGGTTGGCGTAGGCGATCGGTTCCGCGGCGCCGAAGTTCGCCCAGTAGAGCCTGCGGGCAACGGGGTCGATCGCAACGCCGGCCGGGTTGGACTTCGGCGCGCCGGCCGTGTTGAGTTCGCCACCGCCGGAGCCGTCGAGGTTGGCGTAACCGATGCTGGGGCCGTAGAAGTTCGCCCAGTAGATGCGGTTGGCGACCGGGTCGATCGCGACGCCCTCCGGAGAGGCGACCGGCGCGCCGGCGGCATTGAGGACACCGCCACCGGAGCCGTCGAGGTTGGCCTAGGAGACGCTGCCCCCGCCGTTGACCCAGTAGATGCGACCCGTGGCGCTGTCTATCGCTGAGCCCCGCGGTCCGTCAAGCGTTCCGTCGGCCACTGACAGAACAGAGCCGCCGCTGCCGTCGAGCGCGGCTCGGCCGATTTCTCCGGGTGACCCGCCGGCGTTCCAGTAGATGCTGTCGGCGGCGCCGGCCGCAGCGGGAAGTGCCAGTGACAGGGTCAGGGCTGCGATCACCACCACAGTCCCTCTCATGTCGATCGACCCTCGCATCACCTCAAAGGAGTGTAGGGCGAGCGGCAGCAGGGTCAAGGCGGGTCTTCACCGAGGTCAGCGAGGGGTTTCAGAGTCGGCGGCGATCAGCGCCGACGGCCGGACGGTCCGCTTGGTGGCAGGATCGAGCCCCGTCTTCCTCTCGCGGCAGCTTGCCCGCGGGATGCGGACTTGATAGCGGTCGTCACTCTTCTGGAACACGGTCGCCCGGGTGCCTCCGGGGAGGATGAGCGAGGTCCGGTAGAGGAATGAGGTCTTCCTGAGCGCGTAGCAGCTCGCGGTCGCTGGGTCACGAAAGCCACTGCGTAGCAGTTCTGCTACGCTATGTCCGTGAAGCGGATTCCCCAACGAGAGCTTCGCAACGACGTCTCCGCCGTTCTACGGCGCGTCGTGTCGGGCGAGCAGCTGCGCGTCACCGTCTCCGGGCACGACGTCGCCGATCTCGTGCCGATCAAGGACGCGCCCTCGTGGACTGCCGGCTCGCGAGCGCGGGAGCTGATCATGGGCGCTCAAGCCGATGCGGGCCTGGCAGCTGAGCTCGACCAGGCGTTTCCGGACACGACGGACCAGCTCTGAGGCAGGGGGCGGTTGCCGTGCAGGCGGTCCTCGACACCTCCGTCTTCATCGCGCGCGAGCAGGAGCGACCGCTCGACACCCTCCCCGACGAGGTCGCCGTCAGCGTCGTCACCCTCTCCGAGCTTCGCCACGGCGTCCTCGTCGCGAGCGGTCACGAGCAGATGGCGCGTCGCCTCAGCACTCTGGAGGTCGCGCGGCAGATCGCCGCGCCGTTGGTGATCGATGAGGCCGTAGGGGACGAGCTGGCGCGCCTGCGCATGGGACTAAAGGCGATCGGCAAGGCGATGAAAGTCATGGACGCCTGGATCGCCGCCACGGCGATCGCCCACGGCGCGGCGGTTTGCACTCAGGATGCGGACTTCGACGCGGCGGCACAAGCAGGACTGCTCGAGGTCACACGGGTGTAGCTCGGGCGGGAGCCGGACAAACAGCGGTCAACGTTGGTCTGGCGTCAATTGTTTGGCCCGATCCAAGTCGTGGGTTCCGGTGGCAGCAGATGCCGTTAGCTGGGCGGCCTCATCGGCGAGCGCGAGCTGAGCATCAGCCGATACGCCTGCTCCTCGTCCCAAGCATGAGCGCGCGACACCGTGGTTTGCGCTTCCGCAATCACGTTCCCGACTCCCCCATACGAATACGTAAGCGAGCGGGTTGGCGAATGCGGTGCAGGCTGAGCTAGGACCAGCCCAGGCTCGGGAATAGGAGCGCTTCGCCAGAGTCCGAGGGTGCCCGATTCGAAATTCCGCGGAAATTAGGCGCATGGGGGAGCGATTTTCCCGCCGCTCGTCGTCATAGGGTCAGGGGTCCCTGAGAATGGGTGCCAACCGTCAGATGGCTACCGAAACAAGGACAACCGTTCGCGTCGTGGTCAAGCTCCGTGATCTTGACACCGACGCCCGTACTGTCTTTGAGCACGATGTGGCGCCCCCTCGAGACGTCAGCGAGCAGCGCGCGCGGATCATTGAGGTTGTCGCGGAGCACAAGCCGGCGGCCGAGATTCGCTCGTTTGCCAACCACGTTGCCAGCTTCGTCGACAGCGAGCATTTGGTCGTGGCGTACTTTGAGGAGCCCAGTGAGATCAAGAGGGCGCTGGCAGAGCTGAAGCGTGAGCATGGACAGCGTGAGCTGTTCGCCGCCGCGCCGGAGGAAGAGGCCGCCTGAGCCGAAGGCTTAGACGTGAGTGAGCCGGCCAGCCAAGGCGAGCTTGACTTCTCGCCGGTCGAATATGGCGGGCTCTACTCCGAGAACTTCCTA
>Ga0210144_1000340_pt1 | contig 26276 bp, 15 predicted proteins | sample Muzzi_PWA_D2_FD_185532 | JGI IMG/M metagenome (GOLD analysis project Ga0210144, IMG submission 185532) | Wetland microbial communities from San Francisco Bay, California, USA, that impact long-term carbon sequestration - Muzzi_PWA_D2 (SPAdes) | ecosystem: Environmental > Aquatic > Marine >...
CCGCCTCCCCCTGCCCCACGTCGCCGGTGTAGGTGATCACCTCGGCGTCATAGCGCTCCTGGATCCACTTCAAGATGACAGAGGTATCGAGACCTCCGGAGTAGGCGAGAACGACTTTCATCATGGCGACGATCCTCCACGCCCCCGGGGTTCAGGGTAGGGGCGTGGAGGATCGTAGCAGGGCTGAGAGGCGTGTAGTGGAACGCCTTCTGTCAGGGCGTTCCGATGGGGCAGATCGGACGGTCCTGAGTGGAGGATATGACTTCATTCGACAGTACTGCAAACCAGTCTTTAGGTTTTCTCTCCTTACGGGGAGGGAAGACAAGACAGCGGCTGACAACTTGATCTTCGGTGGGCAGCTCACTTGGCCTGGCTGCTCTCACCGGCCGAGGGTTTGGTCCTTTAGAACCATTCGAAAGAAGACCATAGTAAGCTTGCCAGTGAGAACCTGTCAGATTTTTAATGTTACTGTCGATGTCTTTGTCGTCATTGTCGTGGCAAGTCACTCGGTCCAAGGCAGGATTGGGTAAGTTGGTGATAGAGAACTCGATGCAGTCGTACTCCTGATCACTCGGACCAGTGCATGTCCGCCGAGCCGGGGTGATCGGCTCTCTGGCTCCGGAACCATCGAGATTCTCTAGCTCAATCATGAATGACTGCGCCGCCTTGCCACTCAGCTCCACCACCAAGGACAAGGCAACGGCTCTCGGATTGAATGAGCTCTGAGAGTCATCAAACTCGACCAAAGGAACGACAAACTTGCTTGGCGACCCTCCTTTGACGAGACAGTTCTCGCGAACCTTGACAAACTCACATGTGCCGACCGTACCCTGGGAGAATTCGGCCTTCGCGTAAATCTTGCTGGAGCTCATGTCGACCGGTTTGGAGCTTCCCAGGACCTCCTCCAGCTTCGCAGCCCAATCGAAGTCGGTCCCTTTTCCGGGATCGGTGGGATGCCCCTTCATCGGCGGGGCTCCAGCGGTGTTGCACTGAGCGACACCTTTGCCATGTGGCGGGTTCGCAGAATCACAGCGGGAGAAGCTGATCGCTGCGCTGGCCGATGGCGAAGCCTTTTGCGCCGCAGTCTTTGCAGCTTCGGCCTCTCCAGCAACTTGGTCGGAGTTGCTGTCCACGAACCTGAACTTGAGGCTCAAGCCCTTCAGGTCCAGCTCCTCGCCCTTTCGTGGCTTACATACCTGACTCGGCCGCTTACCCTTGAAGTCCATGCAGTAGCGCAGTAGCGGTTTATGGCGAGCGTCCTTGACCAGCAGGGCGACAAGACTGTCGTCACCCGGATCCGAAGGTTGATGGACCTGCGGAACCACGAGCATCAATCCATAGAGGAAAATTCTGACGATCAGCTCAGGTTGCATGGTCTCTTCCCTTCTATCGATGTGCAGAATCGATGATCGATCCCTCCGCCCGGAACGCGGCCCAGGCGAAGGCGGAGTGGGTGGTGCCGTCTCGTTCGGACGACGTCGCGAGCTGGGCGGAGCGGAGGGCCGCCGGAGCGGGTACTCCTCGCCTCAGCTCGCGGTAGAAGTGCTCGAACAGCCTCGCTGTGGCGGTGTCCTCGGCATCCCAGAGGCTGCCGATCACCAGCGGGACGCCGGTGGCCAGGAAGGCGCGGCTCAGGGACGAGAGGCCGGCGGAGCCGTCGGGCCCGCCCGCGTCGCCGCTCCGGCAGGCCGCCAGGACCACCAACCGGGTGCCGTCCAGGCGCCCCCCGGCCCAGGCTCCGGCCAGGTCCTTGGCGAACAGCGCCCCTGTCCCAGGGCCGGCTCCGGGAGCGAGCGCCAGGAACGAGAGCAGGGGGCGGTCGGGGTTGGCGACGGCGTGGCCGCCGACGTGGATGATGTTGTGACCGGGCGCCGCTTCCAGGAACCGGGCGACGGAGGCGTCCGTCCCGGCGAGCACGGTCGTTCCAGGGAAGAGGGACTGGATCGCCGCCGCTTCCTGCAGCGCCCCGGGCAGCGCCGGGAGGCCGGGGAACGCCGGATCGGGCGCGGGGTCGGCCACCACGAGGATCCGCGGCGAGCCCGCGCTCAAGCGGCCGGCCGGCCGGGACTGACCGGCAACTGCAAATGCCGCGCTCGGGCTGGAGAGCACCTGATGGTCTTCCAGCAGGTAGCGACCGTGCTCGGCGTCCCAGAGAGCCGCGAACGGTACCGTGTGTAGTGGACCGTCCGGGATCACCACCAGGTCATCGCCGGCGCGGAGGTGTCCACGGACTGGCGCGACCAACCGTTCATAGAGCCGCGCGCCGGCTTCGTGTACCGCGTCCGGGCCGTCGCCGCGCACCAGGTGCCTGCGGAACGCCTGGACCAGCCGGTCCAGCTCCGCAGCGCCGACGGGGACCTGCCGGACCCAGACCCCCTCCTGCCGGATCAGCCCGACGAGGAGACGATCCGGCAGGACGAAGTACTCGAGTAGTGCCGTGGTCGGGTCGAGCGTGGAGCGCACCTGCTCCAAGGTCGGGTGCCGCCGCTCCGCTCGCGCCCCGCTCCGGCCGCTCCAGAGGTCGAGGCCACCAGCCTCGTGGGAGCGCTCCGCGGCGGCGAGCGCCCCGAAGAGCTCCCCGCGCTCGAGGGCGACCTCGACCATCTCGCCGAAGACGGGGCGCGATGCGCGGAAGAACGTCCCCCGGAGCTCGATCCCTCCGACCCGGCGGTGCTGCTCCTCCAGCAGAGTGAGGGCCCGGTTCAGGTCGTCCCGCGCCGCGGTGAGATTTCCCAGAGCGCGCTCTGCCCGGGCGTGGAGACGGAGGGCCCGGGGCTCACCGCTCCGGTTGTCGGTCGCCCGGTAGATCGCGAGTGCCTCGCCGACGTCGGCGAGCGCATCGTGAGCCGAGCGCTCCGTCTCCAGGTCCCCCCGCGTCAACAGGATGTCGGCCCGGGTGATCGACGCGACGGTCGGGTCCTGGATCGCCGCCGATGCGCGGAGCGCCCGGTCCAGGTCGGACAGGGCGCGATCGGGCGCGCCGAGGTCTTGCCAGACCGCGGCCCTTCTCCGATAGGCGGCCACCGAGAGGGCAGGCTGACCCGCCTCTTCCGCCGCCAGGATCGTGGCGGTGGCGAAGTACCGCGCCGCGTGCGGAAGGCCCGCCCGCAGCGCCGCCGCGGTCGGCTCCGCGTAGACTCGTGCCCGGCCGCGAGCATCCAGCGCATCCGCTCCCGCCAGGGCCGCGTACCGATGCCGCCAGGCGGTGCGGTGGTCGCCGAGCTCCTCGTAGGCATTGGACAGGGAGCTCTGAACACCGAGCCACGCCTTGCGGTTCCGGCTCCGATCCAGTTGTTCGACGGCCCGTTGATAGGCGGCGAGCCCCTCGCCGAAGCGTCCTTCGATGTTGTGGATCAGGCCGGCCAGTTGCAGGCTCCGGCCCTGGACGTCGCTCCGGCGCCCGGCGTCGCTTGGCGGCGCATCGAGCACCCGCCCGATCCACTCCAGGGCGCCGTCGTAGTCCGCCTCCTGGTAGCGGCAGAGGGCCAGGTAGTAGTCGGCCCACGGGGTGAGCGGGCTGGCGACGGCGGCGAGCGCCGATCGCGCGGCGTCCAGCGCTTCCGTCGCTTCCTGGAGGCGGAACTGCTGGTAGAGGGTGACCCCGGCCTCCAGGCGGTCCCGCGCCGCGATCTCGCGCGGGTCGCTGGACGCCGCCTCCGGCAGACCATTCTCCCCCGGTGCAACGGCCGGCGGGCGGGCCGTCTGGAGCTTGTCCAGCCGGGACCTCGCCTCGCCGGCCCAGTCGGAGTCCGGGTCCACCTCCAGGTAGCGCTCCCAGGCCTGGGCCGCGGCATCCTCGAGGTAGAGCGCATCGAGGGCGAGCGCCCGGTTGAAGCGCGCCTCGGGCAGGTCCGGATCGATTGCCAGTGCCCGTTCCGAGACGTCGAGAGCGTCGGCGAAGTCTCCGGCGTCTCCCGTCTTCGCCGCGCGGGCCAGGTAGGCCACCGCCAGGTCGCTCAGGGTCCGCCCGGTCTCCTGGCCGCCGAACCCGGCGTCCTCGAGCGCCTCGACCGCCTCCGACGCTTTCCCCCACAGCAGGAGAATCCTCCCGCGGGCTTCCAGCTTGGCGGGGGACCCTTGGGGTGGAACCTGGCGCTCCGGGCCCCGGACGATCTCTCGCCCGGCGTCGAAGAGCTTCTGCCCCTCGGGGGTCAGGACGGAGAGCGTCTGTTTCGCCACCGCCGGGTCGAACGGGGCATAGTCGAAGCCTCCGGAGAGCCGTCCCTCGACCGGTCGGGCCGTCCAGCCCCGGACCGCCGCCGCGAGCGGATCGGGATCTCGTCCAGCGCCGCCGAACGGAGACCACCACCCCGTGAGCCACGACGCGGACAGGCCGAGAGCAATGACTCCGGCGACGAGCGCAGCGACCCGCGCCGCTTCGGGAACGCGTAGAGATCCCACCCAGTGACTTGCGCGTGACGACGAGAGCGCCATCAGCCGAACACTTCCTCCAAGTTGGTTTGCCCGGGTATAGCACAACCTTCTGAAAATCGAGAAATCGGCATAGCTCGACCACCTGCGGGCTCTGCCGCATGGGACGGACAAGAAGAGCGCTTTTTACGGCGCGTGGCTCAGGCCGAGCCGAAAGTGCTCAGTGACGGAGGTCCCGCGTCCCCACCACCACGTCCCACAGCCTCTCCGCCCGCTCGAGCAGCTCGGGCAGGTCCTCGTCCAGCAGGTAGCGCTGGCGAGCGAGGGTGGCGGCGGTGGTGGCGTAGCGGCCGAGGTAGGCATCGCGGGTGCCGTAGCGCGCCTGGATCGACCCGCGGGGGTCGCCGGTGGCCCGGCGCTCTTCTTCGGTGACCGGGAGGGGGAAGAAGGAGCCGCGGAAGTCGGCGAGCTCGTCGGGGGCGCCGGTGCGCGCGGCCCGGCGGTTCCACGGGGTGTAGGTGGCGAGAGGGACGGCGATCTCGGGCATCTGGAGACCGGCGAGGGGGTTGCCGTCGGGGCCGACCTGTGGGACGCGGACGCCGAAGGGCTTGCCGACGTCGGGTGGCTGCTTGGTGATCAGGCCGTCCTGCCAGAAGTGGGGGCCGTAGTCCATGCGGTAGGCCAGGTGGGGGTTGCGGGGGGCTTCGACCCACGCGGTCCGGTCGATCCGGTCGGGGGACGCGGCGCCGGTGGAGGGCTCGGTCCCGGCTCCCGACGCCCTCCCCTCTCCCGGCGCGGCTTCAGCCGTCTCCTGCTTCCACGGGATCGTCGGGAAGGCGAGGTCAGCCGGCTCGACCAGCGTTCCGTCGGCGACGCGGGGGTAGCGGCTGGGGGGCGGCTCGGTGCCGTGGGCGACCCAGGCGTCCAGGTCGAGGAGCAGCGCCCGGAGCGCCCAGAGGAAGTCGTTGGGGTTGGCCGGGTAGGCGGTGACCGGTGCGTCCGGTGCGCCGGCCGGCTGCGGCGGGAACCGGTCGACGAAGTGCTGGCCGCCGGCCAGTTGGTACAGGCGAACGTTCGGGGAGAGCGGCACGTCGGCACGGCCGTCGGGGGTGGTGTGGATCAGGGAGGCCGCGCGGCCCCAGTACTCGTAGCCGGTGTTGGTGAAGAAGATCTTGGGAACAGCGTCAGGGTGCTCCTGGAGCTTCGCCAACAGCCCGTCGGTGCGGCCGGTCTCCGGGTCGGTCTGGACCGTGTCGCCGAACGGGAAGACGTCGGTCGGGTAGAAGAAGGCGGAGAACGGGTGGGCGTCCCGGGAGGGCTGGCCGTAGCGGTGGTTGAAGCTGCCGCGGCCGGCGCCGGCGGTGTGGATCATCAGGCCGTCGAAGGCGGGCCGGCCCGCCTCGTCGACGTTGAACCCCTGCCACAGGAAGTGGCGCAGGAACCGCCCGGTCTGGGAGATCCCCATGCCGAGGGTGCGTTCGACCGGCGCCGGGCTGTCGGGAGCGTGGCGGAGATAGGAAGCGAAGTCCCGGACCGCCGCCAGGCCGAGGCCGACCACGACCGGTTTCCGGGAGACGTAGACCGCTTCGTAGATCTTGCCCGGCACGAAGCCTTGCTTGTAGACGACGGTCGTGCCGTCGAAGCGCCACGCGTCGCGCGGGATCGCTCGCCGGGCCCCCAGCCGGGTGTCGCGCACGGTGAGGACGTTGCGCGGATCGTCCGGATCGGCCACCGGGTACGCCGTGTGGCCCCGGTCGCCCAGCTCGAGAGTGTCCGACCGTTCGGTGAAGACGTGATCGGCGCGCACCAGGCCCTCGAGCGCGTCGGCGGGCTCTCCCTGCCGGCGCTCCACCGGCACCGGGTCGAGCTTCAGCAGGTCGTCCCCGCCCGGTGAGGTTGGCGGCACGTCCCACTGCCAGCCGACCCAGGCGAGGGTGAAGCCGTGCCGGAGGAGGAAGCCGTCGCCGAAGTCCGCCGCCGTCGCCGGGTCGAACGTCCGCGCCGCGCCGCGGTCGAAGTAGCGGACGATCGCCTTGCCGCCCCGGTTGGGGACCTCGAGCAGCAGGGCGCCGTTGCCCTTCTCCGGCGTGACCGGCTTCAGGAGGTAGAAGTCCGCCCGGAAATGGACCCGCCCGTCGGCGCCACGGGGCGCCCGATCGAGGTCGACGATCGCCCGGTTGGCCGGGTTCGCCGGGTCGACGGCGAAACGGACGGAGCCGGCCAGCTTCTCGTACGGGCCGGCGAGGCCCCAGGCGCGGCCGTCCGCCACGGGTTCCCGGCGGCTCACGTCGATCCCGACGACCTCGGCCGACGCCGGCTTCGCCCACGCCAGCCAACCGACGGCGAGGACCAGAGACGCCAGGGCGAGGGCCGCGGCGGGGAGACGGCTCAGTGAACCGCCCGCCGCCTGTCCGGAGGAGTGTGGTCCGGCGGAACGCGGTCCGACGGAACACGCGACGTCCGGCCCAAGCCTGCCCATGGCCGGCCCCTACCTCCAGGACGCGTCGAGCCGACCGGTGGGACCGTTCGGGCCAGCCCCACCGGCCGCAGCCGGAGGCTTCATCGCCGCGGGCGCCGCCTTCTCTTCCTCTGCCTTCGCGTCCTCCGCCGCCTTGCGCTCGTCGTCGGTCGGCGGGATCACCACCGCCGGCACCTGGTGCTCCTGGACCAGCGTGTTGAAGCCGCCGACCCCCTTGTCGAGGAGCGTGTCGAGGGCCATCTGGCGCTCGTGCCACTGGTCGCGGAGCTGCTCGTAGCGCGTCTTGGCCCCGGCGGTGACCGGCGGGCCGGAACCGTCCACGGAGCTGAACAGGTAGACGATCTGGGCGTTCAGCCGGTTGGGATAGTTGATGATGTCCTGGAAGTTGGTGGTCTTGGCCTGGACTACCGACTCCTCCCACGCGGTCAGGTCGTCCGCCAGCTTCTTGCCGGCCTTCTCGATCGCCTTTGCAGACTCCTTCTGGGCCGGCGCGACGCCCAGGTCCTTGGCCCGGGCGATCTGCTGGTCGACCTGCTCCTTGACCCGCCGCTCCTGGAGCACCGCGTCGTCCAGCTCGTCCAGCAGGTCGCGGATCTGGGCCAGGAGCGCCTGCTGCTCGGCGTAGGAAGCCCGGCCGGCCAGGGTGCTCTGGTCGATCCGCGGGTCTTCGACCACCTGGAGCTCCCGGGTGACCTCCTGTTTCCATGCCGTCAGGCGGAGGGTGTAGGTCCCCGGCGGCATCTTGGGCGCGCCGAGCCCGCCGAAGGTGACCAGCCCCGGCACCTCGGTTGCGCCTTCGCCGCGGAGGTCCCAGACCATGCGGTTCATCCCGGCCTCGGTCGACAGCGTGCGCGGCCCGCCGAACCCGAAGAAGGACTCCTCTCCACCACCACCGTGACCTTCCCCCTTCTTCGGCCGGTTGCTGAAGCTACGCACGACGGCGCCGTCGGCGTCGAGGATTTCGAGCTTCAGCTCGGGCGCGCCGGGCCCGTTTTCGGCGCCTTTCTCCGCGGCGTCCCCGGATTCACCGCGCTCTGACTCGGCGGCCTCGTCACTCATGGTCTCCGTGGCCTCGGCGGCCTGCTCTTCGCCCCCGTCTTCACCCTTCGCCATCGACTTGTCGGACGGCCCGGGCTTGGCCGCCAGCTTGCCAGCCAGGTCTTTGGACAGCACGTAGTCGATCACCGCGCCGGACGGCGGGTTCTGCCCCTCCCCGCCGCCGCCGCCGAAACCGCCGCCGAAGGTCGTCCGGACGGTGGCGTCCGGCTGGTAGAGGAAGAGGTCGGCCGACGCCACCTGGTCGTCCACCTGCCGCACCGGCCCCAGGTCGTCCAGGATCCAGAACGCCCGTCCCTGGGTCGCGGCCACCAGGTCGTTCCCGGCCACCTTCAGGTCGGTCACCGGCACCACCGGCAGGTTGAGCTGGAAGGGCTGCCAGGAGCCGCCGTCGTCGAACGAGACGTAGACCCCGCCTTCGGTGCCGGCGTAAAGCAGGCCGCGGCGCTCCGGGTCCTCGCGCACCACGCGCACCCAGTCGTCCGCGCCCAGGCCGTCGGTGATCCGGGTCCAGTGGGCGCCGTAGTCGGCGGTCTTCCAGGCGATCGGCGAGTAATCGCCGAACTTGTACCGGGTCACCGCCACGTAGGCGGCGCCGGGCTGGTGGGGTGAGACCTCGATGGCGTTGATCTGGGCCTCGCCGACGCCGGGGGGCGTGACGTCGGCCCAGCTCGCCCCGCCGTCCCGGGTCAGGTGGACCAGCCCGTCGTCCGAGCCGACCCAGATGGTGCCGGCGTCGTGGGGCGAGGGCGCGAGGTAGAAGATCGTGTTGTAGACCTCGCCGCCCGCGCTCTCGTTGGTGATCGGCTCGCCGCCCAGGCCCTGCTTGTCCGCCTCGTTGCGGGTCAGGTCCGGGCTGATCTCGGTCCAGGTCACGCCGCGGTCGTCCGAGCGCAGCAGGACGTTGGCGCCGTGGTAGATCACGCTCGGGTCCTCGGGTGAGACCTCGATCGGGGCGTTCCAGTTGAACCGGTACGGCTGGTCCTTGGGCTCGACCCCCAGGCCCAGGTAGGGGATCGCCGCCACGTCGCGCTCCATGCCGGTCCGCTGGTCGTGCTCGGAGATCATCCCCTGGTAGCAGCCGGCGTAGACCAGCACCGGGTCGTCCGGGTCGAACGCCACGTGGGCGCTCTCGCAGCCGCCCACCTGGTGCCAATCCTGGCGGCCGATGCCGCCCGGCGCGGCGCTGGCGATGTCGACGGTCGAATTGTCCTGCTGGCCGCCGTAGAGATGGAAGGGGAACTGGCGGTCCACGTCTACCCGGTAGAACTGGGCGGTCGGCTGGTTGTTCTGGGTCGACCAGGTGGCACCGCCGTCGAGTGACACGCTGGCGCCGCCGTCGTTGCCGTTGATCATGAAGCGGTGGTCGCGCGGGTTGACCCACAGGGCGTGGTTGTCGCCGTGGGGGCTGTTCACGCGGCTGAACGTCCGGCCGCCGTCGACCGACTTCATGACCGGGGCATTGAGCACGTAGACCGTGTTCGGGTCGGTCGGGTCGGCGAAGACGTGGGTGTAGTACCAGGCCCGCGCCCGGAGCACCCGCTGATCGTTCACCCGCTGCCAGGTCTTGCCGGCGTCGTCGGACCGGAAGAGGCCGCCGTCGTCGGCCTCGATCATGGCCCAAACCCGGTCGGGCTCAGCCGGCGAGACTGCCACACCGACCTTGCCCATGAGCTTCGGCAGGCCGCCCTCTTCCGGTCCCTTCTCCGTGCCCAGCCGGTCCCAGGTGTCGCCGCCGTCGACGCTCTTCCAGACGCCGCTCCCCGGGCCGCCGCTCCGGATCACCCACGGCTTCCTCCGGTGATCCCAGAAGCCGGCGTAGAGGATGCGCGGGTTGGTCGGGTCCATGGACAGCGCGCTGGCACCGGCGCCGTCGCTCACGTGGAGCACCAGCTTCCAATTGGCGCCGCCGTCGGTCGAGCGGTAGATGCCGCGCTCCGGCGTGTCCTTCCAGGGCGAGCCCTGGGCCGCCACGAAGACCACGTCCGGGTCCCGCGGATCGACCGCGATCGCCGCGATGTGCCGGGTCGCCGCCAGCCCCAGGTGAGTCCAGGTCCGGCCGGCGTCGGTCGAGCGGTAGACGCCGTCGCCGTGGGCCGTGGTCACGCCGCGCACCGGCTCCTCCCCCATGCCGGCGTAGACCACGTTGGGATCGGACGGTGCCACCGCCAAGGCGCCGACCGTGCCGGTCTCGAAGAACCCGTCGGAGACGTTGGTCCAGGTGGTGCCAGCGTCCTCCGTTTTCCAGACGCCGCCGCCGGTGGCGCCGAAGTAGTAGGTGAACGGGTCCTGGGCCACCCCGGCCACGGCGGTCACCCGCCCGCCCCGGAACGGCCCGACATTGCGCCACATCATCCCCTGGAAGAGCTCCGGAGCGACCGCGGGCGCGGCGCTGCTCTCCGCCTCGGCCTTGTCGGCCTTGCCAGCCCTCGAGGCCAAAGCCGGACCCGCGGAGACCGCGAGAAGCAGCAGGGCGAGAAAGATCGACCGGAAGCGGACGGCGAGCGGAGCCTGTGTCATGGCGTTCCCCTTAGGCAGGTGCACCGGATGCGTAGACCGGGAGTGGACGTGAACCGCGCCGAGTATAGACCCCACGCTCCTTCACCGCCTTCAACAACACGACGCTGCGCAAACGGCAAAATCAGGGCTCTCTCAACGCCGCCGCCACCGGCAGCCGCGCCGCCCGGAGCGCCGGGAACAGACCCCCGACGACGCCGATCACCAGCGCGTAGACCAGCCCCTGCACCATCAGCTCCGGCGTGATCCGGAACGCGAACGCCACCTGGGAGAAGCTCTGCCAGTTGAGCGTCGCCGCCTGGTAACCGTTGAAGAGGAAATAGGCCAGGGCACCGCCGAGCGCGCCGCCGAGCAGGGCGAGCACCAGGGACTCGGCGAGCACGGAGAGCACCACCGGCCCCGAGCGGAAGCCCAGGGCACGGAGCGTCGCGATCTCGCGGGTCCGCGCGGCCACCGCGGTGTACATGGTGTTGAGCGCCCCGAACGCCGCCCCCACGCCCATCAGCGTGGCGATGAGGGTGCCCAAGACGGTGATGAACTTGGTCAAGGTCCTCGACTGCTCGGCGTAGTAGTCGGTCTCGCGCTCGACCGAAACATCCAGCCGCGGATCGGCGGCCAGGGCGGACGCCAGCTCGTCGAGCGCGTCCGGCGAGGTCAACCGGGCGTAAACCGATTGATAGCTCGAGCCGCGCCGGTAGGCCGGCTGCAACACCCCGGCGTCGCACCAGATCTCGGAGTCCGCCACCGTGCCGCCGGCGTCGAACCGGCCCACCACCGTCCAGGAGCTCTCCCCCCAGCGCAGCGTGTTGCCGACGTCGAGACCGGCGAACTCCCCGGCCGCCGCCCGGCCGACGATGACCTCGTTCTTGCCCGGCTCGAACCGCCGGCCCTCGACGATCTTCAGGTCTGGACGAATCGCGAACGCCTCCTCCCCGACGCCGCGCAGGGGCACGTTCGCCGCGGTACCGGTCGAGCGCTTGGGCACGTCGACCACCACGAAGAGCTCCGGCGAGACCGCCGGCCGGCCGTCGATCTTCGCCACGCCGGGGGCGTTCTCGATGATCCGCGCGTCGTCGCGGGAGATGATGCTGTTCATCTCCGTCTGGCTGCCGCCGCGCAGGATGACCGCCGTGTCCGGCGAGCCGGTCGACTCCAGGGTCGTGCGAAATCCCTCCGCGATCGACAGCACCGCGACCAGCACCGCCACCACGCCGGCCACACCGACGATCGCCGCGACCGACGAGCCCCAGCGCTGGGGAATGCTCTTGACGTTCATCCAGGTGACGGTCGCCACCTGTTCGAACCAGTGGATCGGTCCGGTCATGGTCACCCCCTCCTCAGCGCCGCCACCACGTCCAGGCGCATGGCCCGGAGCGCCGGCAGGATGCCGGCCACGATGCCCAGGGCGGCGATCAGCCCGATGCCGAAGGCGGCGTCGACGCCCCGCAGGTAGAACGCGGACAGGATCGAGCCCGCGTCGACGTTCTTGACCGTCGCCCAGCCGAGCAGCAGGCCGAGGCCGCCGCCCAGGCCGCTGATCAGCAGCGACTCCCCGATCACCAGGCCGAGCACCCGGCCGTCCGTAAAGCCCAGGGTCTTGAGCACCGCCAGCTCACCGATCCGCTCGCGCACCGTCTGGGCCATGGTGTTGCCGGTGACGATCAGGATGGTGAAGAACACCGCCCCCAGGATCGCCATGACGATGGCGCCGATGTCCCCCATCTGGTTGGCGAACGCCTGGACGAAGGCGCGCTCGGTCGTGGTCTTGGTCTCCGCCGGCGAGTTGGCGAACTCGGCGTCGATGGCGTCGGCGGTCTCGGCCGCCCGGGCCGGGTCGGCGACCCGGATCACGTACCAGCCGACCAGCCCCTCGCCGAACGCCCGCGACTCCTGGAGATAGTCCTGGCGGAAGAAGAACTGGGTGGTGTCGGTGCCCTCCTCGGCGCCGTCGTAGATGCCTTCGAGGGTGAACTCCCAGGTCTTGGAGCCGTCCTTGCGCTGCCAGATGGTGGCCTGGATCGGGATCCGGTCGCCCACCTTCCAGCCAAACCGCTCGGCCAGGGAGCGGCCGGCGATCGCCCCGGTGCGGTGGGCCAGCCAGGACTCCCGTTCGGCCGGCTTGAGGACGTACTCCGGGTACATGGCCAGCCACTCCTCCGGCTCGACCGCGATCTGTGGAAAGAAGTTCCTCTTGTCCCGGTAGACGCCGCCGAACCAGGTGGCCGGCGTCGCGTCCACCACCCCGTCGACCGACTCGATGTCCGCCTCGTAGCTCGCCGGCAGCGGTTGGATCAGCGACACCTTGTGGATGGTGATCAGCCGGTCGGCCCCGGCCAGCTCGACGCCGCCGGTGAAACCGGTGCGGAGCGCCGCCAGCAGGGCGAACAGGATGAACGCCACCATCACCGAGAGGATGGTGAAGACGGTGCGGACCTTGCGCCGGCCCAGGTTCTTCCAGATCAGCGGGAAGTACTTCGCGCCAATCACGCCACCGCCTCCTCGGCCGGACGCAACCGCCCCTCCTCCACCACCAGCGTGCGGCGCGCGAAGGCCGCCGCCCGCGGGTCGTGGGTGACCATGATCACTGTCTTGCCGTGCTCGCGGTTGAGCGCCACGAGCAGCTCCAGGATCTCGGTGCCGGTGGTCCGGTCGAGGTCACCGGTCGGCTCGTCGCAGAGCAGGAAGGTGGGGTCGGAGACGATCGCCCGGGCGATGCCGACCCGCTGCTCCTGGCCGCCGGAGAGCTCCCGCGGATGGTGCTTCGCCCGGTCCGCCAGGCCGACGATGTCGAGCGCCGCGGCGACATGGCGTTTGCGCGCGCTCCGCGAGAGATCGGTCAAGAGTAGCGGTACCTCGACGTTCCTCTCCGCGGTGAGCACCGGCAGCAGGTTGTAGAACTGGAACACGAAGCCGACGTGGCGAGAGCGCCAGGACGCGAGCCGGCTGCCGGAGAGCCGGTCGATCCGCTGCCCCTCCACCTCGACCGTCCCGGAGGTCGGCCGGTCCAGGCCGCCGATCAGGTTGAGCAGGGTCGTCTTGCCGGAGCCGGACGGCCCCATCAGGGCGACGAAGTCGCCGCGCGGCACCTCCAGGTCCAGGTTCCGGAGGACCTCGACCACCTCGCGCCCGCGGCGGTAGGTCTTGGTGACGTCGCTCAGGTGGATCAGGGTCTCGTCGCTCATCGTGTGGTCTCCCTCCCGTGCCGTCATCGGCTGGTCCCCCTCTCTCCGTCGCCCCCGTCATCCTCACGCACGGCGGCGCCGTCCGCCAGGTCCGTCGGCCCTTCGACCACCACCCGCTCCCCCGCCGACAGCCCGGAGAGCACCTGCACCCGGTCGCCCTCGACGGCACCGGTCTCGACCGCCCGCCGCTCCACCGTGCCGCCGTCCACGACGAAGGCCACGTCCTGGCCCTGCCCGGAGCGAATGGCAGTCCGCGGCACCAGCAACCGAGACGGCACCTCCTGTTGCTCGGCGGTCCCTTCGTCCAGAAAGGCGACATGGACTCCCATGTCCGGCAGGATGCGCGGGTCGAGCTGGTCGAAGGCGATCCGCACCTTGACGGTCGCCTTCTCCCGGTCGGCCGCCGGCACGATGGTGATCACCCGGCCGGGGATCCGCCAGTCCGGATAGGCGTCGAGGGTCGCCTCGGTCGGCTGGTCCGGCCGCACCCGCTGGATGTAGCTCTCCCCCACGTCGACCTCGATCTCGAGTGAGCTCATGTCGACCAGGGTGCAGATGCCGGTGCGGGTGAAGCCGCCGCCGGCCGACACCGGCGAGATCATCTCCCCCGGCTGGGCGTTCTTGGAGATCGCGACGCCGGAGAACGGCGCCCGGATCACCGTGTCGTCGACGGCGACCTGCCGGGTGTCGACCTCGCGCCGGGCCACCTCCACCTGCTGGTGCTCGAGCGCCAAGTGGGCTTCGAGAGCCTCCCGCTCGGTGCGGGCGGAGTCGAGATCGGCCTGGGCCGCCACCTTCTTGCCGACCAGAGTCTGGGCCCGGTCGAGGTCGAGGCCGGCCTGCTTCAGGCGGACTTCGGTCTCGGCCTCCGCCCGCTCCGCCGCCTTCAGGTTCGCCTGGGAGAGCCGGAGGGCGGCGCGGGCGGTGGAGTCGTCCAGCCGGGCGAGGACCTGGCCCTCCTTCACCGCCATGCCCTCCTCCACCAGCACGTCGACGATCTTGCCGGTGACCTTGGACGAGACGGTGGCTTCCCGGCGCGCGGTGACATAGCCGGACGCGTCGAGCACCGCCGGGCTGCCGCCGCCCACCTCCTGGACCGCGGCGGTCTTGACCCGGGGCGTCGCCGCCTGGGAGCGCCACCAGAGCGCAGCCGCCACCAGGCCGGCCGCCACCAGCAGAGCGATCACCGTCCAGAGCGGCCAGCGGCGCGCGGTCCGAGGGGTCTCCGGCTCGCGGTCGATCCGCAGGGAGTCGAGGGAGTGTCGGGTCTCGGTCATCGATTCGGTGGCTCTCTGTACGGTGGCTCTACGGTGGCTCTACGGTGATTGCGGACGGAGGTTGCGCCCGCCGCCGGTACATGATTCGTCGCCGCGCACCCTTTCGCCTAGTGGGCCGGATCACCAAGGGGACGTGACATCTGTCACGTCGCCGACCGCGCCGGGCCGAGACAGCTCAGATCCCGTAGAGTAGCGCTCCGTGCTGGCACGACCGGTGCACGCCCCGACGGCAGACGGCAACTGTCCCCGATCGCAACGACCCCCGCCCCACCCACCGAAGGGAGCTACCCATGGCCGACGCCCCGCTGGAGATCCGCCGCAACGACGAACAGAGCCGCTTCGAAGCCCCGGTCCCCGAGGACGGCCAGGCGACCCTGGCCTACCGCAAGGTGCGCGACGGCGTGCTCGACTACGTCAGCACCAAGGTGCCGCCCGAAGCCCGCGGCAAGGGGATCGCCGGCAAGCTGGTGCGCGAAGCCCTCGACTGGGCCCGCGACGAGAACTACAAGGTCATCCCCACTTGCTCCTATGTCGACGCCTGGATCCGGCGTCACCCCGACTACCAGGACCTGGTCGCCGAAGAGTAGACGGCCGCACAAGCCTCCTCAGTCGGCCGTCACCACCACCTCGTCGATGGCCCAGCCGAGGAAATCGTTCGCCTGGCTGTCGACGCCGTCGAAGACGAACCGCATGCGGAACTCCGGAGAGATGTAGGGCGAGACGTCGACCGTGTCGATGGTGAAACCGCCGGGGGACGACCCGTCGTGCGTCGACCAGACGATGGCCCAGCTCGTCCCGCCGTCGGCGCTGACCTCGAGCCGCATCGCGTCGAAGCTCGGGCTGCCTTCGGTGGCCCAGGCGTGGGTCAGCCGCACTGTGGCGCTCGAGACGGCGGACGAGAGGTCGATCACCGGCGAGCGGACCCAGCCGGCGGGGATGCTGCTCCCCATGTCGTAGTCGCAATCGGGGCTCGAGCGGCTGAACGTCAAGGTCCTGCCACCGGACGGCGGGGCCGTGCAGGCCGCATCGAGGCGCCACAGGTCACACGGTCCGTTCGAGGTGTCCCAGCCCATCGCGAACCCGTCGTCGAAATCCTCGGAGTAGACGGTCGACCCGGACGGTGCGGGGAAGATCCCGTGGCTCGAGGCGACGAGCGCGCCGCCACCTTCGACCGAGAAGCCGTCGCCCATGACGACCGCGCCTCCGGCGTGCAGCGCCGCCGTCCCCGACGCGCCGACCGTGAAGCCGGTTCCGGTGGTGATCGAGCCGCAAGCGGCGAACTCCACCCTCTCCCCGATCTCCATCGAGGACAGGGTCAGATCCTCCGGCAACGCACACGTCCCCAGCGGCCAGAGGGCGAAGTCCGGCCCCGTGATCGCCCCGCCCGCGACCGCAACCACGGGCTCGCCGAGGAGGATCGCGCAGCCGAAGGGCAGCCGGTCGTAGATCTGGGCCGCGTGCGAGGCCGTGGGGCCCGCCACGAGACGGTAGAGCCCGGTCGCCAGGCCGGTCACCAGGTAGCTTCCGTCCCCTCCCGTGTACGCCGTCCTGGCGGGGCGCCCGAGGGCGTCGTAAGCGGTGACCGGCACCCCCGACAGCGGCGTCGCAGTGCCGCTTTCCGTGACCGTGCCGGCGATCGACGCGGCCAGAACCAGGGCGAAGTCGACCGCCGCGGTCTCGCTGCTCACGGTCACCGGAATACCCTTCCCCCGCCCCAGGTCGCAACCGGCGGCGCATGGCACGTCGTCGTAGAGCTCGGCGCGATGGGTCGGGATCGAAGCCCGGGCGTAGTAGGTGCCCGACGGCAGCCCGCCCACGGCGTACGTGCCGTCCGCAGCAGTGGTGGCACTCCGGCGGTCGACGCCCCCGGTGTCGTAGATCTGCACCTCGACCGAGGCCAGCGGAGCGATCGTGGCCTCGTCGATCACCGTCCCGCTGATCGACCCGCCCAGGACCAGCGTGAAATCGATCCCTCCGGTGTCTGCCCCGGCGCTCGCCTGCAGCGCGATCCCGGCCGTCACGTCGCACTGGAACGGACACAGGATGCCGTCGTAGACCTCTCCGAGGTGGGTCGAGCTCTGCGTCTTCACGTAGTAGAAGCCGGGCGGGAGGCCGCCGATCGAGTAGCTGCCGTCGCTTGCGGTCCGCGTCTTCCACTGCCCCTGGATGAGAACGCTGTCGAAGAGAATCACCTCGACGTCCTCCAGCGGGTCAGCCGTCGCCAGGTCGGTCACCACGCCGCTGATCGATCCTCCGGGATCGAGGGCGAAGTCGATTCCCGTGGTCTCCGTTCCCGCCGTCACCACGATCGGCGTCCCACCGGTCACGTCGCACGACGTCGAGCACGCGATCCCGTCGTAGAGCTCGTCCAGGTGGGTGGGGCTGTCGGTGAGCGCGTAATAGGTGCCGCTCGGCAGACCGACCACGGTGTAGCTCCCGTCCGCCGCGGTCTCACCGCGCTCGACCCGACTCCCGGAGGCATCGAAGATCAGCACACCGACGCCCGCGAGAGGATCGCTGGTGGTCGCGTCGGTGACCGTGCCGCCGAGGACGCCACCCTCCACGAGGTCGAAGTCGATCCCCGCGGTCTCCGCGCCCGCCGTCACCACGATCGGCGTCCCGCCGGTCACGTCGCACGGCAAAGGGCAGTGGATGTCGTCGTAGAGCTCACCATTGTGGGTCTCGATCCAGGCCTTGAGGAAGTAGGTACCCGCCGGAAGGCCGCCGATCGAGTAGGTACCGTCTCCTTCGGCAAAGCGGTTGAGCAGCCAGGCCCCGGAGGCGTCGTGGAGCAACAGGGTCGTCCCCGCGAGCGGCAGCCCGGTCGTCGCGTCGGTGACCGTCCCGCGGATCGCCCCGCCCGGATCGAGGACGAAGTCGATGCCCGTGGTGTCCGCGCCGACGGTCACGGCGACCCCCGCGCCCGTCGTGACGTCGCAGCCCAGGGGACAGGCGACGTTGTCGTAGAGCTCGTCCAGGTGATCCTCGCTGACGGCGACGGCGTGGTAGGTCCCCGACGGCAGCCCGCCGACCGCGTAGTCTCCGCTGCCAGACGAATACCAGACCGCGACCTGGGCGCCGGCGGCGGAGAAGACCCTCACCTCGACTCCGCCGAGGGGTGTGCCGGTTCCCGTCTCGGTCACCGTTCCGACGATCCGGCCGCCGCGCTCCAGGGCGAAGTCGATTCCCGTCGTCTCCGTGCCCGCCGTCACCGGGACCGCCGTGCCCGAGGTCACGTCGCAGTCCAGGAAGGGGCAGGGCTGGTCGTCGTAGAGCTCGGCGATGTACGAGTTGCTGGAGCCGGTGCGCAGGTGGTAGGAGCCCGCCGAGAGGCCGTCGAACCGGTACGTGCCGTCGCTCTCAGTCGTCGCCTGCCCGACGTAGTCGCCGGCGGCGTCGTAGAGAGCCACCGGCAGGGTGACCACGGGGGTCGCAGTGGACTCCTGGACGACGGTGCCCGAGATCGACCCCGTGTCGCCGACCGTCCTGGGGATGACCCCGGCGGAGGCGGCGGCTGCGTCCACCGTCGCGTCCGGCGGCTGGCGCCGAAGGTCGGAGGATGGGGCCGGGCCGAGGGCCAGAGCGCTCGCCGGCAATGCCGAAACGGCCCCCCCCGCGGCCAGGAGAATCATCACGAGGGACGTCTCGAAGGAACGCCGGGCACGAGAACGCATCGGTCACCTCCCAGGCCAGGGGATCGGTTCGATGGCGGTGTCTGTCCGGCAAGTTACCGTGCAAGACGGGGTCCCTCAACTACCCCAGGAGATGGGATTTTCCCGTCGTCCCCCGTCCATTGGGGCACCGTCCCGGGGAGTCGGCGGCCACGGCCGGTTCAGGCGGCGCGGACCCGGGCCACGACGAAGGTCATGTCGTCGGCCGGAGTGCTGTCGCCCGCCCACGCGCGGGCGGTCGCCTCGAGCGCCCGGATGATCTCCTCCGGAGGGCTCCCGGCCACCTGAGCGAAGCGATCCCGCACGGCGACGTAGCCCAGCGGATCACCCGCTCGGTTCGGCAGCTCCGGCAATCCGTCACTCAGCAACAGCACCGTGTCCCCCGGGGCCAGCTCCACAGTGCTCTCCCGGTAGGTCTCGTCCAGGCCGCCGAGAGGCATACCGGGCAGAGCGATCTCTTCGACCGCCGCCTCCGCGGCGCCCGCCCTCTGGGGGTTCCCCCGGTGCACCAGGACCGGCGGCATGCCGGCCGAGGCGACGGTGAGGGTCCGTCCCTCGAACCGGGCCATGCACAATGCCATGGTCATCCTCTGGAGCTCCATGCGGCGGATCGCCCGGTTGGCCGAGCACAGGAACTCCGCCGGCCGGGAACCTCGGGTGTCGGCGATCAGCAGGCTCTTGACCACGGTCACCATGGTGCCGGCGCGGGCGCCGTGGCCGGTGGCGTCGCCGACCGCGACCGTCAGCGCGTCGTCGCCGTCCCAAGCGGCGCTGCGCCCGTCGGCGGAGGTGTAGAAGTCGTAGAAGTCCCCGCCCACCTCGGTCGCGGTGGTCATCGCCACCGCCAGGTCGAGCCCCGGGTGCTCGGGCACACAACGGGGCAGCAGGGAGAGCTGGAAGCGGCGGGCCTCCTCGAGCTCCAGGCTCTTGCGCTCGAGCTCCGCCTGGACGAGACGCTGCTGCATCTCCCGCTCCTGGTGGTGGGAGAGGTCTTCGGCCATGCGGTTGAACGCCAGGGCGAGCTGGCCGAACTCGCTCTTCGAGCGCACCGGCAGGCGCGTCTGGAGGTCGCCGCGGGCGATCCTCTCGGCCCCGCGCGTGACCGCGTCCAGGTGGCGGGTCATGCGCCGGGCGAGGGGCTGGATGCCGACCAATCCGAGCACGATCAGGCCGAGGCCGACGCCGAAGTTGCGGGCGGCCGTGGCACGCACCGCGGCGATCGAGCGGCGGATCGGCCGGGCGACGCCGAAGGTCAGCCCGCTCCCCTCGTCCGCCGACGCGCCGACGACCCACTCTTCCCGCGCTTCGGCCGGCTGCCACCGGCCGCTCACGTCCCTCTGCAGGCCGAGACTCTCGACGACCTCGCGGTCGTCCTCGCCGGCGGTGTACAGGTTGCCGTCCCGGTCGATCGCGAACGGCACCTCGCCCGAGCCGCGGGTGCTCCGCTCGAGCACGTCCGCGAGCAGCGCCTCGCCGGCCACGCACGCGGTGACGTGCCCCACCACCTTCCCCTCTTCCTCCACCGGCACCTGGAACTCGCGGCCGAAGAGCAGGCGCTGGGTGCGCTGACGGTCCTCCAGGGCCTGTTGCTCCTCGTCGGTCATCCGGCGCCGGGTCTCGATCGCCTCGTGGAGCTTCACGTTGACGGCCGCGCGCGCCCGCTGCTTGTCCTCGAGCGCGCGCTCCATCTCCTGGCGCTGGCTCTCGGGCAGCGCGGCTCCGCTCTCCTCGGCCCGCCGGATCTTCTCCTCGAGGGCGGAGCTCTCCTCCGCCAGGCCGGCCGCGATCTTGCCGAGCACCTCGACGGCCAGGCCGATGGCGGCTTCCCGCTCGACCGGACGATCCTCCGCCGGATCGGCGCCGCTCGGACCACCGTCCGCCGCCGCGCGCGAACGTTCGGCGGCTTCGATCTCCTTCAAGATCCGGGGTACGTCGATGACCACGGCACCGATGTGGGACTTGCCCTGGCCGTCCCCGTCGTCGCCGGCGCCGGGGAGGACCTTGGCCGTGATCATTCCCGGAAGGATGCCCGGAAGGGACGGCACCGGCGGCGCGACCCCGGCCGCCTCGACGTCCGCAGCTTCCGGGGGGGCGTCCGGCGGCGCCGGCACGAACTCCAGCGACTGGACCAGGTGCGCGCTGTCGCCCATGGCCTGGAGCAGCTCGTCGAACAGCGGCTCGGTTCCGGCTTGGCCGTCCACGCTGCCCACGCCACCCGACAGGCTGCGGAAGGGGAACTGGCCCAGGCGGGCGACGCTGGTCGCCAGGTCGTTGCGGATGGACGCCATCCGGCCGTCCATCTCCTCGGTCAGCGCCCTGGTCTCCTCCGCCACCGCCGAGCGGACCGCCCGGAGCGAAGTCACGTAGGAGAACAGGACGATCGCCGAGAGGGGAACGATCGCCAGGAACAAGAAGGCGAGGATGAGCTGGGTGCGGATCTTCATCGCGCGCAAATGCCTCACCCCGTGTACGGCGGGAAAGGCGGCGGGTTGCACCCCATGGCGGCATCGCAGCCCCCGCGCGCCGGAGGCGGTTTGCTACGATCGATCACCGCTCTCCTCCTGAGGCCGGACGCGACCATGACCGACACCTCCCCGCCGCCCGCCACTTCGCCCGAGCCGCCGACCCTCGAGGAGATCCGCGCGGCCCGCGAGCGCCTCGGCGACCGGGTGCGCGAGACGCCGGTCTGGCGGTGGCGCGGGCGCGAGATCGACGCCCTCGCCGGCGCCAGTACGGAGGTCTGGCTCAAGCTGGAGCTGTTCCAGTACGCCGGCACCTTCAAGCCCCGCGGGGCGCTCCTCACGATGCTCACCCTCCAGGAGCGCGATCCGGAGGCCCTCGCTCGGGGCGTCACCGCGGTCTCCGCGGGCAACCACGCCATGGCGGTCGGCTTCGCCGCCCAGGCCCTCGGCACCACCGCCAAGGTCGTGATGCCGAAGAACGCCAGCCCCGCCCGGGTCGCGGGCTGCCGCGCCTACGGCGCCGAGGTGGTGCTGGTCGACGACGTCCACCAGGCGTTCGACGAGGTGGAGCGGATCGAGCGCGAAGAGGGACGGTTCTTCGTCCACCCGTTCGAGGGGCGGGAGGTCGCCCTGGGCACCGGCGGAGTCGGGCTCGAGCTGGCCGGGCAGGTCCCCGGGCTGGACGCCGTGATCGTCCCGATCGGCGGCGGCGGGCTGGCGGCCGGGGTCTCGACGGCGGTCAAGCAGGCGGTGCCGGGCTGCGCGGTCTACGGCGTCGAGCCGGAGGGCGCGGACACCATGCACCGGAGCTTCGCCGCCGGCACGCCCCAGGCGATCGATCGGGTGCGAACGATCGCCGACAGCCTGGGCGCCCCCCACGCCGCGCCCTACAGCTTCGGCCTCTGCCGGCGCTTCGTCGACGAGCTGGTCAAGGTCGACGACGACGCCCTCAGGAGCGCCATGGCCCTGCTGTTCCGCGAAGCGAAGCTGGCCGTCGAGCCGGCCGGGGCCGCGGCGACGGCCGCGCTCCTCGGCCCGTTGCGCGAACGGCTCGCGGGCCGGCGGGTCGGCCTGATCGTCTGCGGCGCCAACATCGACAGCGAGACCTTCTGCTCGCTCCTGGCCGACGCCCGCTGAGCGCACGGGCCGCCCGCGCCTCCCGCGCCCGCCCCCCTCGTTCGCCCCTGTCGGCTGGCCCTCTCGCCCAGGACGCCCGGTTCGGATAAGCTGGAGGCGCTCGCGGGAAGACCGCGACTCCGGACCCCGTTCCCCAGATCATGAGCAGGCCTGCCACCCTCGACCACGGCGCCGTGTCGCGCCCAGGCTCCGGCGCGTTGCGCCACGCCTGGGAGCTCGCCAAGCGGGTCCTCCAGTGGCCCTTCTACAAGCTCTACGAGCGCCGTCTCGAGCGCGAGATGAAGACCTGGGAGCTACCCCGGCACATCGGCATCATCATGGACGGAAACCGCCGCTACGCGCGCGCCCTCGGCAACCAGCACGTGAGCCTGGGGCACCGGGCCGGCGCCGACAAGCTCCAGCAGGTCCTCTCCTGGTGCTACGAGGCCGACATCCCGGTGGTCACCGTCTGGAGCTTCTCGCTCGACAACTTCCACCGGGACACGACCGAGGTCGAAGCGCTGCTGCAGCTCTTCGAGGACCGCACCCGGGAGCTGGCCGAGCACTCCGAGGTCCACACCAACCAGGTGCGGGTGCGCTACATCGGCAAGACCGAGCTCCTGCCGGAGGGCCTGCGCGACGCGATCCGGAACGTCGAGGAAGCGACCGCCGGGTACGACCGCTTCCACCTCAACATCGCCATGGCCTACGGCGGCCGTGAAGAGATCACCGACGCTTTCCGGCACTACCTGGAACACCAGATCGCCGCGGGCCACAGCCTCGAAGAGACCCTGGCCCAGTTCGACGACACGGCGATCGAGCCCCACCTCTACACCTCCGGCCTGCCCGAGCCGGACCTCATCCTGCGCACCTCCGGAGAGGTCCGCCTCTCCGGCTTCCTCCTCTGGCAGAGCGCCTACTCCGAGTTTTACTTCTGCGACACCTTCTGGCCCGCCTTCCGCCGCATCGACTTCCTGCGCGCGCTGCGCTCCCACCACCAGCGCCAGCGGCGGTTCGGGCGCTAGGCCGGCCGACGCCCTTCTCCGCTCAGCGAAACAGCCCAGCCAGGGCTCTGCGGTGCCCAGCGAGGAGGGCACGGGCCCGGACCCGCCCCCGATCCTCGATCGCGAGCTTCAGCGCCCGGAGCAGGACGTACGGCGTGTGGAGCGTGGCCAGGTAGAGACGGTAGAGCCGGGACCGGTGCGGGCGTAGCCGGGTGGCGGCCATCTCCTCCAGGTAGAGAGCCGAGCGGTCTCGCGACCCCGTCGCTCCCCCCAGGTGGTGGACGGCCGCCATCGCAGGCTCGAACCGCAACCGCCAGCCGCGCCGGCGGAGACGCAGACAGAGGTCCAGGTCCTCGTGGTAGAGGAAGAAGGCCGGGTCGAACCCGCCGACGTCTTGCCACGCCTGCCGCGCCACCGCGATCGCGGTCCCCGGGATGAACCCGACGTCCCTAGGGCGGCCCGCGTCCTCCTCCGACCGGCTCTGGGTCACCGTTCCGGTGAGGTAGCGAAACCCGCCGCCCGCGTACCACAGGGGACCCCCGCGGTGACCGCTCCGGAGCGGCCCACCGACGGCCCCTACGCCCGGGTCGGCGAGGCTACGGGCAGCGGCGGTCAAGAACCCGGGGACGATCTCCACGTCATGATTGAGGATCACCCAGCCCGAGAGGCCTTCCCGGTGCAGGAGCGCTTCCACCCCGCGGTTCGCGCCGCCACCGTAGCCGGGGTTGTCGGGGCAGGACAGGATCTCCAGATCCGACAGACTCAGCCAGGCCTCCGAGGCCGCCCCAAGACTCTCAGTCCTCTCTGGAGGTCCATTGTCGACCACGACGATCGGTGGTGACACCGCGCCGTCGTGGACGATCGACCGGAGGCACCGGAAGGTCGGGTCCGGTCGACCGTAGTGGACGATGACGACTCCGAGCCTGCCCTCGCCCGTGGTCATCTCTTCTCCGCCATCTGCCCTGGCCATGACGCCATCGCGAAATTGCCCAGCGCAGCCACTGAGTGCACCAACACCGCCACCTGGGCAGCCCCAGCCATCCCAAGGCGAGGAATCAGGTACAGATTCGACAGGATCGAAGCGAGGGCCGCCGCCGTCACGACGATCAGGCCGAGATTCTGCCGCCCCCAGGATGCCAGAACGACCCCGAGGATCATCGAGGCACTCGCTCCCGGCAGGGCCCAGGCGAGACGCCCCAAGAGCACACCCGCCCCCCGGAACTCCTCTCCGAACAAGACAACGAGAAGCGTCCCGTTTCCGAGCCACAAAAAGCCAGCCAGGACGATGCCGATCCCGGTGCCCACACCACCCGCAACCAAGGCCATCATCCCTGGCCGAGCACCGTGCAGAGCGGCTCGCGAGAGGGTCGGATAGAGAGCGATTGCGACGAGCTGCGGCAGGACCAGAGCTGCCCAGACCAATCCGGCAGAAGCGCCATAGTGACCGATTCGGCCGTCGGCCACTCCTACCCCCTTGGCGATCAGCACGTCGGATCGGAGGAGCAGCTGGAGTCCCACGGACACCCCGACGAACGGTGCGCCATGGGCGAAAGCCCAACGAACTCCGGGAAGGTCGGTAGTTGCGGTGAGACGCCGCCCTCCGGCCTTCACCAACCAGAGGACGCCTATCCCGGCGCCCGCCGTCAGTGCAAGGCCGACGGTCCACACCGGAGCCCCCGTAACGGCCAGGAGAGCGGTCAGCACCAGGGCCACCCCGAACTCGCATCCCCGTGCCTTCACCTCCACATCCATCCGGTCGAGACCCTTGAACACCGCGCCCCGGGTGAAGATCTCCACCCGGAGTAGGAGGTAGGGAACGAAGGCGACCAGCAACTTGCGGAGATCCGAGTCCGCCACCAACAGGGCGGCAACCAGGGCGAGCGGCACGAGAGCCAGCTCCACGCGCCGCTGCAACTGGCGCGCCGTCACGAGCAGCGAACGGGCACGCCCAGGGCTTTTCGCGCACTCCCGGATCAGAACCTCGACCTGTCCGGAGGCGAGCAAGGGGACCCCCACCATGAGCGCCCCGAACGCGACCATCAGGAGGCCGACTGCTCCAGCGCCCATCCCCCGGGCGACGAGAGTGATGATCAAGAGAGCCGACAGCCGGATCGCGGCCTCGCCGAGCATGAGCCAGGAAACATTCGTGGCGATGCGGTGAAGAGCGGACGACATTCGTAGAGGTTGGTGAGGGCCGCAATCCTAGCAGAGCATGCAGTGGCGTTCTGCTCCGTCTTGACAGCGGCATGCGACGCAAGCAGGATAGTCGGCACGCCGAGGCAAACCGGCTCGACAAGGAGTTGCATCGATGCCCCCAGAAGGACTAGCGGAAGATCACCACCCGGCAGCCGCCGACGAACCCAAGGAGCGAGATCTCCTCGAGTTCGCAGACGTCGTCCGCTTCGCCCGGAGACACTGGGTCGTGATCGCACTGTTCGCGGTCGGATTTGCAACGATGGCCGGGTTCGTCCTCTCCCTGCTCCCCCCCAGCTACGAAGCTTCGGCAACTCTCGTGGTCATCCCCCCGCGGTTCTCGTCCGACCTCAAGCCGAAGCCGCTCTCGATTCAAGGGTACCAACGTCTCCTCGAATCCGACGGTGTCGTGACGGAGACCTTTCACAGGCTCATCGCCAAGAAGGTCCTGAGCACGGACGCCTCGCTCCGCGTCGGAGACGAGTTGGATTCGCGCATCTTCGTCTCTCGCCGGGCCGAGGAGACCGCGTTGGCGCCGGTGATCGAGGCGGTGGGCCACGGGAAGACTCCGGAGGCCGCCGCCGCGGTGGCAAACACGTGGACCGAGGTCTTCCTCGAACGGAGCCGGCAACTGACTGCGGGCAGTGTCCAGCCGACCGCCAAGTTCATCGAGGACCAATTCGGTGGCGCACGAAAGAGCTTGGAATCACTCGGTAAGAAGCGAGTCCAGGCCGCGGACGATTTCGAGAGGCGCTCCGCCGACGCTTCGACCCGCTGGGACCGCACGCTCGAGGAGGCGTCGAACCGGTGGAATCGACAGCTCGTCGGCTATCAGAAAGAGACCGAGGATCTCGTCGCGCAGTACCAGAGCGAGTCTCGGCGGACCATCGAGCAGTTCGCGGCGGAGAACGGAGTCCTGAGGCGGGGGCCGGATCCCGCTCCGGCAGA
>Ga0210144_1000344_pt1 | contig 26118 bp, 21 predicted proteins | sample Muzzi_PWA_D2_FD_185532 | JGI IMG/M metagenome (GOLD analysis project Ga0210144, IMG submission 185532) | Wetland microbial communities from San Francisco Bay, California, USA, that impact long-term carbon sequestration - Muzzi_PWA_D2 (SPAdes) | ecosystem: Environmental > Aquatic > Marine >...
TTCTGCTCGGCCGGCGACAGGCTGTCCGGCGCGTTCAGCCGGGCGACCGCCGCGTCGAGGTCGTGGCGCAGCGTGTCGACGTCGCGGCGCAGCGCCGCGTCGTCCTGGCCGAGCGTATCGTCGGCCTTGGCGAGCGACGCCAGCCGGGCGCCGAGGTCGTCGAGCTTCGCCGCCAGGCCGTCGAGCGTCTTCTGCGCGGCGGCCGGCAGGCCCGGCGCCGGCGCCGATTCGAGCGCGGCGATGCGCGATTCCAGGCCGGCGACGCGGGCCGGCGCAACGCCGCCGTCCGCCTCGCTTCCGGGGCCGCCGCCGACCAGCGGCAGCCAGGCGTCGCGCGCCAGCACGGCCAAGAGCACGCCGACCGCCAGGACCGCGGCGCCCAGCGCGAAGGCCGCGCCCGGGCCGAGGCCGCCCGGTGTCGTACGTACGCTTTGCTCGGGCGGCAGCGTACGCTCGGGTGGCTGTTCGCCACCCCCGGTTGCAGTCGCGCCCGCCGGCTTCGCTTTGTCCGCGGCGGCGGCCGGCGCTGCCGTGGCCTCCGTACGTCCTTTTTCCTTCGCTTCCGTACGCGGCGCGGCGGCGGGCTCGCTCTCGCCGCTGCGGTCGCTGGCGGCGAGCGCCGCCGCGTCGAGGGCAATGCCGTGGGTCTCGGCGGCGGCCCGGATCTGGTCGTGCCGTGCGGCCGGGATCGAGCCGCGCTCGCGCCAGCCCTGCACCGTGCTGACCGCGACGCCCAGCTTGCTCGCCATGGGCCGGATGCCGCCGAACTGCGCGATGACGCGCCGCGCCGCGTCGGGCCCCTGCGCCGTGTCCTGTGCCTCTTTGGCTTCTCCGGCCGACTGCGCCGCCGGCGTGCCGGAGGCGCCCGGCTGCGGAGTCGTTTCGGGTGTGTCGCCGCTCATGCCCTCGATCGTGCCTGCCCCTGTTGTCCGGTCGTGCGATGCCTCCCGTACCGTACGATCCAACGCGGCAAGAAGCGAGTCCTGAGTGGGCGCCGCGGCGACCTCGACCGCGCGCCAGGCGAGCGGTGCGAGCGCCTCGGCCACCGCCGGGCTCAGGCAGAGCGCGGTGACGCGCGTACAGGCCGCCGCCAGCCCGGCGTCGCGGACCAGCACGACGAAGGTCGCCGCGGTGCGCTGCGAGAAGAAGGTGGCGGCGTCGAGCCGGCCGCTCGCCAGCGCGGCGCGCAGCGCCTCGGGCAGGGCCTGCGCGGCGACGCTCTCGTAGAGCGTGTCGCGGCGCAGCGCGAAGCCGGCGTCCGCGAGCGCCGCCTTGAGGTCGCCGGCCAGGCGGCTGGCCGCGGCGTGGTAGAGCGCGCCGGCCGCCGGGTCGCAGCGCGCCCGGACCAGGCGGGCGAGGTCGGCGACGTCGCCGCCGGCGCTCTCGACCCGGGCGAAGCCGGCCGCCCGGGCGGCCCGCGCGCTGGCGTCGCCGACGGCGAAGACCGGCAGGTCGCGCCGCGCCGTCAGCGCGGCCAGGGCGCGCACCCCATTGGCGCTGGTGAACAGGAGCGCCTGCACGCCATCGAGGTCGGGCGGCGCGGCGCCCGGCGCCGGGGCACGGATCTCCAGCATCGGCGCGACCAGCGCCTCGTGGCCGCGCGCGGCGAGCGCCGCGACCAGCGCCTCGGCGTCCGCGCGCGGCCGGGTGACGAGAATGCGCATGGCCGCGCCGGGCCGGCTCAGCCCGCGCCGAGCGCGGCGAAGAACGCCGGGCCGGCGGCGGCGCGCAGGGCCTCGCCGGCGTCGCGCCCGAGCGCTTCGGCCTCGGCGGCCGGCCCGTGCCGCTCGGCGCGCTCGACCCGGCTGCCGTCGGGCATGCAGACCAGCGCGCGCAGGTGCAGCGTGGCGGCGTCCTCGAACTCGGCCAGGGCCGCGATCGGCGTGCGGCAGGAGCCGTCGAGCACCGCGAGGCAGGCGCGCTCGGCCGTCACCCGGCGGGCCGAGAGGGGGTCGTCGAGGGCGGCGATAAGCGCGTGCGTCGCGGCATCGTCGGCGCGGATCTCCAGGCCGATCGCGCCCTGGGCGACCGCCGGCAGCATCTCCTCCGGCGCGAGCAGCGCGGTCACCCGCTCGGCCATGCCGAGCCGGCGCAGCCCGGCGATCGCCAGCAGGGTCGCGTCGACCTGGCCCTCGTCGAGCTTGCGCAGCCGGGTCTGCACGTTGCCGCGCAGCGGCACGACCTCGAGGTCCGGGCGCAGCAGCAGCACCTGGGCCTGGCGGCGCAGCGAGGCGGTGCCGACGACGGTGCCGGCCGGCAGCTCCGCCAGGCTGCCGCCGTGCCGGGCGAAGAGCGCGTCGCGCGGGTCCTCGCGCGGCAGGATGGCGCCCAGCGCCAGCCCGTCGGGCAGCCAGGTCGGCACGTCCTTCATGGAATGCACGGCGACGTCGATGCGCCCGTCGAGCAGGGCCTCCTCGATCTCCTTGGTGAACAGGCCCTTGCCGCCGATCTCGGCCAGCGTGCGGTCCTGCACCCGGTCGCCCGTGGTCTTGATGACGACGATCTCGACCGCGTCGTCGGCGGCCAGCTCGGGGTGCGCCAGGACCAGGCGGTCGCGCACCTCCTGCGCCTGGGCCAGCGCCAGCACGCTGCCGCGGGTGCCGAGCCGGATCAGGGACGCCATGGCGCGGCCCCGGTCACGATGTGCCTCATGGCGCGAGTCGTGGTGCAGGTCATGACGCAAGTCATGGCGCAAGCATTACGGTTTGCGCCGAAGCGAGGCAAGGCCGCGGCGCCGGCGATCGCGGTGGCCAAGCCGGCGGACGCGGCGTAAGGTCCGGCGCCGGAACGCGGCCGGCGCCGTGCGGGCGCGCGCGCCCCGACGGCTTCCTATGTGACGGCTTACTAGGTGACGGCTTCCGGCGTGACTGGAGTCATGAAGGCGCGATGAAGGTCCTGGGCATCGAGACGAGCTGCGACGAGACCGCCGCCGCCGTGGTCGACGCGGAGCGCCGCATCCACGCCAATCTGGTGCTGTCGCAGCTCGCCGAGCACGCGCCCTTCGGCGGCGTGGTGCCGGAGATCGCCGCGCGCAGCCACCTCGACCACCTCGATTCGCTGATCGCGCGGGCGCTGGACGAGGCCGGCCTCGGCTTCGCCGAGCTCGACGGCGTGGCGGCGACCGCCGGCCCGGGGCTGATCGGCGGCGTGTTCGTCGGCGTGATGACCGGCAAGGCGATCGCCGCGGCGCGCGGCCTGCCCTTCGTCGCCGTCAACCACCTGGAGGGCCACGCGCTCTCGGTGCGCCTGACCGACGGGCTGGCCTTTCCCTATCTGCTGCTGCTGGTCTCCGGCGGGCACTGCCAGCTCGCCGCGGTCGAGGCGGTCGGCCGCTACCGGCGGCTCGGCGGCACCATCGACGACGCCGTCGGCGAGGCCTTCGACAAGACCGCCAAGCTGCTCGGCCTCGGCTACCCCGGCGGCCCGGCGCTGGAGCGCGCCGCCGCCGAGGGCGACCCCGGCCGCTTCGCGCTGCCGCGCCCCATGCTCGGGCGCACGGCGCCGGACTTCTCGTTCTCCGGCCTGAAGACCGCGGTGCGCCAGCAGGCGGCCGACGCCGGCCTGCTCGACGCCGGCCCCGGGAACCCCGCGGCGCGCGACCTGGCCGCCTCGTTCCAGGCCGCGGTCGGCGACGTGCTGGAGGACCGCTGCCGCCGGGCACTCGCCCTGTTCAGCCGGCGCTACCGCGCCGCCGGGCCGCTGGTCGTGGCCGGCGGGGTCGCCGCCAACCGCTATCTGCGCGCGCGCCTCGACGCCCTGGCGCGTCAGATCGGCACCGTGCTGGTCGCGCCGCCGCCGGCGCTCTGCACCGACAACGCGGCGATGATCGCCTGGGCCGGGGTCGAGCGCCTGCGCCTCGGGCTCAGCGACCCGCTCGACTTCGCCGCCCGGCCGCGCTGGCCGCTCGAGGAGATGCACGGCGAGATGCACGGCGAGATCCCCGGCGAGATCCCCGGCGAGATCCCCGGCGCGGCTAACCCCGCCGCGGCCAAGGCGTGACCCGGGCGCTGCAGCGGCTCGGCATCGTCGGGGCCGGCGCCTGGGGCACCGCGTTGGCCGTCGCCGGGCACCGCGCCGGGCGCGCGGTGCGGCTCTGGGCGCGGCGCGCGGACCTCGCCGAGGAGATCGCGGCGCGCCGCGAGAACGCCGCCTACCTGCCCGGCGTGCGGCTCGACCCGGCGATCGCGGTGACCGCCGAGGCGGCCGCGCTGGCCGACTGCGACGCGCTGCTGCTGGTCACGCCGGCGCAGCACCTGCGGGCCATCGTCGCCGGCATCGCCCCGCAGATCCCCGGCGCGCCGTCGCTGGTCGTCTGCAGCAAGGGCATCGAGCGCGGCACCGGCCTGCTGATGACCGAGGTCCTGGCCGAGGCCGCGCCGGGCCATCCGACGGCGGTACTGTCGGGCCCGACCTTCGCCGGGGAGGTCGCCCGCGGCCTGCCGACCGCGGTCACCCTGGCGGCGCGCGACGGCACGATGGGCGAGGCGCTGGTCGCGGCGCTCGGCAGCCGCACCTTCCGGCCCTATCTCTCCGACGATCCGCTGGGCGCGCAGATCGGCGGCGCGGTGAAGAACGTGATCGCCATCGCCTGCGGCATCGTCGAGGGTCGCCGGCTCGGCGAGAACGCCCGCGCCGCGCTGATCACCCGCGGCCTGGCCGAGGTCGCGCGCCTCGGCCGCAGCCTCGGCGCCAAGCCGGAGACCTTCGCCGGCCTCGCCGGGCTGGGCGACCTGACGCTGACCAGCACCAGCCGGCAGTCGCGCAACTATGCGCTCGGCGTCGCGCTCGGCGAGGGGCACAGCCTGGCGCAGGCGACCGCCGGGCGGCGCAGCGTCGCCGAGGGCGCCTTCACCGCCCATGCCCTGCTGGCGCGCGCCGCGGCGCAGGGCATCGAGATGCCGATCTCGACCGCCGTCGCGGCGATCCTCGACGGCAAGACGGCGATCGACCAGGAGATCGCGGCGCTGCTCGCCCGGCCGTTCCGCGCCGAGGACGCCTGAGCGGCCCGCGCACGGCACGCGCATAGAGGGCCCCGCCGCCGAGAAATTCGCCGCCAACAGGTTCGCTATCGACCACACCGGGAGGAAAGCACGCCATGCAGTACGCCATAATCTGCCTCGACAAGCCGGGTCAGGCCGCGCTCAGAGCCGAGACGCGCCCGGCGCATCTCGACTACATCAAGGGCGAGGTCGCCCGCGTGGTCTACGCCGGGCCGCTGCTCGACGACGCGGGCGCGGCGCCGGTCGGCAGCCTGCTGATCATGACCTTCGACGACCTCGCCGCGGCGCGGGCCTTCGCCGCCGACGATCCCTACAACGAGGCCGGCCTGTTCGCGAGCGTCACGGTGCGGCCGATCCGCCAGGTGCTGCCGGCGGTCTAGGTCACGATACGCGAGAGTGGACCCGCTCCGGTCCGCTTACCGCCGGCCGCCGGCCAGGCGCCGGGCCTCGGGGTGGGCGCGCAGGCGGGCCATGGCGACGACGCCGAGGAAGGGCCCGACGGCGAGCGGCGCAAAGGCGTAGCGCCAGCCCAATTCGTCGACCCAGAGCGGCATGAGGTGGATGGTCAGCAGCGTCAGCGTGAAGCCCATCGCGGTCTGCAACGTCAGCATGGTGCCGACCAGGTTCGGGTCGGACAGCTCGGCCACGGAGGCCGAGAACTGCGCCGAATCGGCAACCACCGCGACGCCCCAGACCAGGCAGACGAGTACGAGCAGCCAGGGCGCGCCGCCGAACACCAGCCCGACCGTCGCCGCGCAGGTGCCCGAGACCGCCATGGCCAGCATGGTCAGCGTAGTGCGGCCCAGGCGGTCGGCGAAGGCGCCGCCGGCCAGGCAGCCGAGCGCGCCGATGCCGACGGTCGCGAAGGTCGCCAGCTTGGCCGTCAGGTTCGCGGCGTCGCCGGCCAGGCTGAGGGCGAAGCTGGCGTGCAGGAAGACCCCGATCCAGGCCCACATGGCGTAGAGCTCCCACATGTGGCCGAGATAGCCGAGGTTGGCGAGGCGCAGCGGCACGTTGCGCCAGGCGTCGAGCGCGTGGCCGGGGTCGAAGCGCGGGGCCGGGCGCACGCGCGGGCCGACGCCGGCGAGGTTGATGCCGAGCCCGGCCAGCAGGGCGCTCAGCGAGGCGATGGCCAGGGTGGCGCGCCAGTCGAGGCCGCCCAGCGCGCTGAACAGATGCGGCGAGGCCGAGCCCAGCGTCAGCGCCCCGACCAGCAGGCCGACCAGCAGCCCCATGTCGTCGCGCGCCCAGCTGGAGGCGAGCTTCATGCCCACGGGATAGATCCCCGCCATGCAGACGCCGGTCGCGACGCGCAGGACGATGGCCCAGGGCGACGCCGGGCCGACCGCCAGGATGGCGGCGTTGGCGGCCGCCGCGACGAGCGCCGCGGCCATGAAGAAGCGGCGCGGGTCGAGCCGGTCGGCGAGCGCCAGGATCGCGCTCGCCAGGCTGCCGACGACGAAGCCGGCCTGGACGCCGCTGGTGTAGAGCGACTGGAAGAACCCGGAGAGCGCGTATTCGGCGCTCAAGGCCGGCACGACGGCGGAGACCGAGAACCACAGCGCCATGGCGGCCACCTCACACAGGCAGAGGACCGTGAGCGAGGCCGCCTTCGAGGCGCGCAGCGCGGCGATCACGGCGCGAGCCGCCGGCTGTTTTCCCGCGCCGGCAAAGCGGGTAACACTGCAGCGGGAGACTGCATCGGAAGCGAACGACGAGCGGAGGGCATCGCGTGGCCTACTGGCTGATGAAAACGGAACCCGGCGCCTGGTCGTGGGACGACCAGGTCATGGCCGGCACCGCGGAATGGGACGGCGTGCGCAACTATCAGGCCGCCAACAACATGAAGGCAATGAAGAACGGCGACCGCGCCTTCTTCTACCACTCGGTCAACGAGAAGCGCGTCGTCGGCATCGTCGAGGTGGTGCGCGAGTACTATCCCGACCCGAGCGACGCGAGCGGGCGCTTCGGCATGGTCGACGTGAAGGCGCTGCGGCCCCTGGAAGCGCCGGTGACCCTGGCGCAGATCAAGGCGGAGCCGCGCCTGGCCGACCTGGCGCTCATTCGCCAATCGCGCCTCTCGGTGATGCCGATCCCCGACGCGGCCTGGCGGCTGATCTGTCGCATGGGCAAGACCGCGGCGTGACCGCGCGGCGCGCGGCCGGGAATGCGCGGAGCGGCCCGCGCCGGCCGCATGTGCTCTGCAACCTGCGCGACATCGAGGACGGCCAGGGCAAGGGCTTCGCCCTCGGCGACGGCCCCGCGCGGCTGGAGATCTTCGTGCTGCGGGCGGGCGAGCGGATCTACGGCTACCACAACGTCTGCCCGCACCAGGGCACCCCGCTCGACTGGGTGCCGGACCGCTTCGTCAGCGCCGAGACCGGCCTCATCCTCTGCGCCACGCACGGCGCCATGTTCCGGGTGTCGGACGGCTACTGCGTGGCCGGCCCCTGCGCCGGCCGCGCCCTGCGGTCGGTGCCGGTTTCGGTCGACGCGGCGGGGCGGGTGGCGCTCGACGCCGGATAGCCGCGCGGCCCCGGGCGGCCGCCTTGTGTGTGCGGTTGAATCCGGAAATAATCCTGCAATCCGCCGGCCGCGGGGTTGCGCGGCCGGAGTGGTGCGCCTTAATGCCTAGGTCGAAGAGCGGTCGATAAGGGAGGCAATCGGAATGTCGGATATCGAGGTTTTCCCCGTGCGCGATGAGGTCGCCAAGAGCGCCTGGTGCGACGAAGCGACCTATTTCAAGATGTACGAGCGCTCGATCAGCGATCCGGAAGGCTTCTGGGGCGAGCACGGCAAGCGAATCGACTGGGTCAAGCCCTTCAGCAAGGTGAAGGACGCCTCCTTCGGGCCCGGCGATGTCCATATCCGCTGGTTCTACGACGGCACGCTCAACGCCAGCTACAACTGCATCGACCGCCACCTGCCGAAGCGCAAGGACCAGACCGCGATCATCTGGGAAGGGGACGACCCGGCGCACGACGCCAAGATCACCTACGGCGAGCTGCACGAGCGGGTCTGCCGCCTGGCCAACGCCTTCAAGGACAACGGTGTCAAGAAGGGCGATCGGGTGACCATCTACCTGCCGATGATCCCCGAGGCCGCCTACGCCATGCTGGCCTGCGCGCGCATCGGCGCGATCCATTCGGTGGTGTTCGGCGGCTTCTCGCCGGATTCCCTGGCGCAGCGCCTCGACGACTGCAAGTCGGACGTCGTCATCACCGCCGACGAGGGCGTGCGCGGCGGCCGCAAGATTCCGCTCAAGGCCAACACCGACGCCGCCTGCGACAAGGTCAGCCACGTCAAGAGGGTCTTCGTCGTCAAGCGCACCGGCGGCGACATCAACTGGGTCGACGGCCGCGACGTCTGGTACCACGAGGCGACCGAGGCCGCCTCGCCCGACTGCCCGCCCGAGGAGATGGACGCGGAGGATCCGCTGTTCATCCTCTACACCTCCGGCTCGACCGGAAAGCCCAAGGGGGTGCTGCACACGACCGGCGGTTACATGGTCTATACGGCGATGTCGCACCAGTACGTCTTCGACTACCACGAAGGCGATATCTTCTGGTGCACCGCGGACGTCGGCTGGGTCACCGGGCACAGCTACATCGTCTACGGGCCGCTGGCCAACGGCGCGGTCTCGCTGATGTTCGAGGGCGTGCCCAACTATCCCGACGCTTCGCGCTTCTGGCAGGTCTGCGACAAGCACAAGGTCAATATCTTCTACACCGCGCCGACGGCGATCCGCGCGCTGATGCGCGAGGGCGACGAGCCGGTCCAGAGGACCAGCCGCAAGTCGCTCAAGCTGCTCGGCACCGTGGGCGAGCCGATCAATCCGGAGGCCTGGCTGTGGTACCACCGCGTGGTCGGCGAGGAGCGTTGCCCGATCGTCGATACCTGGTGGCAGACCGAGACCGGCGGCATCCTGATCACGCCGCTGCCCGGCGCGACGCCGCTCAAGCCGGGCTCGGCGACGCGGCCGTTCTTCGGCGTGATGCCGGTGATCGTCGACAATGAAGGCAAGGTCCTGGACGGCGCGGCCGAGGGCAACCTCTGCATCGCCGACGCCTGGCCGGGCCAGATGCGCTCGGTCTACGGCGACCACGAACGCTTCGTGCAGACCTATTTCAGCACCTACCCGGGCCGCTACTTCACCGGCGACGGCTGTCGCCGCGACGAGGACGGCTACTACTGGATCACCGGCCGGGTCGACGACGTCATCAACGTCTCGGGCCACCGCATGGGCACGGCCGAGGTCGAGAGCGCGCTGGTCGCGCACGAGGCGGTCGCCGAGGCCGCCGTGGTCGGCGCGCCGCACGACATCAAGGGCCAGGGCATCTACGCCTACGTCACGCTGAACGCCGGCATCGAGCCCAGCGAAGCGCTCAAGAAGGAGCTCGTGCAGTGGGTCCGCAAGGAGATCGGCCCGATCGCCAGCCCCGACTGGCTGCAGTGGGCGCCGGGCCTGCCGAAGACGCGCTCGGGCAAGATCATGCGCCGCATCCTGCGCAAGATCGCCGAGGACGAATACGGCAACCTGGGCGACACCAGCACGCTGGCCGACCCCACGGTGGTCGACAGCCTGGTCGACAACCGGCAGAACCGCAAATCGGCCTAGCCTGCCCGCGCCGCGGCGCGACCGCCCGGCCGGGGCCAGCGGTCGGCGCGGCCGGTCGGCGTCACACGGAGGACGGAGCGATGGCGGGGCCCGAACGCGAGCCGCCGGCGGTCTTCGCCAAGACCGCGCACAACCGCATCCGGCGCGTGTTCGAATACGCGCGCTACGAGCGCGCCGAGGTCTACAGGATTCTCGACGCCGGGTTCGTCTGCCACATCGGCTACAGCATCGACCGCCAGCCCTACGCGACGCCGACCGCCTATTGGCGCCAGGGCGACCGGGTCTACTGGCACGGCTCCTCGGCGAGCCGGATGATCCGCGCCCTGGCCGGCGGCGCGCCGCTCTGCTTTACGGTCGCGCTGTTCGACGGGCTGGTGCTGGCGCGCTCGGGCTTCCAGACCTCGGTCAACTACCGCAGCGTCATGGCCTTCGGCTCGGCGGAGAAGGTCGAGGGCCGGGATGCCAAGCTGGCCGCGCTCGAGGCCATGATGGAGCGCCTCGTGCCGGGCCGCTGGGACGAGCTGCGGCCGGCGACCGAGCAGGAACTGAAGGCGACGACGGTCCTGTCGATGGCGCTCGACGAGGCCGTCGCCAAGGTCAGCGAAGGCCCGCCGGACGACGCGGCGGCGGACTGCGCGCTCGACATCTGGGCCGGCGTGGTGCCGGTCCGCCTGGCCACCGGCGCGCCCGAGGACGACCCCAAGCTCAAGCCCGGCCTGGCCGCCCCGGCCTACCTCGACAAGATCCGCCTGGATTAGCCGGGATTAGCCGGGATTAGCCGGGATTGGCCGGGATTAGCAGGGCTCGCGCAGGCGTCAGTTCGCGCTCCGGGCGCGCGCGTCGATCTCCGCCTGGCGGGTGCGGATCTCTTCCGGCCAGCGCGACTTGATATAGGCCAGCACGGCGCGGATCTCGTCGTCGCCGAGCACGTCGCCGAACCCGGTCATGGTCGAACGGTAGTCGCCGCCGACCAGCGCCGCCGTGCCGTACTTGGTGATGGCGAAGAGCTGCGCATCGGGATGGTGCCAGGTGTGGCCGGTGCCGTCGTGCGGCGGCGCGGGCAGCAGGCCCTCGGCATTGCGCTGGCGCCAGTTGGGCTGGCCCTCGAGGTCGGCGCCGTGGCAGCTCGCGCAGTGCGCGCCGTAGAGCGCCGCGCCGAGCGCCACAACCGCCGCGCTCCGCGCCGGGTCGGCCGCGCCCGGCGGGCCGGCGCGCCACCACAGCGCGGCGCCGGCCGCCGCCCCGAGCAGCAGCAGCCCGATCGCCAAAAGCCCGTTGCGCTTCGCCATCGCCCTCGACCCTCCCGCCTCGACTGTCCCGCCTCGACTGTCCCGCCTCGACTGTCTCACCGGGCGACGCCCGGCCGGGCGGCAGGATGCCGAAGCGCGCCGCGTCGCGAAAGGGTCGGGGCCGCCGAAGAATCTCAAAGAAACGAGGCCGGAATTATAAAATATCTAAGAAGTTATACAAATATATGTTAAATACCGTCTATGTTTTAGTTGATGTGTATTTACTATTTTCTTGACTTGTCTTGCCGGCATTGCTATATTTTCGGCATGCAAGTGACAAATCCCCTGGTTCCGACCCCCGTCGGCAGCGGCAGCGTTGCGCCCGCGCCGGTCGCCAATGCGCCCAACGTGCCCGACAGCACGCAGTACGAGACCTCGAGTCCCGTGACTCCGAGCAAGGACACCGATCGCACGGCCGACAGCGGCAGCAAAAAAGGCCATCAGGTCGACATCACCGCCTGAGTCGGCGGCGGGCCCCCGGGCCACGTCAAAATTGATCAAGTCGGAACCGGTCGAGTCAGAAATCGACGCAGATTCCCTTGCGCTCCCAGTCGCCGTAGCGCGTCGGCTCCGGACCTTCCGGGCCGCCGATCTCCGTCGGCCGGGGCTCGGCCGTGCGTGGCTGCGCCGCGGGGCGGGCAGGCCCGGCTGCCGCGCCGGCGGCCGGCGCGCCCTTGCGCGCGGCGCGCGGCGTGCGCGGCGGCTTCGGGGTATGGGCGATGAAGTCGCGTGCCATGACCCGGTACTATGGCGGCCGGCGGCCGGCCCGCCAAGGCCCCACGCGGTCCAGCCCCGCGCGGTCCCGCCCCGCTCGATCCGGCCCCGCTCGATCCGGCCCCGCTCGATTCGGCCCCGCTCGATTCGGCCCCGCTCGATTCGGCCGGGCGCGGCGGCTGTCTTGAAGGGCCGCGTGCCGGCGACCACTTAATTGAGGCGGAACGACCGCGCCGGCCCTCCCGTTTGCCCGGGCCGCGCGCGGCGGCGCGAAGCGAAACGCCCGAAGCGAATCACGCGAACCGAAACGCCGATGAACTACGTTCGCACCGGTCTCCTGCTCGCCGCCATGACGACGCTGTTCCTGCTGATCGGCTACCTGATCGGCGGCACCGGCGGCATGGCGATCGCCTTCCTGATCGCGCTCGGCACCAACGCCTTCGCCTATTGGAACGCGGACCGCATGGTGCTGTCGATGTACCGGGCGCGCCAGGTCGACCGGGCCGGCGCGCCGCAGTTCTACGGCATCATCGAGCAGCTCGCCGACAACGCCGGCCTGCCGATGCCGCGGGTCTTCCTGATCGACAGCGACCAGCCCAACGCCTTCGCCACCGGGCGCGACCCGGAGCACGCCGCGGTCGCCGCCACCACCGGCCTGCTGCGCCGGCTGAGCGCCGAGGAGATCGCCGGCGTGATGGCGCACGAGCTGACCCACGTGCGCAATCGCGACACCCTGACCATGACGATCACCGCGACCATCGCCGGCGCGATCTCCATGCTGGCGAACTTCGCGCTGTTCTTCGGCGGCAACCGCAACAACCCGCTGGGCATCGTCGGCGTCATCCTGGTCGCCGTGGTGGCGCCGTTCGCCGCCATGCTGGTGCAGATGGCGATCTCGCGCAGCCGCGAGTTCGCGGCCGACCGCGGCGGCGCCGAGATCTGCGGCCGGCCGCTGTGGCTCGCCTCGGCGCTCGAGAAGATCCAGAGCGCGGCCGAGCGCACCGACAACCGCGAGGCCGAGGCCAACCCGGCGACGGCGCACATGTTCATCATCAACCCGCTGCACATGCGCAGCATGAACGGCCTGTTCTCGACCCATCCGAGCACCGAGGAGCGCGTCGCCCGCCTGCGCCGCATGGCCGCCGAGACCAGCGCGCCGGCCGGCCCCTGGAGCTGAGCCGCCGGCTTTTCCCTGCCGCGCCGCGATCCGGCGTGCTACACCGCCGGCCATGGCGCAATCCGGAGCCCGTACCGCCGACGCCCGCGCCGCCGCGTTCGCCCTGTTGCGCGCCGTGCTCGAGCGCGGCCAGCCGCTCGACGACGCGCTGGCGCGATGCAGGCCGCTGGCCGGCCTCGACGCGCGCGACCGCGCCTTCGCCCGGCGCCTGACGACGACGGTGCTGCGCCGTCTCGGCCAGATCGACGATCTGCTCGTCCGTTGCCTCGACCGTCCGCTCAAGCCACAGCTCGCCGGCCTGCGCAACCTGCTGCGCCTCGGCGCGGCACAGGTCGCCTTCCTCGACACGCCGGCGCACGCCGCGGTCTCGACCACCCTGGCGCTCGCCCGCCGCCCGCCGCTCGCCGGCTACAAGGGGCTGATCAACGCGGTGCTGCGCCGCCTGTCGCGCGAGGCCGAGACCCTGGTCGCGGTGCAGGATGCGGCGCGCCTCGACACGCCGGACTGGCTGTGGGCCGCCTGGTGCGCGAGCTACGGCGAGGCGACCGCGCGATGCATCGCCGCCGCGCACCTGGCCGACCCGCCGTTCGATCTCACCCTGCGCGACCCCGACGGGGCGGCGGACTGGGCCGCGCGGCTGGCCGCCGAGGTCCTGCCGGGCGGCACGCTGCGCCTGGCCGCCGCGCCGCGCGACGTGACCGCCCTGCCGGGCTACGCCGAGGGCGCCTGGTGGGTGCAGGACGCCGCCGCCGCGCTGCCGGCGCGCCTGCTGGGGCCGGTCGCCGGTCGCCGGGTCGTCGACCTCTGCGCCGCGCCCGGCGGCAAGACCGCGCAGCTCGCCGCCGCCGGCGCCCGCGTCACCGCGGTCGACGTCTCGCCGGCCCGCGTCGAGCGGCTCGAATCGAACCTCATGCGCCTCGGCCTCGACGCCGAGACGGTGACCGCCGACGCCACCGCGTGGCGCCCGGCCGCGCCGGCCGAGGCCGTGCTGCTCGACGCGCCGTGCAGCGCGACCGGCACGATCCGCCGCCATCCCGATATCGCCCGCCTCAAGACGCCGCGCGACATAGCGGCCCTGACCGCGCTGCAGGACCGCCTGCTCGAGGCGGCGCTCGCGATGGCCGCCCCGGGTGCGCCGGTCGTCTACGCCACCTGCTCGCTGCAGCCCGAGGAGGGGCCGCAGCGCATCGCGGCGCTGCTGGCGGCGCGCGACGACGTGCGGCGCGTGCCGCTCGACACCGCGGAGCTCGCCGGCCTCGAGACCCTGCTCACGCCTGAGGGCGACCTGCGCAGCCTGCCCTGTCACCTGGCGGAGCAGGGCGGCCTCGACGGCTTCTACGCCTGCCGATTGCGGCGCCGCTGACTCAACGCACGGGGCGCGCTTGCGACGCGCCGGGCTTGCTGATACCTAGACTGCATGCAGCAGCCCGTGCGAATCGCGCCCTCGATTCTGTCCGCGGATTTCGCGGACCTGGGCGCGGAGGTGCGGGCCATGACCGACGCTGGCGCCGACTACCTGCACATCGACGTGATGGACGGCCACTTCGTGCCGAACATCACCATCGGGTCCGCCATCGTCGCGGCGCTGCGGCCGCATTCCAAGCTGCCCTTCGACGTGCATCTGATGATCGCGCCGGTCGACCCCTACGTCGCCGCCTTCGCGGAGGCCGGCGCCGACATCATCACCCTGCATCCCGAGGCCGGGCCGCACCTGCACCGCAGCCTGCAGCTCGTCAAGTCGCACGGCAAGCGTGCCGGCGTGGCGCTCAACCCCGCGACGCCGGTCGCGGCGATCGAGCACGTCCTCGACGCGGTCGACCTCGTGCTGGTGATGAGCGTCAATCCGGGCTACGGCGGCCAGACCTTCATTCCCTCGGCGCTCGACAAGATCGCGGCGCTGCGCAAGCGCATCGACGCGCGCGGCCGCGCCGTCGATCTCGAGGTCGACGGCGGCATCAACGACGAGACCGCCCCGGCGGCGATCGCCGCCGGGGCCGACGTGCTGGTGGCCGGCTCCGCCACGTTCCGCGGCGGCGCTGCGCAGTACGCCAAAAACATCCGCCGCCTGCGCGGCAGCGGCCGCGCGGAGGGCCGGCGGGCGCACGGCGGCGGCTGATGGCGGCGCGCGACGCGACCGAACCGCCGTCCGGCAAGACCGTGCCGGACCCGGACGAGTCCTTCCTGTCGCGCCTGCGCGAGCTGACGCAGCTGCCGCGCGGCCGGGCGCTGGCGCGGCTCGGCTACGACCTCAAGCGGCCGCTCTTCGCGCTGCCGTTCTACGGCTATTCGCTGGGCGCGACGCCGGCCGCGGCGCTGCGCGTGACGCCGCCGGATTCCTGGCCGGGCGACGCCGCGCGCGGCGCCGAGGTGGTGCGCGGCAGCTTCACGCTGGCCGGCCGGCGCGTCGAGCACCCGGCGCCGCGCTGGGCGCCCGCCGGGATTCGCGGGCCCTGGCTCGACGAGCTGCACGGCTTTGCCTGGCTGCGCGACCTGCGCGCGGCGGGCGGCGACGCGGCGCGGCGCACGGCGCGCGAGATGGTCGCCGACTGGCTCGACCAGCATGCGCGCTGGAGCGCGACCGCCTGGGCGCCGCTGACCACCGGGCGGCGCCTGGCCGGCTGGATCGGCTGCTACGACTTCTACGCGGCCAGCGCGGCGATCGACTTCCGGCACGCCCTGCTCGCCGGCATCGGCCGCCAGGCACAGCACCTCGACCGGGTGCTGCCGGCCGGCCTGGCCGGCGCCGAATTCGTCGCCGCCTTGAAGGGCCTGATCCTGGCCGGCGCCTGTCATCCGGACGGCGACCCCTGGCTGCGCAGCGGACTGCGCCTGCTGTGCCGCGAACTGCCGCGCCAGGTGCGCGAGGACGGCAGCCACGTCGAACGCAGCCCGGTCCGCCATCTCGCGGTGCTGCGCGATCTCGTCGACCTGCGCGCCACCCTGGCGCGCCTCGAATCGCTGGCCACCGAGGCGGCGAGCGGCGGCCCCGGGCAGCGCCACGGCGGTGCCCAGATCGTGCCGGTCGAGCTGCAGGCGGCGGTCGACGGCATGGCGGCGGCGTGCCGCGCGCTGCTGCACGGCGACGGTGGGCTGGCGCTGTTCAACGGCTCGGCCGAGGAGGACGCCTGGCAGGTCGATCTCGTCCTGCAGCGCGCCGGCGGCCGACGCCGCCCGGCGCGCAGCGTGCCCGAGAGCGGCTTCCAGCGCTTGCGCGCCGGGCGCATCCTGTTGCTGGTCGACGCCGCCGGCCCGCCGCCGCACGGCCTCGATGCCGCGGCGCATGCCGGCACCGCGAGCTTCGAGATGAGCGTCGGGCGCGAGCGACTCGTGGTCAACTGCGGCGCCCGCCCCGAGGACCCGGTCTGGGCCGGCCCGGCGCGCGCCACGGCGGCGCATTCCACGCTGGTCGTCGCCGACACCAATTCCTCGGAGGTCCTGCCCGAGGGGCTGGGCCGCCGCGCCCGGGTGATCGACTGCCGGCGCGAGGAGGCCGACGGCAATCATTGGCTCGAGCTGGCGCACGAAGGCTACGTTTCGGGCTTCGGCCTGGTGCACCGCCGGCGGCTCTATCTCGCGGCCGAGGGCAATGAGCTGCGCGGCGAGGACCGTCTGCAACCGGGCCATGCGGGGCGCGACGGGATTACCTTCGCCGTGCGGTTCCATCTGCATCCCGACGTGCAGGCCAGCCTGGTCGGCGGCGGCGATACGGTTCTGCTGCGTCTGCCCAAGGGCGGCGGCTGGCAGTTCCAGGCGCGCGGCGCGGCCATCGCGCTGGAGCCGGGCATCTACCTGGGCCGGCGGCCGGCGCTCAGGCGCAACCTGCAGATCGTCCTCAGCGGCGTGACCGAGCCGCGCGGCGCAACGGTCAAATGGCGCCTGGCGCGGGTCCCCTCGCAACGCGACAAGCGCGCCGGGCGAAAGCGCAAGACGACGGCCCCGGCGTCGCCTTGACGCGACCGTGCGGCGCGCCTAAACCCGGGCATCGCGCCACCAGGGAAACCTGACCATGACGTCTGCGCCCGCGACGCCGATTCGACGCGCGCTCATTTCGGTCTCCGACAAGGCCGGCCTCGCGGAGTTCGGCCGCGCGCTGGCCGACCGCGGCATCGAGATCCTGTCCACCGGCGGCTCCGCCAAGGCCCTCGCCGCAGCCGGCGTCGCGGTCACCGAGGTCTCGGCGCACACCGGCTTCCCCGAGATCATGGACGGCCGCGTCAAGACGCTGCATCCGAAGATCCACGGCGGCATCCTGGCGCGGCGCGACCGCGAGTCGCACGCCGCCGCGATGGCGGCACACGGCATCGCGCCGATCGACCTGGTGGCCGTCAATCTCTATCCCTTCGAGGCGACGGTGGCGCGCGGCGCCGACTTCGCGACCTGCATCGAGAACATCGACATCGGCGGCCCGACGCTGCTGCGCGCCGCGGCGAAGAACCACGACTTCGTCACCGTGGTCTGCGAGCCCGAGGACTACGCCGCCGTGCTGGCCGAGATCGAGGCCAACGACGGCGCCACGACGGCGGCGCTGCGCCGCCGCCTGGCGGCGACCGCCTTCGCCCACACCGCGGCCTACGACACCGCGATCGCCGGCTGGCTGGGCGGCGAGAGCGAGGCGCTGTTCCCGCCCCGCCTGGCGTTGAGCGGGCGCCTGCGGCAGACGCTGCGCTACGGCGAGAACCCGCACCAGCGGGCGGCCCTCTACCTCGGCGGACCGCCGCGCCCCGGCGTCGCCTCGGCCGAGCAGTTGCAGGGCAAGGCGCTCAGCTACAACAACCTGAACGACACCGACGCCGCCTACGAGCTGATCGCCGAGTTCGCGCCGCCCGAATTCGACACGCCGGCGGTCGCCATCATCAAGCACGCCAACCCCTGCGGTGTGGCGCTGGGCCCGACCCAGGCGGAGGCCTACCGGCGGGCGCTCGCCTGCGACCCGGTGAGCGCCTACGGCGGGATCATCGCGCTCAACCGCGCGCTCGACGGCGAGACGGCGGCCTTGATCGGCGATCTCTTCGCCGAGGTGGTGATCGCGCCCGCGATCTCGGCGGAGGCGCGCGCGGCGCTGGCGGGCAAGAAGAACCTGCGCCTGCTGGCCGCCGGCGGCCTGCCCGACGCGACGGCGCCGGGCTTGGCGCTCAAGACGCTGGCCGGCGGCTATCTGGTGCAGAGCCGCGACGCCGGCCGGGTCGCGGCGGCGGGCCTCGATGTCGCGACCAAGCGGGCGCCGAGCGAGGCCGAGCTGGCCGACCTGCTGTTCGCCTTCCGGGTCGCCAAGCACGTCAAGTCGAACGCCATCGTCTACGCGCGCGGCGGCGCGACGGTCGGCATCGGCGCGGGCCAGATGAGCCGGGTCGATTCGGCGCGCATCGCCGCCTGGAAGGCGCGCGACGCCGCGACCAGCGCCGGCGAAAGCGGGTCGCGCACGGCCGGCTGCGTGGTCGCCTCCGATGCCTTCTTCCCCTTCGCCGACGGCCTGCTCACCGCGGTCGAGGCCGGCGCCACCGCGGTCATTCAGCCCGGCGGCTCGCTGCGCGACGACGAGGTGATCGCGGCGGCCGACGAGGCCGGCGTGGCGATGGTGTTCACCGGCATGCGGCACTTCCGGCACTGAGCGCCGCGCCGCCCGTCCCCGCGGCTCACTCGGGGTCGCGCAGCGGCCAGAACAGCACCATGCCGACCAGGAAGAAGACCAGGATCGTGGCCATGCCGACGCGCTGGCTGTCGCTCCACAGCGTGACCCAGCCGACCAGCGCCGGGCCGACGAAGGCCGTCGCCTTGCCGGACAGCGCGTAGAGACCGAACAGCTCGCTGCGCAGATGCGGCGGCGCCAGCCGGGCCATGAACGAGCGGCTGGCCGACTGCGCCGGGCCGATGAAAAGGCCGATGGCGCAGCCCAGCGCGACGAACCAGGTCCGCGAGTCGACCAGCAGGATCGCGCCGGCCGCCACGATCAGGCAGCCGAGCGCGATGAGCACCGTGCGCCGCGCGCCGATCCAGTCGTCGATCCAGGCGAAGGCGAAGGCGCCGACGCCGGCCGCGACGTTGAGCAGGATGCCGAACAGCAGGATCTCCTGCATGTCCATGCCGAAGGTGCCGGCGGCGTAGAGCCCGCCGAAGGCGAAGAGCGTGTTGAGGCCGTCGGTGTAGATCATGCGGGCGAGCAGGAAGCGGCCGATGCCGCCCTGCTGCAGCGGCAGGGCGCGCAGCGTGCGCCAGAGCCGCGGCAGGGCGCCGCGCGCCGCACCCCAGGCGCCGGCGCCGAGCGGCGGGCCGTCCGGCGTGAACAGGAAGAGCGGCACGGCGAAGAGCGCGAACCACGCCCCGACGAAGGGGCCGGTCACGCGCACCGGCTCGGCGGCCGCGGCGTCGAGCCCGAACAGCGGTGGCGCCGGCTGTAGGAAGAGCAGCAGGCAGAGCGCCAGGCAGACCAGGCCGCCGGCGTAGCCCAGGCCCCAGGCCCAGCCGGAGATGCGGCCGAGCCGCTGCGGCCGGGCCAGACCGGGCAGCATGGCGTTGTAGAACACCTGGCCAAGCTCGAAGGCGGCGTTGCCGAGCGCCACCAGGACCAGCGCGAGCAGGGCGAAGGCCGGCTCCGGCGCGACCGCCCAAAGGCCGACGGAGGCCGCCACCGCCACGGCCGTGAACAGGCCGAGCCACGGCTTGCAGCGGCCGGTCTGGTCGGCCACGGCGCCGAAGATCGGCGCCAGCACCGCGACCGCCAGGCCGGACAGCGCGATGGTCTGGCCCCATTGGCCGGTCGCCGCGGTCACATCCCCGGCCACCGCCCGCGCGTAGTAGGCCGCGAAGACGAAGGTGACGACGACGGTGGGATAGGCCGAATTGGCCCAGTCGTAGAGGCACCAGGCGGCGACCGCGCGCGGGCGCGCCTGGCCCGCGGGATCGCTCTGCCGTGGCGTGGCGCCGCTCATCGCGGCCGCGTGGGCGCCGGGCGCGCCGCGCGGTGCGGACTGCGGCGCAAGGGCGGCGGGCGGCGGACCCGGTGGCGGGGCGGGCGTGACACGCCGGCGACTATAGACGAGTTCCGGCCCGCGGGCCGCGGCGAATTGCCGCTCCGCGCGACCGGAGCGGCACGCGACCGCGACCGGCCGGGCGTGCCGCCTCACGGAGGCATCCCGGACCGGCCGCGATCTCGCCCCGGAACGGCACCCGATATGCGGGGGGCACGTCGGCGCCGCGCCGGAGCGATCCTGCGGGGGTCGCGTCGTGAAAGGGCAGTGAAGGGTCGGGGCGGGCCTCAGCCGCCGGTCAGCGCACCGAACAGCGCGGCGAACAGCAGCCAGAAGGCGTTCGAGTGGACCAGCGCGACGACGGCGCAGAGGGCGCCGAGCGCACCCAGCGCCATGGGCGCCGCGGTGCGGCTGTGCAGGCCGAGGACGAAGCCGAGGACGCTCATCGGCACGCTCGCCGTGGCGAAGAGGATCGGTACGAAATAGAGGCCGACGCCGGCCCCCAGCGCGCCGATCATGGCGGGCAGGGCACCGGTCCGCACTGCGCTCAGCGTATCGCCGACGATCGCCGCGCGGGTCATGGCAAGTCCGGTCATCGTCTCCTCCTTGCGGGGCGGCCCCGCCTTGGTCGTCTTGGGCGGCCACAGCTTGGCCATTTCCCAGTCACAATAATTATACAGCAACACAGAAATAACACAAGCAATATCGCTTGCAATTCTATGTAGTAGGGTTGTTTTATTTGTAGTTATTGACATTGATTTTGCCATTAATCGGGCTATGCGCCCTATTTGTATTTTATTAGGCTACATTGCCCTAGGTGAATGCGGCCATATTGCCCGCAACCATGGCGCCTTTGTGACGTATTGAATCCGGTCGCGCGGGCAAAGCGAAGTGGACCGGAGCGACAGCCCGGGCCGGTTTTCCCGGCGTGTGCACCCGGTGTAGGCTGCACCTTCGGCGCCGGCGGCCGGCGCCGGCGGCGCCGCGGTCTCGCACCCCAGCCGGAGGACGGCATGCTGATCGTCACCACCGAGCGCGTCGAGGGCCGGCCCGTGGCGGCCTATCTCGGGATCGTCAGCGGCGACGCCATCGTCGGCGCCAACATGTTCCGCGACTTCTTCGCCGGCGTCCGGGACATCGTCGGTGGGCGCGCCGGCGGCTACGAGAAGGCGCTGCGCGGCGCCAAGGAGGCGGCAATCGGGGACATGGTGGAGCAGGCCCGCGGGCTCGGCGCCGACGCCGTGATCGGCGTCGACCTCGACTACGAGACGGTCGGCGAATCCATGCTGATGGTCAGCGCCAACGGCACCGCGGTGCGTCTGCAGCCCGCCGCCGACTGACTCCCTAGCCGTCGACCAGCGAGCGCAGCTGACGGTTGGCGACCGCCAGCATCGCGAGATCCAGGCTGCCCACGGTCTGCAGTTCGGACAGCAGCTGCTCGGTGCGCGCGACTTGCGGCCGGCGCTCCTCGGCCCAGTGGTCGATCATCGTCTCCGCCGCGTCGAGGTGGGTCTTGCCGTTGACCACGTTGTCGGTCAGCACGCTCTGCTCGCCGTAGAGATCGTCGACCATCGCGGTGACCGCCAGCTTGTCCCAGGCGCTGTCGCTCGGCAGCGCCGCGGCGGCCCGGCGCAGCCAATCGAAGCCGAAGCGGTGGCCGACCGTGAAGTACGCCTTGCCGACCTCGAGCACCGGCTGGCTGGCGCGCTGCGCGATGGCCACGATGTCGCAGGCCGGCACGAGGAACGCGAAGCTGGCGAGGCGATGCGCCAGCGTCTCGGGCATGCCCTGCTCGCGATAGCGCGCGGCGGCCTCGCCGAGCTGGGCGAGATCGTCCTCCGGCAGGATTTCCGGCAAGGCGCCGGCCAGCCGCGCGACCTCGGCGGCATAGGTTTCGACCTGGCTCTCGATGTCCAGCGGATGCCCACCCTGGCGCAGGAACCAGACGGTGGTCCGTTCGGTCAGACGGCCGCATTCGGTCAGGGCCGTCGCCTGCAGCGCGGCATGGACCTTGTTGTCCTGCGCCTCGATCTCGCGATACACGGCGCGCATGTCGAGGATCTCGCGACCGATCATGTAGGTCCGCGCGATGTCCGCCACCGGCATGCCGGTCTTCTCGCGCACCTCGTGCACGAAGGTGATGCCGACGCGGTTGATCATGTCGTTCGTCACCTTGGTGGCGATGATCTCGCGGCGCAGGCGGTGGCGTCGGATGGCGTCGGCGTAGCCTTCGCGGAGCGGTGTCGGGAAATAGCGCACGAGGTCGCGCACCATGTAGGGATCGTCCGGCAGGTCCGACGACAGCAGGTCGTCGTACAGCGTGATCTTGGCGTAGGACATCAGCACGGCGAGTTCGGGCCGCGTCAGGCCGAGCCCCTTGCCCTGGCGCTCGACGATGGTTTCGTCGTCGGGCAGATACTCGATCGCGCGGCTCAACCGCCCGGCGCGCTCGAGGACACGCATGTAACGCGCCATGCGGTCGAGCAGATGGACGCCGAGCGTCGCGGTCACCGTGATCGACTGGGTCTGCAGGTAATTGTCGCGCAGCACGAGCTCGCCCACCTCCTCGGTCATCTCCTCGAGCAGCTGGTCGCGCTGCTTGCGCGTCATGTCGCCCGCAGATTCGACCTCGCCGAACAGAATCTTGATGTTGACCTCGTGGTCGGAGCAGTCGACCCCGGCCGAATTGTCGATCGAGTCCGTGTTCAGGCGCCCGCCGCCCAGCGCGAACTCGATGCGCCCGCGCTGCGTCATGCCGAGATTGGCGCCCTCGCCGATGACCTTGCAGCGCAGTTGCGTGGCGTCGATGCGCAAGGCGTCGTTGGCCCGGTCGCCCACGTCGGCGTTGCTTTCGTGGCTCGCCTTGACATAGGTCCCGATGCCGCCGAACCACAGCAGGTTGATTTCGGCGACGAGCATCGCCTTGATCAGCTCGTTCGGCGTCACCTGGTCCCGGGTCAGGCCGAACAGCGCCTTGATCTGCGGCGACACCTTGATCGCCTTGGCCTTGCGGTCGAACACGCCGCCGCCCTCGGAGATGAGGCTCGCGTCGTAGTCGCTCCAGGCGGAGCGCGGCAGCTCGAACAGCCGCTTGCGCTCGGCGAAGCTGGCGGCCGGGCCCGGGTCCGGATCGACGAAGATGTGCATGTGATTGAAGGCGCCGAGCAGCCTGATGTGCTCCGACAGCAGCATGCCATTGCCGAAGACGTCGCCCGCCATGTCGCCGACGCCGACCACGGTGAAGTCCTCGGACTGAGTATCCCTGCCGAGCTCGCGGAAGTGCCGCTTGACCGACTCCCAGGCGCCGCGCGCGGTGATGCCCATCTTCTTGTGATCGTAGCCGGCCGAGCCGCCCGAGGCGAAGGCATCGCCGAGCCAGAAGCCGTAGTCGCCCGACACGGCGTTGGCGATATCCGAGAAGGTCGCGGTCCCCTTGTCCGCCGCCACCACAAGGTAGGGATCGTCGCTGTCGCGCCGCACGACGTCCTTCGGCGGCACGACGTCGCCGCCGGCCAGGTTGTCGGTGATGTCGAGCAGGCCCGAAATGAACAGGCGGTAGCAGGCGATGCCCTCCTCGAGGAAAGCCCCGCGGCCGGCCTCGGGCGGCGGCGGATTCTTGACCACGAAGCCGCCCTTGGCGCCGACCGGCACGATGACCGCGTTCTTGACCTGCTGCGCCTTCACCAGGCCTAGGATCTCGGTGCGGAAGTCCTCGCGCCGGTCCGACCAGCGCAGGCCGCCGCGCGCGACCATGCCGAAGCGCAGATGGACGCCCTCGAAGCGCGGGCTGTAGACGAAGATCTCGCGGAACGGCCGCGGTTGCGGCAGCTCCTCCAGGTTTCGCGCATCGAACTTGAACGAGAGGTAGGGCTTGGGTCCGCCGTCGTCGGCGCGCTGCGCGAAGTTGGTGCGCAGCGTCGATTCGATGGCGTTGAGGAAGCGCCGGATGATGCGATCCTCGTCGAGGTTAGCGACGTCCTCGAGCGCGGTTTCGATCTTCTTCACAACACCGGTCGCCTTCGCCTCGTCGCCCTCTTCGAAACGCGCGCGAAACAGGTCGACCAGGCCGGCGGCGATCTCGGCATTGCCGCCGAGCGTCTGCTCCATGTAGTCCTGGCTGAAGGGAATGGCGGCCTGGCGCAGGTACTTGCAATAGGCCCGCAGGATCGTCACGCCGCGGGCGCGCAGGCCGGCGCCGATCACGAGACGGTTGAAGCCGTCGTTGTCCATCTCGTTGCGCCAGACCTGGGCGAAAGCCTCGTGGAAGTTGTCGCGTACCGCGACCGGGTCGACCGCCCCGCCGTCCTCGCTGCGCATGGTGAAGTCGTGCATCCAGACCGAGCGGACCGCGCCGGCCGGCCGGATTTCGTAGGGGTTCTCGCTGATCACCTTGAGACCCATGTTCTCCAGCATGGGCAGCACGTCGGACAGCGGCACCGGATCGCCGGCCACGTAGAGCTTGAAGTGGAGCTCGCTCTCGTCGGCCTCGAGCGGGCGGTAGAGGTTCATCGCCAGATCGGCACCGGCCAGCGCGTCCTCCATGCGCGCGATGTCGAAGACGGCGGCCTGCGCGGTAAAGCCGTCCTGGTAGTTGGTCGGAAAGGCCTCGGCATAGCGGTGCAGCAGGCGCAGCCCCTGCTCCTCGCCGCGGTCGTCGACCAAGGCCTCGCTCAGGCGATCGGCCCATGAGCGCCCGGCCTCCGCCAGGCGATGCTCGATCTCGCCGGTATCGACCTCGGGAATCTCGCCGCGCGTCGTCTTGATGATCAAGTGCAGGCGGGCGAGCGCGGTGTCGCCGAGATGCGTCGTATAGGCGTCGACTTCGCCGTTGAATGTCTCGGAGAGAATCTTCTGGAAGCGCAGCCGAAGGGCCGTGTCGTAGCGGTCGCGCGGCACGAAGACGAGGCAGGAAACGAAGCGCTCGAAGGGGTCGCGCCGGACGAAGAGCGCGATGCGCTGGCGCTCTTGCAGGTGCAGGATGCCGAGCGCGATGTCGAAGAGGTCGTCCTCGGCGATCTGGAACAACTCGTCGCGCGGATAGGCCTCGAGGATGTGGAGCAGGGCCTTGCCGTCGTGGCTCGTCGAGTCGAAGCCGGCGCGCGACACCACGCGGTCGATCTTCTGCCGCAGCAGCGGGATGGAGCGCGGCGAGCGCGAGTAGGCCATCGAGGTGAACAGCCCGAGGAACAGGCGCTCGCCGGTGACCCGGCCCGCGTCGTCGAACGACTTCACCGCGACGGTATCCATGTGCACCCGGCGATGCACCGAGGAGCGGCGGTTCGCCTTGGTGCAGCGCAGCAGCTCGGGCTGCTTGAGGAAGTCCTGCACCTCTTCGGGCAGGCTTCCGAGATTGCGCAGGCCGTCGAACACCGGGACCTGCACCGCGCGCAGGACGCCCAGGCCGCTTTCCGGCAGAACGCGGGCCACCGCCGTGCTGCCTTCGCCCTCGAAGCGGTACTCGCGGAAGCCGAGATAGGTGAAGTGGTCGTCCTCAAGCCACTTGAGAAAGGCGATTCCCTCGCCGATCTCCTCCTGCGGCAGCGGCGGCGGGGATTTTTCCAGCTCGCCGATGATCCCCTGCATGGTCTCGCGCATCGTCGCCCAGTCCTCGACCGCGGCGCGCACGTCGCGCAGCACGGCGTCGAGCGACTTGGCGATCTCCGCATGGCGTTCGCCGGGCTGCTCGCTGACTTCGACATGCATGAAGGATTCGCCGCGCGCGCCGTCGACCTCGTCCTGCAGCGCCACGAGCTTGCCCTTGCCGTCCCGCTCGACGTGGAGGATCGGGTGGATGACCAGGTAGACCTCGATCCCCTGGCGGTTGATCTCGGCGGTCACCGAATCGACCAGGAACGGCATGTCGTCGTTGATGATCTCGATCACCGTGTGCGACGACTTCCAGCCGTGCTCCTCCGGGCGAGGATTGTAGATCCGGATCTTGGCCTTGCCGGGCCGGCGACTCTGCCCGTGGCCCCACAGGGCCAGCGCGGCGCCGTAGAGGTTGTCGGGGCTGCGCCGCAGGATGTCGGCCGGCGGCACGTTGGCGTAGAAGGCGCGCAGGAAGCGCTCCGCCGGGCCGGCCCGTTCCGCCTCGAGGCGCTCGCGCACGCGGGCCGCCACTTTGTCGATCAGGTCGGCTTTAAGTTGTTCGGCCTTGTGCGCCATGACGGCTTCGCTCCCTACCCGATTGCGGCCCGGCCCCGGCCTGGAGCCGCCGGGAAGGCTAGCCCATTTGACCGCGCTTGGGGAAGCTTGGCCCCGCGGCCGGCGGGCCCGACGCTCCTCCCCCGAGGCCGGCCGCGGTCGGCCGCGGCCCGCCCGGGCGCTATTGCCGCGAGATCGCCGCGACCAGGGC
>Ga0210144_1000345_pt1 | contig 26069 bp, 27 predicted proteins | sample Muzzi_PWA_D2_FD_185532 | JGI IMG/M metagenome (GOLD analysis project Ga0210144, IMG submission 185532) | Wetland microbial communities from San Francisco Bay, California, USA, that impact long-term carbon sequestration - Muzzi_PWA_D2 (SPAdes) | ecosystem: Environmental > Aquatic > Marine >...
CAGCTTTCCAGCCAGCCAGCCTTCTCCAGCCGCATCAAGATCGGATAGAGGGTCCCGGAAAGAATCTTCGTCTCTTTCCAGATGTCCGACCCGGCGAGCCCATCACGCGGCTTCGCCAGAAACACACGGAGCACCCGCAGAGTTTGATGTGAGAGGCGTGGGTCTTTTTCACTCATGAGCACAGGCCGGCACACCGGCTTCCCTGATTCTGTAGGTAATCTACATAGGGCTATGTAGATTTTCAAGCCCTTAGCAAGAGTAGGGTGGGCAAAGGCGCGGAACGCGCCGTGCCCACACGGGTTTGCACGACCTCACGTGGGCACGCGGCTTCGCCGCTTTGCCCACCCTACATCGCCCGCAAAGGCAAAACCCACCATCATCGCCCGGTCCGCGCCCAACGGGCATAAAACAAAAGAAATCCCCGCCCCGCGCCGCGCCCTCATAATCCGTCGCATCCTCGCTCGCTGAGGGGCGTCTACCGGTGACGGCCAGAAGATGGAGCGGGGAGCGGCGCCTGCGGCGAAGACTACCGGCGAAGGGGAGACCCCGAGCCGGAGAGGACGACGGTCCGAACGCCCCGGGAGGCCTCCGCGAGTACGCCCGCCGGCATTAGGACCGGCCGTGGGACATGGCCCACCTTAAGGGCGGCCGCCAGCCGGCGACGCAATATGTCGCCGGCGAAGTCCCCGGAGAGATCCGGGGAGCCACCTGTGGTGGTCGGCCGTACCGGAGCGTGAAAGCGGAGTGCCCGAAGTCGCCGCGGCGGGCGCTGGATCGAGCGCCCATTCTGCTTCCGGCTCGCTGGCCGGAGGCGCGCAGGCGTTCATCCAGCGCCCGCCACCCCTCGGCTCTCCGAGGGACAAGGACAACGTAGGGTGGGCAAAGCGGCGAAGCCGCGTGCCCACGTGGGGAGGGACGCGATCGCAAATCCCGGCTCTGAAACGAGCGCGGCAATGAGAGAGTGTGTCTTGCGGGATGTTGCGGCGGAGCGTTTCACACCCTCAACTGGTCATCCCCGCGGAAGCGGGGACCCAGTATCCGCCGTCGGTGCAGAGCCGAGCGCGCCCGCGTTTACTGGATGCCCGCTCCAGCGGGCATGACAGTTCCAGCGGGCATGATAGTTCGTGTTTCCGGCGCGGGAATTCGGCAACGATGGAGCATGTCTTGTCGCAATTCCCGACCACCTCCTCACCGTCGTCCTTCACCCCCGACTTGATCGGGGGATTGACCGGAGGACCGCTCTCCATCTGGCACGACAGCGACGCCTTCGCGGGGTGTTTCACTGTCTCGCATTCTGCTTCCGGCACCCGGTCCTCCGGTCAAGCTGGAGGACGACAGCGTGTGTGGCGTCGTTGGCGAGTGCGCTGCTTCGTCGGTTGCGGAACGGCGGCCTCACCCCTTCCACCGGTCATCCCCGGCTGCAGGCGACGCCCTATGGCCATCGGCCCATTCCGCGCTATGACAGGGCGAACGCGCCGGTCTCCGGCAAAACCCATGAAGGGAAATCCGGCCCTGCCCCTGAGACCACTCCTTGCCCTACTCGCTTTGGCATTTGCAGTGCCGGCCCAGGCCGGCGCGCCGTCGCCGAGCTGGCCGCTCCTGTGGTCGGAGTGGACGCCGCGCGCGACACCGACCCTCCATCCCGACCGGGCGATGGAGCTCGTGGCGCGGGAAGTCGGCCAGATGATCATGATCGGCTTCCCGGGCGCCGAGCCGGACGAGGACTGGCCGGAGCGCGCCGCGACGATGATCGCCGGGGGCCGCATCGGCGGCGTCATCCTCTTCGGCGACAATGCCCGCAGTCCCGGCCAGGTCAAGCGGCTGACGGGGAGCCTCGCGGCGGCGGCCGGCAGTCTGCCGCCGTTCATCGCCATCGACCAGGAGGGCGGCTACATCCAGCGGCTGACCCGCCGCAACGGCTTCCAGAGCCTGCCGTCGGCGCGCACCATCGCCCGGACGGACCTTTGCACCGCGCGCGCCGACTATGCGAAGACCGCGGCGGAGCTGGCGTCGCTCGGCATCAACGTCAATTTCGGCCCGGTGGTCGACCTCGACATCAACCCGCGCAACCCCGCCATCGGCCGCAAGGCGCGAAGCTATGGCGTCGACCCGGCGACGGTCATCGCCTATGCCGAGCAGTTCATCGCTGCCCACGACGACGACGGCGTGCTCACCGCGGCGAAGCACTTCCCTGGCCACGGCTCGGCGGTGCTCGATCCGCACACGCGGATCGTCGACATCACCAGGACCTGGCAGCCGCGCGAGCTGACACCGTTCGAGATCCTGGCGCGCGAGCAGCGCGTTCCGATGATCATGGTCGGCCACCTGATCCATCCCCGCTTTTCCGACGGCGACCGGCCGGCCAGCCTGTCGCGGCGGGCGATCACCGTCGCCTTGCGGGACCGACTTGGTTTTGACGGCCTGGTCATCACCGACGACCTCGGCATGGACGCGATCGCCGATCGCTACAGCGATGAGGAGGCGGCGGTGATGGCGGCGCGGGCCGGCGCCGATATCCTGCTCTTCGCCAGTCGGGGAAGCAGCGACCTCACGCGTGTCGACCGGGTCATCGACGCCGTCACCGGCGCGGTGGCGGCCGGCCGTATCCCGGCGGCGACGATCGCGCAGGCCTACCGGCGCATCCTCGTGACGAAGCGCGCGCTGGCCTACGCCATCGCCGGACGGCACCCGGTCCGCAGCTTTGATGCTGCCAGCCGCACCTACACCGGGGCGACGGCGCCGGCGCCTGCCGCTTTCACCCCGGGAATCGCCGGAATTCCCGTCCCGTCCTGCCCTTCCCCTCCTGGCGCCACGACGCTGAACTGACATCGGTGCTTCATCGCCATGGTGTATCGTCGCCGACGAGGGTACTCTCCAACCATCACCAGACCATCAGGAGGGTCCGTCATGCCCAGAGCATTTGCATCGCTGATCGCAGCCGTTCTGGTCTCCGCGCCGCTTGCCGGCCTGCCGGCGGCGGCCGCCGAACAGGACATCGGCATCATCCGGGAGCAGGCCGCCATCCTGCCCCATGACGAAGCGCTGAAGCTACTTGCCGAGACCCTCGGCAAGAGCATCGAGGCGACCCAGTCGGATCCGAGCATCCCCGACATCCTCGATGCCCTTCAGGCGAACATCGCGGCGACCAAGCGCATCCGCGATCTCGTCGCCGGCGACAGCCCGGTGAGCGAAGAGCAGATCGCCAACGTCGCGCGCGAGATCTCGACCATCGCCAAGTCCTTCGACGCCATCGCCCAGCTTGCACCGCAGGTGTTCGAGCGGCGCTATGCCGAGCTTTCCGACATCGACGCCATCGGCCAGGAGATCGGCTTCCGCATCGCCGACGCCAACGCGCGGCTCGCCGAGCTTCGCCGCAGCAATGACGAGATCGACGGGTATCTGCGCACCGACACCCTGTCGCGGGCGGAGATCGAGAAGTCCCGCCTCACCCGGCAGGCCAACGACGCCGAGATCCACAGCCTCGAAGCGGCGGTGGCGGCGTGGAACTATTTCGCCGAGCGCCAGGCCGACGTGATGGCGCGGCTGGGCGACCAGTCCGTCGATCTCGACGTCTTCTTCCATGCGCTGAAGGAGAACGCGCGCGTCTACGACGCCGCGGCGCGCACGCTCAACATGGCGAGCTCTCTCAAGACCGCGCTCAGCGACCTCGGCGCCGTCGAGAATCTCGACACGCTGCGCTCCGACCTCGTCCGGTCGTGGACGGACCTCATGAAGATCGTCGACGAGGTCAATGGCGGGCTCCGCCTGCAGCCGGGAATGTAGACGATGCGCCGGCTCGTTCTCGTCGCAGCGGTCGCAGTGGGCATCATCGCTGCATGGTGGCTGGCGGAGGACAGTGACCTTCGCCAGCAGCTTACCGCGGCCGGCGAGGCGGTGCTCCAGAAGGCCCGCGGGGGCGGACCGCCCCCGAGCTGGGGCGATGTCGCCGAGCGTGTCGGCGAGTTCGCCAAGGAGGAGCAGGGCCTGAAGCAGACGGTCGGCCGGCTCGATGCGGAGAGCGCCAAGGTCGCCGCGCCGCCGGCGGACCCGGCAGCACAATAGCCTTCGCCGGGCATTGGCCGGCGGGCGACCTTGCGGCATCTTCGGGCGAGGAGAGCCGCACCCTGCGAGGCCGCCCATGACCGCAATCGTCCGTCCTGCCGACGACGCCGACCTTCCGGCGATTCTCGCCATCTACAACGACGCCGTCCTCAACACGACGGCCATCTGGAACGACACGCCGGTCGACCTCGAAGACCGCACCGCGTGGCTGGCGGCGCGGCGACGACAGGACTATCCGGTGCTGGTGGCCGAGGACGGCGGAAGCGTGGCAGGCTACGGTTCGTTCGGCGACTTCCGCCCGTTCGACGGCTATCGCTTCACGGTCGAGCATTCGATCTATGTGGCGGAGGGCTACCGGCGGCGGGGGTTCGCCACCGCCCTGCTCCTCGCCCTGATCGAGCGCGCCGAAGCGCTCGGCAAGCACATGCTGGTCGCCGGGATCGCCTCCGACAATGGCGCCTCGGTCCGGCTCCATGCCCGGCACGGGTTCACCGAGACCGGGCGGATGCCGGAGGTCGGCTACAAGTTCGGCCGCTGGCTCGACCTCGTCTTCATGCAGCGGCGCGTGTGAGCGGCCGCGTGCTCAGGCGGCGTGGCGGGTGGCGTCGGGGCCGTAGTAGTTGATGTAGCGCGTGTTGATCCGCTCGATCGGCAGCACGATGAACACGTCGGTGGTGCCGAACTGCCAGTCGACGACCGCCTCCTCGCAGATATAGGCGCCAAGGCGCAGGTAGCCCTTCATCAGCGGCGGCAGCTCACGAAGCACGGCGATACCGCTCACCGGATCCCGCGGGTTCAGCCCTTCGAGCGGGACGCCGCGGCCGGGCAGCGCCTGCACTCGCCATTCCTCCGGCGAGGGCGCATAGCTGCGGAGGAAGCTCAACAGCGGCGCCAGACGCCGCGGGTCGGTGCCCTCCAGCGAGGCGCAGCCGATCATGACGTCGATATTGTGCTGGCGCACATAGCTCCAGATGCCGTGCCACAATAGTTCGACCGTGCGCTTGGTCCGGTAGGGCTTGAGGACGCAGGAGCGGCCGAGCTCGAGGAAGGAGCGCTGCGCATGACGGGCGATGAGGCTGCCGATCTGGAACTCGCCGGCGGAGTAGAAGCCCTTCTTCTTCTCGGCGATCTCCTGGCGCAGGAGGCGATAGGTGCCGACGATCTCCGGCGCGCCGACCACATCGTGGTCAAGCACAAGGAGATGGTCGCAGAACTTGTCATAGGGATCGGCATCGCGCCCGAAGAACGTGGCGCGGACATTGGCGACCGCCGACATCTCCTCGTAGAAGATCCGGTAACGAAGCCGCTGGGCCTGCTTGACCTCGTCGCCCGACCGGGCGAGGCGAACCTCCAGGCTGCCGAGCCGGCCGAGCGGAGCAGCCGACTGATTGAACCGCCGCCATGCCATGCGCATCATGCCGCTGCTAAAGCGCTGTGGCATCATTGGCAGATAAGCCATGTCGCCTCCCCCTCGGGACAGTCCCCGCCCTTGGTAGCATCGCCTGTCGGGGCGGCTCCGGCAAGAACGATTCTCGGGATATTAACCTGTCGACTCAGCATTGTCTCGACGGCCCAGGCTCCCGGCCGCGGGAGAAAGACCACAGATTTCAAACAGTTTGGTGACAGCCCGCGCCGCACAGTGGCTAGCGCGGATGCCCGGTCCCGGTCAATTCCGAAAGCAGGCGGCGCAGATAATCGGGCGAAACCGGCTTTTCAAGAATCGAATCAATTCCGGCCTCCCTGGCCTCCGCCTGGGTTTCCGGCAGCACGTCGGCGGTCAGTGCGACGATCGCCGCCCGCGGCTTGCCGGCCTCGGCCTCATGGGCACGAATCGCGCGCGCTGCCGCCAGTCCGTCGAGCCCCGGCATGTGGAGGTCGAGAAGGATCGCACCGAAGGCATCGCTTCTTGCGGTGACGGCGGCGACGGCAGCCGACCCGTTGCGAACCTCGGTGACCGAATGGCCGAGCCCCTCGACCACCGCGCGGGCAAGCAGTGCGCTGATTTCGTTGTCCTCGGCGAGCAGGACATCGAGGCTCGCACCCGCCGGACGCGGCAGCTCGGCCGCCCGGCCCCGCGCGTCTTCGGGATCGACATGGAAATCGCCCGGAGCCGCAGCGAGCTCGGACACGATCCTGAGGAGCGACGCGCGCCTGACGGGGCGGACCAGATAGGCGTCGAAGCCGATCGCTCGCAGCGTGTCGATCTCCTCCCGGCCAGCCGGCTCAATCAAGACGACCGCAGCGACCGTCCCGCCGGCGGCCTCACGCACCCGCGCCAGCGTCACCGGCGGGTCGGACGCCAGTCGCCGGTCGATGAGAACGGCGTCATATGGGAGCCCGGCCGCAACCGCCGCGCCGGCGAGTCCGGCCGCTGCGTTGACTGTCGCAACGGCGCGGGCCTCGGCGCCCGCGGCCTGCAGGCCGCGAACCAGGGCCGGCGGCTCCGCGCCCTCCGGCATGACGACAAGCACGCGCCGGCTGTCAAGGCGCGGCAACGGCTGGCGTTCGCCGGCCTCGACCGGCAGGTCGAGGACGAAGCGGAAGACGGAGCCGCCGCCCGCACGGGGCGCGACCGTGAGGTCGCTGCCCATGCGCCGCACGATGCGGCGGCTGATGGCGAGCCCAAGGCCGGCGCCACCATGCTGGCGGTTCGGCGCGTTGTCGGCCTGCTCGAACTCGCCGAACAGCCGCTCGGCGTCCTCCGGGGCGATGCCCGGTCCGCTGTCGGAGACCGAAAAGAGGATGTGCGCCGTGCGGTTGGCGGACCCCTCGAGGCGGGCGGCAAGCGTGACCCCGCCGTCGCTGGTAAACTTGACGCCGTTGCCGACGAGATTGACCAGAACCTGGCGCAGCCGCGTGGTATCCACCGAAACCAGCGCCGGGATCGCCGGATCGACGTCGGCGACGATGTCGATGCCCTTGGCGTGGGCGCGCGCGGCCAGCAGTTCGACGATCTCGTGCAGCAGCGTCTCGAGATCGGCCGGCTCGGGGCGCAAGTCGAAGCGCTCGGCCTCGATCTTGGAGAAATCGAGCATGTCCTCGATCAAGCCGAGCAGCGCGTCGCCCGACGATCGGATGCCGCGGGCATAGGTCTCCTGGACCGGGGTGAGGCGCGTTTCGAGGAGAAGCCCGGTGAGGCCGAGGATGCCGTTCAGCGGGGTACGGAACTCGTGGCTGACGGTGGCGAGAAAGCGCGACTTGGCCTGGCTCGCGGCCTCTGCCTTCTCGCGCGCCTCGACCAGCGCCAGTTCCACCTCCTTGCGGGCCGTGATGTCGCGGGCGACCGAATAGATGGGGCCGAGGGTTCCGGCCTCGTCGCGGATGCGGATGTCGACCCACGAAAACCACCGCGGCCCGGTCCCTGTCATGAGCCTGAGGTCGCGGGCCGCGATCTCGCCATGTCCGCGGCCACCGTCGATCTCCTGCTGTTCCTCGAGCGGGGCAAGCGACAGCGGCCGCCCGAGGATGTCCGCCTCGGCGACCCCGAACGCCCTGAGGAAGGCCGGATTGACGAAGGTGATCCTGCCGTCGGCATCGCGGTGGACGACGAGGTCGCCCTGGGCGTCGATCAGGCTGCGATAGCGCTCCTCGCTTTCGCGCAGCTCCCACGCCGTGTCGGCAATGCGCTCCAGCGTGTCGGCGAGTTCCCTTTTCTCTCCAAGCAGCCCGTCGAGCCGGGCACGGTAGCGGATCGTATCGATCCGCGAGGCCCCCCACAGCGAGACCGCGCCGAGGACGACAGCCACGGGAGCGGCGACCGGCGCCATGGCCGGCTCGACGTAGATCATGGCCAGCGCTGACAGGGCGATCAGCCCGGCAATGGCCGCGAGGATCCCCGCTGCCGCCCCGTTTGGCTTTGCTGCGGCCGAATCGGCGACGTTCGTCGTGGACGCCGGGATTGACTCGGCGGGAAGTTCGCGCGAGCGCTCGTCTGATCGGGCGGGAACAGCGGCCATCTTCTGCAAGCATCCCAAGACGGCCGGTCTGGAAACGACCGACGCGACCGGGCCGGAGAGTGTCAGGTCATGCTTTCCAAATGCTTGACCGGCGGCCGGAGACATTCGAAGGGGTTCGCGAAGATCGGTTTCCGGGAGGGGCAAAGGTTGCGGACCACGCACGAATACGGTGAGATTGAAAGATGCGGATCGGCACAACCCTGTTTATGGCAGCAACCATGGCGGTGAGCTTGGCAAGCGCCCAAGAGAGACCGAAGGATTTCGTCAATGCCGCCGATGTGGTGCCGGACCTCGTCGTCGAGGCGCGCTATGCGGGCTACTTCAATTTCGTGGGCAAGCCGATCGACGGCTACGAAGCGCCGGTCTGCCTGCTGACGCGACCGGCTGCCGAGGCGCTGTCCAAGGTCCAGGCCTCGCTGAAGCCGTTCGGTTTCGGGCTGAAGGTGTTCGACTGCTATCGCCCCGCCCGGGCGGTCGCCGAGTTCGTCCGCTGGGCGGAAGATCCGGAAGACACGCGGATGAAGCCGGAATTCTATCCGGACCTCGACAAGAGCGAGCTGTTTCCCAAGGGGTATATCGCCGAGAAGTCCGGCCATTCCCGCGGCTCGACCGTCGACCTGACGCTGGTCACCCTGCCCGCCAAGGTCGAGGTCTATATGGGCACCGGCTTCGACTTCTTCTCGGAGCGCTCATGGCCGGACGACCCTGAGCAGCCGACCGAGGCGCGGGCCAACCGGCTGATGCTGTCGAGCGTGATGCAGCTCCACGGCTTCGAGCCATACCCTTACGAGTGGTGGCATTTCACACTTGCCGAGGAGCCATACCCCGACACCTATTTCGACTTCCCGGTGCGGTGAGGCGGAGGCACACGAGCGCCGTCCGCGTCAGATGACCAGAAAATCTCCCTTGTGGAGGTCCAGTCCGTCGCTGAGGCGGGCGAAGAGAACCTTCGCGCCCGCATTGCTGCCGTCCGCGTCGTAAAAGAGTTTGCCGTTGCCAGGATTGTAGATGATGCGGTCGTCGGCGTCCTCAGCGGCCGCGCCGACATGGAACTCCCTGCTGGACAGCGAACCGCCCACGGCAGCAAACGTCGCACGCGCGAGAACCATGTGGTCCTCGCCCGGCAGGAAGTCCTTGATCCGGTCGACGTTGGTCGCCGCGTCGAGCTTGCTGGCAAAGACGAAAGCGTCTGCACCATCTCCGCCCTTCAGGACGTCGTTGGCCTTGCCACCGCGCAGGGTGTCGTCGCCGGCATCACCGACCAGCCGATCGCGGCCCTTGCCCCCGCGAAGCTGATCGTCACCGAAGCCGCCATGGAGCCGGTCATGTTGATCGTTGCCGAAAAGCCGGTCGTCTCCCGGGCCGCCAAAAAGGCGGTCGTCGCCATCGCCGCCGCGTAGCGTGTCGGCAAGGTCGCCCGAGCGCTTCGTGACCTCGATACGGTAAATCCGGCCGATGAGACTGACCGCGTAGAGATTGCCGTTTCCGTCGATGCCGAAGGACGCGATCTGCTGCAGCGCCGCGTCGAGCTGGGTTGTCCGTTCCTCTATCCCGACGGCAGCGCCATCGTCGACCTTGAGCGTCCACATGCGGCCGCTGACGAAATCGGCGAAGAAATAGGCGCCCTTGAGCGAAGCACGGCCGTGGAGGACATAGCCGCCGGTGATCGCCTGGCCGACATCGCGGCCGTACTCAAAGACCGGCAAAGTGGAGCCGGGCGGCGGGGTACCGAGGGTCCCTTCCGCCAGATCCCATCCGTAGTTCTCGCCACCAGGGGAATCGAAGGGCTGATAGTCGACCTCCTCCCGCGCGTTCTGACCGACGTCGGCGATATAAAGGTCGCCGTTGGTGTCGAAGCTTATGCGCCAGGGGTTGCGGAGGCCGTAGGCCCAGATCTCGTCGGCACCGTCCGCGCCGACGAAGGGATTGTCGGCAGGGACGGCATAGTTGCGCGTGTCATCGGCAGGGAAGTCGTCGCCGTCGATATCGAGACGAAGGATCGAGCCGAGCAGCGTGTCGGTGTTCTGCCCATTGCCGTCCGGATCGAAGCCGCCGCCGCCATCGCCGAGGGCGACGTAGAAGCACCCGTCATTCGGGCCAAAGGCGAGGGCGCCGCCGTTGTGGTTGGCGTTCAGCGGATGGGGGACGGTGATGACGGTCCGTACCGGCGCCGCATCGGCCACGTCAGGATCGCCCGCCGACCGGACGTACTCCCGGATCTCGATGTCGCCGTCGGCATTGACCAGATGGACGAAAAAGCGGCCGTTGCTGGCGTAGTCAGGGTGAAAAGCGAGACCGAGCAGACCCTGCTCCCCGGCTATCGTCAACTCGGCGTCGGGAATGTCGAGGAACAACGTCGACGCGCCGGTCTCGGGGTCGAGGATGTGGATCTCGCCGACGTTCTTGCGGACGACGAAGAGAGCGTCCGGCCGTCCCGGCGCCGAGCCGACGAAAACGGCGCCAGCGAAACCGTCGCCGACCAGATCCACCTTGATCCTGCCCACGGTCGGGGAAGTGTTTCGGCTGCCGTATCCGTAAATCACATCGTTACCGCCCAGACCCGAAATGACGTTGGCGGCGTTGGTACCGTTCAGGATGTCGGGACCGTTGGTGGCGACCATGAGGCTCGTGCCCGTAAAGCAGCACCGTCAGGGTACGGGCCATTCCGAAGGGGCCACAACATCCCTCCCGGCACTCATTTGCCCGATGCTTTACGCATCCTTGTCACGGATGAGACAAATCGGCCGATCGGCGTCGCGCTTGCCGCCAGCTCCGATTTCTTCAGGGGGCCGCGGCCTCAGGCCGCCGCGGCGAGGATGTCCCCCACGGCGCGATAGCTCAGCGCCTCGGCGAGATGGATACGGCCGACGGAGTCGGCGCCATCGAGATCGGCGAGCGTGCGGGCGACCTTGAGCACCCGGTGATAGCCGCGGGCGGACAGGTGCATGGCCTCGGCGGCGTTCCTGAGGAGCGCCATGGCGGGCGCGTCGAGCGCCGCGATCTTCTCGATCACCGAGGGGGCGCACTGGCCGTTGCAGGCCGCCGAAAGACCGAGCCGGGCGAAGCGGTCCCGCTGCACCGCGCGCGCCGCCGCCACCCGGCCTGCCACCTCCGCTGACGGCTCGGCCGGCGCCGGCAGGATGAGGTCGGCGGCGGTCACCGCCGGCACCTCGATGCGGATGTCGATGCGGTCGAGCAGAGGTCCGGACAGCCGCGCCTGGTAGTCGGCGACGCAGCGTGGCCCACGCCGGCAGGTGTGGCCCGGCTCGCCGGCCATGCCGCAGCGGCAGGGGTTCATGGCGCCGACCAGCTGGAAGCGCGAGGGATAGCTGATCCGGTAATTGGCGCGGGCGATCATCGTCTCGCCGGTCTCCAGCGGCTGGCGGAGCGAATCGAGCACCTGCGGGGCGAACTCCGGCATCTCGTCGAGGAAGAGGACGCCGTGATGGGCGAGCGAGGCCTCGCCGGGCCGGGCGCGGATGCCGCCGCCGACCATCGCCGCCATCGAGGCGGAATGATGCGGGGCGCGGAACGGGCGCCGCGCCGTCAGCCGGCCGTTTTCCAGAGCGCCGGCGATCGAGGCGATCATCGACACCTCGAGAAGCTCCGGCGGCGACAGCGGCGGCAGGATCGACGGCAGGCGGCTCGCCAGCATTGACTTGCCGGCGCCGGGCGGCCCGACCATCAGCATGTGATGGCCGCCGGCCGCCGCCACCTCCAGCGCCCGCTTGGCGCTCTCCTGCCCCTTGATGTCGGCGAGGTCGGGGAGCGTGCCGGGCGGCGCGGCGAGGCTCGCCTCGGGCCGCGACAGGACCTGGGTGCCGCGGAAATGATTGGCGATGGCGATCAGGCTGCGCGGCGCGAGGATCGCCATGTCGCCGCTCGCCCACGCCGCTTCCGCCCCGCAGGCGGCCGGGCAGATCAGGCCGCGGTCCATGGCGTTGGCGGCGATCGCCGCCGGCAGGACGCCGGCCACCGCCGATATGGTGCCGTCGAGCGCCAGCTCGCCGAGGGCGACGAAATCGCCGAGCTGGTCGCCGGGCAGCGCGCCGATCCCGGCCATCAGGGCGAGCGTGATCGGCAGGTCGTAGTGGCTCCCCTCCTTTGGCAGGTCGGCCGGCGCGAGATTGATGGTGATGCGCTTCGGCGGTAGCGACAGGCCAGTCGCATGGAGGGCCGCCCAGATACGGTCGCGGCTCTCGGCGACCGCCTTGTCGGGGAGCCCGACGATGGCGAAATACGGCCCGCCCGGCGCGATCTGCACCTGGACATCGACGGGAACCGCCTCGATGCCCTGGAACGCGACTGTGGTGACGTGGGAAACCATTTTCGCGCGCGCCCTCCGCTTGGGATGTGACGCTAGCACAACCGGCGGACGCGAACAAGAACAATCAGTGAACAAATCCCCGATTAGCCGAAGACGCGCCGCTACCAGGAGATCGGCCTGCCGTCCCGGAAGAAGCCGGCGGTCGGCCCGTCCGGCCCGAGCCGTGCCGCCCAGACGATCGAGGCGGCGCCCTTGGGGATGCTGCGCGCCGCCGCCGGCCCGCCCATGTCGGTCCGCACCCAGCCGGGGCAGACGGCGTTGACCTTGATGCGGCGGGGCGCCAGCTCGGCCGCGAGGATGCGGGTGAAGGCGTTCAGCCCCGCCTTCGACACCTTGTAGGCGGAGCCCGGCCAGCCGTCGGCGCGATAGCTGTCGTCAGCGACCGCGGCAATGAAGGATTCGAGGAGCACGGTGAGGTCGTCGCGGGTGAGGTGCGGATCGAGCAATCGCTTGCGGAGCGCCGGCGCGAAGGCCGACAGGTCGCCCGCCCCGCTCGACACCATGACGATGGTCGCCCCGTCCGGGATCAGGGGGGCCAGCGCGTCGCTCACCCGCATCGGGCCGAAGGCGTTGGCCGCCAACGTCTTGCGGGCGACGTCGGCGTCAAACCCGTCGAACTCCACGGCGGCGTTGTTGACCAGCACGTCGAGCTTGACCGCATCGCTGGCAAGGCGGCTGGCCAGGGCCGCGATACTCCCGGCATCGGTCACGTCGAGCGGACGGTATTCGACGGAGAGACCTTCCTTTGCGAGCCCGGCCGTCGCCGCCTGGCCCTTCGCCTCGCTTCGCGCCGTAAGGATGACGTGGAATCCTGCGCCCCCGAGCTGACGGCAAGTCTCGAGGCCGAGGCCCCGATTGCCGCCGGTGACGAGTGCGACGTCTTCATTGGCAGTACCGGCCATGTCGTCCCCCTTTGCTTTCGTGTCCGGAAAGCACTCATCTGGGGACGATCGGCCGGCATTGCCAACCGGCTCAGTGCGCCGGTTCGACCATCCGCTTCATCAGCCCGTCGCGCTTGATGAACTGATGCCAACCGGCGGCGGCGACATGAAGGGCGATGAGGGCGACGAACACTGGCTGGCCGGCCTCGTGCAGCCCGCCGACGGGCCAGCCGAAATACCACGACATGATGCCGGTGATCGGCATGAAGAACAGAAGCACGTAGAAGAGAAGGTGCGCGCCCTTCGCCGCCAACGCCGCCATGCGGTTCGACTCGTCGGCCGGTGGGGCGCCGTGCACGAGCCGGAGCATCACCCTGACCACGACCAGGGCAAGGACGAGGAGGCCGATCCAGACGTGGCTCGACTCGAAGGTCCGCGTCCACAGATCCTGGCTGGTCGCTCCATAGAGGGAGCGGGGCGGATGCTCGCTGAAGAACAATTGCCAGATGACCAGCGCCGCGATCGTCCAGTGGAGGAAGATCTGCGCCCGGGAATAGGATGTCCGCTGTGCTGCGGACGCCGAATTGCGCGGCATGGTTTCACTCCTGAGGAAAGGCCGGCGCGGAGAGGCGCGTCCGGCGGACGCATCCCATGTAATGATCGGCTGTGTCAGGAGTTTCCCGGAAGTGTATCAGTTTGTAGCAGGCGGCCGACTGCCCTTGCGGTGGCGGCCGGCGGGCGCCAAATAGGGTGGAAGGAGAAAGGTCGTCCGAGATCATGCAATATCGCCAGATCCAGTTCCAACCGGGCACATGGCGGACGCGTATCGGCGTCGCGCTGGGCTTGGCGCTGGCCCTAGGGCCGGCGGTTACCTTCGTCATCCTGACGCTTGGCGTCGCCATCCTGCTTCTCCCCGTCGTCGCGGTGGCGATGGGTGTTGCCTGGTGGCGCTGGCGCAAGATCGCCGCCACTATCCGCGAGGAAGCCGCCCGTCGCAACGCGGCCCACGACGAGCGCGTGATCGAGATCGACTACCACGTGGTCGGCGGCCCCGACCGCGGCGGTCGGGGATAGGCGAAAGCCGGGCCACGGACGGCCCGGCCCAAACCCGTGCCGGATGATCAGGCCGGCTGAATGTATTTCCCGTAGACCCAGCCCGACCGGTATTGGCCGTTTCCATACGGATCGATCCACGTCTCGCACCACTGGTAGCGGACCGCTTCGCGTTGCTTCCAGGCCGGCCAGCCGGCGATGGCGCCGAGATCGACGCCGCCGGTGCAGCGGCCGGTCATCGAAAGCACCGTGTAGTTGGGATAGGCCACCAGAATCTGCGACTTGCTGCTCGGCCAGGCGCGGACGTTGAGGGTATCCCCCGGGGGAACGTCCACCACCGACCAGGCGAAGAAGGCGGAGGCGCCGGACGGCGCCACGACTGCGACAAGGCTGGCGACCGCCAGCAAGGCGGCAAGGATGCCGGTCCGAATCGACCTCATGTTCATCTCCTGTCTCGTTTCCGACAGAGCGCCGCTAAGCGCCAACTCATGCCGGGATGATCGCCGAGCACGGCTGAACCGGTGCTGAATGGCGCCGCCGCGCCATCAGTGGCCCGGCAGCACGAGGACGGTCGGCCTGCGCGGCAGCGTCGCGCGTGACAAGGTCACCACCGGAACGGGACTGCTCTCCACATCGAAATGCTCGTCCAGTCGCGCGACAAAACGCTTCAGCGTCGAGGCGGTGAAGAAGTGCATCGGGATCACCAGCGGTGCGTTGATCTGCTGCAGCACCGTAATCATGTCATCGACATTCAGCGTGTAGGTGCCGTCCACCGGCGCCAGGACAACATCGATCCGGCCGAGGGCCTTCAGGTGGTCGTCGGTCAGCGTGTGGTGAAGATGGCCGAGATGAGCGATGCAGAGACCCGACACCTCGAAAACGAAGATCGAGTTCTGGTCGCGCTGAAGCTCGCCAGACACGCCGAACCCGCCGCGGACGTTGGTCGTGACGTTGCGGATCCAGACATCGTCGACGGTGAGGTCGTGATGCGCCGGCTCGCCGTTCTCGCTCCAGCCATGCAACACGTAGCGAATCGCTGGGTCGGGATTGAGCGTGTAGTGCGAGATATGCGCCCGGTTCATGGTCACGATGTCCGGCACCAGCGGCGGGCGCGTGGCATCGCTGTAGTCGGTGACGATGGAGACACCCAGCGGGCTCTCGATCAGGAAGCTGGCGTGGCCGAGAAAGGTGAGTCGAACCTCGCCTTCCTCGAGCGCGACCGGCTGGAAAGCCGCTGGAACCGGCTGCCGGTTGGAGGCGACGAAGCGGGGGCAGCGCTCCGGTTCGACCTGGGCGGCAGCCGGAAGCGCCGAGAAGACACCGGCAACCGCCGTTGCCGCGAGAATGCTGCGGGTGAGATGCGCCATGGTCGGCCTCCACGCGAAAGTGCCACGCCCTCCAGCGCCGACGGCAACTGTGGCACGGGCGTCCCGGATGGCCAAGCCGGCAGCATTCAGGACGCCGCGCGCGCCTCAGCCATGGCAAGGAGCCTGGTGGCAGTGGTCCAGTTTCGCGCCGTTCCCGCGACACCCAGCCCCCTCTCGATCACCGCATTGGTCAGCTTCGAGCGGCCGATGCCGGCGGGGTAATAGAGGTAGGCCTCGCGTCCGTGGACTGCGATCTCCTCCGGGCCGACATAGCCGGCGCGGAGCCGCTCGACCGCGTCACCTGCGGGGGCTGCCTGGAGGAACATGACAAGGAGGTGGCTGGGATCGTCGATCGCCTCCCGTTCGAACGGATTGAGCCCGATCGCCGCCGCCATCTCGGCCGCTTCTCGGATGAGAACTGCCGCGCGAAAGGCGAATTCCGCCTCGATGGCCGCTTCGAGGGATGCCCTCACGGTCTCGGCACTGCGGGTGCCTGCGTCGAAGACCACGTTGCCGCTTTGCAGAAGCGTCTGCGGATTCGCGAATCCGAGCGACCGGCAGAGCGCCTTCAGCCGCTCCATCCGGATCCGCTTGTTGCCACCGACATTGACCCCCCGCAGCATTGCAATGGTGGCGACCATGTCCGCGCTGCCGGCTCGCTGGTCAGTCCCGGAGATAGGTCTCGTAGTCGGAGACGAGGAGATGCAGCGGCGGCTCGTCCTCCTCGACCTCTGCGAAGCGCCCCAGCGGCTTGGTGAAAACGTTGTCGGTGAGATCGTCGTTGACGGTCGACACCTCGCCGAACAGGACGTCCGCGTCCTCCGCCCAGAACCGATGCCAGACGCCCGGAAGCAGAGTGACGCTCTCTCCCGGCGCCAGCCGCAGCAGACCACCGGGCGGCAGCCGCCGCTCCATGCCGTCGGTGTGGACGACGACATCAGATTCGCAGTCGATCGCTCCGTCTGCGTCGGACATGAACAGCTCGAACACCGCCCGGCCGCCGCCGCGATTGATGATGTCCTCCGCCTTGATGTTGTGCCGATGCATCGGGTTCATCTGGCCCGGCCGGCAGATCAGCAGCTTCTCGGCGTAAAGCATGCCGCGGCCGCGGCCGAGGGCCTCCGGATCGCCGTTGCGCAGTGTGAACAGGACTAGGCCGAAGTGGTCAAAATCATTCTCGGCAAAATCGGTGATGTCCCAGCCGAGGCGCGCGGCGATCACGCCTGACGCCTGGTTGCGGAAGCGCCTGAACTCGTCAGGAGTCCAGTACGCAAAGGGCGGCAGGGTGAACCCGAACGCGCGGACGAAGTCGTCGGCCGCACGCATGATCTCGTTTATTCGTGAGCGTTTCATCGCGACTTTTTGCGGGAGGAGGTGCCTGAGAGCTGACCAATATCAGTGCGGCAGCGGCATGTTACCGTTGCCATATCTCCAACCAAAGCTGATTGTTTCGGCAATCTCAACGCGGGGAGGCGGATGGTCATCGTGCGCCATGGCCTGCTCCTCCCTCGGTGGGCCGTTCAGGCTGCGTCGCGTATCGTTGGCGCCGAAGGGATCTCCCGCCGCCGGTCGACCTCACGTCGCAGCTTTTCAACCTCGAGCCGCTCGTTTCGCGCCAGGCGTCGCCAGCGGCCCTGGCGGAACCAGACGGCGAGCCCGCCGACCATGACGCCGAGCGCCAGTGCGGCGAAAAGAAGCACGAACAACGGCACGCCAACGGAGAGAGCCGGCGCCGTCGGGTTGAACGGATCGAAAGAGAGCGTCACCAGATGGCGATTGGCCACCGCCAGCACAACGATCACGATCGCCAGCGGAATGAAGATCACATAGGACAGAAATCGCCGCATCTGAATTTGCTTTCAAAGTCTGCGCGCGATTGAGGCCGGCGTCAGCTGTTCAGCCGCTCACGCATTTCCTTACCGGTCTTGAAGAAAGGCACGTATTTCTCGGTCACCTCGACCCTGGTTCCGGTGCGCGGATTGCGGCCAACCCGCGCCGGACGGTTTTTGACGGAGAAGGCTCCGAAGCCACGGAGCTCGACCCGATCGCCGCGGGCCAGCGCCTCGGTGATCTCGTCGAGTATCGCGTTGACGATATGCTCGACGTCACGCTGGTAGAGATGTGGATTCTGTTCCGCAATCCGTTGAACCAATTCGGATTTGATCATTGAGGCGCCCCCTCGGCGGGTCTGTCGCGCCCGCCCATCGGACCCTGCCAAACCGACATGAGACCGTCAAGCTTCAGCCGGTCGGGAAGCAGCCGATCGATCCCGCTGGCACGCACGGCATCGGGCGACAGGCCAAGCTGGCGGGCGATCCACAGCGTCGCGACGTCGGCGAAGAAGAAGCCGGAATTCTGATCGGCCGGCTTCCAGTCCTTGATGGGAAGGTCGCGGGAAACCGCCTTGGAGGCTAGCCAGTCGAGAGCCGCCTGCTCACCGCCGATCTCGTCGATCAACCCCGCGTCGAGCGCCTGCCGGCCGGTGAAGATGCGCCCGTCGGCAAGGGTAAGCGCATCGCCGCGCGCCAGCTTGCGGCGATCGGCGACGATGTCGACGAACCAGTCGTAGCTGTCGCGGACGATGCTGTCGATGACCGCCAGCGCCTCCGGCGATGCCGGCTTGAACAGCGACGGCGCCGCCTTCAGCGGCGCGCTCTTCACTTCCTCGACCTTGATGCCGAGATTGTCGAGCAGGCTGCCGATCTCCGGATACTGGAAGAGGACGCCGATCGACCCGGTGATAGTCGTGCGCCGGGCGATGATGTGGTCGGTGGCGATCGCCGCCATGTAGGCGGCCGAGGCACCGACCGTTCCCATCGTCGCGACGGTCGGCTTCTTGTCGGCGACGCGGCGGAGCGCCTCGTAGAGCGCCTCGCCCCCGGCGGTGACGCCGCCGGTGGAGTCGATCGCCACGATGACGCCCTTGACCGCGTCGGACGACGCGACCTTGTCCAGTATCTCGAGCTGGTTGCGATCCTCGGTGATGAAGCCGGAGATGTTTACCCGGGCGATCTGCGGCGGGGCGAAGACCGGGAAACTGTCGCGTCCGGCGACGAGCACGATGCCGACGATCAGCGCAACTGCGATCGCCACGAACGCCAGCACCCGCCAGAACGAGAGCTTCCGGCGAAGACGCCGGCGGTCGACAATCTGATCGGCTGTCAAGGTCATGTGGCCTCCTCACACAACGCGTCCGCCCACCCCGTCGGCGACGGGCGTAGCCTCTATCTGGCCGGCAGGCAAGTCGGCGTGGACGCCGCCGCCGTCAGCGGCTAGTGTCGCGCCATGCTGACCGTGTGGGGCCGCACCAACTCGATCAATGTCCAGAAGGTCCTGTGGACCCTCGCCGAGCTCGACCTCGACTACAAGCGGGTCGACGCCGGTATGGCGTTCGGCATCGTCGACACGCCCGACTACCTGGCGATGAACCCGAACGGCCAGATTCCGACGATCGACGACGACGGGTTCGTTCTCTGGGAGTCCAACGTCATCGTCCGCTACCTGTCCGCCCGGTATGGTGCCGGCGCGCTCTATCCGGACGACCTTCAGTCCCGCTTCCTGGCCGAGCGCTGGATGGACTGGCAGACCTCATCCTTCTATCCGGCGCTGGTGCCGATCTTCATGGGGCTGATCCGCAAGGCGCCGCAATTCTCCGATCCGGCGGTCATCGACACGGCCCGGCAGAACACCGAGAAATGGCTCGCCGTGCTCGACAGCCACCTCGCCTCCCGAGGCTTCCTCAACGGCGAGACCTTCACCATGGCCGACATAGCGGTCGGCACCACCGCCAACCGCTGGTACCGGCTGCCCGTCGCGCGAGAGCCGCGCCCCAACGTCGAGCGGTGGCTGGCCGCACTCAGGCAGCGCCCCGGCTTCACGACCCACGTCGACCTGCCGCTGAGCTAGACTAGATCACGGCGGCCACGAAAAAGGCCCGCGGCGCGAACCGCGGGCCTTTGCTGTCTTCCAGTAGCCTCAAGGCCGAAGGAAAGCCTCAGCTTTTCTCCTCTTCCTCCTCCGGCTTCTCCTCGGCCTCGTCCCCGCGGGCTTTCAGCGCCGCACCGAGAATGTCGCCAAGCGAGGCGCCGGAGTCGGTCGAGCCGTACTGGGCCACCGCCTCTTTCTCCTCGGCAATCTCGAGCGCCTTGATCGAGACGGTGACCTTGCGGTTCTTCTTGTCGAAGTTGGTCACGCGGGCGTCGACCTTCTCGCCCTTGGCGAAGCGCTCCGGCCGTTGCTCCGAGCGGTCGCGGGAGAGGTCGGAACGGCGAATGAAGGTGGTGAGGTCGGTATCGGCGATCTTCACCTCGATGCCGGCATCCTTGACGTCGATCACCTCGCAGGTGACCACCGCGCCCTTGCGGACCTCGCCGGAGGCCTCGGCGAAGGGATCGCCGCCGACCTGCTTGATGCCGAGCGAAATGCGCTCCTTCTCGACGTCGACGTCCAGCACCTGGGCCTTGACCATGTCGCCGCGATTGTAGTCGTCGATCACCTGCTCGCCCGGCCGGTTCCAGTCGAGATCGGACAGGTGCACCATGCCGTCGACGTCGCCCTCGAGGCCGATGAACAGGCCGAACTCGGTCTTGTTCTTGACCTCGCCTTCGATGATCGAGCCGACCGGATGGTTGGCGGCGAAGCTCTCCCACGGATTGTCGAGGGTCTGCTTGAGGCCAAGCGAGATGCGGCGTTTCACCGGATCCACCTCGAGGATCATCACCTCGACCTCCTGGGAGGTGGAGACGATCTTGCCGGGGTGGACGTTCTTCTTGGTCCACGACATCTCGGAGACGTGGATCAGTCCCTCGATGCCGGGCTCCAGCTCGACGAAGGCGCCGTAGTCGGTGATGTTGGTGACGCGGCCCTTGAACTTGACGCCGACCGGGTACTTGGCCTCGATGCCCTCCCACGGATCGGCCTCGAGCTGCTTCATGCCAAGCGAGATGCGGTGAGTCTCGTGATTGACGCGGATGATCTGCACCTTGACCGTCTGGCCGATCGACAGCACCTCGCTCGGATGGTTGATCCGCCGCCAGGCGATGTCGGTGACGTGAAGCAAGCCGTCGATGCCGCCAAGGTCGACGAAGGCACCGTAGTCGGTGATGTTCTTGACGACGCCGTCGATGATCTGGCCTTCCTCGAGGCTCTGGACCAGCTCCGAACGCTGCTCGGCGCGGGTCTCCTCGAGCACCGTGCGGCGGGAGACGACAATGTTGCCGCGCCGCTTGTCCATCTTGAGGATCTGGAACGGCTGCGGGGTGTGCATCAACGGCGTCACGTCGCGGACCGGGCGGATATCGACCTGGCTCCGCGGCAGGAAGGCGACGGCGCCGTCGAGATCGACGGTGAAGCCGCCCTTGACCTGGTTGAAGATGACGCCGGAAACCTTCTCGTTCTTGTTGAACGACTCTTCCAGCCGCACCCAGCTTTCCTCGCGGCGGGCCTTCTCGCGGGAGAGCACGGCCTCGCCAAGCGCGTTCTCGATGCGCTCGAGATAGACCTCGACCTCGTCGCCGACCTTGAGGGTGCTCTCCTTGCCGGGAGCACCAAATTCCTTCAGCGGCACGCGGCCTTCGGTCTTGAGGCCGACATCGATGACCGCGAGGTCCTTCTCGATGGCAACGATGGTTCCCTTGACAACGGCCCCCTCCATCAGCTCGTCGGCTTTGAAGGACTCGTTGAGGAGAGCGGCGAAATCTTCCTTGGTCGGTTGGTGTTCAGCTAAGGACATTGATACTCCGAAATCGACGGCAGCGCCTGCCGACGGGTTGGGGTTGGTCGAACCGGGATTTCTTCCCGCCTCTGGCGAGCTTCGCGCCTTCAAGAGGCGGAGCGGCGGCGCTTCGGGTCGTAACCACGGCAGTCATACATAGGTATTCGCCCGACGGCGAACATCCCGATCCGGCCATTTCGATAACGCAAAACGCGGGCAACGCCCCCGGCGTTCCCGTTAGTCGCGTTCGGCTCTGGCCCGCTCGACGATGTCCACGGCCGCGCGGAACGCGGTTTCTATATCCATTCCGGTGGTGTCGAGCAAGTGTGCATCCGGCGCCGGCGTGAGCGGCGCCGCCGTCCGCTCCGAATCGCGCCGGTCGCGGCGGGCAAGGTCGGCGAGCACCGCCTCGTAGCTGTCGGTGCCGCCGCGTGCCTGGATTTCGGCCGCGCGACGCTTCGCTCGGGTCGCGGCGTCGGCGGTGACGAAGAGCTTCACCGTGGCATCGGGAAGCACGACCGTGCCGATGTCACGACCGTCGAGGACGGCGCCGGGGCCCTGCATGGCGAAGCCGCGCTGGCGGGCGACCAGCGCGGCACGCAGGCCCGGCATGATCGCGACGCGGGAAGCCGCCTCCCCGACACCGTGAACGTTGAGCCGGTCGCGGTCGAGGTGGTCGAGGTCGAGGGTGTCGACGACAGCGATCGCCGCCGCCTCGTCGTCCAGCGATCGGCCGTCGGCGAGCAGGGCTGCCCCCACCGCGCGGAAAGTCAGACCGGTGTCGAGGTGGCGGAGCCCGTAATGGGCCGCCAGCCGCCGGGCCAGCGTGCCCTTCCCCGAAGCCGCCGGGCCGTCGATGGCGATCAGCATCCGTTCCGCCGCCCGCGCCACGGCATCAGCCGGGCTCGACGTCTTCGAAGCGGGCGCCAAGGCCGGTCATCATGTCGCGAAAGTCCGGGAAGCTGGTGGCGATCGGCCCGCAATCGTCGATGGTGACCGGCTCCTTCGTCGCCAGTCCCAGCACCATGAAGCTCATGGCGATACGATGGTCGAGCGAGGTGGCCACGGTGGCGCCGCCGGCCGGAGCGCCGCCCCCGCCCTTGACCACCATCCAGTCGGGCCCTTCCTCGACCGAGACGCCGTTCGCCTTGAGGCCGGCCACCATGGTAGCGATCCGGTCGGATTCCTTGACCCGCAATTCGGCGATCCCCTCCATCCGCGTCTCGCCTGCGGCGAAGGCGGCGGCGACGGCGAGCACCGGATACTCGTCGATCATCGACGGCGCGCGCTCCGGCGGCACGGCGATCCCTTTCAGCCCCGAGGCGCGGACTCGGATGTCGCCGACCTCCTCGCCGCTTACGGTGCGCCGGTTGTCGATAACGATGTCGGCGCCCATCTCGGTCAGCGTCTGCAACAGCCCGGCGCGTGTCGGGTTGAGGAGGGCGTTTTCCACCGTCACCTCCGAGCCTTCGACGATCAGCGCCGCAACGATCGGGAAGGCGGCCGAGCTCGGGTCGCCGGGAACGACGATCGTCTGCGGGTGAAGGTTGCCGCCGCCATCGAGGGTGATGGTGCGCACGCCGTCCTCGGCGACCGTCGAGTCGATCGCGGCGCCGAAGGCGGCGAGCATCCGCTCGGTATGGTCGCGGGTGGGGACCGGCTCGATGACCGTGGTGGTGCCACGGATATTGAGGCCGGCAAGCAGCACCGCCGACTTCACCTGGGCCGAGGCGACCGGCACCCGGTATTCGATGGGAATTCCCACCTCCGGCCCTTCGAGGGTCGCCGGCAGCCGGTCGCCGGAGCGCGACAGGATCTGGCCCCCCATGCGGCGGAGCGGCTCGAAAATGCGGCCCATCGGCCGGCCGACCAGCGAGGAATCGCCGGTGAAGGTGGTGGCGAAGGCGTGGCTGCCGGCAAGCCCCATGGCGAGGCGCACCCCGGTGCCGGAGTTGCCGTAGTCGATCACCGCCTCCGGCTCGAGCAGACCGCCCACGCCGACGCCCCTGACGCTCCACGCGCCGGGCGCCTCGCGGGTGACGGTGGCGCCGAAGGCACGCATCGCCGCCGCGGTGGCGAGCACATCCTCGCCCTCGAGCAGCCCTTCGAGCTTCGATTCGCCGAGAGCGAGGGCGCTCAGCATCAGGCCGCGGTGCGAGATCGACTTGTCGCCCGGCGGCCGCATCGATCCGTTCAGCGGCCCGGAACGGACGGCGCGAAGAGGCGTTTCAGTCACGGCTGTCGACATTTCAGGATGGCGCTCCGCATCGCTTGGGGCCCGACGGCCGCCGTTCGGATAGCATAGCCGGCAAGGCCCGTCATCCGGCTCGGCCGGCGAGCGAGATTTGGTTTTGACAGCACCATTCGCTCGGATTAAGGGAGGCCCCTTCAACGCTTCCGACGAGGGATCGACGTGGCGAAACCGGAACTCGGCACAAAGCGCACCTGTCCCAACTGCGGGACGAAATATTACGACCTCAATCGCGACCCGATTCTCTGCCCCAGTTGCGGGACGGTGTTCGAAGTCGCCGTCTTGCGAGCCCGCCCGGCCGCCGTCAAGCCGGCGCCGGCGGTCGAGGCCGAGGACGAGGTGGAGGCGGCCGACGAGAAGGCCGTGCTCGTGCCGCTCGAGGAGGCCGACGCCGAGGCCGCCGAGACCGGGGCGGTGGCGATCGAGGGCGACGAGGAGGAGGAGGAAATCGAAGCCGACGACGACACCTTCCTCGAAGAGGAGGAAGACGAGGACGAGGACGTCACCGACATCATCGGCGATGTCAACGACGAGGAAGAGCGCTGACAGCGGCCTTGATTCGGCCGTTGGCCGGTCTTATTGGAAGCACAGGTCCGCGGTCGGACGCGTAGATCGGCCGGCGCGACACCCGGAAGGGGCCATAGCTCAGTTGGGAGAGCGCTTGAATGGCATTCAAGAGGTCGGCGGTTCGATTCCGCCTGGCTCCACCAATCTTAACGTTTGAAATCAGTTACTTGAGAGAGCTGCCGCGGTGCCGCTCTTTTCGTTTCGGCTCTCGTGTCGCCACCATGTCGCCGCGCCGCGGCTGATTGGGCAGCGGCCGCAGCTGCACCCGTGCCCCCGTCGAAGCGGCTGGCGAGCTGACGGCTGACCGTTATCCATCGTTTTGAAACGGGCGGCTTCCTCCGCCACCGCTTCAGGATGCCGTGGCCGATAGCAAGCAGGATGGAGAACTTGTACGGCAGGACTAGCTAGCACTATCGGCGTCGGCTTCCAGAATTTCACCAAGGTGCTCACCTCCTGCGGAGCGCCCGGCAATGATGGTCGAGAACAGGCGCTCGCTGATGTGGCGCAAGATCGCCGGCCACGGCTTCCTGATCGTGTTCATCGCAATCATCCTGTTCCCGTTCCTGATGGTGCTGTCGATCTCGTTCCGCGAGGGCAATTTCTCCACCGGCAGTCTGTTCCCCGAGCACCCGACCCTCGAGCACTGGGCGCTCGCCTTCGGCTTCGACTACACGCGGCCCGACGGCACGGTGATCCAGCCGCCCTTCCCCGTGCTTCACTGGCTGTGGAACTCGATCAAGATCGGGCTGATCGCCTCGGCCGGCATCCTGATGCTGTCGACTACCTCGGCCTATGCCTTCGCCCGCATGCGCTTCGCCGGCCGCACCGGCCTGCTCGACGCTCTGCTCATCGTCCAGATGTTCCCCGCGGCGCTAACGGTGATCGCCATTTATGCCATCTTCGACGCGCTCGGCCGGGTGGTGCCGTGGCTGGGCGTCGACCAGCACCCCGCCCTGATCCTCGCCTACCTGTCGGCGATCACCCTCCATATCTGGACGATCAAGGGGTATTTCGACAGCGTCGATCCGGCCCTCGACAAGGCGGCGCAGATCGACGGCGCGACGCCGTGGCAGACGTTCCGCTAGGTGTTCCTGCCCCTGTCGGTTCCGATCCTCGCCATCGTCTTCATTCTGTCCTTCATCTACCTGGTCAACGAATACCCGGTCGCCACGATCCTCTTGCGCGAGACGCAGCAAATGACCCTCGCCGTCGGCGCTCGCCAATACCTCTACGAGCAGCGCTACCTGTGGGGCGACTTCGCCGCTGCGGCCATCTTGTCAGGGCTGCCAATCACGGTGCTTTTCCTGATCTGCCAGCGCTTCCTCGTCTCCGGTCTGGCGGAGGGTGGGGTGAAAGGCTGACCCCCGGAGTTGACCGTCGTCGCGTGAACCCTAGTCAGGAACTCTTTGTCCCCGGGAGAGGGTTCGGCACTTCCTTGATGGCAATGACGGGCAACGACTGAGGCGGCCCGTACAGCTCGCGCACTGCTGCTTTCATGGCCTGCCCCGCGGCCGCGCCGGCGTGCCGGGAGCCTTCCGCCTTGGAGGATCATCTCGGGGGTCTTTGTGACCTCGCATGACGCGAGGAACGCGATGATTGGGTTCCTCCTCATCGTCAGAGGTCATTCAGCCGACGCCACAAAAGGGCCCGGCGCGAGCAATCCCCGCATCTGCATAGAGCCCACGAAACAGCCGACGGCATGCATGCGCTCACTTCCCGGCGACGGTGGCCGATGTTACGAGTGCCGTCGGGAAGAATCGGCCCTCGCGTCGTAGGCATCGGTGTGCCACCCGACCGGGGATAAGCCCGGCCCCGCTGGAGGATCGAAAATGTGCACGCTCTGCTACGTCGACGATGTAATGAAGAAGAAGATCGCAGCCCATGGGGCGACG
>Ga0210144_1000348_pt1 | contig 25979 bp, 18 predicted proteins | sample Muzzi_PWA_D2_FD_185532 | JGI IMG/M metagenome (GOLD analysis project Ga0210144, IMG submission 185532) | Wetland microbial communities from San Francisco Bay, California, USA, that impact long-term carbon sequestration - Muzzi_PWA_D2 (SPAdes) | ecosystem: Environmental > Aquatic > Marine >...
CTCTCTTCGGTGCTCTTCTCACCCATGGCGGCGTCTCCTTCTTCCCGAGCTTCATTGCCCGGGTGTCTTGGCCGACACGAAGGTTACGCCGCCTTTGGCCTATTTACACACCTTCTGAGGCTACCTCTCGAGATCTGCCGTCATCCTCCAAGTTGAGACGTTCCAGCTGCGGCCGCCAGCTCGCGGATCTCCCAGGGAGTGTGAGCCGGGACCGGGTTCTGCACCGAGAGCGAGCGCGAGCTCCTCCAGGCTGTGGGTCGTGCTGACGATGTCGATAGACACCAAGTGGTCGGTCATTGGACCCTTTCCTACCAGACCCAAAGCCACTTCGCGAGACGCTCCCGAGAATTGCTGTAGTGCGTTGCGCGCCGTGTACCGCATATTCAGCGCAAAAAATCAAGCACATGCGCAACGAAGGATCTACGGCTTGCTCAGGCGTCCTTTGGAATCCTCACGGCGGGTTGCAGTGCTGACAGCAGCTTACTTTCCATTTCAGGCCTTCTTAGGGATAAGAATACGGCTCCGAGCGAGCCAGCTACAGCAGCTCTCGTTCTACGAAACCGGCAGCCGGAGCGACGGCGTGTACGCCCCCGGCTCGGTGGCGTCGAAGTCGTGCTCGTGGAGCTGGATGCGGCCGAAGGGGCGGGAGAGCTGGCCGAGGAAGAGGAGGAGGGCGTTGGGGGCGGAGGCGAAGGGGTGGAGGGTGCCGTAGCGCTCGGCGATGGTGCGGGAGCGGATGCGCTGGTCGAGGTTGTGGGCCAGGGCGTGGGCGCCGCTCTGGATACTTCGCTGGCCGGCCGCGAAGGCGAGGCTCCAGTGGGCGGCGAGGTCGAGCAGGAGGGGGCGGGCCTCGGCGGCGGCCTCGAGGAGGAAGTCGCGGAGGGCGGGATAGGCCGCCTCGGTCCAGAGGGCGGGCTCCCGGATCGCGCGGCCGTCGAAGTGGCCGGTCAGGTCGAGCACCCTGTCGGAATCCCGCTCGATCCGCCGGATCGATTCAAGGATGTCGTCCAGGTAGAGGTCAGAGGCCCGCGGCATAGGCGGCCTCGGCGCGGACGTGTTGGAGAGCGGGCTTGAGCGCCTTGTCGGTGACCAGGTCGACTTTCCGCCCGAAGAGGTCTTCGAGGAAGAACTTGGTCTCCATGTAGTCGTCGAAGCTGGGGCGCCGGAGCTGGACCAGGAAGTCGAGGTCGCTTGTCGGGTCGGCCGCGCCGTGGAGGTAGGAGCCGAACAAGCCGATCCTGCGCACGCCTAGCTTGCGGAGCTCGTCGGCGTGCTCTTCGAGCGTCTGTAGGATGGTTTCCCGTGAGAGGGTGCTGCTCATTTTGGTGAGTCTACCAGCGCGGGTACATCCCCTGGCCCGTGTGGATCGTCGACCCGGAGTGCCGGGAGGTCAGGGCTCACCGGCCGGAAGGCGTCCCGTGGTAGCCTCGAATTCAGCAGGAGATTTCGATCTCTCTATGACTCCCATCTCTCCATGAAACGTCGGCGGTGTGGCGTGGGCGCCTGCGGAGGGCGCCCGGCTGCGCCGTTGGCTCCAGAAGGAGCTCCACCCGAGATGAAGCAGGTCTGTCATCGCCCAGTTCTCGTCTTTCCCCTCCTCCTCTCTCTGCCCCTCCTCATGCTCCTCTCGACTGCCGCCTTCGGCCAACCCCAATGCGGCCTGTCCGCCCTGACGGACACGGTCGGCGCCGAGTACGACAATCCGCAGGCCGGCGGCGATCTCGTCGTCTTCGATGCTGACGCCGATCTGGTGGGCCAGAACGCCGACGGCAACTTCGAGATCTTCGCCGCCGACCTCTCCACCAGCCCGCCCACGATCACCCAGATCACCCACACCTCCGGCGCCGGCATCTTCAACGTCTCGCCAACGACCGACGGCCGGCGCATCGCCTTCGAGTCCGACGCGGACCTGGTGGGCCAGAACGCGGACGGCAGCTACGAGATCTACGTTTTCGACCTCGCAACCTCGTCCCTCGTCCAGGTCAGCCACGGCACCGTCGACAGCTTCGGCCCGTCGATCGACGGCGACCTCGTGGCCTTCGACTCGAAGAGTGATCCCCTCGGCACCAACGGCGACGGCAACTCCGAGGTCTTCGTCTACGATCTGGCCACCTCGCACCTGACGCAGATCACCAAGACCACCGCAGGCTTCGCCGGTGGAGTGGACGTCGACGCCGGCCGCGTCGTCTTCGTCTCGAGCGGCGACGTGCTCGGCCCCGGCACAGGAGGCTCCTACCACCTCTATCTCTACGACACGGCGAAGGCGAGTCTCTCCGAGCTCGCTCCGGCCATCGGAGCCACCCAATCGCCCTCCATCGACGGCCACCGCGTGGCGTTCAAGGCCGGGCCGCCGAGCGACTTCGAGCTCTACGTCGACGACCTCACCGACGCGAGCGTGAAGCGGATCACCCACACCCCTGGCGAGAACGAGTCGGACCCTTCGATCCAGGGCGATTTCGTCGCCTTCGCCTCCCAGGGAGATCCGCTCGGGACCAACGCGGACCACAACTGGGAGATCTTCCTCTACGACCTCACCACGTCCAGCGTCGTACAGATCACGGACACGACGGGCGGCACCGAGCAGGCCTTCGCCGTGCTCTCGGGCTTCCGCATCGTCTTCCTGAGCGACACCGACCCGACGGGCACCAACTCCGACGGCGGCCTCGATCTCTTCCTGGCCGACTGCCCGGACCTGCTCGCGCCCCTACCGCCGGCCGGCCCCTGGCTGACCTCCTCCGAGATTCCCGACTTCCAGTTCAAGGTGAGGATCACCAGCCAGAGCGGCACGTCGCGCATGGGGACGGAGGAGCCGATCTGCATCCCCGAGACCCTGTGTGTTTCGGGGGCCGTTCCCGGCCGCTCGGAGGTCTTCCTGCGGGTCGTCGGCCCGAAACCCAACGGCTACCTCTGGCCGACGCTGGTCAAGTTCTCCACCTCGGAGGTCGAGATCTGGATCGAGCAGATCAGCAGCGGCGACCTCCACTACTACAAGCTGGCCGGTGCGGCCCCCGGCGTGGACGAGCTGCCCGGTCTTTTCGACCGCCACGCCTTCCAGCCCTGAGAGCTCGAAGCGCCGGCGGCGGTGTAGATCGCGTGGTTGCGCAGATCTTCCTGTAGGGCGGCAGGGCTCGCGGCGCGCCAGGATCTCGAAGATGCCGACCGTCTCGATGGGGCGGAAGCAGGTGGCGAGGTGGTCGCGGAGCCCGGGAAAGTCGGCGAGCCGGCGGTCGGTGCCGAACCAGGAGCTGCGTTCGAGGACGACGGTCTGGACGTCGTGGCGGCGGAGATCACGGAGGATCTGGCGGTCGAGCTTCGGGGCGTCGGCGGCGGTGTAGGTGAGGCCGTGGTGGTACCAGACCAGGGGCCCGGGGGCGGGCCGGCCGGTGAGGCCGTAGAGGATGGTCCAGTCCGGGAAGACGAAGAGGCCGCCGGCGCGCGCGCGGAGCAGGGCGAGGAGGTGTTCCAGGTCTTCGGCCGAGACTTGAGCGCGGACCTCCATAGGGAGTCGGTTCCGCCCGGCCCCTCCGGCCGAGGCGTCCACCGGTTCCGCCGGCTCGACGAAGGTGGGCTGGCCCCACAGGAGGCCGTGGAGGCCTGCGGACTCGACCGGGCGGTCAAAGCGGGTGCCCGGCGGGAAGGCGTCCTGGACGCTCCGGCTGAAGGCGATCTGGAGGCCGCGGCCGGCGAGGAGGAGGGCGGCCGCGGCGGTGAGGGCGAGGACGGCGGTCCGCAGGGCCGGTGATGGTTGCCGCACGGGCCGGGATCGCTCGTCGGGCGCGGCGGACGGTGCCGAGGACCTTCCTTCCTTCGGCTGCGCCGTCGCTCCGCCGCGTGCCCCGACCTGGCCGACCTCGCCGAGCTCGCTGACCTCGCCGAGCTCGCCGAGCCCGGCGAGCAGGACGCCGGCGCCCAGGGGAAGCAACAGGCCGGTCAGGCCCATGGATACGGCGGGCTGGTTGAACGAGCTGGCGGTGAGCAGGTGCTGGGTGAGGTAGAGGCCGCAGGCGGTGGCGCCGCCGGCCAGGAGGCGCCGCGCCGCTCCGGAGCCCGCGTCTCCTCCGGTCGCGCGACGTTGGCGGACGAGCGCGCGGCCAGCCACTGCGGCGGCGCCGAGCGTGGCCAGGGTGATCGCCAGCCGCACACCGAGCGGGCCGTAGCCCAGGGACGAGCCGGTGAGCAGGCGCCCCGGGCCGGCGGCGAGGCGCCGGGCGCCCTCGGCGGCCGGGATCTCGAGGGCGAAGCGGACGAAGAGCGCCGGATCGGCGGCGCGGACGAGCCAGAGGAGGAAGGCGCCGCTGGCGGCCGCGGCGCCGGTGAGCCAGGCGAGGGCGGGAGCCCACGGTGGCGCGCCGGGGTTCCTCCAGATGGACCGGGAGGCACGGTGTGCTCCGTGCGCGGACGGCGGGGGCGTGCTTCGTCCGGCGAGCGGGATCGCCTCGCCCCGCGCCTGACCCGGTCCTCGGGGGCCGTCCGGTCCGGGCCGGCCCTTCCGGCTCCCCGGATGCTCTCTGCGCAGAGCCAGCCAGGGCACCGCCAGCAGCAGGGCGAAGGCCGGCAAGGCCGCCCCGCCCGCATTCTGCTTGGTGAGCAGGGCGAGGACGGCACAGGCTCCCGATCCGGCGGCGGCCGCCAGGTGGGGGATCCGCGGGCGCTCGGCGAGCACTGCCGGCAGCAGCAGGACGATCCCGGCCAGGACGAAGAGGAGGGCGGTCTGCTCGATCCACGGCGTGCCGAAGGGCGGGTAGAACCAGATCGCTGTGAGCGCCCCGCCGAGCAGCCACCACGCCGGCCGGCCGGGGAGCAGCCGGGCGAGGAGCGCCATGGCCAGGGCGGTGGCGACGGCGTTGGCCAGGGCGGCGCTCGCCAGGTAGCCGGCGAAGTCGACGCCGAACAGCCGGAAGAGGACCGCCTGGAGGGCCGGGGCGATCGGGCCGAAGGGCAGACGGAAGTCGGCGAACGGGGTCTGGCCGGAGAGGATGCGGAATCCGGCGTCGAACAGGATCGACTGGTCGAAGGCGAAGAAGCCGCGCCGGCCGGCGGCGACGTCGACCCAGGCGGCGCCGGCCAGGACGAGGAGGACGGCGAGGCCCAGTGCCAGCCGCCGGCGTGTCGTCCTCACGGGGAGGGAGCTCTCGGCCCGGGCCCGGCTCCGCGACGGACCGCGGGAGGGGCCGTCCCCCGCCGCGGCGTCACCCGGGCCGGTCGCTTCGCCCGCGGGCGCGCCGGACCGGCTCGCCGGGCTCATGGGCCTGTCGGACCCGGGCTGTCCGGGTCGTCCGGGTTTTGGGGCAGGCCGGGGACCAGCTCGTGGGCCAGCGCGTCGGCCTGGCGGAGAGCCAGGGCGACCATGGTCAGGGTCGGGTTGACCGTGCTCGAGCCGGCGAAGAGCGCTCCGCCCGCCACGCTCAGGCCCGGCACGCCGTGGACCCGCCCCAAGGCGTCGGTCACGCCGTCGGCCTCGCGCTCGCTCATCCGGCAGGTGCCCATGTGGTGGAAGCCGGAGTAGTAGGTGCCCTCGTCGGCCAGCAGGGCGTCTTCGGCGCCGCCGGCGTCCCGGTAGCGGGCGAACAGCCCCTCACAGAAGCGGTAGGTCTCCCGGTCGAAGTCGTCGAGCTCGTAGTGGACGTGGGCGACCGGATCGCCGAAGCGGTCGCGGACGGCGCCCAGCTCCAGCCGTTTGCCCGGCCCGGGATGGGATTCCGCGTGGAAGGTGATCGGGCGCCAGTGGGCGGCCGGTGCCAGGGCCCGGTCCACGTCCTCCGCTCTGGTCGAGACGGAGAGGACGTCGCCCGGCGTTTCCCAGACCCGCACCGGCTCCCAGGTGGCGTAGGCCTGGCGCGAGGAGAGCTCCACCTTGACGCCGCCGTGGCGCCCGCGCCCGTCCGGGTCGAGGAACTGGTCGCTCTGGCCGGTCCAGCCGCCGAAGCGGCCGGGGTAGAGGGCCTGGCGGAAGCGCAGGCGGCCGAGCCAGAGGTGGTGGAAGACGAGGTTGCGCCCGACGTGGCCGGAGCGGTTGCCGAGGCCGTCCGGGTGGCCCGGGCCGGCCGACAGCAGGAGGAGCCGGGGCGACTCCAGGGCGCCGCCGGCGACGATCACGTGGTCCGCCGGGTGCTCGCGCTCGGCGTTCGGTGGGGCGTGCCTCCCGGAGTGGAAGGGCCGGATCAGCAGTCCCCGGGCGCGCCCGGAGCGGTCGACCAGCACGCGCCGGACCGCGGTGTCCGTGTGCACGCGGACCCGCCCGGTGGCGACGGCCCGCAGCAGGTGGTGCTGGGGCGAGTAGCGGGCACCGATGGGGCAGACGGCGCAGGCGCCGTAGTTGACGCACGGCGGGCGGCCGTCGAACGGCTCCCGGGTGCGTGCCTGGGGGGTGGTGTGGAGCAGCAGGCCGGCCCGCTCCAGGCGCTCGGCGAGCCAGCGGTCGTCCCAGGCGAGCTCGAACGGCGGCAGTGGGTAGGGGCGCGAGCGCGGCGGCGCGAACGGGTTGTCCTCGATGGTGCCGGCGACGCCCAGGAAGCGCTCCGCCCGGTCGTACCAGGGCTCGAGCTCGTCGTAGGTCAACGGCCAGTCGGCACCGAAGCCGTAGCGGCTGCGGGTCTGGAAGTCGGCCGGCGGCTGGCGCGGGCAGAGCGCCTCCCAGCGGACCGCCATGCCGCCTTCGACGCAGTCGATCTCGGCGCGGAGCTTGGCCGGGTAGTCGCCGCCGGTGGTGACCGCGCACAGGCCGGGCCGGACGTGGTAGAGCGCCCGCGGCGTCCGCAACGTCACGCGCTCGCGGAACGGCTCCCGGTGGGGGTACGGGTAGGCCGGGCCCTTCTCGAAGACGTCCACCTCCACCCCCCGGGCGGCCAGGGTGTGGGCGATCGCGGTGCCGACGATGCCGGAGCCGACGATCGCGACCGTGGGCGGCCCGGTCGCGGCGGAGCTCATGGCGTGCCGTCCGTGGCGTCCGTTCCGGGTAGACCCTCCGGCGGCCGGGTGTAGCCGGTGAGGCCCCGGGGAATGCCCGGTGGCGGTCCGAACCCCAGGGCCCACCAGGCGCCGGTGGCGGAGTAGAGGTCGAGGATCTCGCGCACGACGTACAGCCGGAAGCGGGTCCGGTCCGGGTCGGTCAGGCCGGTGCGCAGCCGGGCCAGGCGGCCGGGTGGGCAGAGGTCGGTGACCATCTCCAGGCGGCGCCAAGGGGGCAGGGTAGCGAAGGAGGTGGCGCCGGCGGCGGTGGCCCGGCTTTCGAGGGCGCGCGCGAACCGGCCGTAGAGCTCCCGGTAGCCGCGCAGGCCCCGGGAGCGCGCCTCGAACATCCGCCGGTAGGGCGTGAGCGCCGCGGGCTCCGGCTCGCCGTCCTGGCCGCCCGCGCGCACCGAGTGGCCGATCAACGCCCCGGCGGTGGCGAGGAGCGTGGTGCGGTGCTCCGCCGGCAACGGGCCGACGGCGGCCTTGGGAAGGCCGGGCGTGGCCACCGCGCGCAGGCGCGGGACGATCTCCCGGACTCCGCGGGGGGCGAGGGTTGCGATCCCGGCGCCCCCGACGCCGACCGCCGTCGCGATCAAGATCTTGCGTCGCGTGATCTCCACGGCACCTCCATCCCGGGGAGTCTACCGTCGCCGGCGGGCGCCCGGGGGAGGGAGGCGGACGGAGGGGACGGGCGATCGACGGATGGTGTTTCCCGGCAGGGGAGAGCGCCGGCTCCGGTACGGCCTCGTCGTCCGATCTCGTATGATCGTCGGTGCGGGCCGCATGACTCCTCCCGCTGCTCTCCCCCATGGCCCACCGCCCGGATTTCGTGCCGCCGCGCGCTCTCGCCGCGCTCCTCGCCCTGGGCCTGGTGCTGCGCCTGGTCGTCTTCCTGCACGGTGCCGCCGTGCACCCGCGGGTCCTCCATCCAAACCGGGCCGCGATCGAGGCCGCCCTGACCGACCCGCAGCGGCCGTTCGTCTCCGCCTTCGGCTTCGAAGCGTCGAACGTGGCCTGGGCGCTGGTCTGCGGCGGCGAGGGCTTCGCCAGCCCGTTCGGCGGCGCGACCGGGCCGACCGGGTGGGTGAGCCCAGGGCTCGTCGCTCCCTGGGCGCTCGCCTTCGCCCTGTTCGGCTGCTTCTCCAGGGCGTCGGTGCTCGCCCTCTTCACCGTGGCGGGCGTGGCCTCGCTGGCCGTCATCGCTCTCGGCGCGCTCACCGCCGGCCGGCTGTTCCGGAGTGGGCGGGCGGGTCTCGCGGCCGGGGTGCTGCTCGCGGTCTCCCCCTGGGACCTGGCCGTCTTCCACGCCGAGTCCCTCCTCGACCCCAACCTCACGGCCGCCGCCGCCCTGGCGCTCGCCGCCCTGCTGGTGCGGATCGCCGACCGGCCGACGGTCGCCGCCTTCGCCGGCTTCGGCGCGCTCGCCGGCGTCGCGGTGCTGATCAACCCGGCCCTCGGCCTGCCGGCGGCCTGTGGCCTGGGCGTGGCGGTGGCGGGTCGGTCGCTGCGGCGCGCCGGGGCGGAGCCGGGCGTTGGGCACGGGGCGCCGGCTCTGGCCGGGCCGGCGAGGACGGCGGGTGTGGCCTTCGCCCTGGCGGCCGCGGGGCAGCTCCTCCTGGTCGGGCCGTGGGTCCTCCACCAGCACGGCGCTCTCGGTGGATGGTCGCTGGTCAAGACCAACCTGCCGTTCGAGGTCGCCCTGGGCAACCGGGAGGGCGTCGACGGGGTCTACGACCCGCAGGTCTTCGCCGCCTTCCACCCGAGCGTCAACGCGAAGGAGCTCGCCCGCTACCGGCGGCTCGGCGAGCGGGCGTACGTGGCCGAGCGGTTCGCCGCGTTCCGCGCGCGCTTCGATCCCCTCCGCTTCATCCGGGCCACCGGCCGCCGGGCGGCCCATGCCCTGTTCCTGCCGACGCCGCGCCCGTGGCAGGGGCCCTGGTCGCGCCGGGTCCACGCCCTGATGGCGCCGATCCCCGGTCTCGCGCTGCTGCTCTATCCGCTGCTCGCGCCGTGGGCGCGGCGCCGCCTGGCGGTGGAGGGGCAGGGGCCGGCGGCCGGCGGCCGGACCCGCGGCGACGGGGTCGTCTACACGGTCGCCGCGGCCTACTTGCTGCCCTACCTGGTCACCGGCGTCACCGAGCGCTACCTGCTGCCGCTCGTGCCCCTGGTCCTGGTGCTCGCCGCCGGCCCTCTGGCGGCACGTTTCCGGTCCGCCGCGGGCAAGAGCGAACGCCGGACCAGGACGGTGAGCTCCGGCAGGGACGACGGGCCGAACCGGGCGCCGTCCGGGTCGGGAAGGTTCTCGTAGGCGTCGTCCGGCACGCCGAGGCCGATCCGCACGAACCGGTTCGCGTCGGGCGGCCGCTTCGGCTTGCGCCAGCCGCGCCGGGGGACCACCAGGTCGACCTCGCTCGGGTCGAACGGCGGCAGCCCAAGCCGGCGGCGGGCCGCGCGCTGGAGGCCGGTCCCGGCCGCCGGCACCCCGAGGTAGAAGTGGAGGCTTTCCCAGCCGTAGCCGGCGACGACCGCCCGGGGCGGGCGCTCCAGGCCGCGGGCGAAGGCGACGATGGCCCCGATCGGGCCGACTGTGGGACGGGCTTGCTCGGCGAAGAACGCCGCGAGCGGCACCCCGGGGCGGCCCTGACGGGCCAGCTTGTCGAGCAGCGGTGCTTGCCGATCGTAGGCGGCGCGCGCCGCGGTCGGGCGGGCGAGGGCGACCGGCAATGCCGGCAGCGCCGGCAACAGGTCCGTGGCCAGGACGACCACCAGGAACAGGGCGCCGAGGGCGGTGGAGCGGCCGTCGATCGTCCGCCACAGCCCGGCCGTCACCGCCGCGCAGAGCGGCCAGAGCGGCAACAGGTAGCGGGCCGTGCTGAGCGGCGCCTCGAGGCCGACGACGACGAGGAGCACGCAAGCGGTCACCGCGAGCAGGGCGATCTCCCGGGCCAGCACCGGGTCGGCCCGGTGCCGCCCTTCTGGTCGACCGGATCGGCCGCCCCGGCCGGCCTTTCGGCTGCGCAGCCAGATCCAGGCGAGGACCGGCCAGAGGACCGCGGGCAGCAGGGCGTACTGGAAACGCCAGACCTCCGAGGCGACCACGAACGCCCGGTACGCGGAGCCGAAGGACGGGGTGCGCACGGCCGAGCGCAACACCAGCGTCAACCAGGGGGCGGCGAGCAGGGCGAAGAGGACGCCCGCGGCGACGGTCCGGGGCAGCCGGTGCCGCGGGGGTGGCTCCGTCCGGGCGTGGAGGAGCGCGTCGGCGCCGAGACCCAGCCCCAAGGCGCCGCCGCTCAGCGGGTTGGCGTAGAACACCACGGCGAGGGCGACGGCCAGGGCGACGATGCCGCGCCAACCATGCGTGTCGGCCGCGCCGATCGACTCGTAGGCCCAGAAGGCGAGCAGCCCGCCGAGAAACAGCAGCGGGTAGTAACGGCACTGCCGGGAGTAGAGGACGAAGCCGATCGACAGGCCGTAGATCGCGGTCGTCACCAGCGCCTCGGCGCGGCTCACCGTGACGGCGGTGCTCCGGCGCCAGGCGTAGACCAGCGGCACGGTGAGCAGCCCGATCAGGGCGAAGGGCAGACGGGCGGCGGCGGTGCGCCCGAGGCGATCCGCGGCGACGGCCATCCCGGCGGCGGCCAGGTAGTGCTGAGGCCAGGGGTGCCAGGCCCACAGCAGCCGGCCGCCGACGCGGACGGAGTCGCGGCCGCCCTGCTGGGAGACCAGGTGCTCGCCGTCCCAAGGGGTCGGCGCACCGCTCCGGAGGATGTTCTCGGCGATGTTCGCCGTCTCCGCTTCGTCTTGCCAGAGGAGGGGCGTGCCGAGCCGCCACAGGAGGAGGAAGGCCGCAGCCAGCGTCACCAGGAGGAGACCGGCACGCGCGGCCGTCGCAGGTCGCCCGGTGGTCCGCCCGGAGTCCGATGAGCTGTACGCTCTTCCCATGGAGTGATCTTCTAGAACGGTGAAGTGCTCAATCGGCGAACAGGCCGGCCACACCGAGAGCCGACACCAAGCAAGGTATCGTACTCGGGTGACAGACCTCCGCCAACGGTCGATGCGCCGGCAGGGGCGGGTCGTGCTCGTCCCGCTCTCGCCGCTCGTAGCGGTCGTGATCCTGCTGCTGGCCATGGTCGCTTGCGGCGGGGCGCGGCCGCCGGTGACGCCGCTGCCGTCGGTCGACTCGACGGCGCGGGCGCCACACCCGGAGGACTTGAAGCCGCCGGAGGTGCCGGTGGTGCTGGTGCCGGGGCTCACCGGCTCCAAGCTCCGGGTGCGCGGGACCGGCGAGGTGGTCTGGGGGGAGGGGCGCGACCTGGTCTTCCCCCGGGACGGCGGCTACGACACGGTGCTTCCGATCGGCGCCCCGGTGCGGCTGGAGCCGTTCGGAGTGCTCGAAGAGCTGCGGCTGGGGCCGGTGCGCCGGGGGATCTACGGGCCGCTCCTCGACTTCCTGGAGGCGCACGGCTACCGGCGGGGGCGGCTCCAGGCCGGCATGGACCCGCCGGACGGAGCAGGCGGCGCGGCGGAGATCGACCCGCGGGCGACGCTCTTCACCTTCGCCTACGACTGGCGGCGGAGCGCGGTGCGGGCGGCTGGCGAGCTGGCGGCGGCCCTGGAACGGCTCCGGAGTGCCCGGGCCTCCGGCGGCGCGGGCGCGGGGAATTTCCAGGTCGACCTGATCTGCCAGTCGAGCGGCGGCTACGTCTGCCGCTGGCTGGCCAAGTACGGCGGGGCGACGCTCGAGCAGGCGGAGGCCGGCCGGGCGGGACCGCCCCAGGGGATCCACATCCGGCGGATGGTGCTGGTGGGGTGTGCTGACGGTGGGGCGCTCCGGAACCTCCGGGAGATGGACCGCGGGCGCTCCTACATCCCGCTCATCGGCCGCGCGATCCTGCCGGAGGTGCTGTTCACCTTGCCGGCGCTCTACGAGGACCTGCCCCACGCCACCGGCTCCATGCCGGTGGCCGATCTGTTCGTCGACGGCGCCGGCCGGCCGCTTCCGGACGTGGACCTCTACGATCCGGCGAGCTGGCAGCGCTACGGCTGGTCGGCGATGGACCCGAAGGTGGCACGGCGGATCGAGGCCTCCGGGCGGCGGGATCTCTTCGGTACGCCGGAGGAGCGCCGCGCCTTCCTGGAGCGCTCCCTCGACCGGGCGGCCCGGTTCCAGCGAATGCTGGCCGCCGATCCGCCCGGCTTCGAGCCCGCCGCGGACGGCCCGGCCTACTACCAGGTGGGCAACGCCTACGACGAGACGCCCAAGCGGGCCGTCCTCACCCCCGGGCCCCACGGCTGGCAGACCCTCTTCGCCGGCGACCGGGCGCTCCGCCACCGGCCCTATCTCGAGGCCATCGCGGCCGGCCCCGGCGACGGCCACGCTACCGTCGAGAGCCTGCGCGCCCTGTCACCGAAGGAGCGAGCCGCCCTGGCGGCCGAGCCGTTCTACATCCACGGCGGCCACTTCGAGATGATCCTCGCCCCGGCGACCCACCGCTGGATCCTGGAACAGCTGCGCTCCTTGCCTCACTAAGTACTCGGTCGCACAAACACGGTCACGTATCGAGGGCGCTGAAGCGCCGCCCCAGCAAGACGCGCGACCGAGGCATACCCGAAGGTCTGTCGCAGGGAGCGCAACGCCGCTGGGGCGGATGCAGCGGCGCCCGAATGCGAGCGTATTTCTGCGACCGAGTACTAGCCTGCACGATTCATGAGCCACCTACTGCGAGCCGCGATTGCACGCGATCTCAGGCCGTACTCGCTCTTTGCTCCTCGACGTACCGTACAGTACGCCTGCGTCGCGCATCGCTGTGCGCGACCTGATCTCACGCGCACTTGCGGCTCTCGCTACGGCGTCTCATGAATAGTTCAGGTAAGAGGCCGCGGATGCAGCGAGCGCCCCTCGGGCGGGGGCGTCCCCTTCCCCCCCGGAGGGCGGGAAGGGGATCGAGGGGTTGGGGGGAGATCTGGATTACCCCGGTAGAGCCTCCGGCTCGACGATCCAGCCGTCCCGCAAGTTCACGATCCGCTCGCCGTACTCCGCCCAGCGCTCGTTGTGGGTCACCTGGACGATGGTTGTCCCCTCCTCGTTGAGCTGGGCGAGGAGGTCCATGATCATCTGGCCCTGGCTGGTGTGGAGGCTCCCCGTCGGCTCGTCGGCCAGGATCAGCTTCGGGCTCGCGATGGTCGCGCGGGCGACGGCGACGAGCTGTTGCTGGCCGCCGGAGAGCTGGGACGGGTAGAGGTCCTTCTTGCCGACGATCTGGAAGCGGTCGAGGATGTCCGCGACCAGCGCCTGGCGCTCGGAGCGCTTGACGTTCCGGTAAGAGAGGGGGATCTCCAGGTTCTCGTAGACGGTCAGGTCTTCGAGCAGGTGGTACTGCTGGAAGACGAAGCCGATGAGCTGCTTCGAGAGCTCCCGCCGGTGCTTCGCCTTGAGCTCGTGCACCGGGTTGCCGGCCAGCTCGTACTCGCCGCTCCAGTCGGTGTCGAACATGGCCAGGATGTTGAGCAGCGTCGTCTTGCCGGCGCCCGAGGGGCCCATGATGGTGACGAACTCCCCCTCGCGGATGTCGAGATCGATCCGCCGGAGCACGTAGGTCCGGCCGGCTTTGATCTCGTACGACTTTTCGACGTTGCGCAGGCTGATCAGGTCGGGCATGGAGTGGTGATCCTATCGGAAGGCCAAGTGGAGTCGAGTGGGGTCGACCGGAGTGGACGAGAGTGAGGCGGCGAGAGGGGCATGCCCGGGGATACGGAGGGTGGGGGCGGGAGGTTGCAGGTGGACGCGGTGGGCGGTTCCCCCGTAATGTGTAGCAAAGCCTGTTTCCTTCATCGTTCTCGACCTCCGGGGGAACCGCCGATGATCGCTCTCGTCCGCGACGCCCGGGCCGCGCTCCGCAGCTTCCGCGACGCACCCGGCCTGACCGCCACCATCGTCCTCACCCTGGCCCTGGGCATCGGGGCGAACACCACCCTCTTCACCTACGTCTGCGCCTGGTTCTGGCCGGTGGTCGACGCGCCGCGGCCCGAGCAGCTCGTCTCCCTCGAGGCTCACTGGAAGGACGTGCCCTATGGGCTGGTGTCCTACCCGGACCTCCTGGACCTTCGCCGCGGCCAGAAGGTCTTCGAGCACCTGGCGGGCGCCCGCCCGGACGGCGCGTCGCTCCGGATCGGCGACCGGACTGTCTTCGGCTGGGCCTACATGGTGGGCGGCGACTACTTCGCGCTCTTCGGCAAGCGCCCGGCGGTCGGCCGCTGGCTCACTCCGGACGACGACCGGCCGGGGGCGGAGCGGGTGATGGTCCTCTCCTACCCGTTCTGGCACCACCACTTCGGGGCCGATCCGGGCGTCGTCGGGCGCCAGGTGACCGTCGGTGGAAAGTTTCCGTACACGGTGGTCGGCGTGGCACCCCGGGGCTTCCAGGGGCAGGGCTTGGCCCAGAACGTCTACATCCCGCTCGCCCACTGGGCGGACATCGCCCACGACCTGGACGACCGTGCCATGCCCCGGATCACCGCCTTCGGCCGGCTGCGCGACGGCGTCTCCCTGAAGGCGGCCGAAGAGGCCCTGGCGGGGGTGGCCCGGGGGCTGGACGAAGCCCATCCGCTGGACGAGCCGCGGCGGTTCGCCCTGGCGCATCTGTCCGGCTTCGACGCGGCGCCCCTCGACGAGGGGCTGGGGCAGCGGTCGAAGGCGCTCATGGGCGTAGTCGCCCTGCTCTTGGTGCTGGCCTCGGCCAACGTCGCCAATCTCTTGCTCGCCCGGGCGGCCGGCCGGCGGCGGGAGCTGGCGGTGCGCGCGGCCCTGGGCGCGGGGCGGTGGCGGCTGATCCGCCGGCTGGCGGTCGAAGGGGTGCTTCTGGCCGCCGCGGGCGGCGTCTTCGGGACGGCGCTCGGCTGGTGGGCCTCCCGGACCCTGGAGCCGATGCTCTATGTGGTGCCGGTCGGCATGGGCTCGTGGGGCGAAGGCTCCCGGCTGTTCTCGTTCGACCACCGGATGCTCCTGTTCAGCCTGCTGGCGGCGCTCCTGACCGCGGTCCTGTTCTCGGTGGCGCCGGCGCTCGAGCTGCTGCGCTCCGACCTGGTGACGCCGCTCAAGTCGGACGCCACCGGCGGCTTCGGTGGGCGGACCGGTCGAAGCGGCGGGCCGCGGCGGGCCCTGGTGGTGGTGCAGGTGGCGCTGGGCGCGGTGCTGCTCTTGGCCGCCGGTCTCCTGATCCGGACCCTCGATGCGATCGGCGGCTCCGATCCGGGTTTCTCCGTCGACGGAGTGCAGCTCGCCTCGCTCTATCTCCCGGGGCGCGAGACCGCGGGAAACCGGGAGCGGTTGACGGTCTACGAGGGGGTGCGGCAGCGGATCGCGGCGATCCCCGCCGTGGCGGGTGCGTCGCTGGTCGCCCGGGCGCCGCTCTTCGGCGGGTCGTTCGTCGAGACGATCCGCCTGGGTGACGGCGCGGCGGATCAGGAGCCGGTGGCCGTCAACACCAACATGGCGGACACGGGCTACTTCGACGTCCTCGGTGTCCCGCTGGTCGCGGGGCGGGGCTTCCGCCCGTCCGACCGGGGCGACGGGCCGGGCGTGGTGGTGGTCAACCGGACCTTCGCGGAGCGCTTCTTCGCCGGCGCCGGGAGCGGCCGGGCGGCCGACGAGATAGACGACGGAGCGGCCCGGTGCGCCCTCGGTCACCGGATCGAGCTGGTCACCGGGCGGACCCCGGACGAGGCCGGCCGCTCGTTCGAGATCGTCGGCGTGACGGCGGACAGCCGCTACGCCGATCTCGCGAGCCCACCGGAGCCGCTGGTCTACTTCGCCGTCGCCCAGCGGCCGCTCAAGCGCATGACGGTGCTGCTTCGGACCGCCGGCTCGGCACCGCTGTCGACCGAGGTCCTCCGGCGGGTGCTCGCCGGCGAGCGCTCGGACCTCGCGGTCATCGAGCTCGCACCGCTGGCCGAGCAGGTTCGGCGCTCGCTGGCGGAGCAGCGCCTGGTCGCGGTGGTCGCCGGCTCGGTCGGCGCGGTGGCCCTGACCCTGGCCGCGGTCGGCTTGGCGGCCCTGGTGGCGTTCTCGGTCAGCCGGCGGACGCGGGAGATCGCCGTGCGCATGGCGCTCGGCGCCCGGGTGCGGGACGCCCTGGGGCTCCTGCTCCGGGAGTCGGCGGTGCTGGTCGGTCTGGGGATCGTCACCGGCGGGGCCGGCGGCCTCGCCCTGGGCAAGCTGATCGGCAGCCTGCTCTATGGCGTCCGGCCGTTCGATCCGGCGACCCTCGTGGCGGTCGCGGTGTTGCTGCCGGCGGTCGCGCTGGGTGCGGCGCTCGTCCCGGCGCGGCGGGCGGCGCGGGTCGACCCGGCGCGGGCGCTGCGCGGCGAGTGATCGATCGGCGCCCTGCGGTCCTCGCCGGGCGGCCTCGGCGGTGCCCTTGGAACGAGGCCGAGAGGGGGTAATTTCCCCGGTGCGGATGGTATGGTCGGGGCACCTTTCCGGGTGCTTCCGTGTCGACCTCAGGGGTTCATCGTGCGCCCGGACACCTGGACTTCACGTTTGGACTTCACGCTTGCCACTTTCCGATCAGAGAATTCAGGAGGAGACACGATGCCGAACCGATATCCCCAGGAGGCGGCGCTCCGCGATGGACGCCGGGTGCTCCTGCGACCCTTCGAGGCCAAGGACACCGGAGCCCTGTACGAGTTCTTCCAGAGCCTGCCTGACGAGAACCGTCGCTTCGCCTGGGATCGGATCGATGACCGCGGCCTGATCGAGAGCTGGGGCCGCAACCTGGACTACGAGAAGGTCTTCCCCCTGCTGGCGATCGACGGCACCCGGATCGTCGCCGACGCCACCCTCCACCGGCGCGAAGGCGGCCCGCTGCGCCTGGTCGGCAGGATCAAGTGGCTGCTCGACCCGGAGTACCGGGGCGCCGGCCTGGGCACCATCCTGGTCCAGCACTTCATGTCCCACGCCCGCGCCGGCGGCCTGCGCCACCTGACCTGCATGCTGATCTCGGATCTCGAGGCGGACGCGGTCAAGACGCTCGAGGAGCTGGGCTTCGAGTCGGTCTCCGTGCCGGGCTACGGCACGGACCCGGACGGCAACCAGCACGACATGACCAAGCTGGTGCTGAAGCTGTAGACATCTAGAAGAACCGAATTCGTGACGAGTGAGTCAAGCTTGCTCGATACTCCGCTGACGCCGCTCCGATCGACCTTGATGATCCTCTGGATCGCCCCACCAAACCCCCCGACCCCCTTCCTCCCCTCGCGGGGAGGCTGGGGGCGCCAGTCCATCGGATCGCCCCACCAAACCCCCCGACCCCCTTCCTCCCCTCGCGGGGAGGCTGGGGGCGCCCCCACCCGAAGCTCTCGTCGGTTTGAGGCGAAGCTTCACTGGGAGTCTTAGAGCTTCGAGCGCAGCGCCGCCAACCGCTCGAAGAACGGTCCCAGGCGCTGGCCGGGCTCGTAGTCCTCGAAGAACTCGTCCAGGGCCTCCGGAGCCGGCGCCACGCCCCGGGCCTTGGCCCACTCCATGAACGGCACCAGCACCGGCGCCGCGTAGTCGAGCTCGATCGCGAGCAGGCGCGCGGTGATGCCCCCTTCCGCCAGGAATCCGGACTCGGCATAGATCCGGCGGATGGCGTCCCGGTCGTACTCCACCTGGCGCGCCTCCACGCGCCAGGGCTCGTCGGCGTTGCCTCGCTCGAAGATCGCGTACTGGGCCCGGTGGTCGCTGTTGAACGGCAGCCCGACGGAGCCGACGTTGACCACCGTCCCGGTGGCGAGCTCGCGGTGGAGCGGCCGGTGGGTGTGGGCGCAGACCAGGAGCGGCTCGTCGATCTCCGCCAGGTGCTCGTCCAGGCGCCGCTCCGAGGACCAGGGGCCGATCCCCTCTCGGTTCGAGCGCGGGGTGCCGTGGACCAGGCGCAGATCCGGCGCCAGCCGGGAGGTGGTGGAGAAGGGCAGGGCGTCGATGAAGGTGACGTCGTCGCTGCCGAGCTCGGCGGCCATCCAGCGCGACGCCGACCACTCCGGGTCGTGGAGCCAGCGCTCCGGCACGTCCCGGTGGCGGAACGAGAGCAGGTAATCCTCGTGGTTGCCCTTGATGGTGGTCCAGCCGAGCCCACGAATCCGTCGCACGACGGCGCTGCCCTGGGGGCCCCGCCCGACCAGGTCCCCGCCCACCAGGATCTCGTCCGGCCGCTGGTCGGCCAGATCCTCGAGCACCGCGTCCAGGGCGGGCACGTTGCCGTGGATGTCTGAGAGGACGGCGATCCGGGTCATGGGCTCCTCAGCGGGCGTCAACTCGTGGGCGCCAGCGGAAATTCTACTGTTGACGAGATAGGATCATCGGCCCGCGAGGTGTCGCACCCATGGAACGGATCCGCAACTTCTGCATCATCGCCCACATCGACCACGGCAAGTCGACCTTGGCCGACCGGCTGATCCAGCGCTGCGGCGGGGTCTCGGACCGCGATTTCCGGGACCAGATCCTCGACTCGATGGACATCGAGCGCGAGCGCGGCATCACGATCAAGTCGAACACAGTCACCCTGAGCTACACCGCCCGCGACGGCGCGACCTACCGCCTCAACCTGATCGACACGCCGGGCCACGTCGACTTCTCCCACGAGGTGCGCCGCTCGCTCCTGGCCGCCGACGGGGCGCTCTTGATCGTCGACGCTTCCCAGGGGGTCGAGGCCCAGACCGTCGCCAACCTCTACCTGGCGCTCGAGCACGACCTGGAGATGGTGCCGGTGATCAACAAGATCGACCTGCCGTCGGCCGACGTCGAGCGGGCGCGGGAGGAGATCGCCGAGGATCTCGGGCTCGATCCGTTCGAGGGCGTGCTCTGCTCGGCCAAGGTGGGCACCGGCATCGACGACGTGCTCGAGGCGATCGTCACCAAGCTGCCGGCCCCGACCGGCGATCCGGCGGCACCGCTCCAGGCGCTGGTCTTCGACGCCGAGTACGACCCCTACCGGGGTGTCGTCCTGCTGGTCCGGGTGCGCGAGGGCGCGGTCCAGGCTGGCCAGACCATTCATCTCATGCACACCGGCGCCGACTACGAGGTGGAGGAGGTGGGCCTCCTCCAGCTCAAGGAGGTGCCGATCGACGCGCTCACCGCCGGCGCGGTGGGCTACGTCATCGCCGGGATCAAGATGATCAGCGACATCGAGATCGGCGACACCATGACCGGCGCCGACCGGCCCGCCGCGGAGCCGCTGCCCGGCTACCGGGAGGCCAAGCCGGTGGTCTTCGCGTCGATCTACCCCATGTCGACCGACGACTACGAGGACCTGGGCAAGGCGCTCGACAAGCTGGCTCTGAACGACGCCGCCCTGACCTACGAGCGGGACTCCTCGTCGGCCTTGGGCTTCGGTTTCCGCTGCGGCTTCCTGGGGCTCCTCCACCTGGACGTGGTCCAGGAGCGGCTGAAGCGGGAGTTCGACCTGTCGCTGCTGCTCTCGGCGCCGTCGGTGCGCTACTCGGTGACGCTTTCGGACGGCCAGACGATCACCGTCGACAACCCCGCCCTCTACCCGGACCCGTCCGAGATCGAGTCGGTCCGCGAGCCGTTCATCAAGGCGTCGATCATGATGCCGGAGCGCTACATCGGGCCGGTGATGGAGCTCTGCCTCGAGCGCCGCGGCGAGGAGACCACCTTCCGCTACCTCTCTCAGAAGCGGGTCGAGCTGACCTCGGAGCTCCCCCTGGCCGAGGTGGTCCACGACTTCTACGACAAGCTCAAGTCGGTGACCCAGGGCTACGGCTCGTTCGACTACGAGCTGATCGGCGAGCGCGACACCGACATCGTCAAGGTCGACATCCTGGTCAACAGCGAGCCGGTCGATGCGCTGGCTCAGCTCGTCCACCGGGACCGGGCCCGGGCGCGCGCCCTGGTCTACTGCGAGCGGCTGGCCGAGACCATCCCGCGCCAGCAGTTCAAGATCGCCATCCAGGGGGCGATCGGCGGCAAGATCATCGCCCGCACGACGATCAACGCCTACCGCAAGGACGTCACCGCCAAGTGCTACGGCGGTGACATCTCCCGCAAGCGGAAGCTCCTCGAGAAGCAGAAAGAGGGCAAGAAGCGGATGAAGATCGTCGGCGCGGTAGAGATCCCCCAGGAGGCGTTCGTCGCGGTCCTCCGCTCCGAGAAGGAGTAGCTTCCTACCGGTCTTGCGGGGAAAATTTTCTCGGCTCGGCGTGGCGCGCCGGCCCGGCCGCCGCCTGGCGGATCGCGCGAGACGGCGCCACACGGCGCGACATTGTCTCCGACGGAGGACGTTCCCGGGCGGATGGTGCGTTTTGGAGACCCCGCTCCCTGGGTCTCCCTTGCTGGCACGTGCCTTGCTCAAGTTGGAGTGCACCATGCGCATCCGACTCCGCACTCCGTCCTTCGCCCCGCCCACGGTCGCCGCGATCGGCGTGCTTCTGCTGGCCACCGCCTTCGCCGGCGGCTGCAGCGAAGAGCATCCGGCCATCGGCCTCGTGCTTCCCAAGTCCGGGCCGGCGGCCGTCTACGGAACCTCGGTCGAGCAGGGCGCGCGGCTCGCCTACCAGGAGCTCCAGAAGCAGTACGCGGCGGGGAGCTACCCGTACTCCCTGGAGCTGCGCACGGCGGACACCGGGGGCGATCCGGCCAGCGCGGGGCAGCGCCTGAAGGCGCTTTACGACGACGACGTGGTCGCCGCCATCGGCGCAGTAACCGACGGCGAGGCTCGCGCCATGGCCCACGTCGCCACCGCCTGGAAGCGGGTGCTGCTGGAGCCCACGGCGTCGAGCGACGATCCGGCCGGCGCGTCGCGCTACGTCTTTCACCTGCAGCCGAGCGCCACCCGCGAGGCCGACAAGATCGGCAGCTTCGCGGTCCTCGAGCTCAAGCTGAAGAAGGCGGCCATCCTGGTGCCGCGGGCGAAGCGGGATACCGATCTGGTGACGAGCTTCCAGACCCAGTTCGAGCACAGCGGTGGCCAGGTGGTGGCCGTCGTCGAGTACCTGCCAGCGGAAGGCGCGGTGTCGCAAGCGGTCAACCAGGCGCTGGCCAAGCACCCCCAGGCGGTCTATCTGGCAGTCGCGGCTGCCGATCCGGCGGCCCTTGAAGTGATCGGGGCTTTGCGTAAGCACAACTTTCGCGGCGCCGTCCTCACCACCTCGGCCTTCGCCGCGCCCCAGGTGGTCGAGGAGATGGGCCGGCCCGGCGAAGGGCTGATCCTGTCGCGGAGCGCCTTCGACCCGGACAGCTCCCGCCCGGAGGTCCAGTCGTTCGTCAAGGCCTACAAGGACGCCTACGGCGGGGAGCCGGACATCTACGCCGCCTACGGCTACGACGCCATGATGCTCCTGGCCCGAGTCGTGGCCGACGAGGACGCCAACCCGTACGACCTGTGGAAGGGTCTTCGAGGCCTGTCGGACTACCGGGGCGTGACCGGCTTCATCCAGTTCAACGAGCAGGGCGACATCGGCCAGTTCCCGCGGGTCTACGTGGTGGAGAACGGCCAGCTCTCTCCGTTCCAGAAGATGGACGAGCGGTCGAAGCGGCGCCTCGTCCGGCGCCTGGCGTCTCTCGGGACGGCCCGGTCGGCCCTCACCGGGTCGCTCGGCACTCTCAGCTTCCAGACAGCGAGCCCGGCGGGCTGATTCCTCCTAGCCACCCGCCTGCGCTCACTTCCCGGGGGGCCGAGCCTGTTGCGGGCTCGGCCCCCTTTCTCGTTCGGGCGCGCGTCGCCCTCCTCAGCCACTGTCGCCGGCGCGGCGCATCAGCCACTTGGCCGCTTCGCCCGCCACCAGCACGGTCAGCGCCACGCCCACCGAGACGGCCCAGTCGAAGGCGGAGAGCGCCGTGGCGTCGAAGGCGGTCTGGAGCGGCGGCCAGTAGATCACCAGGGCGTGGAGCACCAGGCTGCCGGCGACCGCGGCGAGCAGCCAGCGGTTGCGCAGCAGGCCCACCCGGAACAGGCTTTCTCTAGCGCTCAGGCAGTTGAACACGTTGACCATCTGGAACATCACCAGGGTGGTGAAGGCGGCGGTGCGGGCGTGGGTCAGGCTCGGGTCGGCGACGATCGGCGGCACCAGGCCGCCGGGCAGGTAGGCATCGAGCACGAACAGGGTGCCGACCATCATGACGACGCCGACCAGGCCGATCATGCCCCACATGGGCCGGTCGATCACCGGCTCGCCCGGGCGCCGCGGCGGGCGCGTCATCAGCCCCGGCCGCGGAGGGTCGACCCCCAGGGCGAGCGCCGGCGCGCCGTCGGTGACCAGGTTGATCCACAGGATCTGGACGGCGACCAGGGGGAGGAAGAAGCCGCCGCCGGACCCGGATCCGTGGACATCCAGCCCGAGCAGACCGGCGCCCAGGATGCCGGCGAACATGGTCAGCACCTCGCCGGCGTTGCTCGACAGCAGGTAGCGGATGAACTTGCGGATGTTGTCGAAGATCGTCCGGCCCTCGGCGACCGCCTCGACGATCGTCGAGTAGTCGTCGTCGGTCAGCACCATGTCGCTCGCCTCCCTCGACACGTCGGTGCCGGAGATTCCCATGGCGACGCCGATGTCGGCCTCCTTGAGCGCCGGCGCGTCGTTGACCCCGTCGCCGGTCATTGCCACCACCTCGCCCTCCGCCTTGAGCGCCCGGACGATGCGCAGCTTGTGCTCCGGCCGCACCCGGCCGTAGACGGAGGTCGTGCGCACCGCCTGGCGAAGCGCCGCGTCGTCCATCGCCTCGACGTCCCGGCCGGCCAGGGTCCGGTCGCCCGAGCCGTCTCGATCGCCTTCCCGAGCCCCACCCGGAGCAGGAGCGATCCCCACCTCCCGGGCGATGGCGAGGCCGGTCAGCACGTGGTCGCCGGTGATCAGGATCGAGCGGATGCCGGCGCGGCGTGCCCGGTCCACCGAGGCGGCGGCACCCTCGCGGGGCGGGTCGATCAGGCCGAGGAGCCCCTCCCAGATCAGATTCCGCTCGATGCAGTCGGCGTCGAGCTCTCCGGTGTCGGCCTCTCCCGCGGCCTGCCGCTCCGCCGGGTCGTCCAGGATGCGGGAGGCGAACGCCAGCATGCGTAGGGCGTCCTCGGCGAACGCCTCGTTGCGCTCGTGGATCGACCGGCGGGTCGCCTCGTCCAGCGGGGCCGTCGAGCCGTCCGGGCGGCGGATCCGGTCGCAGCGCTCGAGCACCACCTCCGGGGCACCCTTGACGATCGCGGTAAGCGTCCGGTCGGCGGCACTCGCACCGTCGAAGGAGTGGAGGGCGTGGAGGGTGGTCATCCGCTTGCGCTCGGAGCTGAACGGGATCTCGTCGCGGCGCGGTGAGCGGGAGCGGAGCGCCGCCGGGTCGAGGCCGGCCGCGGCCGCCGCCCGCAGCAGGCCGACCTCGGTCGGGTCGCCGTGGAACGGAGCCCGGTCACGGTCGCCTTCTGGCCGGTTGTCGCCCCGGCGCCTGGATCGGCTGCCGGAGTCGCCCTCGGATCGATCCCCGGGCTCGGCGTCGTTGTTGAGGCTGGCCAGGACGAGCAGGCGCTCGAGCGCGCGCCGGTCCTCCTCCGTCCTCTCAGTGCCGCTCCCCAGGTCGAGCTCCCTGTCCGCGCCGAGGAGCGCCCGCCGGGCGGTCATCTCGTTCCGGGTGATCGTGCCGGTCTTGTCGCTGCAGATGACCGTGGCGCTGCCCAGGGTCTCGACCGCCGGCAGCCGGCGCACCACCGCCCGGGCCGCCGCCATCCGCCGGACGCCGATCGCCAGGACCGCCGTGACGATCGCCGGCAGCCCCTCCGGGATGGCGGCCACCGCCAGGGCGACGCCGAAGAGGAACATGTTGACCAGCACCGAGGCCGACAGCGTGCCCTCCTCGATCACCCCGGAGACGGCCACGACGACACAGATGGCGAGCACCAGGATGCCGAGCTGGCGCCCGACCTTGGCCAGCTCGCGCTGGAGCGGCGTCGCCTCGTCGGTCGCCTCCTGGAGCATGGAGGCGATGCCGCCCATCGCCGTCTCCATGCCGGTCGCCACCACCACCGCGGCGCCCCGGCCGTAGGTGATCGCCGAGCCGGTAAAGACCATGTTCGCCCGCTCGCCCAGCTCGGCCCGTGTGTCGTCCAGGGCGCGGGCCGACTTCGCCACCGGCACCGACTCGCCGGTCAGGGCGGACTCGTCCACCGTCAGGTTGTGGGCGTCCAGGAGGCGCGCATCCGCGGCCACCCGGTCGCCCGCCTCGAGCAGCAGCACGTCCCCCGGCACCAGCTCCCGGGACGCCACCTCCCGGGCCGCACCCCCTCGGCGCACCCGCGACGCCGGCGCCGTCATCCGCTGGAGCGAGTCCACCGCCTGCTCCGCCCGGTACTCCTGGACGAACCCCAGGATCGCGTTCAGCACCACGATCGCCAGGATCACGATCGCGTCGTAAGGCAGGGGCTCCGGTGGCCCGCCGCCAGGTAGAGAGGGGCCGCCTCCCTCGCCCAGTGCCCAGAGCACCCCCGAAACCACCGCCGCCGCCACCAGCACCACCACCAGCGGCTCCGTGAGCTGGCGCCAGAAGATCGCCCACGGCCCCGGCCCCGGCTCCTCGACCAGCTCGTTCGGTCCGTGCTCCGCCAGCCGGCGGGCGGCCTCCTCGGGCGCAAGACCGGAGGCGGGATCGACCGCCAGGCGGTCCGTCACCTCGTCGGTGGAGAGCGTGTGCCAGGACGGGGCCTCCGCCGACGACCCAGTGCCCGGCGGAGAAGCCGCCGGCGCGGCGGCGGTCGTGGGCTCGTCGGCTGGCTGGTGCGGCGCGTGGCTCATCAGGCGCGAGTCTCCTCTGCGGGTGGGAGTGAGACTCTACAGGCTTGCAAGGCCCGCGCCCCCGGGACACTACGGATTGGACAGGTGCAGCGCAGGTGCAGGAGGGATTGGCCGGAGGTGACAATCGTCCGACGAAACGGCGAGAGCGCCCTTCAGCCAATAGACTGTCCCGGACCTGCTCCGAAACAACGACACCGGAGGAAGCCATGCGCCGTTTCGCCCCCGTTTTGCCCGTCTTGATGGTCCTGATGGTTCCGATGGTTCTTCTTCTCGCTCTCCCCGCGCTCGCCCAGCCCGGGGACCAAGCCGGCGCCCAGGCCGAGCCTTCCGCTGCCCGGAGTGGCTCGCTGGAGGCCGAGGTCGCGCAGCTCAGGCAGCTCGTGGCGGAGCACGAGCGGCGGATCGCGGCGCTGGAGGCGGCGCTCGCGAAGCTGGCTCCGGCGCCGATGGCGGCCGATGCCACCGAGGAATCGGCCGAGGAGGTGGGCCAGCCGATGATCGCCCCGGCAACCTCGTCTGGGTCGGCCGCGTCGTCCGCCGCTCAGACCACCTTTCAGGATCAGGCCGAGCCCCCGGCCGACCTTCCGCCGTGGGCCCGGAAGGAGGCGTGGCGGAAGATCCAGATCGGCATGTCCGAGGACGAGGTCCAGGCCTTGCTCGGGAAGCCGAGCGCCACCCGGGAGATCGGGTTCTCGCGCAAGCTGATCTACAAGGGGGCCGTGCCCGGCCGGGGCTACCTCAAGGGGGTCGTCAGCTTCCGGGACGGCCGGGTCTCCGACCTCGACCTGCCCGACTTCTGAGCCCGCCGCGACCTGAAAGCAGGCGACCTCCCCGGGGGGAGGCCGCCCGTAGACTGCGTGTTGAAGAGGGGGGCTACTCGGTGACGGTGATGTAGACGGTCCCCTGGTCCGAGTCGGGCTCGCTACAGAACCCGTTGAAGCACTGAAGACACCCAATGTAGATATAGGTGAAGCTGTCGTTGCCGACGAAGTCGGTGTCCGGCGTGTACTTGATGGCGTCGAGGCCGACCAGCTCGGTCGTTCCGTGGCTCGGCTGGCCGAAGCTACCCAGGTTGTTCTGGGGGGTGTCAGGGTCGTTGGCCAGGGGACTGGCCGTGATCGGCGTGTTTTTCGTCGTCGTCCAGTAGTCGTCGTTCGCTTGGGCGCGCTGCCGCACACACGCCATCTTCGCCGGCTGCGGCAGGCCGATCTCGATTCCGGGCACGGCGCTCGCCACGGTGGTGGAGAGATCGGACGGCT
>Ga0210144_1000349_pt1 | contig 25976 bp, 26 predicted proteins | sample Muzzi_PWA_D2_FD_185532 | JGI IMG/M metagenome (GOLD analysis project Ga0210144, IMG submission 185532) | Wetland microbial communities from San Francisco Bay, California, USA, that impact long-term carbon sequestration - Muzzi_PWA_D2 (SPAdes) | ecosystem: Environmental > Aquatic > Marine >...
CGATCGAGCGTCGCACCCTGCGTGCCACACAACCGCACAATGATCGTCAGGAGGTGACTGAGACCGTTACGGTGTGATCGTCAAGTGGGGATCGCCGCCGAAGTTCCACGGGGATCCGGACATCCTCCGGTCGAGCAGCTCTCGAGCCTCCTCGTCGCGATCGAGTAGCTCGTCGGCCGGAACCGGCTCGCTGTAGCGGAATGGATTTCTGCTCTCTAACATAGAGCTATACCGCTCGATATTCTAGAGCAACTTACCGGGGCGGACTTGACGCTTGCCTGGGAGATGCGGAGGGGCCCAACCGACATAGTGCGTACCGGGTTGGCTCCAACCCGATCACCGTGCGCTCGATTGGGACTTTGACCCCCAATAACGGGGGTAAAAGTCCCAATCGGCTGAATCGGAGCCTCAGCCCGCCGCGTCGCTGCTTTGATCGGAGGCGACCTCCCAGGCGGAGCCGGGGGTGGCCTGGAGCTAACCCGGTACGCAGTAAGTACGTTGAGGCCTTCATGACCCAGGGACGGGTGGCCGACTTGAGGCGGATGACGCGATGGCACGCCCTGCCGGATAACTGGCACGAGATGCCCTATCCGGACTTCCTCGAAGCCCGGCGGCAACTCATCGTGGCGATCACGCGCGAGGGGTTTGAGTCCCTGCGGGGATCGGCCGCGGCGTCGGAGCCTGTAACCGAGGCCGCCTGACAAGACGACCGAGATAGCCATTCCGGCACGGACAAAGGCGCCGGGTGATCCTTGTACCGCGGTACAAAGGCATTTCCCGCCTCCGCCCATTAGGCTCCTTTGGCTCTTTCAAGGGAGTTGACCGGCAACCGATCGCGCCCGCCAGGCCGGGTGCGCCGAAGCGAGGGACTGACACAGCGATGACTCGTATCCGCCAGCAGAACGTGACCGCCGCGCAGTGGAGCTCCAACGGGGAGGTTCTCGGTGCGAGCGACCTGACCCAGCCCGAGAACGACCCCTTCGCGACCAACGTCTTCTCCGTCACCGTGCAGCGCGAACGGCTGCCCGACGGAGTCTTCGAGGAGCTGCAGGCAGCGCTGAGCGGAGGCGAGGCGCTGGCGCTCGACCCGGCGCTCGCCGACGCCGTCGCCACGGCGATGAAGGACTGGGCGCTGGAGCAGGGGGCCACCCACTTTACCCACGTGTTCCAACCGCTGACCGGCTCCACGGCCGAGAAGCACGACTCGTTCTTCGAGCCGGCCGGTGACGGAAAGGCACTGGCCGGCTTCTCGGGCAAGGAGCTGATCCAGGGCGAGCCGGACGCCTCCTCGTTCCCGACCGGCGGCGTCCGCGCCACCTTCGAGGCGCGCGGCTACACCGCCTGGGACCCGACCTCCCCCGCCTTCATCCTCGAGAACCCGAACGGCGCGCTGCTCTGCATCCCGACCGCCTTCGCCTCCTGGACCGGCGAGGCGCTCGACGCGAAGATCCCCCTGCTGCGCTCGATGGACGCCCTCTCGCGCTCGGCGATCAAGGCGTTGCGGCTGCTCGGGGACACCGACAGCCAGCGCGTCTTCACCACGGTGGGGCCCGAGCAGGAGTACTTCCTGATCGACGAGCAGTACTTCTTCGAGCGTCCGGACCTGATCTACACCGGCCGCACCCTGTTCGGCGCCAAGCCGCCGAAGGGCCACGAGCTGGACGACCACTACTTCGGCTCGATCCCCGAGCGGATCCTCGCCTGCATGCTGGAGGCCGAGTTCGAGATGCGCAAGCTCGGCATCCCGGTCAAGACCCGCCACAACGAGGTCGCGCCCAACCAGTACGAGATCGCCCCGGTGTTCGAGAACTCCAACGTCGGCTCCGACCATCAACAGCTGATGATGCAGGTGATGGAAAGCGTGGCGCGCCGCTACGGCCTCGCCTGCCTGCTGCACGAGAAGCCGTTCGCCGGCGTCAACGGCTCCGGCAAGCACAACAACTGGTCGATGGGGACCGACACCGGGACCAACCTGCTCGACCCGGGCGACACCCCGGCCGACAACGTCCACTTCCTCTTCTTCTGCGCCGCGGTGATGCAGGCGGTCAACAAGCATCAGGGGCTGCTGCGGGCCTCGGTCGCCAACATCGGCCAGGACCACCGGCTCGGCGCCAACGAGGCGCCGCCGGCGATCATCTCGATCTTCCTCGGCGCCGAGCTGAACAAAGTCTTCGAGGCGATCTCGACCGGCTCGGGCGACCCGCACACCCCCGCCTCGTTCCTCGAGCTGGGGGCCACCGTGCTGCCGAAGCTGCCGATGCACGGCGGCGACCGCAACCGCACCTCGCCGTTCGCCTTCACCGGCAACAAATTCGAGTTCAGGGCGCTGGGGTCGAGCATGTCGCTCGCCTTCCCCAACACGGTGCTGAACACGATCGCCGCCGAGGCGATCGACGAGCTGGCCGACCAGCTCGAGGCGAAGAAGGACGGCGGCATGGACACGGCCGAGGCGGTGATCGAAATCGTCAAGGACTCCTACGCCGCCAACAGGCAGATCTGCTTCGACGGCGACAACTACACCGAGGAGTGGCACGCGGAGGCCGAGCAGCGGGGCCTGAAGAACCTCCGCACGAGCCCGGACGCCCTGCCGGAAGTGCTCACCGAGCAGACCGTGAAGGCCTTCAGCGACTACGACGTGCTCTCGGTGCGCGAGCTGGAGTCCCGCTACGAGGTCTGGCTCGAGCAGTACGCGATCCGCGCCAACATCGAGGCGGAGACGACGTTCTCGATCGCCAAGACGATGATCCTGCCGGCGGCCCTGCGTCACCTGGCGCTGATCGGCGAGTCCGGCGTCTCCGCGATCGAGGGCGAGGTGCGCGGCCTGGTCGACGAGCTGGTCAGCGCGCTGGGCGAGCTGGAAGCGGCGAACGCCTACCCCGAGGACCTCGAGGGGATGGCGCTGGCGATCCACGCCCGCGACAAGCAGCTGACGGCTATGTCCCAGGTGCGCGAGGCTGCCGACAAGCTGGAGAGCGTCGTCAGCGACGATCTCTGGCCGCTCCCCAAGTACGAGGAGATGCTGTTCATCAAGTAGGGGGCGCCCCGGGCAACCCCCCGCCCCCGTTGAGGGGGTTGAGGTCGGCGAGAAGCTCGAGCAGGCGAGGCTCGGGCTCCTCGTCGTCGATCACCACGGCCGTCCCCGGCCAGGCGTAGCGCAGGTAGCGCGCGTAGGCCTGGCGCGAGCCCAAGTCGGGCTCGTAGATCCACGAGCCGGTGTTCCAGTAGCGGGTGCGCGAGTCGCGGCTGGAGCGGACCTCGGCCAGCGGCTGGTGGGTATGGGCGAAGACGATCCTCTCGGTCCCGCGGTTCCAGCCGAGGTTGGCGACGACCTGGGCGAAGGCCTCCAGCGCGTGCTCGGAGGGATCGCTGCGGGAGACGACCGAGGCCTGCGGGTAGACCGGCCGCGGCCAGCCGATCCCCTGGATGGGCTGCTCGCGGTTCTGGCGCGCCGTCTCGTCGCGGACGACCGAGTCGAAATGCTCCTCGCTGGGCAGCGCCTCCCCCACCGCGCCGTCGCCTACTCCGCGGTCGCGCAGCTCGGCGGCGAGCCGCTTGGCGCCCCGCACCGGCAGGCCGAGCGCCGCCACCGCCTTGCCCAGCCGCTGCACGGCCCGGAAGACGTTCTGCTGGGCGTGGGTGCCGTGCGGCATCTGCGCGGCGATGTAGAGCCACTCGGTGAGCAGGGTGATCACCGACTCGTAGTCCTCGACCGTCTTCGGGTCCTCGGGGCCGCCGGTGGCGATCGACCAGAGCGTGCGGGTGAGGACGCGGTCGCCGCGCGAACCGGCCAGCCGGGCGTGCGGATCGAGGTAGTGGCCGTGGGTGCAGAGCACGCCGGCGAAGCTGTAGGCGGGGTAGGCGACCTCGACCTCGATCCCGGGCAGGCGGCACTCGAGGAACGACTGGAACCAGCGCGGGCCGACCTTCTCCGAGCCGCGCTCGCCGCCATCCGCGCTCCCCGGCTCCAGGCCGGCGGCGAGCCGCGCCTCCATCCGGTCCTCGCCGTCGCGGTGGACGAGATGGTGATCGTGGTTGCCGGCCAGGAAAACCAGTCGCTTGCCGGGCATCCGTTCGGCGATCAGCCGCAGCAGGCCACCGCAGGCCTCGACCGCGTCGCCGACCGAGCCGAACAGGAAGTCGAACAGGTCGCCGAGAAAGATCAGCTCGTCGATCCCGTCGAGCGCCGGCTCCAGCCGTTCCAGATAGGCCTCCTCGCGCAGCAGGTCCCGGCCCGTCCAGGCACCGAAGTGGGTGTCGGAGATGACCAGCGCTCTCACGCGCGGGACAGTACCCGCATCCGCAGACCCCCACTGGGCGAGAGGGTCGGCATCTGGCGCACGGTCATCGTCCGCCCGGGAAGGGCGTCGAGGCGCAGCCGCTGCAGCAGCATCGTCGCCACCAGCTTCACCTCGGTCTGGCCGAAGCGCTTGCCGATGCAGATCCGCCGCCCGCCGCCGAAGGGAACGTAGGCGCCGCGGGGCAACGCCGCCTTGCTCTCGCGGGTGAAGCGCTCTGGGATGAACGCCTCCGGGTCGGGGAACACCTCGGGGATGCGGTGGCTGGCCCAGGAGCAGTAGTTGACGTAGGCGCCGCGGGCGACCCGGGAGCCGCCGAACTCGAAGTCGCGGACGGCGCGGCGCGGCCCGATCCAGGCCGGCGGGTAGAGCCGCAGCACCTCGTCGAGCACCATCTCCAGGTAGGGCATCTCCCCCTCCAGCCGCTCTATGTCGGGCGGCTCGCCCCCCAGCACCCGGTCCTGCTCCTCGCACAGCCGCCGGACCACGTCGGGGTGGCGCGCCAGCTCGTGCATCATGAAGGTGAGGGTCGAGGTCGAGGTGTCGTGGCCGGCGAACATCAGGGTCATCGCCTGGTCGCGCACCTCCTTGTCGGAAAACCCCTCCCCCGTTTCGTCGCGCACGCCGAGCAGCAGGCTGAGGATGTCCCTCCTGCCCGGATCGGGCTCGGCGCGGCGCTGGGCGATCTCGCCGTAGACGATCTGGTCGAGGATCGCCCGCGAGGCGACCATCTTCGACCAGGGCGAGCGGGGCCCGCGCACCAGGCGCATGTGGAAGTCGATCCCGTAGTAGCCGAGCGCCCGCTCGAAGTGCTCCGCCGCGGCGGCGCCCTTGCCGGCCTCGTCGGGGTCGAGGCCGAGCAGCGCCCGCATCGCGATCCGCATCGCCAGGCTGCGCATCCACTCGTAGACGTCGACGACCTCACCCGGCCGCAGCGCCTCGATCGCCGGCGTCGCCTCGGCGACCATCGTCTCGACCGAGGCGGCGACCTGCTCGCGGTGGAAGGCCGGCATCATGATCTCGCGCGCCCGGTCGTGGTAGGCGTCGTCGATCGTCAGCAGGCCGTCGCCGAGCAGCGGGATCAGGTCGCCGAAGCTCGACTCGCGCCAGTGGAAGTTCTCCGGATGGGCGACGGTGATGAAGTGGTTCGCCTCCGGCCCGAGCATGAAGACGACCGGGTGGTGGAGGATGCGGAGGCTGAAGATCGGCCCGTGCTCCTCGTAGAGGGAGAGCAGCAGCGGCAGCGGGTCGCGGGCGGCCTGCAGGGTGCGGTCGAGGCTGAAGCCCTGCGGACCCGGCGGGTAGGCGCCGTGGCGGCGGACCCGCAGCTCGTCGCGCGCGTCGTCGAGCAGCCGGGCTACCGGGTTGCCGCTCCGCTGCTGCGGCGGCGGGACGCGCCGCGAGGGGGCGCTTACGGCGTCGGCTGGCATGGACGGATGGTAGTTGGCTGACCAGCCAGGGGACACTCGGCGTTCAGCCTCGATGGCTGAACAGTTCCAACACCCGGTCGCCGTCGCGCAGCTCCGCAGCGCGCTCGTCATCGAAGCGAATCAGCTCGCCGTCGCGGACGACCGCGAGCATGATCGTCTCCTGGGCGCGCGAGGGGCTGGGGCCCGCCTCGTCCGGGCCGACTTGCCGCTCGGCGATGTCGAGGCCCTCGCCGACCGTGAGCAGGTCCTCCATCACCTCGGTCACCTGGGGCGTCTCGGTGGAGAGGCCGAGCAGCCGGCCGGCGGCGCCGGAGGAGGTGATCGCCGCGTTGGCGCCGCTCTGATGCAGGAGGTGGACGTTCTCCTCCTCGCGCACCGCGGCGACTATGGTCGCCCCCGCGTTCAGCTCGCGCGCCGTGAGCGTGATCAGCACCGCGGTGTCGTCGCGATCGGCGGCGACGATCACCGCCGAGGCCTTGGCGATATCCGCTTCGTTGAGCGCATCCTGCGACGCCGCGCTCCCGGCGACCACCGCGAGTCCGTCTGCGGTCGCCCGCCCTCGCGCCTCCGCGCTCGGCTCGATCGCAACGACCTGCTTGGGGTCCAGGCCCTTGCCGAGCAACGTGCGCACGGCGCTGCGCCCCTTGACGCCGTAGCCGCAGACGATCGTGTGTTTCTGCAAGCGTTTCCTCCAGCGAGCGAGTCGGTATGCCTCTCGGCTGCGTTCCGCCAGTATCTCCAAAGTCGTGCCGACCAGGAGAATGAGGAAGAGCACCCTCGCCGGGGTGACGATCACGGTGGTCGCCAGCCGAGCCTCGTCGGTGACCGGAAGGATGTCGCCGTAGCCCGTGGTCGTGATGCTCACGGTCGAGTAGTAGAAGGCGTCGAGGACGCTAATCTGGTCGCCCTCCGGATCGACGTAGCCGTCGCGGCCGGCGTAGGCGACGCCGGCCACGAGGGCGATCAGCGCCAAGGCGATCGCCAACCGCTGCAGGATCTTGCGCAGCGGACCAGCCTGCTCGCCCGGTAGGTCGACCGGGATCCTACCGCGCCTCTGCGCCTCGGCCATCCCGCTCCTCGCGCTAGCGGGCACCCGCCGCGGCGTCCGCCGCGAGCTGACCGCAGGCGGCGTCGATGTCGCGGCCGCGGGTGAGGCGGACGGTGGCGGTGAGGCGATGCTCGGCGAGGATCGCCCGGAACCGCTCGATCCGCTCGGGCGGCGAGCCGTCGTAGGCCCCGGTCGGGTTGTAGGGGATCAGGTTGAGCTTGTAGGCGCGTGGGTCGAGCAGGGCGGCGAGCTGGCGGGCGTGCTCGGGCAGGTCGTTGAGGCCGTCGAGCATCACGTACTCGACCAGGACCCTGCGACGGCGGCGGGCCAGGTAGCGCTCGCAGGCGGCGAGCACCTCGGCCAGCGGGTAGCGGTCGTTGACCGGCATCAGCTGCGAGCGCAGGCCGTCGTTCGGCGCGTGCAGCGAGAGGGCCAGGGCAAGCGGCATCTCGCAGCCGGCGAGGCGGTCGATGCCGGGCACCCAGCCGACCGTGGAGATCGCCGTGCGGCGGTGGCCGACGCCCAGCTCGGGCAGCCGCCCGCAGGCCACGAGGACCGCGTCGAGGTTCATCGTCGGCTCGCCCATCCCCATGAAGACGACGTGATTGATCGCCTCGGCGCGGCGGAAGTGCAGCGCTTGGTCGAGGATCTCGTCGTCGCTGAGATTGCGGCCGAACGCCATCCGGCCGGTTGCGCAGAAGCTGCAGGTCAGGGGGCAGCCCGACTGCGAGGAGAGGCAGACCGAGCGGCGCCCGTCGCGGTAGCGCATCAAGACCGCCTCGACCGGCACTCCGTCCGCGGTGTGGAAGAGCGCCTTGACGGTGCCGTCGTCGGACCTCGCCTCGGCCTGGAGCTCGAGGGTGGAGAGCGGCACCTGGGCGGCGAGCCGCTCGCGCAGCGTCACCGGCAGGTTGGTCATCTCCGCGTAGGAGCGCGCCCCGCGCGCCACCCACTCCCAGACCTGGGAGGCGCGGTAGGAGGGCTCGCCGGCCTCGGCGAGGGTTCTCTGAAGGAGCGCGCGATCCACGCGCTCCGAGTTTAGGAGGCGGGCGGCGGTTGCTGAGGCGGCCCGCCGGCGGGCGGCTGCTCCGACGGCAGCGGCGGCGGCATCTCGCTCGGCGGGCTGGGTGGCGGCTCCTGGCCGGGCAGGGCCTCGGCTTCCTGGCGCCAGATGTCGTTGAGCGAGACCTGGATGTAGCCCCAGAGGGCCGGAGCAAGCAGCAGGTAGAGGATGATCGCGATCCAGCCGTTGAGCGGTTCCTTGCCGGCGAGGCTGGAGGCGCCCATCACGCGCTTGACGCCCCGCCAGTAGGCGATCAGCGCCGGAACGATGATGATGCCACCGGGGAACACGGCGAGCAGCGAATTGGTCGGGTTCTGGCCGAGGTCGTAGCCCTTGGCGTTGCCATAGTCGCGCAGCTCGCAGTTGATCCGGTACCACCAGACCAGGTGGTAGATGCCGAGGGTGATGATCGGCAGCAGGGCCGCGGCCCACGGGCTGCGGATCTTGACCTCGTCCTGGGTGCCGCGGATCTTCATCTCATATGCCATGAGGAAACTCCGTTCTGTTGGGAGGAGACGCGGAGGAGACGAACCGACCCTAACCCACTGAGTCGTCGCTTTCCAGCGCCTTCATCGCCCCGGCCTGGTCCAGCCCCTCGACGCGGACGACCTTCTCGCGCGACTTCTCTCCGCGCACCACGCTGACCCGCGACGGCGCCACGCCGGCCCGCTTGGCGATCAGCTTGCAGAGAGCCTTGTTGGCCTTGCCGTCGAGCGGCGGCGCCGTCACCTTCGCCTGCAGCACCCCGTCCCGGACCCCGGCCAGCTCGTCCCGCGAGCCCCTCGGCCGCAACCGAACCCGTATCCGAGCTTCCGACATACGACAGCCGATTGTCGCTCTTTCGCACGGTTCTGCGCGCCATGCGTACGCTAGCGTCGGCCATGCTCGATGAGTGGCCGATCTTCTGCCTCTGGCAGGTGTGATCCTCGATCGCTCCGCGCTTGCGGCCGGTTTCCTGGCGGCGATGATCGCGCTCGGAGGCTTCCTCGCCCGTGCCCAATCGCTCCTCGGAGCGAAATGTCGGGCCGACATTCGGCGTTCGACTGCCGTTGGCGGCCTCGCCGGCCTCTGGTTCGGGATCTTGATCGTCCTGCTCGACGCGATTGCGGCGTAGTATGTCTCGCGTGTACAAAACGTTACTGCTTGGGGCGCTCGCCACGTCCCTTCTCGCCGCAGCGGTGGCCCTTGGCGCCAACCTGTTCGACGTCAGCGGCGAGATCGCCGGATTGCTGGTCGTGCTCGGCGCCTGCGGCGCCGGCCTGATCGGAGCCGAGGTATCTCGTCGGCTCCCTCCTCCGCAGCGCCGTCACTGAGGCCGACCTTCCGCTCGTGAAGCCGGCGGCGGCGGCGACCTCAGCGACCCAGCGCGTCGGCGAGCAGGTCCACCTGGTCGGGATCGCTCGAGCACGGACAGAAGACCAGCTCGTCGCAGCCGGTCTCCTCGTAGGCGGCGATGTACTGCACGACGGTGTCCGTGTCTCGGGCCGCACCCGCGGCGATCGCCCCCGCCACCTCGTCGCCCAGCCAGGCGTAGTAGTGGGTGAGGTAATCGCGCGCGTCCCCGGCCGCGTCGTCGCCGAGGGCGAAGTAGGCGAGCGCCATCGTGCGGGGCTCCCCCTCACGGCCGGCCTCTGCCCAGGCCGCCCTGACCCCTTCGATCCCCTCGCGGCACGGGTCCGGGCCGCCGCCGGCGGCAATCCATCCATCTGCGAAGCGCGCGGCGCGGGTAAAGGAGGCGTCGGCGTGGCCGCCGACGACGAGGCTGGGCGTCCGGCCGGCCGCCGGCCCGACCTCGTCGCCCTCCCAGACCTGCTTGATCCGCTCGAGCATCGCATCGAGCCGTTTGCCGCGCCCCTTCAGCTCGACCGCGCTGATCTCGTAGTCGTCCTCGCGACCGCCGAGGCCGACCCCCAGGGTGAAGCGTCCTCCGGAGACCGCGTTGACGCTCAACGCCTGCTTGGCCAGCTGCACCGCGTTGACGCGCAGCGGCGCGAGCAGGACCGTGGTGGCCAGGCCGATCGTCTCGGTGACCGCTGCCGCCGCCGCAAGCGCGGTCAGCGGCTCGTAGTTGTCGTAGCGGACCCGGTCGATCGTGCCGAGGCTCGAGAATCCCCGTGCCTCGGCGCGTCGCGCCCACTCGATCAGCTGTGGGCCAGTGGTCCCGGGAACCGCATTCGGCAGTCCGATGCCAACGTCCATGCGCAGCCCTCCTCGGCTCGACGTCGAGTCGGCGCAAGCCTAGCCAACGCCGCGCGTCGCCAATCGCCAATCGGCGATCGACAATCGAGAATGCTTAACCATGAAGCGGCGGGGCGGGCCTATGATCGCCCCTGCCAACCCAGTCGAGGAGGAACGATGAACGGTCACACGGTGAAGACGATCGACGAGATGGAGGCGGTGTTCGGCGGCGGCTTTAAGCGGGCGCGCGCCGAGCTCGGAGTCGAGTCCTTCGGCATGCAGATCATCGACATGCCGCCCAACTTCGACAACTACCCGGAGCACGACCACGCAGAGGACGGCCAGGAGGAGGTCTACCTGACGCTGCGCGGGGACGGCGAGCTGGAGATCGAAGGCGAGCGGTTCCCGTTGGACGCCGCCCACGTCGCGCGGGTAGGCCCGGGCGTCAAGCGCAAGATCTGGCCGGGCGGCGAGGGGATCCGCGTGCTGGCGCTCGGCGGCAAGGCCGGCGAAGCCTACGAGCCGCCCGACGTCACCAAGCTGGGGCAACCCGACCCGATGGCCAGCTGAGCCGGGGGCGCCGGCGCTCAGCGGGCGAGCCCGCCGCGGGCCAGCGGCAGCTCGGGCGGCGCGCCGGGGGCGGCGGCCAGCGTCTGCTGCACGGAGATGTCGCCCCTTTCGAAGGCAAGCGCCGAGCCGGTCATGTAGAGGCGCCAGATCCGCTCCCTCTCCTCGCCCGCCGCGGCGATCGCCGCCTCTCGGCCGACGGCGAGGTTGGCGACCCAGAAGCGCAGGGTCAGCGCGTAGTGCTCGCGCAGCGACTCGGCGTCGCGCAGCTCCAGCCCCGCGCGCTCCATCGACTCGACCACCCGGCCGACCGGATGCAGCTCGCCGTCCGGGAAGACGTAGCGCCAGATGAAGGTGTCGCGGCGGCGCGGCGGCGGCGCCAAGCGCACGATCCCGTGGTTGAGAACGAGACCCCCGGGGCGAACCAACCGCCGCAGGCACCGCATGTACTCGTCGAGCCGGGAAGCGCCGACGTGCTCGTACATGCCGACGCTGGCGAGCTTGTCGTAGGGGCCGTCGTCGACCTCGCGGTAGTCCCGCACCCGCACCTCGCAGCGACGCCCGAGCCCGGCCTCGGCGATCCGTCGCCGGGCCAGCTCGGCCTGCGGTTCCGAGAGGGTGACCCCGACCGCGCGGACCCCGTAGTTGCGCGCCGCGTGCACGACCAGCGAGCCCCAGCCGCAACCGACGTCGAGCAGCCTCTCCCCCGCCGCGAGGCGCAGCTTGCGGCAGATCACGTCCAGCTTGCGCTCCTGCGCCCGCTCCAGCGTGTCGTGCGGCGAGGCGAAGTAGGCGCAGGAGTAGACCATGCTCGGCCCCAGGACCAGCCGGTAGAAGTCGTTGGAGACGTCGTAGTGGTGGCGGACCGCGGCGCGATCGCGCCGCAGCGAGTGCAGGCGCCCGCCGAGCCGCGCCTCGCTGGCCGGCGGCGTGGGGCGGCGCAGCCGCAGCGCGCCGGCGCGGGCGGCGGCGGCGAGCGAGGCGAGCTTGTCGCCCAGGCCGAGCCGCAGGTCGCGCAGCCGCTCGCCGGCCCGCAGCGCTCGTTCCAGGTCGCCGTCGAGGTCGAGGTCGCCGGCGACCCAGGCCCGCCCCAGGCCGAGCTGGCCGGGCGCCGTGGCGACGTAGGCGAGAGCGCGGCTGTCGCGGACGACCAGCGTGTCGCCGCTGCTCTCGTCCTCGGACCGCAGCTCGCTGCCGTCCCAGAAGCGCACCGCAAACGGCAGGCCGCCGGAGAGGCGGCGCTCGAGCCGCGCCGCGAGCGGCGCGAAGCTGTCGGCGATGCCTCCGGTGCTCTGCATCCGCCCGTCAAGGGTAGACCGCGACCGACGGTTGCGGCAAGGTATCGGCAGGCAAACGAAGGAGGTTCGATGAGCAAGGCGATCATGCTGGAGATGTCCAGGGCCGACGCGGAGGTGCTTCTGGGGGTGCTCGCCTCCGAGCGCCACAACCCCGACGTGGAAGCCGTCTGCGACGCGCTGCGCGCCCAGCTGGACGAGAAGCTCGCCGAGGCCGGCTAGGAAGTACCGCCTTGCCAGCGGCTAGCTTTGCCGTGTGAACGGAGCAGCAACCCTGTTCGATGCCGACGCGGCCGCCTTCAGCGGGACGGTCGAGGTGCTCGGCGTCGTCTTCAGCGCCGAAGAGGACGGCTACGCGGTGCTCGAGGTGCAGGACACCGAGTCGGGCGAGGGCTTCGCCCTGGTCGGCCCGGTCGCCCACCTGAGCGCCGGCGAGCGGGCGGAGGTGAGCGGCGACTGGCAGACCCACTCGCGGTACGGGCGCCAGCTGAAGGCCCGGGGGGCGCTGCCGCTCGATCCGGCCGACCGCGCCGGGCGGATCGCCTACCTCACCTCGCTGCGCCACATCGGACCGGCCCGTGCCGAACGCCTCCTCGACGAGCACGGCGAGGGGGTGCTGGGGGCGATCTCCGCCGACCCGATCGGCGTCTTTGGCGCCCTACGCGGGGTGAGCCCCGACCAGGCGGCCGCGGCGACCGAGTCGTGGCACGCCTCGCGGGCGATCCGCGACCTCCATGTCCAGCTCGCCCCGCACGGCCTCGCCCACCTCGCGACGCCGATCCACGCCCGCTTCGGCGAGCGGTCGACGGCGGTCCTGCACGAGGACACCTACCGGCTGACCGAGGTCGCCGGGGTCGGCTTCGCCCGCGCCGACAGGATCGCGCTGGCCGCCGACGTGCCGCCGGAGTCGCCGCGCCGTGCCCAGGCAGCCGCCACCTTCGCGCTCACCGAGGCAGAGCAGCAGGGACACACCTATCTGCCGCTCGGCGAGCTGGCGCAGCGCACGGCGAAGCTGATCGGCCTCGCCCCGGAGCCCGACACGCTCCTCGCCGCCTCGGGGCTGCGGCTCGACGAGGAGCGGGCCTACCGCGAGCCGACCCGGGCGAGCGAGGTGGCGGTGGCGGCGACCCTGGCGGCGCGCGCCGCCGCGCCTCCCCAGCTCGACCGCGACCCGGGCGAGGAGCCGCCCGCGGCGGCCGACGAGACGCGCCTCACCGACGAGCAGTGGGCGGCGGTGCGCGGCGCCTTCGCCGCGCGGATCTCGGTGCTGACCGGCGGGCCGGGCGTCGGCAAGACGGCCTGCACGCAGGCGATCGTCGCCGAGGCGGATCGCGCCGGCGCCTCGATAGCCCTCTGCGCGCCGACCGGCCGCGCCGCCCGCCGGCTCGAGGAAGCGACCGGCCGCGAGGCGCAGACCATCCACCGGATGCTGGAGTGGATGCCGGGCCGCCAGGCGGCCTTCAACCCGGCCCGCCCGCTAGCCGCCGACCTGGTGATCGTCGACGAGGCCTCGATGCTGAACCTGCGGCTGACCGAGGTGCTGCTCGGCGGGATTGCCGAGTCCACCCACGTCGTCTTCGTCGGCGACGCCGACCAGCTGCCGCCGATCGGGGCCGGCAAGCCGTTCGAGGACCTGATCGCCTCCGATGTCGCCCCGGTCGTCCGGCTCACCCAGATCTTCCGCCAGGCGGCCCGCTCGATGATCACCACCGCCGCCCACCAGATCAACCGGGGGCGGCCGCCGCACCTGACGCCCGCGGAGGGCCAGGAACGCGACTTCTTCTTCATCGACCGCCCCGGGCCGGAGCGGGCCGTCGAGACGGTCGTCGAGGTCGTCGCCGAGCGGGCGCCGCAGAGCTTCGGGGTCGACCCGATCCGCGAGGTGCAGGTGCTGGCCCCGATCTACAGGGGAGGGATCGGGATCGACGTGCTGAACGAGCGGCTGCAGGCGCGGCTCAACCCCGACGGCAAGCCAGTTTTGGGCGGGCGCTTCAGGATCGGCGACCGCCTGATCCAGACGAGGAACTCGCACGAGCTGGGACTGATGAACGGCTCGATCGTCTACCTGCGGGCCGACGATCCCGACGAGGAGACGATCCTCGTCGACACCGACGAGGGCGGCGCGCTGGCCATCCCCTACGACGAGACGGCGACCCTGAGGCTCGCCTACGCGATCTCGGTCCACAAGGCGCAGGGCTGCGAGGTGCCGGTCGTGGTCGGCGTCTGCCACCGCTCCCACGCGCGGATGCTGAGCCGCCCGCTCCTCTACACGGCGATCACGCGCGCCCGCAGCAGTTGCGTCCTGGTCGGCGACCGGGCGGCGCTGGCGGGCGCGGTCCGCCGCGACGACAGCGGCGGCCGCCATTCGGCGCTGGCCGAGCGGCTGCGCGGCGCCATTGCGCTCGATTGAAGCATTGTGGGGTCCCCAGGCCTCACAATCCTTCACCGAGCGTGGAGTCGCCTCGACCATCACTCGCCGCCGTCGCCGTCACCATCGGCGGGATCGCCCTGCTGGGGTTGCTGGTCCTCGCGGTCCCCGACCTGCGCCATGCCTTCGAGGCGGCGGTGCGGGGCGACACCGCCGAGGTGCGAAGCCGGGTCGACGACCTGGGGCTGGCCGGGCCGCTGCTCGTCGTCGTCCTCGCCCTGCTGCACTCGGTCGTCTTCTACCCCGCCGAGATCGTCGACGCCGCAGCCGGCTTCGCCTACGGCTTCTTCCCCGCCCTGGCGCTGGCGATGGTCGGCTGGCTGCTCTCGGGGCTGCTCTGCTTCGCGGTCGGCCGCTCGGTCGCCCGGCCGTTGCTCGACCGCTGGTTCGGAGCCGAGCGCTTCGAGCGGACCGAGGCGGCGATCGAGCGCGGCGGCGCCACCCTGCTGCTCGCGGTGCGCCTGATCCCGATCGTGCCCTTCAGCCTCGTCTCCTACGCCGCCGGCGCGGCCCGGGTGCCGGCCTGGCGGTTCGCCTGGACGACCGCGGTCGGCTACCTGCCGATCACCGCCATGGCCGTCTACCTCGGCACCCGCCTGGAGGGCCTCAGCCTCACCGACCCACTGGTGCTGGGAGTCGTCGCGGCGCTGCTCCTGCTGCTGCTCGGCGGCCACTGGATCATGCGCCGCGGCGCCGCCCCGCACGCGGCCAAAGCGTCGAAACCCGACAACTGAGACCCGAACGGACACTGCGGTCGCGACCCTGGCGAGGCCGATGACGCAGAAGAATTACGTTTGTCACCCATTGGTATGATTTAAGCCTTCATACTCCCGGACGTGACCCGAGCCATGCCACGCCGCACCATCTACCTGCCTGACCAGACCGAGGAGCTCGTGCGCGAGCGGGCGATCCTGGGCGAGTCGTTCTCGGCGACTGTCGTGCGCCTGCTCGAGTTCGGGGTGCGGGCAGAGGAGGAGCAGGCGCCGCTCGACTACTTCGGAGCGGGCCGAAGTGGCCTGCCCGATCTCGGAATCAACGCCGAGAAATACCTCGGGCTGAAGCCGTGGGGGCCGGGAGAGGGGCCTGGCGATGAAGGTCGTGGTTGATGCCGGTCCTCTGATTTCCGCCATCGACGAGGACGATCCGGCATACGAGATGGCCACGGCGGCCTTGGGATGGCTCCGCCGCAGCGCGATCGTTCCCTCGCCGGTGATGGTCGAGGTGGACCACCTGGCCCGCAGGCGAGTCGGCGCCGCAGCCGCCCGCACGTTCATGAAGACGGTTGTCGGCGGAGCTCATGAAATCGCCTTCGTCACGCAGGGCCTGATGCGCAGGGCGGTCGAGCTGGACGGCAAGTACGCCGACCTCAACCTCGGCCTCGTCGACGCCTGCGTGATGGCGATTGCGGAGCGTCAAGAGCTGCCGATCTTCACCTTCGACTTCGCGGACTTCCGCGCCACGGAATCCGCATCCGGCCCCTGGCGCCTTGCGATCGGCGAGGACGTCTTTCAGCGAGAGATTCACCAGCGGTAGCGTGAGGATCCCGCTCTGGCGTAACTCACCGATTCCGCAGCCGCTTGACGCGGAAGCGGTAGACCGCCGGCGTGCGGTCGACGTTGCCGGCGCGGTCGCGGGCCCTGACCTCGACGACGTGCCTGCCGATCCCGTAGCGACGCGCGAACCGCGCATCGCAGCGACGGAACATCCCGCGGTCGACCCGGCAGAGGAAGGCGACGCCCAGCTCGTTCGAGCGGGAGCGGAAGACTGCCTTTGCCCGCCTGTGGCGGGTGCGGACCAGCTTGCGCGGGCGGTGGTTCAGGAAGGTCTTGGGGGCGACCCGGTCGGCGACGCCGGTGACGGGCGACGGCGTAGCCGCGGCCGAGGGGGCGGTCGTCTGGAGGCCTTCCCCGGCTTCGGTCGGCGGCGCTCCGCTGCCTTCTGCGCCTCCCCCGCCGCCTCCTTCGCCTCCCCCGCCGCCTTCTTCGCCTCCCCCGCCGCCTCCTTCGCCTCCGCCGCCTTCTTCCACCGGTGGGGAGGGGGGCGGCGTGCAGGCCGGGATCGGCACGCCTCCGGCCACATGCAGCCGTTCGATCGCCTCCACGGCGTCGACCAGGCCGGCGCCAACCGCGCATGGACCGAATGCGCCGATCGGGTCGGAGCCTTCCTGGATCGCGTTGTGGATCTGTTCCGGCGTAGCGCCCGGTTCGTCCTCCAGCATCAGCGCCGCGACCGCGGCCGCGTGCGGAGCCGCAGCCGAGGTTCCGCAGAACCGCCAGTCGCCTTCGTCTTCGAACGCGAAGAAGGTGGTCACGCCGCAGTCGGTCGCGGTCACATCCGGTTTCGACAGCACCTCCGGACTGGCAAGCGGTCCTGCGGCTTCACCGGCCCCGGTCACCGGCCCGAAGTAGTGGGTCACCGGACCGCGCGAAGAGTAGATCTCGGGCGCAGTGGTCGGGTCGTAGGGGATCGCCGCCACGCTGGTCACGTCTTCGCCGCCGTTGTGGCCGAAGATCGACGGTCCGACCACGTCGCCCCCCGTCGATTCCGGGTACTCGAACGAGGTCACTCCACCACCGTTCTCTAGCAGCGAGAACTTCAGGCGCGGAGTTTCGCCTTCGTAGCGGTTGATGACCAGCTTGACCTGAACCGGCGAAGCCGATTCGTTCTTCCAGCCGACGAGCTCGAAGGGTCGCCCTCCGAGGATGTTGCCTTCGATGCTCCCGGCTTCGACCAGGCCACCCGGCCCGATCAGGAAGGCGTCGATGTCGGTGTTCACCCCTTCCCACGGTTCCGCCCATTGGAGGTCGGCGAGCAGCACCGCACCGGGGGAAACCGTGATCCCGAAGGTCGTGTCCTTCCCCGCACCGGGACTGAAGTCCATGCAGTGGCTCGCGTTGAGCCCGAATTCTTCGGACAGCGTCACCACAGCCGAGGGACAGCTGCCCGCATCGCGGTAGCTGGGTGCTTCCCAGGAGGCGATGTCGTTGCCGCTGCCGTCGATCAGGTTGTTGTTGGCGGCCGAGGAGAAGTAGCTGACGCCGCCCGCCGTGACGTTGCTCGCCGCGACCCCCACCGGGCCTTCCTGGAAGAAGGGCTCTTCGAAGTAGGTGACGTCGTCGGCGATCACCTGCGCTTCGGCGCCGCCTTCGCCGCTCGGCTTCGCCAGCTCTTCGATGTTTTCGGCAAACGCAGTTTCGCCGTTGAAGGCGGTGGCGAAGGCGAGGTTGGCTCCGGGGGCGAGGTCGTGGACGATCTGGCTCATTGCGCGCCCCTCGTCCTCGCCTCCCGTGTCGGAGTCGTCGAGGACGTCGGCCGGCGTCAACTGGCCGCTGCACGTGTTGGCGGCACCGGGGAGGTCGCCGGTTTCGACGTCTTCTGCCGCGTGGGTGGCGACGGGGCCGCCACCGACCGCTTCGGTCGCCTGATCGAACGAGTCGGAGAGGATGCCGACGGTGACGCCATCGCCGTCGACGCCGAACGCTTCGGCGTCGCGGGCTTCGGCCGCGTGGAGCTGCTGGTCGCCCTCCGAGACGACGGCGCCGGAGGGGCAGGTCGAGGAGGTGATCGGGGTCAGCACCTCGGTTGCGGCGGCGACGCGTGGCACTTCGGAGATCCGCTTCAACTCGCCGGGCCTCGCGGCCACCGTAACGGTCTGGTAGGCGCGGCTGACGTTGACGACCTCGACGCCGGCGGCACGCAGGTCGTCGACGCCTGCCGCGGCGCCTCGGCCGAAGCGGACTTCGACGAGGACCCGGTTGCCTTCGCGAAGGAGGCTGCCCGGCCCTGCGGGGGCGAGGCTCAGCGCCTTCGCCTGCTTCGCCTGCGGCGCCGAACCGACGGCCGGCTCAGCCAGCTCCGCCAGCCTCGACGAGAGGGGGCCCGCCGATCGGGGGATGGCGGCCGCCCGGGCGGACGACGGGGCGAGGGCGGCAGGCAGTGCCGAGGCCAGGCCCAGGGCGAGCGGCGCGCAGGCCAGGGCCAGGGCGATGGCCGAGCGCGGCGCCGTCCGGAGGCGAGGCGAGTTCCCGGGCTGCATTACGTACCACCGTATCGACCGTACATCTCGGTTCCTCAACCCCGGAACCCCGGTCCCGGTGCGCCCCGTGTCTCCTATGCGGACACGGGGTGCACCGGGAGCCTGGGACGGCGCCCCCGGGGCCAGTTCGGCCCGATCAGGACCGCGGCGTGCCGTGGAAGCAGCCGAGCGTGTAGGGGTATTCGAGCGTCGCGTTGTAGTGGTAGATGCGCTGCCAGCGACCTTCGAAGAAGACCTTGCTGACCTGGCCGTGACAGGCGTCGAGGTCTTCGTTGGTGAGCAGCTTGCCGTGGGCGCCGCGCGGCCCGTAGATCGGGTAACCGTCGAGCGCGTAGCCGACCAGGCCGGAGGCGCGGTGCTTCGATTCGCCCTTGGTCAGGCAGGAGGGGATGTCGTGGTAGTGGTATGCGCCGCTCTGCTGCGGGTGCCCGCCGCAGCTGTCCTGCACCTCATGGGCGACCGCGTCGCGGTCCTGCGCGTCGAGCGCGTTGAAGATCGCGACGCCGTTCTTGGCGATCCCGATCGGCCCCATCGAGAGGCAGTTCGGCGTCGTCGCCGCCTTCGGGTGGCTGGGAAGCGAGTAGTAGACGCTCTGGGAGCGGATCGAGTTGGGGTTGCGGTCGTACTGGTAGGCGTCGTCGCTCGACTTGACCGGGAATTCGCCCGTCGTGCTCCCCTTCGGCAGGCCGTTGCCGGAGAAGGTGCGCCGCTTCGAGTTGCTCTTCGTGCGCAGCCTCGCGTTGCGCCAGCGGACCGAGCCGTCGACGGTGGCCTTCGCGGTCAGGTCGAAGGTGCTGCCGTGGATCCACGGACCTTCGACCTGGGCGCCGCCGCCGCCCGGCGGGCCGCCGGTCGAACCGAATCCGGTGCCGCAGGAGTAGACGTAGCCGCGCTGCGGCCCCGAGGTCGTCACCTTGCCGTCGCCGATCGGCAGCGACGACGGGTTGACCGAGGACGCGGTCGCGGAGGACGCGGTCGCGACGCCCGCTGAGACGCTTCCCAGCCCTCCCAGGCCGACCGCCGCGGCGGTGGCGGCGAGCGCGCAGAGCGCGAGCGAAACGAAGATCTTGATGCGGCGTGAACGGGTCACGGTCCCTCCTTTGCTCGTTTACCGCCGCAGCATCCGCCGCCGGGATCAGAGCCGCGTCACCACAACGTAAGGGCTGTGTAAGGGACGCCGTGCCGCCCGACCCTGCTACGGTCCCGGGCGTTAGGCCGGGAAATGGACCCGGCAAAGTCGTGTCTAGCGCTCGCGTCGTTGCTTCACCAAAGCCTCCGCGTTCGCAGCACATGAAGTGGAGGCAATGCATGCCAACTGGAACTGTCAAGTGGTTCAGCGACGACAAGGGCTACGGGTTCATCACGCCCGACGATGGCTCTAAGGACGTCTTCGTCCACCACAGCGCGATCCTCGGCGAGGGCTTCAAGTCCCTGACCGAGGGCGCCAAGGTGAGCTACGAGTCCGAAGAAGGCCCCAAGGGCCCGGCCGCCGCGAGCGTCCAGCAGACCGCGTAGTCGCGCACCGCTCCTAGCCGTACCGGGGCCCGCCGCCACGGCGGGCCCTTCTTATGCTTCCCAACCGCGCGGTCGACTTTTGAGTCGCATGGCGAACCAAAAGTCGACCGCACCGCCATGAAGACAAGAGACGACCTCAGGAACATCGCGATCATCGCCCACGTCGACCACGGCAAGACGACCCTGGTCGACGCGATGCTGTGGCAGACCGGCGCCTTCCGCCAGGGCCAGGAGGTGGCCGAGCGGGTGATGGACTCGATGGACCTGGAGCGCGAGAAGGGGATCACGATCCTCGCCAAGAACACCGCGATCAACCACGCCGGCGTCAAGCTGAACATCGTCGACACCCCGGGCCACGCCGACTTCGGCGGCGAGGTGGAGCGCGGCCTGACGATGGTCGACGGGGCGTTGCTGCTGGTCGACGCCTCCGAGGGACCGCTCCCCCAGACGCGCTTCGTGCTGCGCAAGGCGCTGGAGGCGGGCCTGCCCGTGATCCTCGTCGTCAACAAGGTAGACCGCCCCGACGCCCGCATCGCCGAGGTCGTCGAGGAGGTCTACGAGCTGTTCATCGAGCTGGACGCCGATTCCGAGCAGATCGACTTCCCGATCGTCTACGCCAACGCCAGGGCCGGCTGGGCCGCGCTGGAGGAAGGAGCCGAGGGAAGCGACCTCTCCCCCCTGCTCGACCTGATGCTGAAGCGGATCCCGGCCCCCGGGCACGACCCCGAGCACCCCTTCCAGGCGCACGTCACCAACCTCGACGCCGACCCCTACGTCGGCCGCTTGGCGCTCTGCCGGGTGCGCAACGGGACGGTCCGCAGCGGCCAGCCGATCGCCTGGTGCAGGGCCGACGGCAGCGTCGAGCGGGCGGCGATCAGCGAGCTGTACGTGACCGAGGCGCTCGACCGGGTGCCGGCCTCCGAGGCCGGGCCGGGCGAGATCATCGCCGTCGCAGGGCTGCCGGAGGTGACGATCGGCGAGACGCTGGCCGACCCCGACGACCCCCGCCCGCTGCCGGTGATCACCGTCGACGAGCCCTCGCTCTCGATCGTCGTCGGGATCAACACCTCGCCGCTGGCCGGCACCGAGGGGGACAAGCTGACCGCGCGCCAGATCCGCTCCCGGCTCGAGGGGGAGCTGGTCGGCAACGTCTCGATCCGGGTCGAGGACACCGAGCGGCCCGACTCCTGGGAGGTGCAGGGACGCGGCGAGCTGCAGCTCGTCGTCCTGCTGGAGATGATGCGCCGCGAGGGATTCGAGCTGACCGCCGGCCAGCCGCGGGTGATCACCCGCGAGATCGACGGCAGGGTCCACGAGCCGGTCGAGCGCCTCTCGATCGACGTGCCCGAGGAGCACGTCGGCGCCGTCACCCAGCTGCTCGCCGGCCGCAAGGGGCGACTCGAGCAGATGACCAACCACGCGACCGGCTGGGTGAGGATGGACTACCTGGTGCCGGCGCGGGGGCTGATCGGGCTGCGCACCGAGTTCCTCACCGAGACCCGTGGCGCCGGGCTGCTGCACCACGTCTTCGACCGCTGGGAGCCGTGGGCGGGAGAGCTGCGCACCCGCCCGACCGGCTCGCTGGTCGCCGATCGACGCGGCGCCAGCGCCAGCTACGCGCTGCTCAGCCTCCAGGACCGGGGCACGCTGTTCATCGGCCCCGGCGAGGAGGTCTACGAAGGGATGGTGGTCGGCGAGAACGCCCGCTCCGACGACCTCGACGTCAACGCGATCAAGGAGAAGCACCAGACCAACGTCCGCGCCGCCAGCGCCGACCTCCTGATCCGCCTCTCGCCGCCGAAACGGCTCTCGCTCGAGGCCGCGCTGGAGTTCCTGCGCGAGGATGAGTGCGTCGAAGTGACGCCCGAGTCGGTGCGCCTGCGCAAGGTCGAGCTGGACAAGACGAAGCGCCAGAAGGCGGCGCGCCAGGGCGCCCGGGTGGCTTAGGTCCTTGGACCCTCAGCTCGCCGGGGGCGGAGGAGAGGGAGGCGGTTCGCTCGGTGGCGGGGATACGGCGGCGGCGGCCGGTTCCGGGGCGGCGGCTCCGCCAGCCAGCTCGTAGTACATGACAGTGACCGCGATCGCGTAAATCGGGGCGGTGAGCGTGCCGGAGATGATCGATGCGATCCAGGTCGAGAAGTCGCCGCTGCCGATCGGGTTGGCGATCGCCGCCAGCACGACCTGGACCACGACCACGATCAGGAAGATGATCACGAGGACCCCGAACACCTGCCAGGCCTGACCGCGCACGAGGCGCCAGCTGCGGCCGAAGGCGTCGATCGGGCCGATGCCCTCGACCACGATCGCCGGCGCCCCGAGCGACCAGAAGGTCACCAGGATCAGGCCGGGGATGACGATCAGGAGGAAGCCGACCGCGGCGCCGATGCCGAACAGGATGCCGAACCCGATCAGCGGCAGGATGAAGGGCCCCGCCGCGGAGAAGAGGTCGCCGACCGTCTGGTCGCGGCGCCCGTCGCGGACATCCCGCACGAGCCCGACGACGAAGCCGGTGTAGAGCGCCTGGCCCGCCAGGCTGACGGCCGCCGCAAGCAGCAGCAGCAGGACACCCCCGGCCCGCTGCAGGATGCCGGAGACGAGGCCGACGACGACGAAGACGGCGAGCGCGCTGCCGACCAGGGCAACGATGTTCTGGCCGTACACCGAGAACGTCTCGCTGATGACGTCGCCGACGCCGATGCGCTTCGCGGGTGAGCCAGCGGCCTCCACGAGGGGCGATTCTATGGCCGCCGGCGGAAGCGCGTCAAGCCGGTCCATCGCCGGGCGGGCTGCTCGTAGGGCGCCCACGCGGCCAGCCCGCGAGCGCCAGCGCGACAACCCCCGCGCGGATCGCCGGCAGGAGCCTCGCAGGACGCGATGGGCGGGGAGCCTGCGGGCGCGCCGCCCTTGCGGCGTCGGCGCGCCCGTGGAGGTCCTTTGAGCTAGACGGTGGCGGCTGCCTGCTCGGCTTGGCTGTCTTCGGCGCCTCTCGCCTCCGGGGTCTTCTCCTCGATGTTGCGCGGCAGCAGCACCTCGCGGGCGATCACCAGGCGCTGGATCTGGCTGGTGCCCTCGTACAGCTGCATGATCTTCGCGTCGCGCATCAGCTTCTCGACCGGGTACTCCTTGATGAAGCCGTAGCCGCCGTAGACCTGGACCGCGTCGACGGTGATCTCCATCGCCGAGTCGGCGGCGAAGCGCTTCGCCTCCGAGGAGACCTGGGTGTTGCGCTGGCCACTGTCGAGCAGCACCGCCGAGTTCCAGACCAGCAGCCGGGCGGCATCGACCTTGGTCGCCATGTCGGCGATCATGAACTGGATCGCCTGGTGCATCGCGATCGGCACCCCGAACTGAACCCTTTCCTTCGAGTACTCGGCGGCGTACTCGAACGCGGCGCGGCCGATCCCCACCGCCATCGCCGAGACGCCCGGGCGGGTGCGGTCGAGGGTCATCATCGCCAGTTTGAAGCCGTGGTTTTCCTCGCCGAGCATGTTCTCTGCCGGAACCTCGACCTCGTCGAAGGAGATGGTCGCGGTGTTGGAGGCCCGCTGGCCCATCTTGTCCTCCTTCTTGTCGACCGTGACCCCCGGGGAGTCGGCGTCGACGACGAAGGCGCTGATCCCGCGGTGACCCGCCTCCGGGTCGGTCTTCGCGTAGACCGTGAAGTAGTCGGCGTAGCTGCCGTTGGTGATGAAGCACTTGGAGCCGGTGATGACGTACTTGTCGCCCTTCTTGACGGCCCGGGTCTTCATCCCCGAGACGTCGGAGCCGGCGTCCGGCTCGGTCAGGCAGAAGGAAGCCAGCTTCGGCCCCTCGGTCAGCATCCCGAGGTACTTCTTCTTGGTCTCCTCAGAGCCGCCGAGGGTGATCGGGGCGGAGGCGAGGCCGTTGGCCATCAGCGAGGTGCCGATGCCGGAGCAGCCCCAGCCCATCTCCTCCTCGATCAGGCAGCCGGAGAGGTAGTCGAGGCCCGGGCCGCCGTAGTCCTCGGGAATGTGGGTGTTCATCAACCCGACCTCCCAGGCCTTGTCGATGATCTCCTGCGGCCAGGTGCCCTCTTTGTCGTGCTCCCAGGCGACTTTGCGGATCTCTTTCTCCGCGAAGCTGTGCGCCAGCTCGCGCAGATCCTTCTGCTCGTCGGTCAGGGTGAAGTCAACCACTGCTCGAAGCTCCTTTTTCTCGCGGGTGGGAGGGGCCGATTGACTGGTCAGTCAACCAGGCCCAAGGTTAGCGGATGACCGGCTCCCCATGGGCCGCGTACCCTTGATGGATGGTCCTGCCGTCGGCGGCGATCGGAATTCAGAGCGGCTACGTGCTGGCCGCGATCACCCTGATCGCGTTGCCGATCGCCGCTACGGCCTTCGCACGTGCGGGACCGGCCTGGCGCGGGATCGGCAAGGGTCGCTTCGCGATCGAGCAGGAGCTGCCTCCGACCCGAATGGCGCAGCCGCAGCCGCCGGTCGACCGCGAGCTGCAGGAAACCGAGGCGCGGCAGATGCTCGAGGCGAAGTCCTACCGCCGCCAGCGCCGCGGCGAGCAGCCGCTCGACGTCGAGGCCGAGGTGACGCGCCTGCTCGACTCCCCGGGGGCCGCCGGACCCGGCGTCGACGAGAAGCTGCGCGAGGAGGTCCGCCAGCTCGTCGTCGCCCGCAACGAACGGCGGATGCGTCGCGGCGAGCAGCCACTCGACGTCGAGAGGGAGACCGAGCGCCAGCTCGCGGATTTGTAGGATCGTTGCCGATGGCCGCCAACCCCGACAACCTCTTCGAGGTCGAGGAGCTGCTGATGCAGCCGGGCACCTACTTCAACCCGCAGACCGAGGTGCTGGTCGTGGTCGACGACTCGACCTCGCTCGACCAGGAGGTCTTCAACATGGAGGACTACGAGGGGGCCGACTGGGTGCGCATCTCCGACGACGTCCCGGTCGACGAGGACAGCCGCGACCGCGCCCTCGAGGAGTTCCAGACCCACTACCACCCAGGTTCGGCCGGCTCGGTCTCAGAGACGGCGCTCGAGCAGGGCGACGAGGAGCTCGACGAGGACGAGACCGGCCAGGACCCGGGGCGCGAGGACTGACCAGGCGGATGCTCGAAGCCGGTCAGGAGACGCCTGAATTTGATTGCAGCCAGCTAATGCGCGCTCAGGCAGGGTGATAGTCGTACCGCGAGGCTATGGGCCCGATCGCCTCCCGTGTCAAAGGGCCCGAGCGTGCCGCCTCCGGCGAGGTCGCGCATGTAGTTCTCCCATCCTGAGGACGTGCTGAAGTTGAGGAAGCGCACCGGCGCGTCGCTGGGGTTGCTGAACGTGTCGCTGGGAGCAGTGGCCAGTCGCCAATACCGCGCAAGGGCACGACGTCCCCTACATGCGACCTCGCAGCGGCCGGGAGGCAGCCGCGGGCCTCTTCGGGGACATCCAGGCGGATTTCGAGGTGAACTCCCTCAACCCGCATACGTTCCTCGAAGGGGATGGCTGCGGCGCGGCGGTGGTCGACGTCGACATCACCATCAATTCGACGGGCAAGCGAGTCCATGACGATGTGGTCCACTTCTTCGAATTCGGTCCCGACGGCAAGGTGACCTCGTTCCGCAATTTCCTGGACACGGCGAAGGCCATCGAGGCCCACTCGTAAGGTGGAACGCCCGGACCGGCGCAGCATCCACCAACAGAACGGATCGCGCCAAGCGGCCCGGTCGTTTCGCGCCACGCTGTCTCAGTCGCCGCTCGTGGACACCCCGGGCTGTACGACCCATGCCTGCGGCGTTCGCGACCACGGCAGCGACTACAAGGTGGCGGGAGAGTCGATCGATGGCAAGAAGCACTCGGGCGTCCAGCGCGCCACCTTCCCGATCGACCGCGACGGCAAGATCGCCAAGGTCATCCCCAAGGCCTCGCCGAAGACCCACGACGACGACGTGCTCGAGGCGCTCGCCGAGCTGGCTTCGGACTGAACCGCAGCCAGATAACAGCCGCAAGGCGCGCGGTAGACATTTGAGTCGCCAGTGCGTATACGGTTGACTCAGGCTGCTGCCTGATCTCGATGTGAGATCTCGTCATAGGTTGCGGGCTCGTGCATGGCGCCCAACCCCAGCAGGGTCTGGAAGGCGGCCATCGGGGTGCGGCGGCG
>Ga0210144_1000353_pt1 | contig 25894 bp, 41 predicted proteins | sample Muzzi_PWA_D2_FD_185532 | JGI IMG/M metagenome (GOLD analysis project Ga0210144, IMG submission 185532) | Wetland microbial communities from San Francisco Bay, California, USA, that impact long-term carbon sequestration - Muzzi_PWA_D2 (SPAdes) | ecosystem: Environmental > Aquatic > Marine >...
GGTGATGCCGGGCGACAACGTGTCGCTGTCGGTGGAGCTGATCACGCCGATCGCCATGGACGAGGGCCTGCGCTTCGCCATCCGCGAGGGCGGCCGCACCGTCGGCGCCGGCGTCATCACCAAGATCATCGAGTAACGGACCGGCCCTTTTAGGCCAAGCGGAGCGCAAGACGACGGATGATCACGGCCAGCCAGAAGATCCGGATCCGGCTCAAGGCGTACGACCATCGCCTGCTGGACCAGTCCATGGAGGAGATCGTCGAGACGGTGAACCGGACCGGGGCCGTGGTGGTGGGGCCCATCCCCCTGCCCACCCGGATCAACAAGTTCACCGTCAACCGCTCGGTCCACACGGACAAGAAGGCCCGCGACCAGTTCGAGATCCGGACCCACAAGCGGCTGATCGACATCATCCAGCCCAATCCCGAGACCGTGGACGCGCTGATGAAGATCAACCTGTCCGCGGGCGTCGACGTGGAGATCAAGATCTAGCCATGAGCGGACTGATCGGCGCCAAGCTGGGCATGACCCAGGTGTTCGACGAGGAGGGCCGGGTCGTCCCGGTCACCGTGATCGAGGCGGGCCCCTGCGTGGTGACCCAGAAGAAGGTCATGGAGCGGGACCGCTACGAGGCCACCCAGCTCGCCTTCGGGAACGTGCGTGAGAAGCGCGTGACCAGGGCCCGCCTGGGCCACCTGAAGGCCGCCGGCTCCGGCCCCAAGCGGGTGCTCAAGGAGTTCCGCGGCCCCTGGGACGTAGCCCTGGGCGACACCGTGGGGTGCGACCTGTTCCAGCCCGGCCAGAAGGTGGACGTGACCGGCCTCAGCAAGGGCAAGGGCTTCGCCGGCACGGTCAAGCGCCACAACTTCACCACCGGCCCCCGCACCCACGGCTCGATGAACGTGCGCGCCCCGGGCTCCATCGGCCAGTGCGCCTGGCCCAGCCGGGTGTTCAAGAACAAGAAGATGCCGGGCCAGATGGGCAACGCGCGCAGCACCGTCCAGGGGCTCCAGGTGTTCCAGGTGCTGCCGGAGGAGAACCTGCTGCTCATCAAGGGCGCCGTTCCCGGCGCGGTGGGTAGCGTGGTCACCATCCGTCCGGCGGTGAAGGGGTAGGCACATGGCGGACCTGAAGGTCATCACCCAGGGCGGCAAGGCGGCGGGCCAGGTGTCCCTGCCCGACGCCGTGTTCGGCCGCGACCCCAACCCGGTGCTGCTCCACGAGGTGGTCACCCGCCAGCTGGCCTCCCTGCGCCAGGGCACCCATGCCACCAAGACACGCGCCGACGTGTCCGGCGGCGGCAAGAAGCCGTGGCGCCAGAAGGGCACCGGCCGCGCCCGCGCCGGCTCCATCCGCGCGCCTCACTGGAAGGGCGGCGGCACCGTGTTCGGTCCCCAGTCGCGGACCCACGCCTACCGCATGCCCCGCAAGAAGGTGCGGGCCGCCCTGGAGGTGGCCCTGAGCGACGCCCTGCGGGAGGAAAAGGTGCTCTGCGTCAAGGAGCTCAAGCTCAAGGCCGCCAAGACCAAGGACTTCGTCAAGATGCTGGGCACGGTGGGGGCGAACGGCACGACCCTGGTGGTCATGGACGAGATCCCCGAGGCCGTGGGCCTGGCGGCCCGCAACGTGCCCGACGCGGCGGTGATCGAGCTGACCGATCTGACTCCCTACGACGTCGTGACGGCCGACCGTTTGGTGTTCGTCAAGGCCGCCCTGGAGCGCCTGGGAGGGACCTCCGATGCAGCGTGATCCCCACACCATCCTCCTCAAGCCCGTGCTGTCGGAGAAGTCCGTGGCCCGCGCCGACGACGGCCGCCGGGTGGTGTTCGAGGTGGCTCGGGACGCCAACAAGGTCGAGGTGGCCAAGGCGGTCGAGGCCGTGTTCCAGGTGAAGGTGGCCAAGGTGAACACCGTGCGCCTGAAGGGCAAGACCAAGCGCATGGGCCGCTTCGTGGGGCGCCGCCCGGACCGCAAGCGGGCCGTGGTGACCCTGCGCCCCGGCCAGACCCTGAACCTGTTCGAGCAGTAGCCGAGGCGGACCCATGGCCATTCGCAACTACAAGCCCACCTCCCCGGGCCGCCGCGACATGAGCGGCTCCACCTTCGTGGAGGTCACCCGCACCGCGCCCCACAAGCCCCTGCTGGCGAAGAAGAAGCGCAGCAGCGGGCGCAACAACCAGGGCCGCATCACCATGCGGCGGCGGGGCGGCGGCCACAAGCGCCAGGTGCGGGTGGTGGACTTCCGCCGGGGCAAGTTCGACGTGCCGGCCCGGGTGGAGGCGGTCGAGTACGACCCGAACCGCTCGGCGCGCCTGGCCCTGCTGTGCTACGCCGACGGCGAGCGGCGCTACATCCTGCACCCCGAGGGGCTCAAGGTGGGCGACCGGGTGGTCTCCGGCGAGCGGGTGGAGGTGCGCGCCGGCAACGCCATGCGTCTGGCCAACATCCCCCTGGGCACCCAGGTGCATAACGTGGAGATGGCTCCGGGCGGTGGCGGCAAGATGGCCCGCGCCGCGGGCGCTGCGGTGCAGCTGATGGCCAAGGAGGGCGACTTCGCCCTGCTGCGCATGCGCTCCGGCGAGGTCCGCAAGGTGCGCCTGGAGTGCCTGGCCACCGTGGGCCAGGTGGGCAACACCGACCACGCCAACCGCAGCATCGGCAAGGCGGGCCGCAGCCGCTGGCTGGGCCGGCGCCCCAAGGTGCGGGGCGTGGCGATGAACCCGGTGGACCACCCCATGGGCGGCGGCGAGGGCAAGACCAGCGGCGGCGGCCACCCGGTCAGCCCCTGGGGCCAGCCCGCCAAGGGCTTCCGCACCCGCAACAACCGGCGCACCGACGACATGATCGTCACCCGCCGCAAGAAGAAGTAGGTCCAAAGGAGCTGGTATGCCGCGTTCCCTGAAGAAAGGGCCGTTCGTCGATCCGTCGCTGGCCCGCAAAACCGAGCGGGTCGGCAAGACAGGCAGCCGCGAGGTCATCAAGACCTGGTCGCGCCGCTCGATGATCACCCCGGACATGGTCGGCCTCACCTTCTCGGTCCACAACGGCAAGACCTTCGTGCCGGTGTTCGTCACCGAGAACCTCGTGGGCCACAAGCTGGGGGAGTTCGCCCCCACCCGCACCTTCCGGGGCCACGTCAAGAGCGAGAAGAAGGCCCGCACCCGGTAAGGCAGCAGAGAGGCGAAAGACCCAGATGGAAGTGCGCGCGACAGCCAAGTACCAGCGGATCGCCCCGCGTAAGGTGCGCCTGGTGATGGACACGGTGCGGGGATGCCCCGCCGGGGAGGCCCTGGGGCGCCTGAAGTTCATGCCCCAGCGGGCCGCCCGGGCGGTGGAGAAGGTGCTCAAGAGCGCCGTGGCCAACGCCGAGGACCGCAACCTGGGCGACGTCGACCAGCTCGTCGTCTCGCGGGCCTGGGTGGACCAGGGTCCCACCCTCAAGCGCATCCAGCCCGCACCGCAAGGGCGCGCCCACCGCATCCTCAAGCACACCAGCCACATCACCGTCGTGGTGTCCGCCGGCGCATCGGACAACTAGGGAGACATCGCTTTGGGTCAGAAGGTCAATCCCATCGGGTTCCGGCTCGGCTACATCAAGGGCTGGGAGTCGGTCTGGTACGCGGGCAAGAAGGACTACGCCAATAACCTGCACGAGGACCTGCGCATCCGCCGCATGGTCAAGGACCGCCTCTACCACGCCGGGCTCGCCAAGATCGAGATCGAGCGCTCCGGCAACCAGCTGCGCCTCAACCTCCACACCGCCCGGCCGGGCGTGATCATCGGCCGCAAGGGGGCCGAGGTGGACAAGCTCAAGGCCGACCTGGACCGGATGACCCCCGCCGACGTCTACATCAACATCCGGGAAATCAAGAAGCCCGAGGTGAACTCCACCCTGGTGGCCGAGAGCGTGGCCGCGCAGCTGGAGAAGCGGGTGGCCTTCCGGCGCGCCATGAAGAAGAGCGTGGCGTCGGCCTTGCGATTCGGCGCGCAGGGCATTAGAATCGCCTGTTCCGGTCGTCTTGCCGGGGCGGAGATCGCCCGGACCGAGTGGTACCGCGAGGGCCGGGTCCCTCTGCACACCCTCCGTGCGGACATCGACTACGGCTCCGCCGAGGCCCGTACCACCTACGGGCGGATCGGCGTGAAGGTTTGGATCTACCACGGCGACGTGTTGCCGGAGGCCAAGTAGGCCGCCCCTTGAGGGGGCCGTCGCAGGTCACGGTTCTGGCAGGGTGTAAGGGCCCGTAAGGCAAGATGCTCAGTCCCAAGAAAATCCGCCACCGCAAGACGTTCAAGGGACGCATGCGGGGCAACGCCAAGGGCGGCGCCGAGCTGGCGTTCGGCGACTACGGCCTGAAGACCCTCGGGTGCGGCTGGGTCACGGCCCGCCAGATCGAGGCGGCGCGTATCGCCATGACCCGCCACGTCAAGCGTGGCGGCAAGATCTGGATCCGGATCTTCCCCGACAAGCCCATCACCAAGAAGGCGGCCGAGACCCGCATGGGCAAGGGCAAGGGCACCCCCGAGTACTGGGTGGCCGTGGTGCGGCCGGGCCGCATCCTCTTCGAGATGGCCGGCGCCAACGACGAGCTGTCGCGCGGCGCCATGCGGCGCGCCGCCGCCAAGCTGCCGGTGCCGACCGAGATCGTGTCCAGGGAGCAGGGGCAGTGAAGACCGTCGAGCTCAGGGAGAAGGACGAGGCCGCGCTGCGGCGGCAGGAGGCCGACCTGCGCAAGGAGCTGTTCAACCTGCGCTTCCAGGCCGTCATGGGCAACCTGTCGAACCCCGCCCGGGTGGGCCAGGTGCGGCGCGAGATCGCGCGGGTGCTGACGGTCATCAACGAGAAGGCGAAGGCGTAGGGACATGACGAACGAAACCGCGGCGGCGCCGAAGCGGCGCAAGGTCATCGAGGGCGTCGTCATCAGCGACAAGATGGAAAAGACCGTGGTGGTCCAGACCGAGCGCCGCCTCCAGCACCCGCTCTACCGGCGGGTGGTGCGCCAGCGCTCCAAGGTCTACGCCCACGACGAGAAGGGCCTGGCCAAGGTGGGCAGCAAGGTGCGCCTGGTCGAGACCCGTCCCTTGAGCCGCCTGAAGCGCTGGCGCGTGCTGGAGGTCCTCGGATGATCCAGCCCCAGACCATGCTCAACGTCGCCGACAACTCCGGCGCCAAGCGGCTCATGTGCTTCCACGTGGTCGGCGGCTCCAAGCGCCGCTTCGCGACCGTGGGCGACGAGATCGTCGGCACCGTGAAGCAGGCCATCCCCCACGCGGGGGTCAAGAAGGGCGACGTGGTCAAGGCCGTGGTGGTGCGCACCCGCAAGGAGGTGCGGCGCGACGACGGCAGCTACATCCGCTTCGACGAGAACGCCGCCGTGCTGATCAACAAGGAAGGCGAGCCGGTGGGCACGCGCATCTTCGGGCCGGTGGCGCGGGAGCTGCGCTGGAAGCGGTACATGAAGATCGTCTCCCTGGCCCCGGAGGTGCTGTGATGGCCGGGCGCGCGGGGGTCCGCAAGGACGACACGGTGGTGGTCACCGCCGGCAAGGACAAGGGCAAGCAGGGCAAGGTGCTGTCCGTGGACCCGGCCAAGGGGCGGGTGGTGGTGGAGGCGGTGCACATGATCAAGCGCCACACCAAGCCCAACCCCAAGAACCAGCAGGGCGGGATCATGGAGTGGGAGGCGCCGATCCACATCTCCAACGTCCAGGTGGTCTGCGGGGCCTGCGGCAAGCGCACCCGCATCGCCCGCAAGCGGCTGGCGGACGGCGGCACCATGCGGGTCTGCAAGCACTGCGGCGAGAGCGTGGACAAGAAGTAGGCGGCTTCCAGCGAGCGAGGGTGAGGAAGACGATGGCCCGCTTGGGCGAGCGATACAAGACCGAGATCCGGACGCGGCTGCAGGAGGAGCTGGGGCTCTCCAACGTGATGCAGGTGCCGCGCCTGGACAAGATCGTCATCAACGTCGGCATGGGCGAGGCGATCACCAACGGCAAGCTGCTGGAGAGCGCCATGGACGAGCTGGCCGCCATCACCGGCCAGCGCCCGGTGCTGACCCGGGCCCGCAGGGCCGTGGCCGGCTTCCGGCTGCGCCAGGGCATGGCCATCGGCTGCAAGGTGACCCTCAGGCAGCAGCGGATGTACGAGTTCATGGACCGGCTGGTGAGCCTGGCCCTGCCCCGCATCCGCGATTTCCGCGGCCTGTCGCCCAAGAGCTTCGACGGCCGGGGCAACTACTCGATGGGGGTCCGCGAGCAGCTGATCTTCCCCGAGATCGACTTCGAGAAGACCGCCGGCGTCCACGGCATGGACATCAGTTTCATCACCACCGCCCGCGACGACGCGCAGGCGCGGGCGCTGCTGGCCGCCCTGGGGATGCCGTTCCGCGGGCAGGTGAGACAAGGCGCTTAAGCCGCCAAGAGGTGTAGGTTGGCCAAGAAATCCATGATCGCCAGGGCCCGGCGGGCCCCCAAGTTCCAGGTCCGGCACCGCAACCGGTGCCGCGTCTGCGGCCGCCCGCGCGGCTACATGCGGCGCTTCGCCATGTGCCGCATCTGCTTCCGCCAGCAGAGCCTGGCCGGGCGGGTGCCGGGCGTGGTCAAGTCGAGCTGGTAGGGGGGCGGATCCATGAGCATGACCGATCCGATCGCCGACCTGTTGACCCGCATCCGCAACGCCCAGATGCGGCGCCACGCTTCCCTGGAGGTCCCGGCCAGCAAGCTGAAGGCGAACGTCCTGGCCCTCATGGCCCGGGAGGGGTACATCAAGGGCTTCCAGGCCGTGACCCCCGAGGGCGGACACCCGATGCTCAAGGTCGAGCTGAAGTACATCGACGGCCGGGGCGTCATCGAGGGCATCAAGCGGGTCTCGCGCCCGGGCTTAAGGCGCTACGTGGCCCGGGACACGATCCCCTGGGTGCAGGGTGGCTACGGCATCGCCATCCTCTCCACCTCCAAGGGCCTGGTTACCGACAAGGAGGCCCGCCGCACCGGGATCGGCGGCGAGGTCCTGTGCACGGTCTGGTAGGGGGCGTCTGAGGCATGTCGCGGATCGGAAAACTGCCGGTGTCCATCCCCTCCGGGGTGACGGTGGACCTCAAGGCCGGCCGGGTCACGGTGAAGGGCCCCAAGGGCGAGCTCAGCCGCCCGGTGGAGCGCCGCACCAACGTGGAGGTGGCCGACAGCGAGGCCCGCGTGGCCCGGGACGGCGACGACCGCGAGGCCCGCGCCCGTCACGGCCTGATGCGGGCCGACCTGAACAACATGGTGGTGGGGGTCTCCCAGGGCTTCGAGAAGCGCCTGGTGCTCTCCGGCGTGGGCTACCGCGCCCAGATGAAGGGCGGCGACACGTTGAGCCTGTCGCTGGGCTTCTCCCACCCGGTGGACGTCGCGGTGCCCGAGGGGGTGGAGATCGCCACCGAGGGCACCAACACGGTGATCGTGCGGGGCATCGACAAGGCCCGCGTGGGCCAGGTGGCGGCGGACATCCGCCGCTACCGGCCACCCGAGCCCTACAAGGGCAAGGGAATCGCGTACGCCAACGAGACGGTGCGCCGCAAGGAAGGCAAGAGCGGCAAGAAGTAGGGACGGGCAAGGTCTTGGCCACGGATACCCAGAAGAAGACGCGGATGCGGACCCGGCGGCGGGTGCGGATTCGCAAGCATGTGACCGGCACCCCGGAGCGCCCGCGGCTGTCGGTGTTCCGCAGCAACCGCTACATCTACGCCCAGCTGATCGACGACGTGGCCGGGCGCACCCTGGCCACGGCCTCCAGCCGGGACGAGGAGATCCGCGGCACCGGCTCCACCGCCGACATCGCGGCCGCCGGACGGGTGGGGGAGCTGCTGGCCAAGCGGGCCAAGAAGCACAAGATCGCCCAGGCCGTGTTCGACCGCGGCGGCTACCGCTACCACGGCCGGGTCGCGGCCCTGGCGGACGGCGCCCGCAAGGGCGGCCTGTCGTTCTGACGGACCGGCGGGCGAAACGGCGAGCGATTTAAGGAACCGGACTTCAGATGCTGTACCAGGAGGAAGAGGCCCTTCAGGAGAAGGTGGTCTACATCAACCGCACCGCCAAGGTGGTCAAGGGGGGCAAGCGCTTCTCCTTCTCGGCCCTGGTGGTGGTGGGAGACGGCCGCGGGGCCGTGGGCTTCGGCAAGGGCAAGGCCCGCGAGGTCCCCGAGGCCATCCGCAAGGCCATCGAGAAGGCCAAGCAGTCCATGGTGCAGGTGCCCCTGCAGAACGGCACGGTGCCCTACGAGGTAACCGGCGTATGGGGCGCCGGGCGGGTGCTCATCAAGCCCGCCCGGGAGGGCCGCGGCGTCATCGCCGGCGGCGCCGTGCGCGCCATCATGGAGGTGGCCGGCATCCGCAACGTGGTCAGCAAGTCCCTGGGGGGCGGCAGCGTCAGCAACGTGCTGCGGGCCACCATGGAGGGGCTGGCGAGCCTGCGCGACCCGGCCGACATCCGGCGCATGCGCCGCACCGCGGCCGAGGCCTGAGCTCGCCATGCCGCGCAAGAAGACCGCCAAGAAGCTGCGGCTGCGCCTGGTGCGCAGCGTGATCGGCACCAAGCCGGCCCTGCGCGCCACGATCCGGGGGCTCGGGTTCACCCGCACCGGCCAGGTGGTCGAGCGGGGCGACACCCCGGAGATCCGGGGCATGCTGGCCAAGGTGCACCACTGGGTGGAAGTGCTGGAGGGATAGGATGCGCATCGAACAGCTCCAGCCCGGCCCCGGCAGCCGCAAGCGGCGCAAGCGCGTCGGCCGCGGCGTCGGCTCCGGCATGGGCAAGACGTCCACCCGCGGCACCAAGGGCCAGATGGCCCGCTCCAACGGCAAGGGCGCCGGCTTCGAGGGGGGGCAGATGCCCCTCATCCGGCGCGTGCCCAAGCGGGGCTTCACCAACCCCTTCCGCACCCCCTACGCGGTGGTCAACGTGGGCACCCTCGAGGCCCTGGAGGGGGTGGACGAGGTGACCGTCGAGCTGCTCCGGGAGCGGGGTCTGATCCGCAAGTCCGCCGAGCGGGTGAAGGTGCTGGGCCAGGGCGAGCTGTCCCGCGCCGTGAAGGTGGCGACCCACGCCGTCAGCGAGAGCGCCCGGGCCAAGATCGAGGCCGCCGGCGGCGCGATCGAGCTGCTGTAGGGGCCGGTTTGCTCGCACGCATCGGCACGGTCCTCCAGAACATCTACAAGATCCCGGAGCTCCGGTCCCGGATCCTGTTCACGATGGGGGTGCTGGCGGTCTTCCGCCTGGCGGCGCACATCCCCACCCCGGGCATCAACGGGGAGGCCCTGTCCACGTTCCTCCTGGAGCGGGGCGGCGCCATCATGGGGTTCCTGGACATCTTCTCCGGCGGCGCCCTCTCCCGGGTCACCATCGTGGCCCTGGGGATCATGCCGTACATCTCGGCCTCCATCATCCTCCAGCTGATGACGGTGGTGATCCCGACCCTGGGCCAGCTGTCCAAGGAGGGCGAGCAGGGTCGCCGGGTGATCACCCAGTACACCCGCTACCTGACCGTGGCCATCGCGGCGATCCAGTCCACCGGCATCGCCTTCGGCCTGGAGGGCATGAACCAGGGGCGGTTCGTCACCGAGCCGGGCTGGGCCTTCCGCTTCATGACCGTGATCACCCTGGTGGGGGGCACCTCGCTGCTGATGTGGCTGGGGGAGCAGATCACCGAGCGGGGCATCGGCAACGGCATCAGCCTGATCATCTTCTCCGGCATCGTGGCCGGCATGCCGCGGGGCATCGTCAACACCTATCGGCTCTACGAGACCGGCCAGCTCAACATCATCCTGATCCTGGCCCTGGTGGCCATGATGTCGGTGGTGGTGGGGGCCATCGTGTACCTGGAGTCGGGGCGTCGAAAGCTGGCGGTGCAGTACGCCCGGCGGGTGGTGGGCAACCGCGTCTACGGCGGCCAGAGCACCCACATCCCGCTCAAGGTCAACACCGCCGGGGTGATCCCCCCCATCTTCGCCTCGTCGCTGATCGCCTTCCCGGCCACGATCGCGGGCTTCTTCGCGGTGCCGTGGGTGCAGAGCATCGCCACCTCCCTGAGCCCGGGGCAGTTCCTCTACACGGTCTGCTACGTCCTGCTGATCGTCTTCTTCGCCTTCTTCTACACGGCGGTGGTGCTCAACCCCGCCGACATCGCGGACAACATGAAGAAGAGCGGCGGCTTCATCCCCGGCATCCGGCCGGGCAAGAAGACCTCGGACTACATCTACTTCGTGCTGACCCGCATCACCTTCGCCGGGGCCATCTACCTGGCGATCGTGTGCGTGATCCCGGAGATCCTGATCTACCAGGCCAACCTGCCGTTCTACTTCGGCGGCACCTCGCTGCTGATCGTGGTGGGGGTGGGGCTGGACACGGCCCAGCAGATCGAGACCCACATGATCCAGCGCAACTACGAGGGCTTCCTCAAGCGCGGCAAGGTGCGGGGGAGGCACGAGTGACCGTGCGGCTCGTGTTCCTCGGACCGCCGGGCTCGGGCAAGGGCACCCAGGCCGCCCTCCTAAAGGAGGCGTTCGGGTTCTGCCAGGTCTCCACCGGCGACATCCTGCGCCAGGCGGTGGCCGGGGGCACCCCCCTGGGTCTCCAGGCCAAGGCCTGCATGGACGCCGGGGAGCTGGTTCCGGACCCGGTGGTGATCGGCATCGTGCAGGAGAAGCTGGCCGGCCCCGAGTGCCGCAAGGGGTTCGTTCTGGACGGATTTCCGCGAACTACTGGTCAAGCCGAGGCGCTCGATGCTATACTGCACGACTTTTCCGCCCCCATCGACCGCGCGGTCGCCTTCCGGGTGGACGACGAGGCCGTGGTGGGGCGCCTGAGTGGTCGCCGGACCTGCGCCAAGTGCCAGGCCATGTACCACGTGTCGTTCGCCCCGCCCCGGGTGGCGGGGGTGTGCGACCGGTGCGGCGGCGAGCTGGTGCAGCGGCCGGACGACCGCGAGGAGGTGATCCGGCAGCGCCTTCGGGTGTATGAGGAAAACACCCGGCCGCTGCTGGACTATTACCGGGGCCGGGGCCAGCTGGTGGAGATCCCGGCGGGCGGCCCGGTGGAGGCGGTCCACGCGGCCCTCAAGGCCGCGGTGGGGCTGTAGGCAGGCCGGACGGCTTAGCAGGGCCGGACGGCGGTAACGGATTTTCAGGGGAGTCGGGTCATGAAGGTGCGCTCGTCGGTCAAGCCGATCTGCGACAAGTGCAAGGTGATCCGGCGCCGGGGCATCGTCCGTGTGATCTGCCCCAACCCCAAGCACAAGCAGCGCCAGGGCTGAACGGGCCCCGGGCGCGAAGGAGGACGGGTTAGGTGGCACGCATCGCGGGCGTCGAGATTCCGGCGGGCAAGCGGATCGACATCGGCCTGACGGCCCTGTACGGCATCGGCCGCTCGGCGGCGGTCGCCATCCTGGCCAAGCTGGGGATCGCCGGCTCCACCCGGGGCCGGGACCTGACGGACCAGGAGGTGGTGCAGCTGCGCGACGAGCTGGAGGCCAACTGGACCATCGAGGGCGACCTGAGGCGCCAGTCCTCCATGGACGTCAAGCGCCTCATGGACATCGGCTGCTACCGCGGCCTGCGCCACCGGCGCGGCCTGCCGGTCCACGGCCAGCGCACCAAGACCAACGCCCGCACCCGCAAGGGCCGCCAGCGCTCCCCGGCGGCGCGCAAGAAGTAGAAGGGTTCACCCGCCATGGCGCCACCGAAAGGCAAGAAGAAGGAAAAGAAGAACGTGCCCCTGGGCGTCGCCCACGTGCGGGCCACGTTCAACAACACGATCGTGTCGTTGAGCGACCGCCAGGGCAACGTGGTGGCCTGGTCCAGCTCCGGCTCCCAGGGCTTCAAGGGTTCCCGCAAGAGCACCCCCTACGCCGCGCAGCGGGCCGCCGAGGTGGCCAGCCGGGTGGCGATGGACAACGGCATGCGGGAGGTGGAGGTACAGGTGAAGGGGCCCGGCCCGGGCCGCGAGTCCGCGGTCCGCGCCCTGGTCGCTTCGGGGCTCAAGATCTCGGTGATCCGCGACGTCACGCCGATTCCCCACAACGGGTGTCGGCCGTGCAAGCGGCGCCGGGTGTAACGGCATAAGGCGTAAGAACCAGGCCACATGGCACGCTATACCGATTCGGTCTGCCGGCTCTGCCGGCGTGAGGGGGTCAAGCTCTTCCTGAAGGGCGACCGCTGCTTCAAGGAGAAGTGCGCCGTGGACCGGCGCGCCTACGTCCCCGGCCAGCACGGCCAGTCGCGCCGGCCCCGCAAGGCCAGCGACTACCAGCTGCAGCTGCGCGAGAAGCAGAAGATCAAGCGCATGTACGGCCTGCTGGAGCGCCAGTTCCGCAACCTGTACGAGAAGGCCGCCAAGCGCCCCGGCATCACCGGCCACAACCTGATGTCCATGCTGGAGAGCCGCCTGGACAACGTGGTCTACCGCATGGGCTTCGCCAAGAGCCGGGCCCAGGCCCGCCAGCTGGTGAACCACGGCCACGTGCGGGTCAACGACCGCAAGGTGGACGTGTCCTCCTACCTGGTCCGGGTCGGCGACGTGGTTACCGTCAAGGAGAAGACCCGCGCCAACGCCTACGTGACCGAGGCCCTGGAGAGCGTGCTCGGCCGCGGCCTGCCCGAGTGGCTGGAGGTGGACCCCGCCAAGGCCCTCGGCCGGGTGACCCAGGTGCCCGTGCGCGAGCAGATCGAACAGGAGGTCAACGAGCAGCTCGTGGTGGAGCTCTACTCCCGCTAACCGTTCCGACGGGCGCCGGGGGACGCCCCGACCGTAAGACCCCCGCCGCTCACCGACGCGCGAAAGAGAAGAGGATTCATGCTGATTCGCACCCCAGACTTCCAGTCGCCCAAGGGCCTGGAGGTGGACCGCAAGACCCTCACGGCCACCTACGGGAGGTTCTCCGCCGAGCCGTTCGAGCGCGGGTTCGGGACCACCATCGGCAACGCCCTCCGGCGCGTGCTGCTGTCGTCCATCGCGGGGGCCGCCGTCAAGAGCCTGCGCGTGGACGGGGCCCTGCACGAGTTCACCAACATCCCCGGCGTGCGCGAGGACGTGACGGACATCGTCCTGAACGTCAAGCAGCTGCGCTTCAAGAGCCACGTCACCCAGGACAAGACCCTGCGCATCAGCAAGAAGGGCGCGGGGGTGGTCACCGGGGCCGACATCGAGCACGACGCCGACATCGAGGTGCTCACCCCCGACCTGACCATCGCCACCCTGAACGGCGACGCCGAGCTGAACGTGGAGCTGGTGGTGGGCGTGGGCCGCGGCTACGTGCCGGCCGCCCTCAACAAGGAGGAGGACGCCCCCATCGGCGTGATCGCCGTGGACGCCATCTACACCCCGGTGCAGCGGGTCAACGTCCTGGTGGAGAACGCCCGCGTGGGGCGCATCACCGACTACGACCGCCTGACCCTGGAGGTCTGGACCGACGGCTCCGTCAGCCCCGAGGACGCGGTGGCCTTCGCCGCCAAGATCCTCAAGGACGAGCTGTCTATCTTCATCAACTTCGACGAGGTGGAGGAGGCCGGCGTCCCTGCCCAGGACGAAGCCACCACCGAGCTGATGAAGGTGCTGGTGCGGCGCGTCAGCGAGCTGGAGCTTTCCGTGCGGGCGGCCAACTGCCTGAAGGCGGCGGGCATCGAGACCATCGCCGACCTGGTGCAGCGCACCGAGGCCGACATGCTGCGCACCAAGAACTTCGGCAAGAAGTCCCTGGACGAGATCAACGAGGTGCTGGCGAGCCTGGGCCTGGAGCTGGGCATGGACCTGACCGGGGTCAAGCTGCCCGAGACCGTGGCCGCGGTCGAGGAGAGCTGAGGGCGTCGGCACGAGGAGCTTGGGGTTCGATGAGACACAGGAAGTCGGGACGCAAGTTCGGGCGCAGCCACAGCCACCGGCGGGCCATGCTGCGCACCATGACCAGCGCCCTGCTGATCCACGGGCGGATCGAGACCACGGTCGAGAAGGCCAAGGAGATGCGCCCGGTGGTGGAGCGGCTGATCACCCTGGGCCGTGACGACACCCTGGCGGCGCGCCGCCGCGCGGCGGCCTACCTGAGGGGCAAGGAGCCGGTGGCGCGGCTGTTCGACGACGTGTCGCCCCGCTTCGCCGATCGCCCGGGGGGCTACACCCGCATCGTCCACACCCGCAGGCGGGTGGGCGACGCGGCCCCCATGGCGATCCTCGAGCTGGTCGACTGACCCGGAGGCGCGGCACCGGCCGCGTGGGGCGGCCGGCCGCCACCACCCGGACGGACCGATGTACGAGGTCACCATCGAGGCCGGTTTCTCCGGCGCCCACGTGCTGCGCGGCTACCACGGCAAGTGCGGGCGGCTGCACGGGCACAACTGGAAGGTGGTGGTGACCGTGGCCACCGACCGTCTCGACGACATCGGCATGGCCGTGGACTTCGCCCGGGTGAAGCAGGAGACGCAGGGCATCCTGGCCCAGGTGGACCATACCTGCCTGAACGAGGTGTTCCCCTTCACCGAGCTCAACCCGACCGCCGAGAACATCGCCAAGTGGGTGTGGGAGATGCTGTCCAAGCGCATCGAGGGCACGGCGGTGGCGGTGGCCCGGGTGACGGTGTGGGAGTCGGACAGCGCCCGCGCCAGCTACGTCCCGTAGGGGCGGCACCGGGCGGCGGCACCAGGAGGAGCGAGCGGCACACATGGAGCGGACCCTTTCCATCATCAAGCCCGACGGGGTGGCCCGGAACCTGGTGGGCGAGATCATCCGGCGCTTCGAGGCGGCGGGCCTGAAGGTGGCGGCGATCCGCCGCCTGCGCCTGACCGAGGCCGAGGCCGCCGCCTTCTACGCGGTGCACCGCGAGCGCCCGTTCTTCAAGGACCTGATCACGTTCATGAGCTCCGGCCCCGTGGTGGCCCTGGTGCTGGAGGGCCCCGACGCCATCGCGAAGAACCGCGAGCTGATGGGCGCCACCAACCCGGCCGAGGCCGCCCCCGGCACGATCCGCGCCGACTTCGCCGACAGCATCGACGCCAACACCGTGCACGGCTCCGACTCCGCCGACACCGCCCGCCAGGAGATCGCCTTCTTCTTCAGCGGCCGGGAAATCCTGTAGGATTCCCGGGCCCCCGCGGGCCCCGGACCGTGTCCCGAGCCGTCCCCCGATGAGCACCGCCCCCATGCGCTACACCCGCGACCACGAATGGGTCCGCGCCGAGGGCGACGAGGTGGTGGTGGGAATCACCGACTACGCCCAGGAGTCCCTGGGGGACATCGTGTTCGTGGACCTGCCCGAGGTCGGGCGCCGGGCGGCGGCCGGGGAGGCCGTGGCCGAGGTGGAGTCCACCAAGACCGTCGCCTCCGTGATGGCCCCGGCGGCCGGGGAGGTGACCGCCGTCAACGCCGACCTCAAGGACCGGCCCGAGACGGTCAACGAGGATCCCTTCGGGGCCGGCTGGTTCTTCCGCCTGCGCCTCGCGGACCCCGCGGCCCTGGAGGCCCTCATGGACGAGGCCGGATACCGCGCCTATGTGGCGGAGGTTTCCCGCTAGGGCCCTGGGCGCGCGCCTGCTCCTGTTCGTGGCGTTCCTGGCCGCCATCGTCTCGTTGCGGGCGTGCCTGGCGGACGAGTGGCGGGCGGGCCGCCCGCCTCTCTGGAGGCGGCCGGAGCCGGGCGGGGAGCGCCATGAGCGAATTCCAGCGACAGCTCGAGACCCTCACCCGCGGCTGCGTGGACATCCTGCCGGAGGGGGCGCTGGCCGAGCGCCTGGAAGCCGCTCTGGCGGCGGGGCGCCCCCTCAAGGTCAAGGCGGGCTTCGACCCCACCGCCCCGGACATCCACCTGGGGCACACCGTGCTGCTGGAGAAGCTGGCCCAGTTCCAGCGCCTGGGGCACCAGGTGGTGCTGCTGATCGGCGACTTCACCGCCCGCATCGGCGACCCGACCGGGCGCTCCGAGACCCGCCCCCAGCTCTCCGACGCCGCCATCCGCAAGCACACCCAGACCTACACCGCCCAGGTGTTCAAGGTCCTGGACGCCGACCGCACCGAGGTGGTCTACAACGGCGACTGGCTCGGGGCCCTCACCCCGGCCCAGGTGATCGACCTGTGCGCCCGCTTCAACGTGGCCCCCATGCTCACCCGGGAGGACTTCGCCCAGCGCTACCGGGAGGGGCACCCCATCGCCATCCACGAGTTCCTCTACCCCCTCATGCAGGGCTACGACTCGGTGGTGATCCGCCCCGACGTGGAGCTGGGGGGCTCGGACCAGCGCTTCAACCTGCTGGTGGGGCGGGACCTGATGCGCTCCTTCGGCTTCGAGCCCCAGCTCGTGCTCACCATGCCCCTGCTGGAGGGCACCGACGGGGTGCGCAAGATGAGCAAGTCGTTCGGCAACTACATCGGGGTGACCGAGCCGCCGGACGAGATCTACGGCAAGCTCATGAGCGTCTCCGACGACCTGATGCGGCGCTACATCGAGCTGCTCACCGACTGGGACCTGAAGGCCCTGGAGTCGGCCCACCCCATGGACACCAAGCGCCGCCTGGCCGCCGCCATGGTGGCCCGCTTCCACGGCGAGGCCGCCGCCGGGGAGGCCGGGGAGCGCTTCACGGCCCGCTTCTCCCGGGGCGAGGTGCCCGAGGACCTGCCCGAGGTGACGGTCCCCTGCGGCGCCGACGGCCTCGGGGTGCCGGACCTGCTGGTGGCGGCCGGGCTCGTGCCTTCCCGCTCCGAGGCCCGGCGCCGGATCGAGGGCGGCGCGGTGCAGGTGGACGGCGCTCGCGTCACCGACCCCAAGGCCCGGGTCGCGCCCGGGGGGCCCTACGTGGTGCGGGCCGGCAAGCGCGACCTGGCGCGGGTGCGGCTGGCGGGGGGCGGCTGACGTGGCGCTGGTGAGCATGACCGGCTACGGCCAGGCCGACGACGGCCGGGGGCTGGTGGTGGAGGTGCGCACGGTCAACCACCGCCACCTGGACGTGGCCTGCCGCCTGCCCCGGGCCTGGGCCGCCCTGGAGGCCGAGGTGAAGGCCGAGGTGGGCCGCCACGTGCGGCGCGGCCGGGTGGAGCTGGCGGTGCGCCTGGACCCGGCCGCCGAGGGCGGCGGCCTGCACCTGGACGCCGCCCAGGCCGCCCGCTACCTGGCCCTGGCCGAGGACCTGGCGCGCGCCGGCAAGGTCAGCCAGGTGCTGGACCTGGGGAGCCTCATGGCCCTGCCCGGGGTGGTGGTCTCCGAGGGGCCCCCCGCCGACGAGGCCGCCGTGCGGGAGCGCGTCCTGACGGCCGCGGCCCGAGCCCTGGAGGCTGCCGCCGGCATGCGCCGGGAGGAGGGGGCCGCCCTGGAGCGGGAGCTGCGGGAGCGCCTGGAGGGCGTGGCCGGGGCCGTGGACCGGGTGGAGGCGCGCCGCCCCGCCGCGGTGGCCGAGGCCGCCCGCCGCCTGAAGGAGCGGGTGGCGGCCCTGTGCGCAGGGGTGCCCCTGGACGAGGCCCGGGTGGCCCAGGAGGTGGCGATCCTCGCCGACCGCAGCGACGTGACCGAGGAGCTGACCCGCCTGGGGAGCCACCTGGACCAGTTCCGGGCCGCCCTGGACGCGGGGGAGGCGGTGGGGCGCACCCTGGACTTCCTGCTGGTGGAGATGAACCGGGAGGTCAACACCATCGGGGCCAAGTGCCAGGACGCCGAGATGGCCGCCGAGGGGGTGTTCCTGAAGGGGGAGATCGAGAAGCTGCGGGAGCAGGTGCAGAATGTCGAGTAGCCCCCTCTGGGAGGTCTCCCGGGGCCTGCTGCTGGCGGTGGCGGCCCCCTCCGGCGCGGGCAAGACCACCCTGTGCGTGCGCATGACCGAGATCTTTCCGGCCCTCACCTACGCCATCTCCTACACCACCCGCCCGCCCCGGGAGGGGGAGGTGGACGGCGAGTCCTACCACTTCGTCAGCCCGGAACGCTTCCGCGAGATGGTGAGCCAGGCCGCCTTCCTGGAATGGGCCGAGGTCCACGGCCACTTCTACGGCACCCCCAAGGCCGAGGTGAACCACCTGCTGGAGACCGGCCGCGACGTGCTTCTGGACCTGGACGTGCAGGGGGTGGAGTCCATCAAGGGCCAGAATGTGCCGGGCCTGTTCTGCCTGATCCTGCCGCCCTCCTACGACGAGCTGCGCCAGCGCCTGGTGGCGCGGGGAAAGGACCGGCCGGAGGAGATCGACCGGCGCATGACCATCGCCACCAAGGAGGTGGCCCGCATCGACCTGTTCGACTACGTGATCGTCAACGACGATCTGGAGACGGCGACCCGCACCCTGGAGGGGATCATCCGCGCCGGCCACGCCGAGCGGGGCCGCATCCGCCAGGACTGGTTCCGGGGCCACTTCCTGCCGTAGAATAGACGACCCACAAGGAGACAAGCGCCCCATGAAGGACATCGTGAGCCTGCCCCTGGAGATGCTCGGCCCCGGGCTGGACAGCAAGTACCGCCTGGGGGTCCTGGCGGCCCAGCGGGCCCTGCAGATCGTCAAGGGCTCCAAGCCCCGCCTCGAGACCGGCTACCGCAAGGCGACCACCATCGCCCTGGCGGAGCTGCGGGAGGGCGCGGTGCCCTTCGTCGTCGGCGAGGAGGCCGTCAAGGCCCGCATGCAGGACGAGGAGATGTACAAGCAGGTGCTCTCCGAAGCCCGCGCCTCCGCCGTGGACGAGGAGGGCAACCCCCTGTTCGCCCCGCCGCCCGCCGAGCGCACCGACCTGCCGCCCGCCTGAGGGCCCGGCCGGACGCCGTGAGCCGGGATCCCCTGGCGCGCCGCCGCCTCCTGGTGGGGGTGAGCGGCAGCATCGCCGCCTACAAGTCGGTGTACCTGGTGCGGCGCCTGGTGGAGGCCGGGGCCCGGGTGGACGTGGTCCTGACCGCCGCCGCCGCCCGCTTCGTCACCCCCCTCACCTTCGAGACCGTGGCCGGCGGGCCGGTCCTGGCCGACCTGTTCGCGGGCCCCCCCAACGCCCACATCGCCCTGGCCGAAGCGGCCGACGCCGCCGTGGTGGCCCCCGCCACCGCCGATCTGATCGCCCGCCACGCCCACGGCCTGGCGGACGACGCCCTCGCCACCGTGCTGCTGGCGGTGCGCGGCCCCGTGCTCATGGCCCCCGCCATGGACGGCGGCATGTGGGACCACCCCGCCACCCGCGCCAACGTGGCCGCATTGCAGGCCCGCGGCGTGCGCTTCGTCGGCCCGGAGGCGGGGCCCCTGGCCTCCGGCCTCACGGGCGTCGGGCGCATGGCCGAGCCGGAGGCGATCCTCGCGGCCCTGGCCGACATGCTGGAGGCCGGCGCGCGGGCCAGTCGTGGAAACCCGGCCGGCGCGCCGGCCAGTGGCGGAAACCTGGCCGCGACCCCGGCCGGCGGCGACCTCTCCGGCGAGCACGTCCTGGTCGGCGCCGGCCCCACCCGGGAGTGGCTCGACCCGGTGCGCTTCCTGTCCAACCCCTCCACCGGCCGCATGGGCTTCGCCGTGGCCGCCGCGGCCGCCCGGCGCGGCGCCCGGGTGACCCTGGTGGCGGGCCCGGTGGAGCTGCCCACGCCCCCCGGCTGCGCGCGGGTGGACGTGGAGACCGCCGCCGAGATGCGGGACGCGGTCCACGCCCGCCTGGGGGATGCCACGGTGCTGGTCATGGCGGCGGCGGTCTCGGACTTCCGCCCCACCACCCGCCACCCGGCCAAGGTGAAGAAGGAGCGGGCAGAGACCACCGTCGCGCTGGAGCGCACCGAGGACATCCTGGCCGGAACCGCGGGCCGGGGCCCGGCGGGCCTGATCCGGGTGGGCTTCGCCGCCGAGACCGGCGACCCGGCCGAGGCCGCCCGCCGCAAGCTCAAGGACAAGGACCTGGACCTGATCGTCGCCAACGACGTCAGCGAGCCGGGGGCCGGCTTCGGCACCGACACCAACCGGGTGATCCTGATCGGGCGGGACGGCGCCGCCGAGGCGCTCGCCACCCGGCCCAAGGGGGAGGTGGCCGAGGCGATCCTCGACCGGGTGGCCGCCCTCCGGGCCCGCTCCCCCCGCCGAAGCTGAAGGCGGCCCGGCCGGGCCGCCCGGAGGGTCCCCGGGCCCGGATCGGGTATAATCGCGACACATGTCATCGCGGTGCGCCCGTTGGCGGGCGCGGCGTTCGTATGAAGGGATCGCTCCCATGCTGCAGGAAGGCAAGGTCATCTGGATGGACGGGGCCCTGGTGCCGTGGGGGGAGGCCCGGGTCCACGTGCTGGCCCACGCGCTCCACTACGGCATGGGGGTGTTCGAGGGGATCCGCTGCTACGAGGGCGAGTCCGGCAGCGCCATCTTCCGCCTCGAGGCCCACACCCGGCGCCTGCTCGCCTCGGCCCGCATCCTGCGCCTGCCGGTGCCCTACGACGAGGGCCAGATCAACCGGGCCACCGTGGAGACGGTGCGCGCCAACGGCCTGAGGGCCTGCTACATCCGGCCGGTGGCCTTCCTGGGATACGGCGCCATGGGGCTCTACGCCCCCGACAACCCGGTGACGGTGGCCATCGCCGCCTGGCCGTGGGGCAGCTACCTGGGGGAGGAGGGCCTGGTCTCCGGCATCCGGGTGCAGACCTCGTCCTTCGCCCGCCACCACGTCAACGCCTCCATGACCCGGGCCAAGGCCTGCGGCTACTACATCAACTCGGTCCTGGCCAAGATGGACGCCAAGTCGGCCGGCTTCGACGAGGCCCTGCTGCTGGATGTGGACGGCTACGTGGCCGAGGGCGCGGGGGAGAACGTGTTCATCGTGAAGGACGGCACCCTGGTCACGCCCCCCCTGTCGTCCATGCTGGACGGCATCACCCGCGAGACGGTGATCACCCTGGCCCGGGAGCGGGGCCTGGAGGTGGTCGAGCGGCGCCTGACCCGGGACGACGTGTACGTGGCGGACGAGGCGTTCCTGACCGGCAGCGCCGCGGAGGTGACGCCGATCCGGGAGCTGGATTTCAGGGTCATCGGCGACGGACGGCGCGGCCCCGTGACCGAGGCGCTGCAGGGCGCCTACTTCGACGCCGTCCACGGGCGCGACCCGGCCCACCGGGACTGGCTGACCCCGGTCTAGCCGGGGCCCCGGCCGCCCCGGCCATACAGGCGCGCGCGCCGGGCGACACCGGCCCGCGGAGGGGACCGTCATGAAGATGAAAGGGAAAAAAGGGAGGGTGCCGGGGCGTTACGATGGGGGAAATAACACCCCGGCACCCATGGAAACGCACAAGGCGCTCCCGGACCGTTATTATAACCGACCCGGCTACGTGTTTCTACGAATAATTTTCCGGAACCCGGACGGGGGTCCCTGAGGGTCCGGCCCGGGGGTGACGGGGACGATGGGGGGAAAGGCCATCGCTTCCTTCGGAGGATACAGCTCGGCGGTCCGTCGCCGCGCCCTGGGCATCGTGGGGCTGGCGCTGGTGGTGTTGTGCGCCGCCCTGGGGCTGCTCGCCTGGCACCACGCCCGCGACCTGGCGGTGCGGGACCTGGCTGCCGGCTATCACTACCCCACCCTGCTGGCCGCCGCCGATCTGGAGGAGGCCCTGGAGGCCCTGGAGACGCGCGCCATCCGCCCCGCGACCGCGGCGCGGCGGATCACGGACGCGCTGACGCAACTGCGCGGCATTCAGGACGCCGACGGCATCCCCGCGCACGCCCCCGCCCTGGAGCGGTTGGAGACGCTGTGGCGGCCCCTGGCCGGGCCCCTGGCCGCGGCCGGGGGCCTCTCGCCGGACCTCGCCGTGGCCCTGGCCGAGTTCGAGGCCGCCAACACCGAGCTGCGCCGGGGCCACGAGGAGGCCAACCGCCGCCTGGCGGCCCGCATGTCGGGCGGGCACCCGACCCGGGACCCGACCCTGGTTGTCCCGCTCCTGGGCCTGCTGGCGGCGGGGGCCCTCGCCGGGTACGGCCTGATGCGCGGCATCTCCCGGGCCGCCCTGCGCCAGCAGGAGCTGGAGGAGGTCCTGCGGCGCACCGAGGCCGCCCACGAGCGGGCCCAGGCCCTGGCCCGTCTGGGCCACTGGCGCTGGGACATCGACACCGACCGGGTGGTGCGCTCCCCCGAAATCTACCGCATGCTGGGACACAGCCCCGAGACCCTGGGCCCGACGTCGGCGGACTACTTCGCCGTCGTCCACCCGGACGACCGGGAATGGCTTCGCGCCCGGGCGCGCCAGGCCCTGGAGGAGGGCGGCGAGCTCGACTCCGAGCACCGGGTCGTGCGGCCCGACGGCGACGTGCGGTGGGTCCACTCCCGGGCCGAGATCGAGCGCGACCCCGCGACGGCCAGGCCCGTGCGGGTGGACGGCACGCTCCACGACGTCACCGAGCGCAAGGCCATGGAGCAGGCCCTCGCCGAGAGCGAGACCCGCCTGCGCCAGGTGACCGAGGGGGTGGGGGAGGTCTTCTGGGTCAAGCAGGCCCTGGGGGGCCGGATCCTCTACGTCAGCCCGGCCTACGAGGAGATCTGGGGCCGCAGCCGCGACAGCCTGTACGCCGACCCCGCCTCCTGGGGCGGCGCCGTCCACCCCGACGACCGGGCCGCGGTCGCCGCCAACCTGGCGGAGGCCCGCGACGCCGGCGCGCCCTACGACCACACCTACCGCATCCTGCGCCCGGACGGGACCGAGCGGGTGGTGCGCGGCCGGGGCTACCCGGTGCGGGACGGCGAGGGCCGCGTATACCGCTGGGTGGGGGTGGCGGCCGACGTCACCGCGCTGCACCGCCTCCAGTCGGCCCTCAAGGAGAGCGAGGAGCGCCTGCGCCAGGTCACCGAGACGATCCGGGAAGTGTTCTGGATGGCGATCCCGGGCGGGGGGGCGGCGCTCTACGTCAGCACGGGCTACGAGGCGATCTGGGGCCGCAGCCGGGACAGCCTCTACCGGGACCCCGACTCCTGGATGGAGGCGATCCACCCCGACGACCGGGAGCGGGTCGCCGAGGTCGTGGCCCGCCAGGGAAGCAAGGAGACGGAGGAGACCTTCCGCATCGTCCGACCCGACGGCACCACCCGCTGGATCCGCAACCGCAGCTACCCGGTCCGCGCCGCCGCCGGCGAGGTCTACCGCGTCGTGGGCGTGGCCACCGACGTGACCGAGCAGGAGGAGGCCAAGGCCTCCCTGCGGGAGCAGCAGGAGCGCACCCGGCTGATCCTCGACTCCACCGCCGAGGGCATCTACGAGGTGGACCTGGACGGCCGCTGCACCTTCGCCAACGCGGCCTGCGCGCGGCTCATGGGCTACGACCGCCCCGAGGACCTGCTGGGGCGGGACATGCACGAGGTCACCCAGCACAACCACCACCACGACGGCAGCGACTACCCGGCCCACGCGTGCGAGGTGCACCACGCCATCCGCCACGGCCACCACTTCCACGCCGAGGACGACTACGTGACGCGGGCCGACGGCACCCGCCTGGCGGTGGACTTCTGGGCCCACCCGGTGCACCGCGACGGCCGCCTGGTGGGGGGCGTGATGACCTTCGTGGACGCCACCGAGAGGCGCCGGGCCGAGGCCGAGCGGCGCCGCTACCAGGAGGAGCTGGCCCACGTGGCGCGCCTCTCCACCATGGGGGAGATGGCCTCGGGCCTGGCCCACGAGATCAACCAGCCCCTGGCGGCCATCGCCAACTTCGCCCAGGGCTCCATCCAGCGCCTGCGCCAGTCGAACGGCTCCGCCGACGCGGGGCTCATGGAAAGCCTGGAGCAGATCTCCTGCCAGGCCGCCCGGGCCGGGGACATCGTCCGCCACCTGCGGGAGTTCGTCGGCAAGGGCCAGGGCAAGCGCGCCCCGGAGGACATCAACTCCCTGGTCAGCGCGGCGGCGCGCCTGATCGAGCCCGAGGCCCGCGAGCACGGCGTCGCCCTGCGCCTGGAGCTGGGGGCCGACCTGCCGCCCGTGGCGGTGGACCGGATCCAGGTGGACCAGGTGCTCATCAACCTGATGAAGAACGGCGTCGAGGCCCTGGCCGGAGCCCCCGCGCCGCGCCGCCTGACCCTGCGCACCCGCGAGCTGCCCGACGGCCTGGTGGAGGTGACCGTGGCCGACAACGGCCCCGGCCTCTCGCCCGACTCGGGGCGGCGCCTGTTCCACCCGTTCTTCACCACCAAGCCCACCGGCCTGGGGATGGGGCTGGCCATCAGCCGCTCCATCATCGAGGCCCACGGGGGCCGGCTGGCCCTGGTGGAGAACGGCGACCGGGGGGCGACCTTCCGCTTCACCGTGCCCGTTGGGCCGCACGATGGCTGACGCCGCGTCCGCCCGGCGCGACGGGGCCACGGTCTTCCTGGTGGACGACGACGACGCCATGCGCGCGTCCCTGTGCTGGCTGATCGGCTCGATCGACCTGAAGGTGGAAGCCTTCGCCTCGGCCCCCGAGTTCCTGAGCGCCTACGACGGCAGCCCCGGCTGCCTGGTGCTCGACGTGCGGATGCCGGGCATGAGCGGCCTGGAGCTGCAGCGGGAGCTCAACGCCCGCGACATCGACCTGCCGGTCATCTTCATCACCGGCCACGGCGACGTCCCCATGGCCATGCGCGCCGTGCGGGCGGGGGCCCTGGACTTCTTCGAGAAGCCGTTCTCGCACCAGGAGCTGCTGGACCGCATCCAGGAGGCCCTCAGGCGCGACACCCGCGCCCGCCGCGACCGGGCCGCCCGGGAGCGGGCCGAGGCCCGCTGGACCAGCCTCACGCCCCGGGAGCGGGAGGTGGCCCGCATGCTGGTGGACGGGCACCCCAACCGGGGCGTGGCCGAACGCCTGGGGATCAGCGTGCGCACCGTGGAGGTGCACCGCGCCCACATCATGGAGAAGATGCGGGCCGGCAACCTGGCCGACCTGGTGCAGCTGGTCCTGCGCCTGCGGCAGGACGGCGGCGGCTGACGGCCCGTCCCCGGTCACGGCCCCGGCGGGTCGGCCGTGCCGGGGTCTCCGAGCGGATCGGGGGCCAGGTACACCTGCCGCGCCACCCAGGGGTGGGGGTGACGCCGGAAGTGGTGGGTGAGCAGCGTGACCGGCACGGCCCGGGGCGCCTCGGCCCGTCCGTAGGCCGTGATGGCCTCGGCCAGCTCGGCCCGGTCGGCGGCGTCCAGGTGCCGCGTCAGGTAGCCGGCCAGGTGCTGGAGCACGTTCACATGGCGGCCGCGCCCGGCCCGCCGCCCCAGGGCCGCCAGGAACAGGGCGCCGTAGGCGTCCGCGGCCTTCGCCGTCCCGCCCCCGGCCCCCGCCACCAGGCGCCCCATGCGGGTGCAGGCGGCCGGGGAGAGGGCCATGAGCAACAGCTTGTGGCGGGCGTGGAACCGCACCAGGGCGTCCGCGTCCGGCCCCGCCGCCGCCAGCCGCAGCCAGCGGTGGCGGGCCGCCACCCGAGCCAGGAAGTCGTGGCGCCGTTCCGGGTCGGCCAGGGCCGCCTCGTCCTCGTTGGGCACCCCGGGCAGGCGCGCCGCCAGGGCCCGGGCGAACACCCCCGCGCCGGAGCGGGGCCGCCCGCCCCCGGCCGGGTACACCTTCACGCCCCCCGGGCCGCAGCTGGGGGAGTCCGCCTTGAGCACCAGCCCGCACAGGTCGGGGCGCTCCACCGCCACCCGGGCCGCGTCGGCCTCCAGGGCGGCGGTGGCGTCCAATTCCGGGTCGTCCACCCCCACCGCCCGGGGCCCGTCGGGGTCGCCCTCCAGGCGGATCGGCGGGCGCGGCACCCCCAGCCCGGCGGCCACCTCCGGACAGAAGGGAACGAGCGCCACGCGCCGCGCCAGCTCCCCGGAGATCCAGGCGTCGCGCTTGTGGCCGCCGTCGTGGCGCACCCGCTCCCCCAGCAGGCAGGCGCTCACCCCCACCGCCGGGCGGGGCCCGGGGGACGCGGAGGCCGGGGTTCGCGGGCGTTCCGGGGCGGGGCGGGACATGGGCCG
>Ga0210144_1000356_pt1 | contig 25805 bp, 19 predicted proteins | sample Muzzi_PWA_D2_FD_185532 | JGI IMG/M metagenome (GOLD analysis project Ga0210144, IMG submission 185532) | Wetland microbial communities from San Francisco Bay, California, USA, that impact long-term carbon sequestration - Muzzi_PWA_D2 (SPAdes) | ecosystem: Environmental > Aquatic > Marine >...
AGACTCGGGCAGAGCAAGCCCCACAACGTCGGGATCCCCAAGCGGACGCGCACCGTCCAGATCACGCTCACCTGGTCGAACCCGCTCGACAAGTTCAAGATCTACGGCCTGAGGATCGTCGCCGGCAAGCGCACGGTCGCAGTCGCGTCGGCTTCGCGCCGCCGCCACCGCAAGCCTCGCAAGCTGAAGGTAAAGCAGACAACGAGCTCGACCTTCACGGTGCTCAACGTCTCGCGCCTCAGCAAGGGGAGGCTTCGCTTCAAGGTCCGAGCGGCGAGACTCGGATCCGGCGCGCCCCAGGCGACCCTGACCACGCAGGTCAGCCAGCAGCGCAAGTAGCGCTCGGCCCCGCCGGCCGAGGCGAGCCGGGCGATCGCGGCGGATGCCCTGAGCAATGTCCCCTGAGCGTTTCCGCACAGCTTGATTAGCCAATTGTTAATAAGGTGGAAAACACCCAATTCGCCGCCGGGTTCGCAATGATTGGCTAAAGACAATCCGACTACGCAGTCGGAGCTTTCACATTCAGTATCGAGAGGGGAAGTTGTGGATCCTGTAGAGGCAAAGGTTTTCTGGCACGCGCTCCGGGTGCGAATCCTCGGAGCGCTTACGTTCCGGCCCGCCAGCGCCGTGCAGCTTGCCGGCCGGCTCGGGCAACCGCTCAGCAAAATCGTCTATCACACGATCGTCCTCTGCAATACCGGCTATGCCCGGCTGGCAGCGGGCCAGGATCCAGACGTGGTCGACCCCGTCTACGAAGCGGTCCTCTAGGAATTCGGCGCGGCGGCCTTCGGCGCTGCCTGGCAGGAAGCGCTGGAAATCGTCGCCTTCCGGCTGGGCGGTTAGCCCTGCGGAGGCCGCTCAGGCGACCGCCGGCAGCTCGCCGGCCTTCTCGCCGACCATCGCCACGTAGTAGAGCGGCTCGCCGCTCAGGGACAGCCGGTGCCGGTAGCGGCGCTCGGCTTTCAGCTCGAGCGCGCCGCCATCGATCGCCTCCTCGATCAGGCGCGAGAAGCCCGACGAGTCCTCGCCGGAGAGCATCTCCTCCTTGATCGAGAATCCGACCGGGCCGCCCTCTTCGACCAGGCTGTAGGCCTCGCTGAAGGCGGCGGGCGGGATGTCGCCGAAGCCGAGCGCGGCAACCGAGGTGAGGCAGTTCAGGTTGCGCGAGCGCAGCTCCTCGCGCTGCGGCTCGGAGAGCTCGGTCAGGTCGAGCACCAGGTAGTCGTCGTAGACGCCCGGGCGGTCGCGCTCGGTCGCATGCGCGGCCTCCTCGATGATGTCGACGCCGACGATCTGCTCGGCGCCCATCTCGGCGAGCTGCTCGCCGACCATGCCGTTGCCGGCGCCGAGGTCGAGCACCCGCAGCTCCGACGGGTCGCGGCCCTCGCCCTCGACGTGCTCCTCGAGCAACCCGCAGACGGTGCGCGGCGAGTCGCATTTCAGTGTGTCGTAGAAGAGGCGCTCGTAGACACCGGGCATCGAGTAGGTCTGGGCGTAGTCGTGGAAGAGGACGCGACGCGTCTCGCCGTCCTGGCTCAGCTCGTACCACTCCTCGTCCTGCGCCAGCCCGTTCGCCGTCTCCGGCAGGCGAATCTCCACGTCGGCCGCCAGCTCGTTTCCCACCGGGCTCACATCCCACCTCCGGTTCACAACACGCGTTTTCAGCCCGGAGGCATCATCCAAGCGCCGCCGGGCCCTCCGACCCTTCGGCCGCGCAGGTCATCTCCCGGCGGCGCTGTGACACTAGCGAAAGATGGGCGGACGAGGTAGCTACCCCGGCGCTTTCAGCTTTGGCGTCCGGGGCCTCGCGGCACCGGCTCACACTTCCGCGAACGCCGCGAGAACGGCGAGAGCGCCCTGCGCCGCGGCGGTGAGGCGCTCGGCGCTCGGCGGGTCGTCCGGTTCGAGCTGCCAGCGGATCAAGAGGCCGTCGAACAGGGCGATGATCAGGGTCGCCAGGCCCTCGGCATCGATCTCGCCCGACCCGGCCTCGGCGAAGGCATCGCGGACGGTGGCCGCAATCGTCCGGTGGAAGTCGTCGTAGCTTGCCTTCATCGCGGCGCGAAGATCCTCGGAGCGGGGCAGCTGCGCCCAGGCCTCCAGGGCGGCGGCGACCAGCGGGCGGTTCTCCTTGAGGGTCCCCATCACCCCCGACAGGCCGCGCTGCAGGCGCTCCAGCGGCGTCGCCGGACCGGGTTCGGCCGCCAGCGCGACAAGCGGCTTCAGCCAACGCTGGAACGCCTCGGCTACGGCGATGTTGAGGAGTTGCTCCTTGGAGTCGAAGTGGTAGCCGATCGAGGCCAGGTTGGTGCCCGAGGAGGCGACCAGGTCGCGCGAGGTGGTGCGGGCGTAGCCCTTCTCCTCGAGGCAGGCGATCGCCGCCTCGAGAAGGCGCTCTCTGTGACCCTCCTCACGGTCGACGGCCATCTCGGCTAGCTATTATACACACGTATAGATTTATACGAACGTATGTATACATAGTTGGGAGGGCACGATGACCATCAGCTCCCGTCAGGCAAGCGGAGGCCCAGGCGAGCGAGGGAACCGCAACCGGGCCTCCCTGCGCGTAATCGTCTCCGCGCTCCTCCTCGCCCTGCTGTTCGGCGCCGCGATGCCGGTTGCGGCAATGCCGAGCGGCGCCGCCAAGGCCGGGCGGCTGCGCTCAGACCTCGCCCGGATGACGACGCTGGCCAAGCGCGGCCTGCGCCCGCCGACGCTGCGGCTGGCGCGGCAGCTGCCGGGCGAGGCCGAAGGGCTGAAGCGGTTGCGCGAACCGGCGAGCACGGCCACGGCGCAGATTCGGGTCACCCTCGACGAGCTGCGGCAGATGAGCGCTTTGAGGCTCGACCCGCACTATCTGCCGGCGCTGGTCGCCGCCGGGCGCGCCTTCATCGCGGCCAGCGGCCAGGACCCGCTGACCGGGACGGCGGTGAACCCCGGCTACGCCGGCCTCGAGCCCGAACTGGCGGCGGGCGAAGCCCGGCTGGGGCGCGATGCGGCCGACGCCGCCAAGCTCTCGACCCGCGTCAAGCGCCTCACGCAGGCGCTGGCCCGCGCCAGGCGGCGCGCCGGCCGCCTCGAGGCCCGCGTCCACCGCCTGCACCCCCCAGCAGGGGGGCCGCCGGGGAACCGAGCGAGGTGAGACGACGGTGGCCGGTGCCAGCGCAAGGACCCCGCGTCCCTGGCTGACGCTCGGCGCCTGGGCGCTGGTCGTCGTCGCGCTCGCGCTGCTCGGCACCGGGATAGCCCGGCACCTGACGCCAAGCACCCTGCTCGTGCCCGGCACGCCCTCGGCCCGCGCCCAGGCGATGCTGGAGCGCCAGTTCGGCAACTCGGTGACCGTCACCGTGCTGCTGCGGGGGCCGGCGGCGGCGATCGACCGCCAGGGCCCCCGCCTCGCGGCGGCGCTACGCGGTGCCGGCCGGGTGCGGGTGATCTCGCCCTGGGACCCCGGCGCGGCGCCGGCCGGACTGCGACCGCGGCGCGGCGCGGCGCTGGTCGTCGCCGGCTTCGAACGTCCCGACTCCGTGGCGCTGACCGAGGTGGTGCCCGAAGCGCAGCGTGTGGTCGCGGCTACCGTGCGCCCGCCGCTCCAGGCCGACGTCGGCGGGACCGCCGCGATCGGCCTCGCCCTGCAGAAGAACGCGCTCGCCGCCACCCACCGCGCTGAGCTGCTGGTGGCGCCGATCCTGCTGCTCGTCCTGCTGCTCGTCTTCCGCAGCCCGGTGGCGGCGGCGATCCCGCTGCTGATGGGAGCCGCCACCGTGCTCGCCGGGCGCGGCCTGCTGCTGCTCAGCACCCACGCGATGCCGATCAACTCGCTCGCCGTCTCGGTCGCCTCGATGATGGGTCTGGCGCTGGGGGTCGACTACGCGCTGCTGATGGTCTCGCGCTTCCGCCAGGAGCGCGACGCCGCCGCGGACGTCGACGCCGCAATCGGGATCGCGGCTCAGGCCGCCGGGCGAACGATCGTCTTCGCCGGCGGCACCCTGGCGCTGGCGATGCTGACCGCGGCGCTGATCGCTCCCGGCGACCTGCTCGGCTCGGTCGCCGCCGGCGTCATGGTCTCCGCCCTGCTCAGCGTGCTGCTGGCGATCTCCCTGCTGCCGGCGCTGATCCGCGTGGTCGCGCCGCAGCTCGAGCGCTGGCGCCTGCCCAGCCTGGGCCGCGGCGGCCGCCTGCTCACCCTGGCCGGCGCGCTGGTCGCCCGGCCGTGGATCGCGATCCCGCTGATCGTCGCCGCGATGCTGGCGATCGCGGCGCCCGCCGGGGCGCTCAGCATCGGCCCGCCCGACGCCCGCCAGCTACCCCCCTCCGACCCGGCTCGGCAGGGGTTCGAGGCGCTGCGGCGTGAGATCGGCCCCGGCTGGGCCGCCCCGATCGCGGTCGTCGCGACGGCGCGGCACGGGGTCGCCTCCGAGCCCGACCGGCTGGCGGCGATCTCGCGCTGGCAGGAACGCATCGCCCGCGACCCCGCGGTCGAGGCGGTGATCGGGCCGGCCTCGCTGCGCGAAGCGGAAGGCGACCTCGAAGGCGCGCGTCGCGCCTACCGGAAGGCGCCGGCGCGGCTGGCTAGCGCGCAGCGGGGGGTCGCCTCGCTGCGATCCGGGCTGCGCGACGCGAGCGACGGCGTCGCCCGGCTGCGCACCGGGCTCGGGTCAGCCGCGGACGGGGCGGCGACGATCGCGGGCAGGACTCGGGATGCGCGGGACGGCGCGACCCGCCTCGAGGCGGGCCTCGGCCGGGCCGGGGCCGGCGCGCAGCAGCTCTCGGCCGGCCTCGACCGCGCCCTGCGCGGCGCCGACAGCCTGGTCAGGGGCCAGCGCCGCCTCAGCGGCGGCGCCGAGCGGCTGGCCCGCGGGCTCCGCCGGCTCGATCGGACGCTGCGCGCCTCGCTGGGCCAGGTGCGCGAAGTCGCCCTCCGGCTGCGCACCTGGGCTGCCTGGATCAGGTCGCTGAGAGTCCCCACCGAGATGGCGGCGGAGCGGCTGGAACGCGCCGTGCACGAGCTGGAAGCGATGACCGACGGACGCAACGACCCGCGCTACGCCGAGCTGGTCACCGCCGTGCGCGAAGCGTCGGCGCTGGTCGGCGCCCCGGTCGAAGGCGCCCCGCCCGGGAGCCGGCCGGCGCTGCCCGCCGGGGCGTCGACTTCGCTCGCCGGGGCGATCGTCGAAATCGAGCAGCAGCTCGCCGGGTCGGTCGAATCGCTGGCCTCGATGCCCGAACGGCTGGAGCTGCTCGCCGCGGGGGTCGGCCGACTGCGAGCGGGTGCAGACCGCGTCGCCGCCGGCGCCCGGGATTCGGAGCGAGGCGGGCGGGAACTACGCGCCTCGCTGCGACGACTGGCACGCGGGAGCCACCGTCTCGATCGCGGGCTCGAGAACGCCCGCGGCGGCGGCGCCCGCCTTGCCGGCGGGCTCGGCGAAATCGCCTCGGCTGCCGACCGCCTCTCCGGCAACCTCCGCAACGGCCAGGGTCGGACCGCGGAGCTGTCCGCCGGGCTCACCCGCTCCCAAGGCCCGCTGGGACGCTACGCGGTCGTGCTGCGCGGCTACCGGAGCGACCTCGGGGCGCTGCGCGCCCGTTCGCCGGGAGCGATCGACTCCGGCTACCTGATGCTGACCGCGCTCGACGGGACCGTGCCCGAGCTGCGCGAACAGGTAGCGCAGGTCGTCAACCTCGACCACGGCGGCGCGGCTGTCCGGATGCTCGTCGTCCCCGCCTCGGGCCCCAACGCGGCGCGCACCCGCCGCCTCGGCCACCGCCTGCGGGCTGAGCTGCCAGCGCTTGCCCGCGCCAGCGGCACCAGGGTGGCGATCGGGGAGGGCGCTCAGACCCTCGCCGATTACACCGACGCCACGATGGCCAGGCTTCCGTTGCTCATCACGGCGCTCTGCATCGTCTCGGTGCTGATGCTGATCGCGGTGCTGCGATCGCTGCTGCTGCCGGTCGTCGCCGTCGCCCTCAACCTGCTTACGATCGCCGCGGCGTTCGGGGCGCTCCAGCTCTTCTTCGGCCTCGACCTGCTGATCGGCCCCCGCTACATCGACGCGATCTCCGCCGCCGGGGTGCTGACGATCATGTTCGTCCTCTCGGTCGACTACGAGGTCTTCCTGCTCACCCGCATGCGCGAGGCCTGGCTGGCGAGGCGGGACCACGTCTACGCGATCGAGCACGGCCTACGCAGCACGGCGGGGGTGATCACCGGCGCGGCGGCGATCATGAGCTCGGTCTTCCTCGCCTTCGCGATGGCCGAAATCGCCTCCCTCCAGCAGTTCGGCGCCGGGCTGACCGTCGCGATCGCGCTCGACGCGACGCTGATCCGGCTGGTCCTGCTGCCGGCGATCATGCGCACCCTGGGCCCCCGCGCCTGGTGGCTCCCGGGCTGGCTGGACCGCATCCTGCCCAGCTTCGAGCACGGCACGGCGACGGCGCCAAGCAACTCGAGAGGGCGTCGGCCGGGTCGAGCGGCCGGCGCGGAGCGCCGCCGGCGACCGGTCGCACCCGCCCGGTCGCGCGGACGACGGCGAGCGCCCGCGCGGCGAACAGGCGATCGAAGCTAGTATCGGACGGGTGAGCTTTCGTGTCCTCGAGGCGTCCGACGCCCACTGGCGGCCCTCCAACCAGATGGGCGTGCTCAACACCGACCTGGCCAAGCAGCTGAACGCCGAGGCGCTCGGGGCGCGGCTCTGGCGGCTGCGCCCGGGGCAGGCCTCGACCAGGCACAGGCACGCCCGGCAGACCGAGCTGTACGTCGTCCTCGAAGGCACTGGGCGGATGCGCGTCGGCGACTCCGGGCCGCTGACGCTCCAGCCCCTCTCGGCCGTGCTGGTCGAGCCCGAGACGGTCCGCCAGGTGTTCAACGACACCGAGGCCGAGGCGCTCTGGCTGGTGGTCGGCGCGCCGCCCGAACCGGGGAACACGCTCGAGATGAGCGCCGAGCAGCTCGCCAGTCTGTATCCCGACGGCCCGAAGGCGATGCCGCCCGAGCTGGCGGGCTGAGCGCCGCCGGGCGGCCTTCTCAAACGTTCACAACGTCCCGGGGCAGGTCACCTAGACTTCGACCCGAGAGAGGGAGCCAGATGGGCGATCGACTGAACGCGCTCGATGCGACCTTCCTCGAGCTCGAGGAGGCGGATCAGGGCGCCCACATGCACATCGGCGTCGTGATGGTGTTCGAGCCGCGACCGGATGGGCGGGCGGCGCCATCGGTCTCGGAGCTGGCCAACCGGCTTGGCCAGGGGATCGAGGAGCTGCCGCGCTTCCGGCAGCGACTCTCCTCCCCCGCCACCGGTGGCCTTTCCTGGCCCGACTGGCGCGAGGACGAGCGGTTCGACTTCGACAACCACGTGCGGGCCGCCAGGCTGCCACAGCCGGGCGGCGAGGCGGAGCTGGTCGAGTGGGCCGCCGAGTTCTTCTCCGAGCGCCTCGACCGGACCAGGCCGCTGTGGGAGATGGCTGTCGTCGACGGGCTGTCCGACGGGCGCTGGGCCCTGGCCAGCAAGACGCACCACAGCATGGTCGACGGGGTCGGCTCCGTCGACATCGGCCACTTCATCGTCGACACCGAGCCCGATCCCGAGGCGGCCTCGCGGCCGGTCTCGCTGCCCGCCTCCCCGGGCGCCCCCGAGGTGCCGCCGCCGGCCTCGCTGCTGAGCTCGGTGGGCGGACTGGCCCGGCTTCCAGGTCAGGCCGCCGAGCTATCGGTCAAGCTCGCAAGGAGGGGCGTCGGCCTGATCGGCGGCACGCTGGGGATGGCCCGCCATCCGGAGCGCGGCAAAGAGGCGCTGCGGCGTTCGCAGGCGCTCGCCGACGTGCTCGTCCGGGACGAGCTGATGGCAGCTCCCCGGAGCAGCCTCAACGTCCCGATCGGTGCGAAGCGGCGCCTCGCCGCGATGCAGGCGCCGCTCGACGAGCTGAAGGAGGTGAAGAGGTCCCTGGGCGGCACGGTGAACGACGTCGTCCTCGCAGTCGCCACGGGCGGCATCCGGCGGCTGCTGGTCGAGCGCGGCGACCCCCTCCCGGAGCGGGGGCTGCGGGCGATGGTCCCGGTCAACGTCCGCGCCGCGGGGGAGGAGCTGGCGATGGGCAACCGGGTCTCGTCGCTGTACGTATACCTGCCGGTCGGCGTCGAGGACCCGCTGGAGCGCTATGCGCGCCAGGTGGAGGAGGCCGAGAGCCTCAAGTCCGGCACCCAGGCGCTGGGCTCCACCACCCTGCTCGACATCACCGAGCACGCCCCGCCGGTGATCCACAGCTTCCTCGCCCGGTCGCTGTTCGCGACCAGGCTGTTCAACGTGACGGTCACCAACGTCCCCGGCCCCCAGATCCCCCTCTACGGGTTCGGGTCACGAATGACCGAGGCGTGGCCGCTCGTCCCCCTGGCCACCGACCACGCAGTCGGGCTCGCCGCGACGAGCTACGACGGCAACGTGTTCTTCATGCTCAATGCCGACCGCGACTCGATGCCCGACCTCGACCTGCTTGCCGACGGAATGAAGACCACCTTCGAAGAGCTGCTCGACGCCGCTCGGGCGAGTAGCCGGACGGACTGACTGAGCTCGGCCACCATGGCCAGCCCGTCGGTCGTACGGCACTCCTCGTGACGCAGATAGACCCGGTGGACGTAGAACTCGAATCCCCGCGCGCGATCGCCGCTTCCGTTTCTGCGTTGGCTTTTCGCACTGCTCAGATCGGCGCCTCGTCCGCCTCGTCGAGCCCGGCGACGGAGAGCGCCGACGCGAGATTGGGATGCGGAGCGATCCGCCGCACGAGCCCGTCCCGGATGGCGAAGACGACCGCAGCATCCTCCGATCCGGCGACCTCCCCTCCGTCGAGGAAGCGAAACTCGACACGCACGTCGACGACGACCGTGTCCTTGGCGACGAAAGCACGACGCGTCTCGAAACGCGGAATGACGCCGTATGTCTGTTTCGCGAGCCAGGTCCTCAGCGCGTCGTGACCCCGCCGGGTGCCGCGCGACGTGACCAGCTCGATTTCCCGATCCGCGAGGGCGATCAGCGCCTCCTCGTCGAGCTCGTCGACGGCTCGTCCCCACTCCTTCACCACGTCCAGGAGGGACGTCGTTGCGTCTGAGGGGTCTGCCGCGATGCCTTGCACCTCCACACCATCGCCTCCGCGTTCATCTGCAGGCATACCAGCCGCAGGCGGTACTTACAAGCCCGAAGCGAAAAGGGTTCGGTCGCGATCCGAAAACTACGGGGCCTGATCAGGCGCTGCCGGCGCCCACCCGATTCAGCCGCCCGGCCAGGCGCACCGCGTGGCCGGCCGCGCCGCTGCGCTCGAACAGGTCGCGTGCCCGCTCCAGCTCCGTCCGCGCGGCGTCCTCGTCGCCCTCCAAGAGCGCCAGCTCGCCTCGCTGCTCGGCGGCATGGGGGCGCAGCGAGCCCAGCTCCTCCATCTCGACGAGCTCGCCGATCCGCTCGAGGTGAACGTCACCCTCGGCGCGGGCGCGAGCCGGGTCGGTCCGCCGCAGCGCCCCGAGCAGGGCTACTCGCGCGCGGCCCTGATTGAAACGCATTCCGCCGGCGTCGGCGATCCGCACGGCCTCCTCGGCGAGCGGCACCGCCTCCCGGTCCCCCAAGCCGGCCAGCGCCGTCACCCGTCCGAGCATCAGGTCGAAGTCGACGAAGCCGATCCGGTAGTCGAGCTCCGCCAGCGCCGTGCCGGCCTGCCGCTCGGCCTCCGCGTGCTCGCCGCGCAGGTTGGCCGCCGCGACGAGCACGCCAAGCGCAGCCCCTTCGTTGGCCCGGTTTCCGATCCGCCGCCCGACCTCCAGCGACTCGGCGGCGTCGGCGCCGGGCTCGACGCCGGCCAGCGCCTCGGCCCAGGTCCGGGACCACAGGGCCCAGCCGATGTTCTCCGGCTCGCCTGGGCGCCGGCGCGCCCGGTCGACGGCCTCATCGGCCGCTTCGAGCGCCTCGCCCAGGCGCCCCTGCATCGCGAGCGAACCCGATCTGAAGAAAAGGAAGTTCACGCCAGGGCTGCGACCCAGCAGCGGAGCGCCGAGGTCGAAGTCCCCGCTCGCCAGGTCGAGGCCCCGCTCGCAGGTCGCCTGCAGATCGGCGGCCCGGCCCGTGCCCATGTAGCCGGCCACCAGCCCGACCATCGAGACCAGCTCGAGGTCGCGATCGCCGCTGCCGCGGGCCAGCGAGTGCGCTTCGCGATACAGCTCGAGGGCCCGCTCGGCGCGGTCACCGAAGCCGAAGAAGTAGTGACTGCCGTGCCACATCGTCATCGTCACAGCCATCGCGGTGTTTCCGGTCCGCTCGGCGAGCGCCCGGGGCTCCTCGAATACGGCCTCCCCCTCCTCCAGGCTGAGCCGCCGGCGCGCGGCTCCCTGCGCGGCCCGCATCAGCGCACCGAGCCGCAACTCGACCAGCTCTGCATCCTCCTCGTCCTGCGGCTGGGCGAGCAGGGCACCGGCCCGCCGGCCGAGCCGCACCGCCTCCTCCAGGTCGCGCGCCGTTGCCCAGTCGGCGCCGCGTGCCGCCCAGCGGCCTGCGGCGATCGGATCGCCCGCTCGCTCGTGGTGGTCGGAGATCAACGCCGCCTGCTCGTCGAGGCGCTCCGGATGGAGCCGCTCGATCCCCCTCGCCACGCGGGCGTGCAGCTCGCGGCGGTCGCGCTCCAGCAGGGAGGCGTAGGCGACGTCCGCGGTCAGCGCGTGCTTGAAGACGTATTCGCCGGGCGAGGCGCGCTCGAAGACGAGCTCGGCGGCGACCAGGGCCCGCAGCGACGAGTCCAGCTCGGCCTCCTCGATCTCGGCGGCGATGGCGAGGAGGTCAAAGCCGAAGGCGCGGCCGATCGCCGAGGCGGCCTGGAGCGTGGGCTTCTCGGCCGGGGAGAGGCGATCGATGCGGGCCGCCAGCACCGCCTGGACCGTGTCGGGGATGCGCAGCTCGCCCAGCTCGCGGGCGAGGCGGTAGGCGCCCGGCTCGCCGGCCAGCGCTCCCTCCTCGACCAGCGTCATCAGCATCTCCTCGCAGAACAGAGGGTTGCCGTCGGTGCGCTCGGCGAGCCGCTCGGCGAGCCCGTCGAGGGAGGGATCCGGGCCGGCGCGCGAAGCGACGATCTCGCCCACAGCCTCGGCGCCGAGCGGCTTCAGCGGCAGCTGCGTGTAGTCGGAGCGCGCCGCGAACGGCGGCTCGAACTCGGGCCGGAAGCTGACGATGAACAGCGTGCGGGTCCCCGGTCCCATCGCGACCAGCTCCTCGGCGAAGGCGAGCGAGGCGGCGTCGAACCAATGCAGATCCTCGAACAGCACGAGGGCGGCAGAGGCCTCGGCCCGCGCGTGCATGAGGCGCTTGACCGCGGCGAAGATCCGTCGCTGTCGCGCGTCGGCGCTCAGCTCCTCCGCCGGGCGACTCGGATCCGCGACCCCGAGGAAGTCGCAGAGAAGGGGTAGCTCGTCTTCCAGCTGGGGGGCCAGGGAACGGACCACGGACTCGATCTTCTCCCGCGCGGCCTCGACGGGATCGGTGTCGCCGATGCCGAAGTAATCGCGGAACAGCTCCAGCACCGGCAGGTAGGGAACGCCCCGGCCGTGCGAGAGGCCGTGAGCGGCGCGCCGCGGTATGCCCCGCTCTGCAGCCCGGCGGGAGAGCTCGACAAGCAGCCGGCTCTTCCCCGCCCCCGGCTCGCCGACCACCCCGACGACGTGCGAGTCGCCGGCCTCGGCACCCTCCAGCGCCTCGAGCAGCCGGCCCAGCTCGCGATCGCGTCCCGCAAAGGCGGAGAGGCGGCCGGGTTCGGTGGCAAGCGGGGCCGGATCGGAAGGCGCCCGCAGCAGCTCGAAGACCTCGACCGGCCGATCGTGGCCCTTCAGCTCCCAGCTGCCGAGCGCGGCCAGCTCGAAGCGGCCGCCGAGGAGGCGCGCCGTGCTGCCGGAGATCGTCACCCTGCCCGGCTCGGCGGCGGTCTCGATTCGCTGCGCGAGGCCGACCGCGTGGCCGTGGGCCGTGTACTCCATCTGCCCCCGCTCGCCCACCGAGGCGACCACGACCTCGCCGGAGTTGAGGCCGATGCGGACGGGGAAGTCCCCGCGTCCGGCCCCGCGCAGCTCGGCGTCCAGGCCGGCAAGCTCGTCGCGCAGGGCGAGCGCCGCGCGGCAGGCGCGCTGCGCGTGGTCCTCGTGGGCGATCGGCGCCCCGAAGATCGCCATCGCCCCGTCGCCGGTGAACTTGTCGATCGTGCCCTCGTAGCGGTGCACGCACCCGGCGATCAGCCGGAAGAAGCGGTCCATCAGCTCGTGCCAGGCGTCTGGGTCGAGGCGCTGGGAGCGCTCCATCGAGGACTCCAGGTCGCAGAACAGCACCGTCACCTGCTTGCGCTCCCCGACCATCCCCGCCGCCTCGCGGCGGGCCCGCTCGACGAGGTGGCCGGGGAGGTTCGGGGTCTCGCGCCGAGCGGGGGCGCCGCCTCCGTCGCCGTCGAGCTCGGCGCCGCAGCCGTTGCAGAACCGCTGGCCGGGAGGATTCTCGCGCCCGCACCGCTCGCAGGCGACCATCAGCGACGCGCCGCACCGTCCGCAGAAGCGCCCGTCCGGCGGGTTCTCGTATCCGCACTCCCCACAGCGTGCCGCTTCGCCGGCTATCTCGGCCATCGAATTCGATTATCGCTCACGGTCTTTTCTCGACGTGGCCGTATAGCGCGGCTGCCCGGGCGGAGCGCCGGCCGTTAGGGTCACGGGCAATGTCCTGGCGCACCCGCTGGAGCATCTTCGAGTACGTCCGCAACAGCATCTGGATCGTTCCGGCCGTGTTCGCCACCCTCGCGATCGCGATGGGGGTCGTCCTCCCCAAACTCGACGAACACGTGAACACGACGATCGGGATCTCCTTCGGCTCCGATGCGGCGCGCAACGTGCTCGGCTCGCTGGCCGGCGGCATGATCACCTTCACCGGCTTCGTCTTCTCGATCCTGCTGCTCGCCGTCCAGTTCGGCTCGAGCCAGTTCTCGCCGCGGATGCTGCGGCGCTTCCTGCGCGACCCGACGACGAAGCTCTCGCTCGGCATCTTCATGGCGACCTTCATCTACGCGCTGCTGGTGCTGCGCGTGGTCGGCACCGCCGAGAACGAAGCGTTCGTGCCCGACAACTCGATCTCCGTCGCGCTGCTGATGCTGCTGTTCAGCATGCTGATGTTCCTGCGGCTGATCAGCCGAACCACCCAGGGGCTGCGCGTCGCGGTGGTGGTGCGCGAGCTGGGACGGGACGCGGAACGAGTGATCGATCGCGTCTACCCGGAGCCGGTGACCGACGGAAGCGAGACGGAGAGCGACGTCGCGACCGCCGGGCCCATTCGCACCGTCGCGCATCGCGGCGGGCCCGGGGTGATCCAGAGCATCGACGCCAAGGGGTTGATCGAGCGCGCCAGCCGAGCCGATGCGGTGATCGAGCTCGCACCCCGGATCGGCGATCTGATCGCCCCCGGCTTGACCCTGTTCCGTGTCCACGGCGACTCGGGCGCAATCGAGGACGGCTGGCTGCAGGGGGCGGTGGCGGTCGGCGACGAGCGCACGATGCGCCAGGATCCGGCGTTCGCCTTCCGCCTGCTGGCCGACATCTCGGCGAAGGCCCTCTCCCCCGGCGTCAACGACCCGACCACCTCAGTCCAGGCGCTGGACCAGATCGAGCTATTGCTGCGGCAGCTCGGAGGGCGCCGGCTAACGCCCGGCGTCGGACGGGACGAGGCGGGCGCGGTCAGGCTGCGCTACCCGGTCCCGTCCTGGGAGGACTACCTGAGCCTGGCGATCGACGAGACCCGCCACTACGGTGAGGGGTCGGTCCAGGTGTCGCGGCGCCTTCGGGCGCTGCTCGAGGATCTGCGCGAGTCGGTGCCCGAGCCGCGGCGAGCCTCGATCGACACCGAGCTGGAGCTCGTGCAGGCGGCCGCCGACCGCGGCTTCGCCGACACCGGCGACCGCGTCGTGGCCGCCGCGAGGGACCGCCAGGGCCTGGGGACGACGGCGCCTTCCGGCTAGAGGGCCGCGCCCCTTGCCCTTGCCGGTGTATCGAGGTACCTTCGGCAACGGATCCGACGACGAAGGGACGTGCGAATGGCTACGGCGCAAGCGGTTCTCAGCGACACCCGGCGGGCGACCCTGGAGGCGCTCTGCGAGACGTTCGTGCCGGCGGTCGAGACCGACAGCGCCGACCCGGTCGAGGCGGGGTTCCTGGCGCGGAGCGCGTCGGAGCTGCAGGTCGCGGCGCAGATCGAGGAGCTGCTCGCCGAGTCGCTGATGCCCGAGGAGATCGAGGCGACTGGGCAGCTGCTCGACGCGCTCGCCGCCGAGGGGTTCGGCGAGGCCTCCCCGGAGGATCGCACCGTCATCGTCCACGCCTTCCGCGAGCAGGATCCCGAGGCGAAGCACGGCCTGCACCAGCTGAAGGCGCTGACGATCCTCTTCTTCTACGCGCTGCCCGACGAGGCGGGCGCCAACCCGAACTGGGAGGCGGTCGGCTATCCGGGCCCCTCCTCCCCACCGCCGAACGCCGAGCGGGCGCCGAAGACGATCTCGGTCGAGGAGGTCTCCGGCCCGGAGGCGACCCTGAGCGCCGACGTCTGCGTGGTCGGCTCGGGCGCCGGCGGCGCGGTGATCGCCGCCCGCTGCGCCGCGGCGGGCAAGGACGTGCTCGTGCTCGAGGCGGGTGCCTACAACAACGAGCAGGACTTCAAGCAGCTCGAGCTGCCCGGGTACCTCGAGCTCTACTACGGCGGCGGGCTCGCCGCATCGGAATCCGGCTCGATCGCGGTGCTCGCCGGGCGGACGCTGGGCGGCGGCACCGTCGTCAACTACATGAACTGTGTGCGCCCACCCGAGCGAGTGCTGCGCGAGTGGGCCGATCGCGGCCTCGACGGACTCGACGACCCCGCCTTCGTCGCCGAGCACGTCGACACCGTGATGGAGAGGCTCGGCGCGAACACCGAGGCGACGGCGCACAACGCGACGCACCAACGGATGATCGCCGGATGCGACGCGCTCGGCTACGAACACCGGCCGATCTGGCGCAACGCCTCGCTCGACGACGACCCGGCCAACTGCGGCTACTGCGCGTTCGGCTGCCAGCACGGCTGCAAGCGCTCGGCGATGAAGACCTGGCTGCAGGACGCCTCCGACACCGGCGCGCGCGCCCTGGTCGGCTGCCACGCCGACCGGGTGCTGACCGAGGGGGGGCGGGCGACCGGCGTCGAGGCCACCGTGACGCACGCCGACGGAGCGACCACCGCCGTCTCGATCGAAGCGCCGACAGTCGTCGTCGCGGGCGGCTCGGTCGAGTCGCCGGCGCTACTCCTGCGCAGCGGCGTGGGCGGACCCGCCGTCGGCAAGAACCTGCGCCTGCACCCCGCCTACGCCGTGGTCGGCGTCTACGAGGAGGAGATCGATGGCTGGCGGGGGCAGATCCAGTCGGCCCTCTCGGACCATTTCTTCGAGCTGGAGGACGGCTGCGGCTTCCTGATCGAGGCGGTCGGCATGGCTCCCGGGGTGATCGGGGGCTCGCTTCCCTGGGAGTCCGGAGCCGAGCACAAGCGGCTGATGCAGACGTTGCCCTGGCAGGCGCCCTTCGTCAGCGTCGGCCGCGACCACGGCTCCGGCGAGGTCGTGCTCGACGAGCACGGCCGCGCGGTGGTGCGCTGGGAGCTCGACGACGAGGTGGACGCTCGCCTGGCGCGGCGGGCCAACGTCGAGCTGGCCCGCCTGCACCGGGCGGCCGGCGCGAGCGAGGTGTTCACGCTGCACGCCAGGGACACCCGCTGGCGTGCGGGAGACGACTTCGACGCCTTCCTCGGCGCGGTCGAGGACGCGAGCTACGCCCCCAACGACGTCGCCCGCTTCACCGCCCACCAGATGGGCTCCTGTCGGATGGGTTCGGACCCCGAGACCGCGGTGGCCGACGGCCGCGGCCAGCTGCACGACACCCGGGGCGTGTGGATCGGCGACGGCAGCGCCTTCCCGACCGCCCCCGGTGTCAACCCGATGGTCTCGATCATGAGCCTCGCCCACCGCACCGCGGGCGAGATCCTGCGGGCCGCGTAGCGCGTCGCCGACCGCTGCGCCGGTCCCGGGGGCACCCCTCGCTGGTCGTCGCGGCCCGACGCAGCGCGCACATGCTTTAGTGGAAATGCGCACTTGAATCGTCCAGGTCCGGAGAGGGTCGGAGGAGTGAATGGCCAGCCAGCGCGATACGGGATCGTCTGCTGCGTTGGGGACGGAGGCACCACCGAGCCGCCGGCTCGGTGCCACGCAGTCGATCTGTCCCCGCTGCAGGCGGCTGCTCGATGCCGAGCTGCTCCAGCGCGACGGCAGGGTGCTCCTCTCCCGCACCTGCCCCGACCACGGCCGCTTCGAGGCCGTCGTCTACGGCGACGCGGAGCGCTACCTGGAGATCCAGCGCTTCGACAAGCCGGGCGAGGAGCCGCGCCGGCGCCAGACCGAGGCGGCGCGCGGATGCCCGCACGATTGCGGGATCTGCCCCGAGCACGCCCAGCACACCTGCCTCGGGATCATCGAGGTGAACACCGCCTGCAACCTGGACTGCCCGATCTGCTTCGCCGACTCGGGCAGCGGCCGCCAGGAGCACGGCTTCTCGCTCAGCCTGGAGCAGGTCGAATCGATGCTCGACGCCTTCGTCGCCGCAGAGGGCGAGCCGGAGTCGGTGCAGCTCTCCGGCGGCGAGCCCTCGATCCATCCGCAGATCCTCGCCATGCTCGGCGCCGCCCGCGACCGCGGCATCCCCCTGGTGATGCTGAACACCAACGGCATCCGGCTCGCGCGCGACCCGCGCTTCGCGCCCGCCCTGGCCGAGATCGGGGTCCATGTCTACCTCCAGTTCGACGGCTTCGACGAGTCCACCCAGATCGCGATCCGCGGCCGCTCGCTGATCGAGGACAAGCTGCGGGCACTGGAGCGCTGCGCGGAGGCGGGGGTGACCGTGTCGCTGGCCGCCGCGGTCGAGCGCGACTTGAACGAGCACGAGGTCGGCCGGATCGTTGGCTTCGGCGTCGAGCACCCGGCGGTCACCGGCGTCTTCTTCCAGCCCGTCACCCACTCGGGGCGCTTCCGCGCCGATGCCGACCCGCTCGACAAGCTCACCAACTCCGACCTGATCGAGCTGATCGCCACGCAGCTGCCCGAATGGTTCCGGGAGGACGACTTCGTCCCGGTGCCCTGCTGCTCGCCGAGCTGCCGCGCCGCCACCTTCGCCCTCTACGACGGCGAGGACCTCGTGCCCCTCCCCCGTCTGATCGACGTCGAGCGCTACCTCGACTACGTCACCAACCGTGCCGTGCCGGACCTCGACGTTCGCGAGGCTCTGGAGGGCCTCTGGTCGGCGAAGGCGGCGGGCGGCAGCGCCCCGGTCGCCGAGCGGCTGGAGTGCGTCGCCTGCGCGACGGCGATGCCGCCGCAGTTGCGCGAGGTCGCGGCACGGGGCTTCATGATCGTCGTCCAGGACTTCCAGGACCCCTACACCCTCGACGTCGAGAAGCTGCGCAAGTGCTGCGTCTCGGAGATCGTCCCCGACGGCCGTCTGATCCCCTTCTGCGCCTACAACTCGGTCGGCTACCGCGAGCAGGTCCGCTTCGAGATGTCGGAACGGAGCGGCAACGGCAGGAGGAGGCCGGCGTGAGGCCGGCGGTAGGCGCTGACCTCGGCGAGCTCTTCGCCGCGGGGGATGCGCCGCTCGCCGGCGGGGCGTTGAAGTCCTGCTGCGCGGCCTTGTACGCCCACCCCGCGGTCCGCTGGCTGCTCGGCGGCGAGCTCCACCCCGGCGGCGGCGCCACCACCCGCCGCGCCCTGGAGATGGCCGGGCTGGGGCGGGCCGATCGCCTGCTCGACGTGGCCTCGGGCAGCGGCGCCTCGGCGCTGCTCGCCTCCCGGGAGACGGGCGCGGTGGCGATCGGCGTCGAGTACGGCGAGGAGGCGGTCCGAGAAGCGCGCGACGAGGCGGCCGCCGCCGGTCTCGCCGGGCGGGTCGACTTCGTCCAGGGCGATGCAGAGGCGCTCCCGGTGGACGCCGGCGCCTTCGACGTGGCCCTCTGCGAGTGCTCGCTGTGCACGTTCCCGGACCAGGAGCGGGCGCTCGCCGAGCTGCACCGGGCGCTGCGGCCCGGCGGCCGGCTCGCGCTCGCCGACGTCGTCGTCGAGGAGGAGCGCCTGCCCGAGCGGCTGCGCGGCAGCCTGGCGACGATCGCCTGCGTCGGCGCCGCGCTGCCGGCGAGCGGCTACCAGCGGCTGCTCGCCGAGGCGGGCTTCGAGTCGGCACAGGTGGAGTTCCGCCACGAGGACGCCGCCCGCCTCGCCGAGCGGGTCGAGGAGCGGCTGCGCGGTGCCCGCCTGCTCGGCCTCGGCTCGCTCGACGAGCTGCCGCTCTCGATCTCCGAGGCGCTCTCGACGGTCGGCGCCGCCCGCGAGGCGATCGCCGACGGCGCCCTCGGCTATGCGATCTTCAGCGCGGTGCGCCGCTGACCGTGCGCCTCGGGGGGCCGGCCCCGGGGCCCTCCGCCGCTATACGCTGCGACGGCTCGGCGCGTCGACGGAGGGCTGATCGTGGGCGATGTTCCTCATCGTGTGGTGATCGTCGGAGGCGGCTTCGGGGGCCTCTTCGCCACCCGCGCTCTGCGCCGTGCCCCGGTCCAGGTCACCCTCGTCGACCGGGTCAACCATCACCTCTTCCAGCCGCTGCTCTACCAGGTCGCGACCGGCATCCTCTCCGAGGGCCAGATCGCGCCGCCGATCCGCAACGTGCTGCGCCGCCAGCGGAACGTCGAGGTCGAGCTGGCCGAGGTCTTGGACTTCGACCTCGATCGTCGCACCGTCGCGGCAATGCGCCCCGACGGCGGCCGCTTCCAGCTCCCCTACGACAGCCTGATCGTCGGCGCGGGTGCGGGCCAGTCCTACTTCGGCCACGACGAGTTCTCGCGCTGGGCCCCGGGGATGAAGACGGTCAACGACGCGCTCGAGCTGCGGGGCAGGATCCTCGGGGCGTTCGAGGTCGCGGAGCTGGAGCAGGACCCCGAGAAACGCCGCGCCTGGCTCAGCTTCGCGGTTGTCGGAGGCGGGCCGACCGGCGTCGAGATCGCCGGCCAGATCGCCGAGCTCTCGAAGCGGGTGCTCAACGACGACTTCCACACGATCGATCCGAGCAGCGCTCGCGTGATGCTGTTCGACGGCGGCGAGGAGATTCTGGCCACGTTCGGCCACAGGCTCTCCGCCAAAGCGACGAAGGGGCTCGGGCGGCTCGGGATCGAGGTGCACACCTCGAGCACCGTCGTCGACGTCGATGGCGAGAGCATCGTGGTCGAGTCGGACGGGGGGAGGCGGCGCATCGAGGCGCGGACCAAGGTCTGGGCGGCGGGCGTCCGGGCCTCGCCCCTGGCCCGCAAGCTCGCCGCGGCCTCGGGAGCCGAGTGCGACCGGGCCGGCCGCGTCGCCGTGTCGCCGGACTGCACTCTGCCCGGGCATCCCGAGGTGTTCGCGATCGGGGACATGATGGCGCTGCACGGGCTGCCGGGGGTTGCCGAGGTCGCCATGCAGCAGGGCATCCACGCCGCGACCACGATCAAGCTCCGGCTGCGCGGAAGGGAGGCGAAGCCGTTTCGCTACCGGGATCTCGGCAGCATGGCCACGATCTCGCGTTTCCGCGCGATCGTCAGCTTCAGGGGGATTCGCCTCTCGGGGTTCCTGGGTTGGATCGTCTGGCTGTTCGTCCACCTCGTCTTCCTGACCGGTTTCAAGAACCGGTTCGCCACGGTGCTCCGCTGGGCGGTCGCCTTCACCGGCGGCGACCGGCCGGAGCGGACGATCACCATGCAGCAGATCATCGGCCGGGTCGCGATCGGGCAGGCCGGTGGGCGCGAGTTCTTGCTCTCGCTGGCCGACGACGACGAGCGGGCGGGGCCGGTCGACACCGAGCCGCTGGGGTGATCGGCTAGCGTCGCAGTCTCTCGCGCGGCCGCAACCGCAACCGCAGATTCTCGGGGAGGCTGATGAAGCTCGCGCTGCTCTCCCCCACTGGTCCGGCGCTCTCGTCGAGTTGGAGCTCGAAGTTGCGGGCGATCGTCGCCATGCCGGCCTTCGCCTCGAGGAAGGCGAGGTTGCGGCCGGGGCAGAAGCGCGGGCCCGCGCCGAAGGCGAGGAACGACCTCCGATCGGGGGCCGAGCGTCCGCCGTCCTCGAGCCAGCGTTCGGGATCGAACTCGAGGGCGCGGTCGACGCCGCTCTCGTACAGGCCGGCGTGCCGGAGCATCAGGAGCAAAAGCGTGCCCGCCGGGAGGTGCGTGCCGGCGATCGTCACGTCCGCCAGTGGCTCAACCGCGGTCACGGGAATGACGGCGCGCAGCCGCATCGACTCCCTCAGCACCGCCTCGCCGTAACGTAGGCGATCGACCGTCTCGTACTCGTCGACGCACTCGCGGTCGCCGAGCACCTCGCTCGCCTCCGCGGCCCAGCGGGCCTGGACGTCGGGGTTGCGTGCAAGCAGCCAGGCCGTCCAGGCCATCGTGTGGGCGGTCGTGTCCTCGCCGGCGATCAGCAGGGTGAGCGTGTTGCCGACGATCTCCTCGTCGCTGAACTTGTCCTCGGTCTCCTGAGCGGCGATCATCGACTGGAGGAAGTTCTCCGGCTCCTCGCGCAGCCGCGGGTTGGCGCGCAGCTGCCCACGGGCGTCCTCGATGAACCCGGCGACGGCACGGTGGAGCTCGGCAAGCGACCGCTCCCAGGCGCGATCGATGGGGAACCGCAGCCAGCGCCAGTAGGGGATCGGCATCCTGAAGCGGCGGTTGATCATTTTGAAGTGCCTTTCGATGTGAACCTGGAGCTCGACGTCGCCGCGCCCGAGCGTGTTGAGGTCCTTGCCGAAGGCGAGCGCCGAGATGTTGTCGAGCGAGTAGGAGGTCAGCGTCGGACGGGGATCGAACGAGGGCCCGCGCGCGGCCTCGCGCTCGAGCCGCATGCCAAGCCGCCCGCAGGAGGTCCGAATCACGTCGAAGTAGCGGTGCAGGTGGTTCGAGTTGAGCGCCGTGACGACGAGTCGCCGGGATCTGCGCCAGTCGTCGCCCTCCTGCGAGAGGACTCCGGAGGAGCGGCTTTCGTCGAACACGGTCTCGAAGGCCCCGGCCCGCCGGAAGCCCTCCGGCCGATCGCGCAGGACCGAGTCGATCGCCTCCGGGTAGCCGGCCAGGACGCCGGGCGTCCTGCCGAGGTCGACGCGAACCATGGGGCCGTAGCGGCGGCACCACTCCTCCATGGTCAGGTACGTGCGGTCGAACCTGCGCAGCTGATGCAGGTTGCCGATCAGCGGTAGGCGCGGCGGGCCGGGCAGGTCGGAGATCGAGCGGGTCGCGGTCATCGGCTCGCTCCTTCCACGGGTTGCGATTCGTCCTGGCCGGTCCGGATCGGGGCGGGAGCAGCGTGACCGGCTCCGGTCGCCAGCCAGTCGTCGAGCAGCCGGGCGGCCCTCTCGGTCCCGTCGCCCTCGGCCCGAACCGCCGCCCCGAGAGCGGCGGCGCGCTTCCGGGTGGGGGCGGCGAGGAGCGTGCGCAGCCCCGCTTCGAGAGTCCGCCTGTCGAGACGCTTGAACGGCAGGTGCGCCCCGGCGCCAAGCCGCGCGAGACGCCGGCCCCAGAACGGCTGGTCGCCCCATACGGAGCAAACCATCGTCGGCAGGCTCGCCCGCAGCGAGGCGCCAACGGTGCCGGCGCCGCCGTGATGCACGGCGGCCGCGCAGTGCGGCAACAGGCGTCCATGATCCACCGCCCCCACGAGCCGCACGTGCTCGGGCAGGTCGGTGGCCACGCCGTCTCGGCCGGCCCATGGCGCGTTGACGACCGCCCGGACACCGAGCGAGCGCGTCGCCTCCGCCGCCATCGCCAGGAACCCCTCCGGATCGAGCACCGGCATGCTGCCGAAGCCGAGGAAGACGGGCCGCTCGCCGCCGTCGATCCAGGTGGCGAGGTTCTCGCGGAACTCCTCGTCGAGGGTGGCGCGGACGTTCGGCGGGAGCTGCAAGAACCCGGTGAGGGCATGGTTGCCGCCCCAGTCGCGCGGTTTCGGGACGAGGCTGGGACTGAACGCCTGGAGCAGCAGGGAGTTCGGATCGGCACTGAGATGAACCGTCGAGCGCGGCACGCGCGAGAGGCCGAGGCGACGGGCGAACGCCCGGTTGTCGCCGAGGTTGGCGAGCCACCAGAGGTGGGCGCTGGCACGGTGCGTTGCGCGGCGCAGGGCGGCGGTGGGCAGGTGCCGCCCCGTCAGCATCGGGGCCGGGAACTCGCCGGTCGGGAAGACCGGGAAGAAGTGGACGACCGCGTGCGGGAGTCCACGGGCAACAGCCAGGCACTGGGCGCGGTCCTGGGTGTTGAGCGTGGTGACGAGCGCACCTGCGTCCTCGGCGGCCTCGACGAACGCGTCCTCGATGCCCTCGCGATGTCGGTGGAACAGCTCCTGAACCCCCCGCATGGCGGGAAACCAGCCACGATGCAGCAATCGCTGGCCCTCGTCGGTCGCGATGTGGGCGGTGAGGCTCACCGGCAGCGGCACGAACCGGATCCCCGCCGCTTCGACCATCGGCCGGAACTCCTCGCTGGCGGTCATCGCAACCTCGTGGCCGCGCAGGCTCATCTGCGCGCCCAGCCCGGCCAGTGGCCCGAAATCGCCGCGGGTGCCCTCTGCGAGGATGGCGATCCTCATCGGGTCGACCCAGCGATCGCCGCGTCGATCAACTCGCGGATCGCGCGTTCGGTCTCGGCGCGCCCGAGGCCACTGTCGCGTCGCAGCAGCTTCCACGTGTAGACGTCACAGACCGCGACGAGCTGGGCGATGCGGCGCCTGCGGGTCGGGGCGTCGCAGCCGTCGAGCAGCGGACCCAGCTTCTCGCTGACCCATCGCCGGTGCAGGTCGCGCCCCTTCGCGAGCCCGTCGTCGATTTGCGGGTCTACGCCCTCTTCGGCCAAGAGGCGCAGCGCCCGGTCGCCAACCGCCTCGTATTGCCCGACGAGTGCGGCGACCGCCTCCGGAACGTCTCCCGCCGCCACGGCGAAGCGTTCGGACTCGCGGCGCGCGAGGTTCTCGCGGATCGCCTCCGCCCGCAGCCCGTCCCGGCTGCCGAAGTGGCGCAGCAGCGTGCGCTCGGAGACCCCGGCCCTGGCGGCGACCGCGGACAGCGGCGCCCGCGGGTCGCTGATCTCGATCGCCGCATCGATGATCGCTTTGCGCGTCTCGGCCAAAGCCTCGGCGCGGCGGGTCATGCGATAGGGACGGGTGGCGGAAGCGCTCGGCATTTCGCGTCAGACAATATGACAGCAAATCTGCGGGCCGATTGCAAGCACACTGACGGAGTCCGCTCACCGCAGCGATGGCCCCGCACGCGGGACACCCAGCCGCTCGGCCTCTGCGACGATCGAGGCCGTGAGGGAAGCGCTGCAAATCTGCCTGCGTCGCGAGCATCTGCGGCGCACCGGCAGGATCGCCCTGGTAGTTGGCACGATCCTCACCGCCATCAACCAGGCCGACGTCATTCTCGGTGGCGACGCGGTGACCCTCACCTGGATCAAGACGGGTCTCAACTACTGCGTGCCGTTCGTGGTCGCCAACCTCGGCTTGCTGTCCGGGTACCGTCGTTGAGCGCCGGGGACGGCGCCGCGCCCTGACCGGGGGCACCGGGCTGCTCGTCGTCCAGCCGTCCTGAATCCTTTGGCTCCTCCAGCGCTCGAATTGGCAGCCACCAACGGCCGAGACCGAAAAGCCAACCGACTGGAGTGAGAGGCCATGACGAGAGAAGTCGACGTGATCGTGATCGGAGCCGGACCGGCCGGAGAGGTGCTGGCCGGGCGGCTCAGCGAACGCGGCCAGCGTCGCGTGGCGATCGTCGAGCGGGAGCTGGTCGGGGGCGAGTGCTCCTTCTACGCGTGCATGCCGTCGAAGGCGCTCCTGCGCCCCGCCGAGGCGCTCGCTGAGGCCGCGCGCGTCCCCGGCGCGGCTGAGGCATCGACCGGCGAGGTCGACGCCGAGGCTGTGCTGAGGCGCCGCGACGCGATCGTCAACGACCTGAACGACGAGCACCAGCTTCCCTGGCTCGAGGAGCGCGATATCGAGCTGATCCGCGGTCACGCCCGGCTGGAGGGCGAGCGGCGGGTGCGGGTGGGAGCGCAGCTGCTGCTCGCCCAGGAGGCGGTGGTGATCGCCGTCGGCAGCGGTGCAGCGCAGCCGCCGATCGCCGGGCTCGCCGAGGTCGGCGCCTGGTCGAACCGCGAGATCACCACCTCGAGCGTCGTTCCGGAACGCCTGATCGTCCTCGGTGGCGGCGTGGTCGGCGTCGAGATGGCGCAGGCGTGGTCCTCGCTGGGCTCCGACGCGGTCGTGGTCGAGGCCGCCGACCGCCTGCTGCCGCGCGAGGAGCCCTTCGCCGGGGAAGAGCTGCGCCAAGCGCTGGAGAGGCGCGGGGTGGAAGTTCTGACCGGCGTGCGGGCGATCGAGGCCCGCCGCCAAGGGAGCGAGATCGAACTGCGCCTGGCGGGCGGCGGCGAGCTCGCCGGCAGCAATCTGCTGGTCGCGGTCGGGCGGCGGCCGCTCACCGGCGATCTCGGCCTGGAGACCGTCGGCCTCCAGCCCGGCGCCGAGATCGAGGTGGACGATCAGCTGCGTGCAGGCGGCCACGACTGGCTCTACGCGGTCGGCGACGCAAACGGCCGCTCGCTGCTCACCCACTCGGGCAAGTACCAGGCTCGGATCGCCGCCGACCACATCCTCGGGGCATCGGTCTCGGCGACCGCCGACGGTCCGGGGGCGCCGCGGGTCGTCTTCACCGACCCCCAGGTCGCCGCGGTCGGTCAGACGCTCGACGCGGCGCTCGGCGACGGGGTCGCGGCAAAAGCGGTCGACCTGCGCACGTCGGCCACCGCCGGCGCCAGCTTCCACGGTCGCTCGGCGCGCGGCACGACCCGCTTCGTCGTCGACACCGAGCGCGAGGTGATAGTCGGCGCCACCTTCGTCGGTCCGGACGTCGCCGACATGCTGCACGCAGCGACGATCGCGATGGTCGCCGAGGTGCCGATCGCGACCCTCGCCGATGCCGTCGCCCCCTTCCCGACCCGCAGCGAGCTGTGGCTGAAGTTCCTCGAGGCCTACGAGTCCGAGCGGCCCGCGCTCAGCACCGCGCCGCGCACGCTGGCGGCGGCCGCGTAGACACGGCGCTCAGATCGACGAGCAGCGGAGGCGAGATTCGAGAATCGTTTTGACGCTTGGGGGGTCGAACCCACAAATAATGACCCTGGCTCTGGAAGACGGACTGCACTTGCCCGCGGCAGAGAGCGAGGAGAGCCTCGTCGCTCGCGCCCAGGGCGGCGACAACGAGGCGTTCAATCGGCTTGCCGACCGCCACTCGACCAGATTGCGGCGCACCCTGTACCGGATCACGCGCGACTGCGATGCCGCCTACGACGCCGCACAGGAGGCGCTGGTGCGGGCCTGGCAGAGCATCGGCCGCTTCGAAGGCCGTTCACGCTTCTCGACCTGGCTGACCCGGATCGGCATCAACGAGGCCTACCGCGGCCTCCGTCGACCGTTCGAGGAGTCGCTCGACGTCGATGACAAGGTCGGCGAGCGAGTCGCCGGCTGGGGCAACCAGCCCGACCGCGTCTTCGAGTCGCGCGAGTTCCTCGCCGCTGTCGAGACGGCCCTGGGCGAGCTTCCTGTCGACCACCGAACGGCGGTGACGTTGCGCGACGTCGAGGGCCTCAGCACCGCCGAGGCGGCGGAGGTTCTGGAGATCGGCGAGCGGGCGC
>Ga0210144_1000359_pt1 | contig 25646 bp, 20 predicted proteins | sample Muzzi_PWA_D2_FD_185532 | JGI IMG/M metagenome (GOLD analysis project Ga0210144, IMG submission 185532) | Wetland microbial communities from San Francisco Bay, California, USA, that impact long-term carbon sequestration - Muzzi_PWA_D2 (SPAdes) | ecosystem: Environmental > Aquatic > Marine >...
CGTCATGCAACTCACGATGGAGCCGGTAGCCGAGATCCTCGAGCACGCCCGGAAGCTGGACCGCTGCGGGTTCGACGCCATCTGGCTCGCCGAGGCGTATCCGTGGTGGCGGAAGCACCACATGGAGGCGCGTTCCTCCACCGCCCTCTCGCCGCTGATCGCAGAGCACACCGAGCAGCTCACTGTGGGGTGGGGGATCATCTCCCCATATACGCGGCACCCCGTCCAGGTGGCGATGGACGCGCGGGTAATGCAGGAGATGACCGCGGACAGCGAGGCCCCGCGTTTCCTGCTCGGCTTCGGTGCGTCGAAGATCTTCATGAATCACGCATCGATCGGGACGGGTGAGAGCAGGGCCCGCCCCTACACGGTCACAAGGGACGCGATCACGATCGTTCGCGGTGTGCTGGAGGGTGGCGCGTTCGACTACGACGGCAAGGAGCTCTCGGGGCATGTGCCCGCGCTCTCCGAGGAGGCGGAGTCGCCGCGCGGGCAGGTCCCGATCTACGTGGCCGGCACGGGGCCGCGCATGCAGGAACTCGCGGGCGAGCTCGGCGACGGCCTGCTCACCGCGAGCATCACCACGCCCGCCTTCGTCGAACACTCCAGGGAGAACATGCGCAAGGGGGCGGAGAAGGCGGGCCGCGACGTCGAGCGGCTCGACCTCGGCTGCACGATCGTGGCCTCGATCGACGAGCAGGACTCGGATCGCGGCCGCGAGGGCGCGCGCGAGATCGCCGGCATGTACCTGGCAAACAAGGTTCAGAACATCAAAGGGTCCGCCGACGTCCTGCTCGAGAAGGCGGGCTTGGAGATGGAGGAGATCCAGCCCGTCGCCGAAGCGATGGAGCGGGGCGGGCGCAAGGCGGCGGCGGCGGCCGTCAGCGATTCCGTCCTCGACAGGTGCAGGCCGATCGCGGGGACGCCCGACGAGTGCATCGAGGCGATCGAGGAGTACCGTGCCGCCGGCTGCACGCACATCATGCTGGAGCTGTGGGGCGAGGACAGGGATCGGCAGATCGAGCTTTTCGGCGAGCACGTGCTGCCCGCAGTCAGGGTGGGAGCGAGGACGTAGTGGCGGTGACGGCTATCGACGAGGGGCTCGAGTCGCGGATCCTCGACAGCGTCAGCGAGCAGCGACTCGTGGAGACGGCCTGCTCCCTCGTCGGCACCCCGAGCCCGACCGGCAGCGAGCTGGAGATGGCGGAGCGGATGCAGGGGCTGCTGGCCGAGCTCGGCATGCAGGTTGCCTGGCAGGAGGTGGAGGACGGCCGCCCGAACGTGGTGGGCTGCCTGGATGGCGCCGGGGGCGCCCCGACGCTGATGTTCAACGGACACATGGACACCTCCTACTCGGGGCGGGAGTGGTGGCTTCAGGGCAAGATCGGCTTCCGCCCGGAGCCGGTTGTGCGCGACGGCCGGATTTACGGGCTCGGGATCTCCAACATGAAGGGAGCGCTGGCCTGCTACCTGGAGGCGGCCCGGGCACTGCGCGACGCCGGCGTGCGGCTGGCCGGTGACCTGATCATCGCCGCGGTGGTCGGCGAGATCGAGAAGACCCAGTGGGGCGAGGAGTTCCGCGGGAGCCGATACCGCGGTTACGCGGTCGGCAGCCGGCACCTGCCGAGTCACGGTGGCGCCGCCGACGTCTGCATCCTCGGCGAGCCGACCGAGAAGCGCATCGTCCTGGGCCACTACGGGACGCTCTGGGGGCGGATCTCCACCGCCGGGCCGTTCGTGCACACGGCGTTCTCGGAGGGACGGCTGGGGGAGAACTCGATCGTGCGGATGCAAGACGTGACGGCAGCGATCCTCGAGTGGGCTCCGGGCTGGGAGGAGCGGGCCCGCTACGGGGACCTCAAAGCCGTGGTGAACATCGGCGCGATCCGCGGCGGCTTCCCCTGGCGGGTGAGCCGCACGCCGCACCGGACCGACCTCTTCCTGGACCTGCGCGTTCCCCCGACCATGCCGATGGCGGAGGCGCGGCGCGAGTTCAAGGACCTCGGCCGTGAGCTCGCCCGGCGCTTCCCCGACTACGGGATCGAGAGCGAGGTGTACGTGACCGCGCCCGGCGCGGAGATCGATCCCGGGCACCCCCTTGTCGAGGCGATCGACGCAGGTCACCGGAGGGTCTTCGGCGAGCCTCCGGAGCGGGATCGGGTCCGCTGGTTCTCGGATGCCTCGGCGCTGACCCGCTACGGGATCGAGACCGTCAACTACGGGACTTCGAGCGGGCTTCCCGGCCCGGACGGCGAGAACCTCGACATCGCCGGACTCGTCGACATCGCCGGCGTCTACGCGCTGGCGGCGGCCCGGATCTGCGAGGCGGGGAGATGAGGCTGGCGACCTTCACGGATCCCTCTGCCACGAGGCGGGTGGGGACGATTCGCGACGACCACGTGCTGACGATCGACGTGCCCGACATGCGCACCCTGTTCGAGCGCGGCGACGCCGGGATGGAATTGGCGCAGAGCCCCGCCGGCCCCGTTTTCCCGCTGGCGGACGTGCAGCTGGAGGCCCCGATCATCCCGAAGAAGTTCTTCCACACGTCCGGCAACTTCCGCGAGCACGAGGAGGAGTCCAAACGTGTGGACTGGTCACACGAGATCGCGCCGTGGATCGTCTTCTTCCAGAACCCCGATGCGATCATCGGCACCGAGCAGCCGATCGTCTACCCCGAGCACCTGACTTCCGAGCTCGACTACGAGCTCGAGCTATGCGTGATCCTGGGTCGCGGCGGCAAGAACTTCGGTCCCGAGGAGGCGGGCGGCTACGTCGCCGGCTACACGATCTTCAATGACATCACCGCGCGCGACATCCAACGTCGCGAGATGCGCTCGGGCGTCTTCTCCTTCTGCAAGTCGATCGACACGTTCAGCCCGCTGGGCCCCTGGATCGTCACCGCCGAGGAGATTCCGGACCCGCAGAGCCTGGAGATGGAGCTGCGGGTCAACGGAGAGGTTCGCCAGCAGTCCAACACGAGTCGCATGTCGGTGACGATCGAGCAGCTGCTCGCCCACTATTCGCCGCTCGTCTACAGCCCCGGCGACGTGCTCTCGACCGGAACCGTCTCCGGGGTCGCCGGCTTCCGCGAGGACGCGAGCGAGTACTACCTGAAGCCCGGCGACGAGATCGAGTGCGAAATAGGGGGGATCGGCGTGCTTCGCAATCCGGTCGTCTCCTGGCAGGAGGCCTACGGAGAGCCGGTGCCCGTCCAGGTCGGCTCCTGAGCATCAATGGCCTGGCCGGTCGACGAGCCGAAGCTGGCGCGGGTTCGCGAGCTGTTGGCCGAGCGGGACGTCGACGCGCTGGTCTGCCGTGCGCCCGACAACCTCGTCTACCTCGCCGACTACTGGCCGATGAAGGGCTACGACCACGTCGTCTTCCCGCGCGACGGAGAGCCGACCCTGGTGGTGATCGAACCCCAGCGCGAGGAGGCAGCCGGCGGCGCGTGGACCGACGACGTCCGGCCGTTTCGCTTCTACGACGAGTCGGACCCGCGACCGCCGCTCGCCCGCTCCGTGGATCTCACCCTGGAGGTGCTGCGCGACCGCGGCCTCACCGGCCGCATCGGGGTCGAGCTGGCGCAGGGCAGCCAAAGCGCGGACCGGATGGTGGGGGAGCCGACCGTCTACGGCCGCGACTACTTCGAGGCGTTCTCGGGCGCCGCCCTGGAGGTGGTCGACGGCGGCCAGCTGCTCGGTGAGGTGCGGATGGTCAAGACCGAGCAGGAGATCGAGCGGATGCGGCTGGCCAACGAGCTGGCGGCGGCGGCCATGGAGCAGGTGCGGGAGCGGATCCGGCCGGGGATGAAGGAGAGCGAGGTCGCCGCGATCTGGGAGGGCCACGTGCACGAAGTCGGCGTCGGCTACCGGGGCAAGGTCGAGATGGCGCGGGGGTTCTCGCTGGTCTGGTCGGGTCGCGGGATAAAGACGTTCACCGCGACGAGCGATCGCCCCGTCGTGAAGGACGCCCCAACCCTGCTCGAGATCTGGGTCTGCGCGGACGGCTACTGGTGCGACCTGACCAAGAACGTCTGTCCCGGGACGCTCGAACCCGCGTACGAGGAGCTGCTCGAGGTGCTGCTCGAGATATACGGCAACGCGGTCGAGCGGCTGCGCCCGGGGACTCCCCTGGCCGAGATCGACCGGTCGATTCGGGAGGGGATCGCCGCAGCGGGTTACCCCGGCCAGCCCTCCCACCCGGTCGCCCACGGGGTGGGCGCCCGCGCACACGAGCCGCCCTGGGCCCACCAGGCCGGGGAAGGCGCGGTGGGGGAGGGGATGGTGCTCGCGATCGAGCCAGGCGTCTACTGGGAGGGGGGAGGGGGCCTGCGGCTGGAGGACAACTTCCTGGTTGGCGCGGACGGGACAGAGCGGCTTTGCCGGTACCCGGACGACTTCCGCTGAGATCCGGCCCGGCCGCCAGGGGCCTTGTCGCCGCCGTCGCGATGGGCGCCGGGGCGAGCTGGAACCTCGCCAACGTCGGAGCCGCGGCCGAGCCGGTCGCCACCCACTATGGCGTCAGCCTTGCGACCGTCGGGCTTTTCACCACGGTCCTCTTCGCCGCAGAGCTGGCCTCGATGGTGGCGATCGGGCCGCTGGTGCGGGCGCATGGCGCCAAGCTGGTCGGCGTCGCCGCGCTCGGGCTTTGCGCGGTCGGGAACCTGCTGACCCTGGCGCCGGTCGGCGTCGGCGCCGTTCTCGCTATCCGCTTTGCGGTCGGCGCCGGTGTCGGGCTCGCCTTCGTCGGAGGCACCGCCTACGTGCAGCAGTCCGGCGGCGGGCCCCTCGCACAGGGCCTCTACGGCGGGGTCTCCCTGGGGACGGGCGGGGCGGCGGTCGCTGCGATACCGAGCCTCGTCGACCCACTCGGGTGGCGGGCCCCCTTTCTCTCCGCGGCGGTCGTCGCTTTCGGGGCACTGGCGGTGGCGCTGGCGGGGCCCACGGTGCGCAGCGACGCTGGGGAGGACGGGGCCGGCTTCCTGCGCCTCCTGGGCGACCGGCGGCTGCTGCGCTTCGCGGTCGTCCAGACGGCCGCCTTCGGCCTCGGCATCGTGCTCTCCAACTGGGTCGTCACCCTGCTCATGAGACGCGGAGGCTACGGCGCCGAGACGGCCGGGCTGATCGGTGCCCTGATCCTTGCCCTCGGCATCGTCGGCCGGCCGGCCGGCGGCCTCTTCGCGCATCTGCGCCCCGATCATACGAGGGCATTCCTCGTAGCAGCGATGCTGGCCGGCGCGGCCGGCTCGCTGCTGCTCGGCTTCGCTCCACCGTTGGCACCGGCGGTTCTCGGCTCGCTTCTGATCGGGTTCGCGGCGGGGATCCCGTTCGGCCCCCTGGTGGCCGGGCTCGGACGCGTTTTCCCGGGATCGCCGGCCGCGGCGTTCGGCGCGATGAACACGTACGCGCTGCTGACGATCGTCCTCGGCGCTCCGCTCGTCGGCCTCAGCTTCGATCTGCCCGGCAATGGGCTGATCGGCTTCGCGGCCGCCGCTGCCTACTGGGCGCTGGCAGCCCTGCTGATGCCCGAGCGCGCGCTGTTGAACCACTCCTCCGGATCGCCGCCCGGGGGCCGGCGGACGTGACTTGCATCTGTGCGACCTCCTTGATCAAATATCGAGCAGATCGTGATCGACCGGAACGAGATCTGGACCGGGGGAATCAACGAGCTCGCGATGGCGAAGCAACCGCTCCGTCCCGCCGGTCGCATCGGCCTCTACGACACCACCCTGCGCGACGGGGAGCAGACCGTCGGCACGGTGCTCGACCCCGAGGCGAAGCTGCAGATCGCCCGAGCGCTCGACCAGCTCGGGATCGAGCGGATCGAGGCCGGGTTTCCACGCGTCTCCGAGCAGGACCGCGAGGCGATGCGGTCGATCATGGAGGCGGGCCTCGAGGCCGAGGTGTGGGGCTTCTCGCGCGCCCACCCGAAGGATCTGGAGGCGCTGCTCGAGCTGGGAATGCGCGCGGCGGTGATCGAGGCGCCCGTCAGCGAGGGCAAGCTGGCCGCCTACGGGATGAGCCGGGAGAAGATCACCTCGCGCATCGTCGAGGCCGTCTCGCATGCCGCCCGCGCTGGCATGACCGTGGCCTTCTTCGGAGTCGACGGCTCCAGGGCGGAGCTCGACTTCCTGGAGCGCATCTACACCTCCGCGGTCGAGGCCGGCGCGGCCGAGGTGGTCATGGTCGACACGCTCGGCGCGGCGACGCCAGAGGCTGCCTCCCTGCTGGTCTCCGAATGCCGGCGCTGGGTTGGGGGGCAGGTGCCGATCCACTGGCACGGGCACAACGACTTCGGCCTGGCGACGGCGGCCGCCGTCGCCGCCGTTCGCGCGGGGGCGACCTGGATTCACGGGACGATCAACGGCATGGGGGAGCGCGCCGGCAACGCCAACCTGGCAGAGGTGGCGATCGCCCTGGACGCGCTCTACGGGGCGGAGCTGGGGATCCGCTTCGAGCACCTGCTCGAGACCTCCCGACTCGTCCGAGAGCTCTCCGGATACGAGCTGGAGCCCTACAAGCCCGTCACGGGCGAGAACCTTTTCGTGAGGGAGAGCGGCGCTGTGGCGAGCCAGTTCCACGAACCCGCCGCGATCGAGCCCTTCTCCGCCGAGGTCGTCGGCGCCCGGCGCGAGATCGTGCTGGGCAAGAAGAGCGGCCTCGACAGCATCCGGATCAAGGCAGCCGAGCTGGGCCTCGAAGTCCCCGAGGAGGAGCGGGAGGGGCTGCTTGCCGAGGTCAAGGAGCTGGGATCGCGCAAGAAGGGCCTGGTCAGCGACGAGGAGTTTCGTCGGCTCGCGGGGCGACGCGGCGTCGGGGCCGGCGCGTAGGCGATGGCCATCCGGCGCGTCTGCGTGATCGGGGCGGGAACGATCGGCAGCCTCTACGCGGGGCACCTCGCCGCCGTCGCCGAGGTGAGCGTGCTGACGCGACGCGAGGAGCACGCCACGGAGCTCAACCGCCGGGGACTGCGCGTGACGGGCAAGAGCGAGCGCCACGCCACCGTGAAGGCCAGCTCGGACCCCGACCGCCTGCCGGAGTTCGACCTCGGCATCGTCGCCACCAAGACCACGCATCTGGAGCAGACCGCAAAGCGCCTGCGGGGCCGCTTTCCCGACGCGGCGATGATGACCGTTCAGAACGGCCTCGGCGCGGAGGAGGTGCTGCGCCGCCACGGAGACTGGAAGCTGATCAGCGCGGTGACCTTCATGAGCGGCAATCGACATGGGGACACCGAGGTCGAGTACGAGCTCGACACCGCGACCTGGCTCGGGCCGTACGCGGGGACCGAGACGCCGCAGGAGGTGGTCGACGAGACCTGCCGGCTGCTGCTCGCCGCCGGGCTCGAGGCCGAGGCGATGCCGGACCTCCGCCCCGCCCAATGGTCGAAGCTGATCTTCAACGCGGCGGTGAACGGGGTGGCGGCGCTGACCGAGCTGCCGCACGTCAAGGAGTTCGCCGAGCGCGAGCGGCCCACGGACCTCGGCCACCTCGTTCACGGGTTGATCGAGGAGGGAGTGCGAGTCGCCGAGGCCGTCGGGGTGGAGCTGCACGAGGACCCCTGGGAGATGAACGTCCGGGCGGTCGCCCGCGGCGAGACCCAGCGCAGCTCCTACGCACACCTTCCCTCGATGCTCGAGGACGTCCTGGCGCGGCGGCCGACCGAGGTCGACGCGATCTCGGGCGCCCTGGTGCGGGAAGGCGAGGCAGCCGGCGTCCCGACGCCCCTCAACGCCGCGGTTTGGAGGCTCGTTCGCGGCAGGGAGCTCTCCTGGGCCCGCGCCGGCGCGCCGCAGGAGGTGGTGCACGCATGAGGGTCTGCGTCATCGGCTGCGGCGCCGTAGGCAGCCTCTTCGCCGCGCATCTCGGCCAACTGGACGAGCTCGACGTCTGGGCCTACGACCTGGACGAGGCGCACGTCGAGGCGATCAACCGGGACGGGCTGCGGATCTCCGGCGAGTCCGAGCTCGTCGCTCGCGTCAGGGCGACGTCGAAGGCGGAGGAGGTGCCGGCCGCCGACTTCGGCATCGTCGCGACCAAGAGCATGCATACCCGAGCGGCGATCGAAGCGACCGCGGGCGCCTTCTCCGACGGGGCGGTCGCCAGCGTCCAGAACGGGATCGGCAACGAGGAAGTGATCGCCGAGAGCTGCCCCCGCGTGATCCGCGGCACGACCTTCCCGGCCGGCCATCTGGTCGAGCCGGGTCACGTCAGCCAGGACACCGGTGGCAAGACCTGGCTGGGCCCGTTCGAGTCCCGCCCCGCGACCATGGAGGAGGTCACCCGGCTCGCCGAGCTGCTGACCCGCAGCGGCATGGAGACGCTGGCGCTGGAGGACGCGCGCGGCGCACAGTGGACGAAGCTGATCTTCAACGCCGCCACGAACCCGATCGGCGCGCTCACCCATCTGCCCCACGGGGTCGCCTGCGATCAGCCGCGTGTGCGGGAGCTGATCACCGGCCTCGCCGACGAGGGAAAGGCGGTGGCGGCCGAGCTCGGGATAGAGCTTGACTCCGACCCCGACGACCTGGTGGATCATGGCCGCGAGGTCGCCTACCACCACAAGGCGAGCATGCTGCAGGACGTGCTCGCCGGGCGCCGCACGGAGGTCTCGGCGTTGAACGGGGGCATCGTCCGCTTCGGGCGGGAGCAGGACGTGCCCACCCCGCTCAACGAGGCGGTTTGGGCGCTGGTGGAGGCTCTCGAACACTCCTGGGAGCTGCGGCCGGGCGAGGAGGGGGCGCGGAGATGACGGAACCATCCTGGAGCCCCAGCCCGGCCGAGATCGAGCGCCGCCACGGCAACATCCGCGCCGCGGCCGAGCAAGCCGGCCTCGACGCAGTGCTGGTCTGCGGCAGCGAGTACACCGGCTTCGAGGGGGCGGTGACCTACGCCTCCGGGTTCCGCATCCTGCACCGCTACGCCTACGTCCTGATCCCGGTCGAGAGCGAGCCGGCCTGCCTCTTCCCCCAGGAGGCGCGCTGGGTCGGCGATCACGACGAGACCTTCGTCGAGGAGTCGGTGTTCGCGCCGGCGCCTGGGGAGTGGCTGCGCGACCGCTTTCGCGAGCTGGGGTTGCGCCGCGTCGGCGTATACGGGCTCGACTACGTGATGTGCGTGCGCGACTACCGGGCTCTCGCCGACGGCCCGGCTGAGCTGGTGCGCTTCGACGAGCAGTTCGACCTGGCGCGCGCGGTCAAGAGCGAGGAGGAGGTGCGTTCGGTCCGGCACAGCATGGAGATCAACAAGGCCGGCGTCTTCGCCGTCCTGGATGCCTACCGGCCCGGGCGCACGGAGGCCGAGCTGATGGGCGCGGCCGAGCAGGTCTTCGCGGCGCGCGGCACCGCCCGGCTGACCATGGACATGGTCCTCACCGGACCGGGAGGGTCGGTCGGGCCGGAGATGACCTTCCCCAGCGCGCAGCGCCGGGTCGAGAAGGAGGACCTGTTGATCTACGGGCTCGAGGTCGCCGGGCCGGGAGGTCACTGGGTCGAGTTCTCGCGCCCGCTGGCCCCCGCCGGCGCGAGCGAGGAGACGCGGCGGATGCTGGACTGCTACCAGCAGTACTTCGAGATCGCCGCCGAGGTGATGAGGGAGGGGGCGAGCGCCGCAGAGGTGCATCGCGCCGTCTCGAAGCCGTTCACCGAGCGAGGCTACAGGCTGGGCCACGTCACCGGGCACTCGATCGGCATGACGATGATCGAGTTGCCGCGGATCGGCGAGGGATCGGACGTGGAGCTCGCCGAGAACATGGTCTTCTCGATGCACCCCCACGTCATCTCCGAGGACGGCCAGAGCTGTCTGTACTTCCAGGAGACCTGGCGTATCGGGGCACGCGGCGGCGAGGCCCTCTCCGGGGTGGCCTGCAGAATCTTCGATGGGTCCGAGGTGAGCGAGTCCGGCGCACCGGTGTCTGCCGAGGTTCGCCGGTGATTTGTTATCTGATCAAAATATTGGTAGGGTCGGATTCGGGCTCCCAAGATCGGTGCTCCCCGCCCCGGTGCATGCGCCAAGAAGAGTGAGTGGTCAGGATGAGATTCAGCATCTACAGCGAGATCCAGTACCACGGTGGCAAGCCCGAGGCGCAGCTGTACGAGGAGGTCCTTGAGCAGATCGTCAACGCGGACCGCCTGGGATACGACTGCTACGCGGTGATCGAGCACTTCTTCTTCCCCCAGTTCTCGATCTCTGCGAGTCCGTGGTTGATGTTCGGCAAGGCCTCCGAGCGCACCAGCCAGATCGGCTTTCGCACGCTCGGCCACCCGATCCCCTACCTGAACCCGACCCTGCTCGCCTCCCAAATCGCGCAGTTCGAGCTGATGGTCCCGAACCGCTACGAGTTCGGCGTCGTGCGCGGGCACGGCTGGATCCCGCCCAAGGCGGGCGTGACCTTGGAGGACACGCGCGACATCTACGAAGAGGGCCTGGAGGTCCTGATGTTGGCGCTCGAGAATGAGCGCTTCTCCTACGACGGGGAGCACTACAAGATCGACGACTCCCACATCGTCCCGCGGCCCCCCGAGGGTCGCCGGTTCCGGATTTTCGTCGGCGGCACCAGCGATCGCACCTACGAGCTCGCCGGTGAACGCGGCTGGTCCGTGGCCGTGCCGCCGCTGCTGCCCTACGCGGCGCTGCGCGACCAGCTCGACATCTATCGCGAGACCTGTGCGCAGCACGGGAACGAGCCCGACATCGTCTGGATCCACGCCTGCTACGTCGACGAGGATCGCGAGACGGCGCGCCGCGAGGCGGAGCAGAGCATGCGCGGTTTCCTCGTCGGCAACGCCTCGCCCCTGCTGGCGGAGAACGAGCTGGCGCCGGCCGATCGGCTCGAAGCCTCCGGCTACGGCTTCTACACCTCCGGGATCATGGAGAAACTTGCCGAGACCCCCTACGACGAGATGATCGACGGTGACATCGTATGGGTGGGCACGCCCCAGGATGTCGTGGAGCGGATCGAAGCGGTCCGCCAGGAATGCGAGGGGTTGACGGAGGTGTCGATCACCGTCAACGCTGGAGGGGCAGAGCACTGGAAGGCGATCAAGGCGCAGGAGCTGTTCGCAGCCGAGGTCATCCCCCACTTTCGCGAAAAAGGAGTGAAGGCAGCGCCGCCGGCCAGCGAGGTTGGCGCAGCGTCGTCGGCCTGACAGGCGAGCCGTGTCGGTTTGGCTTGGACACGGGTAAGGAGGAAGTCGGACATGAGACGAACGTTTTTTTTCACCGGGCTCGCGCTGGTGGTTTTCGGCGCTTCGCTCGGGCTGGCCGCATGCGGCGGCGGCGGTGAAGATACGACGGGCGGAGAAGCGCAGAGCGGCCCAGTCGTGATCGGGGCCGCCATCGACGAAACCAACCTAATGAAATTCTTCGACGGCCCGGCACTCGCCGCGGCGAAGATCGAGGCGGAAAAAATCAACAAGGAAGGTGGGGTCGACGGTCGCAAGATCGAATTCCGCACCGGCAACACCCGCCTCGAACCCGCCCGGACGAAGTCGGTCGCCGAAAACCTGGCGGAAAACGGCGCAGAAATCATGTGGGTGACCTGCGACGTCGACTGGGCGACGCCGTCGACGCAGGTCGGCCTGAAGGACGGCATGCTCACCGTCGCTCCCTGCATCGGGACCGACCAGATGGGCCCCAAACGGTTCGGCAAGGAAGGCGAACTTGCGTTCAGCTACGGCAACCTGGCCCAGGACGAAGGCGCCGCGCTGGCGGAGCTCTTCAACAAGAAGGGCTGGAATACGGCGAACGTGGTCACCGACCAGTCGATCGCCTACACCCAGGACGTCTGCAAAGCCTTCAAGATCCGGTACGAAGAACTGGGTGGCGAAGTCAAAGCGGACGAACAGTTCACCGAGGGTGACGGCACGATCGGCAGCGTCGTCAACCGCGTCGACAACTCACAGGCGGAATCGATCCTGATCTGCGCGACGACCCAGACCGACCTGCCGACCTTCGTCTCCGGAGTGCGCAGCGCCGGCAACCAGACGCCGATCGCCGGCCCGTGGTCGATCGACGGCTCGTTCTGGCTGCCGAAAAACCCGAAATTGGCGAACAACATCTGGGTCACCACCTACGCCTCGATTTACGGGGACGATCCCAGCGCGGAAGTCCGCGACCTGATCGCGAAACTCACCAAGGAGGGCCAGGAACCCGCGACCGGCGGATTCGTGACCGGCGCCGCGGCCGTCGACGGGATCGTCGAAGCGATCAAGGAGAACGAAGGGTCGACCGAAGGTAAGAAGCTCGCCGAATCGACCCAGGGGTTCAATGACCTCGAAACCATCTCCGGCAAGGTGAGCTTCTCGCCGGAACTGCACACGGTGTTCGGTCGCCCCTACCGGGTGATCGAAATCAAAGACGGGAAGCCGCGGTACCTCGAAATGGTCGAAGCGGGAACCCCGGTCGAATTCAAGTAGCCACCCGCTAGATGAGCCGGCCTCGCATCCAGCGCGATTGGGGAAAGGGAAACGGCTCGTCAGCACAGCGGCGGCCCGGAGGCGAAAGCTTCCGGGCCGCCGACGTCTCCCGCTCCTTCGAGGGAGTGCGCGCACTCGAGAGCGTCAGCTTCGAGCTGCGCCACGATGAGGTGACCGGCCTGATCGGCCCGAACGGCGCCGGTAAGACCACCCTCGTCAACGTCATGACCGGCTTCGATGTCCCCGACGCGGGTCGGGTCGAATTCGAAGGCATGGACATCACCTCGTGGAGCGCCACGCGGCGCGCCGATGCGGGCCTGGCGAGGACCTTCCAGCACGGCCACCTGTTCGAGGGGCTCAGCGCGCGCGAGAACGTGGCCGTGGCGGCGATGGGCGTCGGCGCCCGGCCTCGTCCTGCGGGCCGCCGCTCCGACGAGCTACTGGAGATGCTCGGGCTCACCCACCGCGCCAATACCGAAGCGCGCGCCCTGCCCCACGGCGAGGCCTCGAAGCTTGGCGTCGCCCGGGCGCTCGCGGCCGACCCGAGGTACGTGCTGATGGATGAGCCGGCGGCGGGCCTCTCGGAGCCGGAGGTCCCCGCCTTCGTCGAGGTGATCCGCTCGGTTCGCGACGAGCACCACGCCGGCGTGCTGCTGATCGACCACAACATCGCGATGATCCTGGAGGCCTGCGACCGGATCGTCGTCCTCGACGAGGGCAGGGTGGTGTCGGAGGGAACGCCGAAGGAGGTCCGCGACGACGACACGGTCGCTGCCGCGTACCTCGGAGCCCTGCCCACTGAGGCCGGTGCGGGCGATGGGTGATCCGATCGTCGAGATCCGGGGGCTGGAGGTCCGCTACGACGGAGTTCCGGCCGTGCGCGGGATCGATCTGGAGGTCGAGCCGGGCGAGATCGTCGGGCTCGTGGGCCCCAACGGCGCCGGGAAGAGCACGACGCTGCTCGCGATCATGGGCAGCGCCCCGGTGACCGGAGGGGACATCCTCTTCGACGGCCACTCGATCGTCGGCAGGAGGACCGAGGACATCGCCCGCTCGGGGGTCGCGCTCGTGCCCGAAGGGCGGCACATCTTCCCCCACTTGACCGTGGCGGAGAACCTGAGACTAGGCCTCGTCGCCCGCCCCAACGGCGAGAAGGAGCTCGATGCGGAGCTCGAGGTGGCCGAGCTCTTCCCGGTCGTCGAGGAATTCCGCGAGCGGCACGCGGGCGCCCTCTCGGGCGGCCAACAGCAGCAGCTCGCGATCGCCCGCGCCCTGCTTGCCCGCCCGCGGCTGCTCCTCCTCGACGAGCCGACCCTCGGCCTGGCCCCCTCGGTGGTCAGCGCGGTCTGGGACGCCCTGCGGGCGATCAGGGATCGCGGCGTGACCATCCTGCTCATCGAGCAGCGCGCCCAGATCACGGTGGCGCTTGCGAACCGAACCTACGTGATGAACAACGCCGAGATCCGGACCACGCTGACACCGGCCGAGGCGGAGGACACTGACCGGATCGCGACCGCCTACTTCGGGGCCACCGCCCAAATGGGGCTGCCGTGAACGTGCTGCAGACGCTGATCGACGGAGTCGCGCTCGGCACCGTGTACGCGCTCGTGGCAATCGGCCTGGCACTGATCTTCGGCGTCATGCGCCTGATCAACTTCGCGCACGGCGAGCTGATCACCGCGGCCGGTTACACCCTGGTCGTGGCGAGGGATCTGCCGGTTGCCGTCGCGATCCTGCTGGCGATCGCCGTCGCCGTGGCGCTCGCCTGGCTGATGGAGAGGGTCGCCTTCCGACGCCTTCGCAACGTGGCCCCGGCGACCACGCTCGTGGCGACGTTCGCGGTCGCCTTCGCCCTGGAGGCGGTCTGGCTGATCGCCTTCGGCGTGAGGGGCGAAAGCGCCGACGTGCTCTCGAGCCTCAACCAGACGGCGATATCGGGCGAGATTACGGTGCGCTGGGTGACGATCACCATGCTCGGCGTCGGCGGGCTGCTGTTGGCCGGCACGGTCCTCCTCCTCAACCGAACCGGGATCGGCCTCCAGATGCGCGCCGCTGCCTCCGACTTCCGCGCCGCGAGGCTGCTCGGCGTCAAGGCGGACTCCGTGATCAGCATTGCCTTCCTGATCTCGGGCGTGCTGGCGGCCGCGGTGGCGATCCTGCTCACCGCCCAGCAGCCGCTGGTGACCCCGACGTTCGGCCTCGAGGTGACGATCCTGGCCCTCGTGGGAATCGTGGTGGGCGGCATGGACCGGCTTCCGAGCGCCACGCTCGGAGGCTTCGCGATCGGCTTCGTCACCTCGGTTCTGGGGGTGGTGCTGCCCTCCAACGAGCGCGTCTTCCTTCCCTCGGCGGTCTTCCTGTTCGTGATCATCGTCCTCCTCTTGCGGCCCGCCGGTCTGTTCGCGCCGCGCAGGGCGGGCGCGGTGGAGCGCGTATGAGCCTGTCGGAGAGGCTGGGCCAGTTCCTCGCCCCGGCGCTGCTGATCGTCGCGATCGGACTTCTCGGCACCACGGTGTCGGCGGGCACACGGACCGAGTTCACCGGCGTGCTCGTCAACGTGACGATCGTCATCGCGCTCTACGTGTTCATCGGCAACTCAGGCGTCATCTCCTTCGGGCAGATCAGCTTTGTCGCGCTCGGCGCCTTCGCGGCCGGTGTCATGACGATCTCCGCCGCGGTGAAGCCGACCGTGCTGCCCGAACTGTTCCCGTTCCTGGCCGACCACTCGATCAGCAGCTTCGAGTCGTTGCTGCTCGCCGCGGGCCTCGGCGCGCTCTTCGCGCTGATCGTCGGGGCCCCATTGATGCGGCTGTCCGGCCTGGCCGCCGGTATCGCCACGTTCGCCGTGCTCGAGATCACCCACAACGTGCTCCGCTTCTGGGAAAAGATCGGGCCGGGGGCGAAGTCGCTTGCGCTGATCCCGGAGACGACGGGGCTCTTCGAGGCGGTGCTGGGCGCGCTCTTTGCCGCCGCCGTGGCCTTCCTCTACCAGCACAGCCGGCCGGGGCGGTTGCTGCGGGCCTCCCGCGAGGATCCCGAGGCGGCACGCGCGATCGGCGTCAACATCCACCTGCAGCGGCTGCTCGCGTTCATGGTCAGCGGCGGGCTGGCGGGCCTGGCCGGCGGCCTCCTCGTCCACCAGATCGGCAGCATCACCACCGAACAGGTCTACCTCGAGCTGACCTTCCTCACCCTGGCGATGCTGGTGGTGGGCGGTGTCGGCAGCCTCTGGGGAGCGGTCGTCGGGGGGGCTCTGGTGAGCTTCCTGGACGTCTACCTGGCGAAGGCGGAACAGGGGATGTCGGTCGGACCGGCCAGCGTCAACCTGCCGGGCGGAACGAGCCTGCTGATCCTCGGGGTGCTGATGGCGGCGATTCTGATCCTCCGCCCAAGCGGCATCACGAGGGGGAGGGAAGTGACGCTGCGGATCTCGCGGCTGCGGTGGTGGTCAAGAGGCGATCGTCGGGCTTCGGCGGAGGGGGCATTCGGCGGCGACGGACCGATGAGCGGGTCGGGCGCGTCGTCGCCCGAGCGCCGTTCGAGGAACTGAGGTGTGCGAGGTCATTTCTTGACTCTTGATCAAATCTTTGGAAAGATCGCCGCGCGTGAGGGCTTGGACGTTCAGAGCGTGAATCATGCTGCTTGAGTCGATCGAGTACACGCGGCCGGCCGACATCAAGGAGGCGTTGACCGCTCTCGGCTCGAGCGAGGGTGCGGCGCCCCTCGCGGGCGGGCAGAGCCTCGTGAACGTGCTCAAGCACCGTGTGGCCTCAATCGAGCTGCTGGTCGACATCAGCCGCTTGGAGGAGCTCCGCTCGATCGACGTGGGCGAGGATGGGGTCGAGATCGGCGCCTGCGTCACCTACGACGAGATAGACCGCTCGGAGGCGGTTCGGGGCGCGCTTCCGATCGTCTCCGAAGTGGCCGCCCACATCGAGGACCAGCAGATCCGCAACCGGGGCACGATCGGCGGCAACTGCTGTCTCAGCGATCCGACCAACAACTTCCCGCCGCTTCTGCTCGCCCTTGGGGCGGTCATGAACGTCGAGTCGGAGTCGGGTAAGCGCGAGGTGCCGGCCGAGGACTTCTTCCGCGGCTACTTCATGACGGCCGTCGGGCCCGGAGAACTGCTTCGCAGCATCTCGATCCCGCGCTACGGGCCCGACAGCGGGGCCGGATTCCAGTCCCTCAGCGTCGCCTCGGACTCGAAGGCGATCGTGCGGGCATCGGCCAGGGTGACGCTGAACGACGGTATCTCCGACGCCCGCATCGCGCTGGGTGTAGTCGGGCCGGTGCCGGTGCGCCACACCGGCATGGAGGATGCGCTGCGGGACGGGCCGGCCACGGCGGACGCCGTGCGTGAGGCCGCGGAGTCGATCGGCGAGGACATCGAGCCGATCTCAGACACCCACGGCAGCGCCGATTACCGGCGCAAGATGGCCCGCGTGATTGCCCGCCGCGCCGTCACGCAAGCAATAGCCGAAGCCGGAGGAGGCGAATGAGCGAGGTTGGCGACAAAATCCATCCGATCAGCGTCACGATCAACGGCGAGACCTATGAGCGGACGGTCGAGGCGCGGCAGCTGCTGGTCCACTTCATCCGCGATGCGCTCGGGCTCAAGGGGACGCACATCGGCTGCGACACCGGCAACTGCGGCGCTTGCTCGATCATCTTCAATGGCAAGCTGGTCAAGTGCTGCATGCTGCTCGCAGTCCAGGCCGACGGGGCGGAGATCGAGACGGTCGAGGGCCTCGCCTCCGACGGCGCGCTCGACCCGGTCCAGGAGGCCTTCCACGAGCATCACGGCCTCCAATGCGGCTACTGCACGCCCGGCTTGCTGATGGGCGCCACCTACCTGCTGCGCGACAACCCGAAACCGAGCGAGGGGGAGATCCGGCGCGCCGTCCGCGGCAACATCTGCCGCTGCACCGGCTACGTCAACGTGGTGCGCTCCGTGCGCGCCGCTGCGGGCGAGGACGTTGCCGAGTTTCCCGCAACCGGCGCGGAGGGAGGCTCCCCATGAGCAGGGCGCCCGCGGCCGAGACCGCCGCCCCCCCTGTGGAGAAGGGCGAGCGGCTGGGCAAAGCGTCAGGGAAATCGGTCCGCCGGACCGAGGACGGGCGCCTGCTGAAGGGGCAGGGCGAGTTCACGGACGACATCTGGATGCACCGCCAGGGCTTTGCCCACTTCGTGCGCTCGCCCCACGCGCACGCCAAGATCCTCTCGGTCGACACCTCCAGGGCGATGTCTCTGGACGGCGTCTACACCGTGCTGACCGGCGCGGAGGCGAAGGAGATGTGCGAGGTGCCCTTCTTCCAGATAGCGCCACCGCCGGCCGGACAGATGGAGGAGTGGCCGCTCGCGGTCGACAAGGTGCGCTACCACGGCGACGCGGTCGCCGTGGTCCTTGCCGAGACACGCGACATCGCTCGTGACGCCGCCGAGCTCGTCGACCTCGAGTACGAGCCGCTGCCGTCCGTCGTCGACACGGTGAAAGCGGCCGACGACGACGCGCCGATCCTGCACGAGGAGGTCGGCAACAACGTCGCCTGGCACGGCGTCTTCGACTACGGCGACATCGACTGGGCCCTGGATAACGCCGACCACGTGGTCAGGATCGACCGACTGCACTTCCACCGCTTCTCGTCGACGCCGCTCGAGTGCAACGCCGCTGTCGTGAACTGGGATCCCGGGACCGGCGTGGTGCAAATCGAGTCCAACAACCAGATGCCGATGTTCGCCTCCATGGTGATCGGTCCGACGCTCGGCGTGGGGAGCAACAAGCTGCAGTTTCGCTCGCAGGACATTGGCGGCGCCTTCGGGATCAAGATCGGCAGCTACCCGCAGATAGCGGCCCTCGCCCTGCTTTCGCGCAAGGCGGGGCGTCCGGCCAAGTGGACCGAGTACCGCTCCGAGCACATGCTCTCCGCCGGGCACGGCAACGAGCGCACTTTCCTCGACGTCGAGGTGCCGGTGCTGAGCGACGGAACGATCCTCGGCTTCAAAGTGCGCGCCTTCGACGATGCCGGCGCCTACCTTCACTACGAGCCGTTGGGTGCGGTGATCTGGTCGCAGGTGACGCCCGGCTGTTACAAGTTCAAGCACGTCAGCGTCGACTACACGGAGACCCTGACCAACAAGTGCCCGACGGTCCCGAACCGCGGCTACTCCCGACTCCAGCACCTGTGGATGATCGAGCGGATCGTCGACGTCGTAGCGACCGAGCTAGGCCTGGACCCGGTCGAGACGCGCAAGAAGAATTTCGTACAGCCTGACGACTACCCGTACGAGACCCCGAACGGCTGTGTCTACGACTCGGGCGACCTGCCTGCCTCGCTCGACCTGGCGCTGGAGCTGATCGACGTCGAGAGGTGGCGTGCGAAGCAGAAGGAGCTCGGCACGGGCAGCGGCAAGCGGATCGGCATCGGCATCGGCTCGACGATCGACTCCGGGACCAACAACTTCGGTCAGGCCCAGATCATCAACCCGGAACTCCCCTTCTCGGGCAACGGCGAGGCCGCCTACGCGAAGCTCGATCTCTACGGCGAGGTCAACGTCGACCTGGGGACCACGCCGCAGGGTCAGAGCCACGAGACGACGGCGGCGCAGGTCGTCGCCGACGTGCTCGGCGTCGACCACTCCGCGGTCAACGTGACCGCGGGCTTCGACCAGCGGCACAACACCTACGTCGGCTTCTCAGGCACCTACGCCAGCCAGTTCGCCGTCACCGGCCTGGGCGCGGCGCTCGGCGCGGCGGAAATGCTGCGCAAGGAGATCGTCACCCTCGCCGCGATCGCCCTCGAGTCCTCGGAGGAGGAAATCGAGCTGGAGGGCGGCGAATGCTACGTGCGGGACGAAAGGGAACGGGCGATCCCCTTCATCGGCATCGCCAACATGGTCTACTCGAACAACACCGTGATACCGCCTGACCTTCGAGAGCGGATCGGCCTCAACTGCCGCTACGTGTACACGCCGCTGTTCGAAGCACCCGACAAGGAGCGCAAGACCGGGAACCTGACGCTCACCTATGCGACTCAGATCCACGCGGCGGTCGTGGAGATCGACGAGGACACCGGCAGGCTCGAGATCCTCGACTACGCTGCCGCCGACGACTGCGGACGGGTGATCAATCCCCAGATCGTCCAGGGGCAGGTGCATGGCGCGACCGCGCTGGGGCTGGGCGCATCTCTCTACGAGGCGTTCGAGTACGACGCGGACGGGCAGCTGCTGCAATCGTCCTTCTACGACTACCACGCCCTCACGGCGCTCGACATGCCGATGATGAAGTACGGCGACATCGAATCGCCCAGCCCCTTCACGCCCACCGGGGCCAAGGGCATGGGGGAGGGTGGCGGTGCGCCTCTGAGCACGATCTGCAGCGCGATCCAGGACGCGCTGAGCGACTCCGACAGCGTCGTCGCGGACACCCACAATCCCTGGTGGCGGATCCACGAGCTGCTCTCGAGCGGCGCCGCGAACGTGCCGCGAGGGGTGCAGACGGAAGCCCGCACGTGAGCCGCTCTGCCACGCCGCTTGCGGTCAGGGAGCCGACCGGTCCGAGGGGGTCCCGGTGATCCTCTCCAACCAGTTCACGGTCGGAGCCGACGTCGAGACCGTCTGGCGCCACCTGCTCGACATGGAGGGAGTGGCGAGCTGCCTGCCCGGCGCGACGATCGACGCCGCGGAGGAGGAGAACACCTACGACGGCTCGATGCGGGTCCGAATCGGGCCGATGACCGTCGATTACAGGGGCACCGCGAGCTTCGAGGAGATCGACGAGGAGGCCCACCGGGCGAAGATCTCGCTTCGCGCCCGCGAGGCGAAGGGCCAGGGTACGGCGATGGCAACGATCCAGAACCGGCTCGAGCCGCACGAGGAGGGAACCCGCGTGATCGCCGAGACCGACCTGCACATCACCGGACCGCAGGCGCAGTTCGGCCGCGGCGTGCTCGAGGACGTCGGCGGCCGCGTCCTCAGCGAGTTCTCGAGCCGCCTCGAGCGGAGGATCGCCGGCGAGGGGGAGCACGGCGCCGAGAGCAACGGCTCTCCCCGGGCGGACAATGGCGCCGGGCCCCGCGGGGGCGGCGGGCCCACCGAGGCTGGGGACGACGATGCGCTTGACCTGGGCCAGGTCCTGTCCGAATCCGTGCTGGGCCGCTACGCGCGGCTCGCCGCAGCGGCCGTCGGCATCTTCGCTGTCCTCCTCGTGCTCCGTGCCGTCTTCGGCAGACGCTGACGCCGGCTCCTCGCGCCGGACGCGCTGCGTCCCGCCTATCGGCCTGCGCCTCGCAGCAGGCTGCCGAGGCGCTCCGGCAGCGACCGCCTCAGCAGCCGCATGGCGACGATCCGGCCCGAGGCGGCGTTGAGACCCGGGCCCGGGTGGGTGCTGGCCCCGCACTGGAAGAGGCCCGGCACAGGGGTCCGGTGCGAGCCGAATGCCGGGAGCGGCCGCCACAGGAAGGACTGCGCGAGGTCGGTCGCGCCCGCGTAGATGTCGCCGTGCACCATGTTCGGGTTGCGTTCCTCGATTGCGGCCGGCGAGAGCATCGCCATCGACTCGATCGCGCCCGGAAGGTTCGACACGTGAGCGGAGAGCCGCTCGAGTATCCGCTCCGCATACGCGGCGTCGAGCCCCTCCGTCCAGGAGCCGTCGCCGACGTCGATCTGCCCGGCCGCGTCGCCTCGCGGCCGGTGGGGTACCTCCTGAAGCTGTATCCAGAGGATCGCCTTGCCCTCCGGGGCACGGCCCGGGTCGAGGGCCGTGGGCTGGCCGCATACGACGGTGGGCTCCGCCGGCAGCAGGCCGCTTCGCGCCTGCGCGCAGGCGAGGCCGACGGCATCGAGCCCATCGGTGACGTGCACGACCGGCGTTTCGCCGAGGCGCTCGTCGTCTCGCCAGCGGAGCGGCTCGGAAAGCGCCAGGTGGATCTGCGCCCCCGAACGGGCCCCGTAGCGGAAGCGCGAGGCCTCGGCGTTTGCGCGGGGCGGCGCTGCCTCGGCGGGGAGCAGGCGCCCGTAGAGCTGGGTGGGGGTCGTGTTTGCGATCACGGCCCGTCGGGCCCCGATCTCCTCGCCGCCCACGACGACCCCGGCAGCGCGCCCCTCGCGGATCGTGATCCGCTCCACCTCGGCGCCCGTCCGCAGCCGGCCTCCGTTGTCCTCGATGAGCGAGACGAAGGCGTCGACGAACTTCGACGAGCCGCCCCGGACCACCGGCAGCCCCACCTCGTGCAGGGCGCCGGCAAGCGCGAGCACCTGGAAGCCGGAGTTGGCGTCGTCCGGGGTGAGGCCGGTGTGGAGGACCCAAGGCGCGAGCAGCCTGGCCACCTCGTCCCCCTCGAATCTCGTCGTCAGCCAGCCACGCGCGCTCGAGAGCGCCTGGGCGGCGAAGGCCCGCGTGCCGCTCGGCCCCAGACGCCGCAGCAGTCGAAGCGCGAGTGAGACGGCCGCCGCCGAGTGCAGCTCGGTGGCCAGCAGCTCGCCGATGATGTCCATCTGGGCGCCGAACGACTCGAGGTCCTCGGCGTAGGCCGCGGCGTCCGAGTCCGGGAAGGCCTCGACGGTCTTGGCAGGGTCGCGGTCGGCCAGGATCGGCGGAGCTCCCTCGGCGACGCTCGCCGTGACCACGCCCCCGGTGTTCACGTATTCGAGCCCGCGGGAAGCCAGCTCCTCGCCCAGCTCCGCGTAGGCAGCGGAGAGATGGAAGAGCGGGTGCCAGCTCGAGAAGGTGTCGTGGCGGAAGCCCGGAGCCGTCAGCTCCTCGGTCGCCACCGCGCCCCCGGGCCGATCGTTGCGCTCGAAGACCTCCACCTCCCAGCCAGCGCGTGCCAAATACGCCGCGGCGACCAGCGCGTTGTGTCCGCTGCCGACGATCGCGGCATCGACGCGTCGCCTCATGCCAACTCTCTCCATCTCGGCATCGTCTCGCTCCCTGGCCCCTATTTGATCAGACCTTGCCGTCGGTCGTGGGGCCGCGGAGCAGCGCGCCGGAGAGGGCAGGCCGATCAGGAATCGAGAAGCGCCGGTTCGTCCCCGCGGCTAAGGTCACGGCCATGGACATCGCCATTCATGCCCCCTTGCTCCCCCGGGCCACCGCCGACCGGGAGCCGGTCAAGGAGGTTCATGGCAATGGCTGAGCGGAAATCCGCAAAGAAGGCCACGCGGAAGTCCGCCAAGAGCACGACGGGCAAGGCGTCCAAGGGGTTCACGGACGAGGAGCGAGCAGCGATGAGGGAGCGCGCCCGGGAGCTGAAGGGGGGCAAAGCCGACGGGGAAAGCGACGTGCTCGCGAAGATCGCCGAGATGCCCGAACCGGATCGCGCGCTTGCCGAGCGGCTCCATGCCATCGTCAAGGCCAGTGCGCCGGCACTCTCGCCGAGAACCTGGTACGGGATGCCCGCGTACGCCAAGGACGGCAAAGTCGTCTGTTTCTTCCAAAGCGCGCAGAAGTTCAAGTCGAGATACGCGACGTTCGGCTTCAGCGACAAGGCGAACCTCGACCAAGGCAATATGTGGCCCTCCTCCTTCGCGCTGAAGGAGTTGACGGCCGCCGAGGAGGAAAAAATCAGCGCCCTCGTGAAGAAGGCGGTGAGCTGAGGGCCCCAACGTCTCCTGTGTGGAGGGGATGAGCGATTCGCCCGCACGCGGCCCGATGCCGAGCCAGCGGAGGGGGGTGACACGTCGCAGGGCGTCGGTCAGTGCGCCCTTTGAGCGGTCCGGGGCTTACTTTATGTAATACCGCGTTTATCGCGTATCGCCGTTGCTCAAGGGGGCCACTGAGGCAAGGAAAACGGCCGGTTCCCATAAAGCATTGCGTGGCACTTGACACGCGCGGGGCAGTTCGGTTAGATATATGTAACAAGCCGTTTACCTGGAGCGCTGCCTTTCGCTCCGGGTGGCGGGTGAAACAGGGAAAGAAAACAGGGAAGCGACTGAGTCTGAAGGTCGTCCGGGCGCCCGGGGGGGGCCGGGACGGGGGCCGGTCTGGATCGAGGAAGGCTTTTGGTTGACTGTTCCGCGCACCTTTGCCGAGCGACGCCGTTCTGCTTTCCCTGGCAGCGGCCTCGAGGAGCCCCGGAAGCTCCGACACGCAGCAGCGGGGAGCGGTCCGTCCACGCCGTCCGGGCTCCTTGTCCCCCCGGCGGCGCCGGACCGCTCGCCGCTGCTTCCCCGCGCCATCGAGACAACAGATGAGGAGAGAGCCACGTGAGACGCTACGCGAAGGCATCGTTTGCGGTATCGACCCAGGACAGCGGCGTGCGCCGCGGGCGCATCGGCTTGGTCTGCCTCTTCGTCCTCGGCCTCGCGGCCTTCTTGGGGAGTGGTGCGTCCTCAGCCGACGCTGCCTGCCCCAACGAAGCCTTCCGCCAGGGCCCCTCCGCAAACCTCCCCGACTGCCGCGCCTACGAGATGGCCACGCCGGTCGATATGGAAGGGGAAGAGCCCGCCGCAGAATGGAGTGAAGCCGAGAGTGGCCCGGAAGCGGCAGCAAACGGGAGTGCGGTCGCCTTCTCGGCGTTCGGCACGTTTGGAGAAGCCACTTCCAATAGCGCCGTCAACGCGTTCCTCTCCCGGCGCGGCGCGGGCGACTGGAGCACCGAACAGGTCTCTCCCCCGTTCTCCCCGACCCTCAACATCTCCATCACCGTTGCCGAGGCGTTTACCCCAAACCTCGACAAGACGGTGAGTTTCGACGGGGGGGTCGAACCACCGCTGACCCCCGATGCCTCCGCCGGCACCTCCAACCTGTACTTGCGGGACAACGCCAGCCGCACCTTCCGGCTGGTATCGGTGGGTTTGGGTGAAAATTTGGGATATACGGAGTCGCGCACCAAAGGCCTGTCCGCCGACGCCAGCCACGTGGTCTTCGAGCAGACGGACCACCATGAAATGGCCGGCTCGAACTGCGCCCCGCCGGCCAAAACCATCCTCTGCGACTGGAACGCGGCGACGGGCGCGGTCAGCCTGATCGGGATCTCGCCCGGGGGCGAAGTCCTCGAAGACAGCCCGGTCGCAGTCGCGGGACCGGAGTGGGCGCGCAACGTCTCCGCAGACGGCTCGCGGATCTTCTTCAAAGGCGGCGGCGCGGGCGGCGCCGGGGAATGCGGCATTTGCGTTCGCATCAACGGCACGACGACGCAGCTAATCAGCGACGAAGGCACCTTCTGGTTCGCGAGCAGCGACGGCTCGTTTGCCTTCGTCACGGTGGGCGGAGAACTCTTCCGCTACAACGTCAACACCGACGAACTGGGTCCCTCCCAGGCAGGCGAAGTGCAGGGCGTGCTCGGCACCTCCGCCGACGGCTCGCGGGCCTACTTCGTGTCCAAAGAAGCACTCGCCCCGGGAGCGACGGGCGGGGAAAACAACCTCTACCTGTGGACCGAAGGCGGCGGGGTCAAATTCATCGCGACCGGGAACACCAGCACCAGCTTCAAAAACAACTACAGGCAGACCAGAAACCCGAACTCCCGTGTGACCCCGGACGGGATGCACCTCGCTTTCACCGCCAACAACAGCCTCACCGGCTACCCCCACACAGGCATACCCGAGGTCTACATCTACAGCGCCACCACGGGCGAACTGGTCTGCGCCTCCTGCAACCCGAGCGGCGAACCCGAACCGGGAGGCTCCGGCGGCTCCATCGAAGTCGGCGGGGGAGCCCCTGGCCCCGACGGCGAAATTCGCCTGCGGCGAAACCTCTCCGATGACGGCGGGCGCCTGTTCTTCAACACCGACGAAGCGCTGGTTCCGCGGGACACCAACGGCCTGCAAGACGTCTACGAGTACGACGCGGCAAGCGGGCAGGTGGCGCTGATCTCCACCGGGACCGCCGGCGAAGAGCAGCCAGTAGGAACCACCGGCTTCGCCGACGCAAGCCCGAACGGCGACGACGTGTTCTTCCAGACGCGCCAGCGGCTGGTCGGGGTTGCCCAAGCCGGAGTCCTCAACATCTACGACGCGCGGGTGGGCGGCGGCCTCGCCTCCCAGAACCCGCCGGCGTCGGCAGCGCCCTGCGCGGGCCAGAGCTGCCGCAGCGAAACGGCTCCCCTGCCCAGCCAGCCGAGCGGCGCCTCGGCCGGCTTCGTCGGCAAGGGCAACGTCTCCCAGAAGCAGAACTGCAACAAGCTGGGGCGCGAAGCCAAGAAGCTCAGCAACCGCGCCAAGCGGCTGCGCAAGAACGGCAAGCAGGCGAAGCGCAACGGCAAGTCCGCGATCGCCAGGAAGCGCA
>Ga0210144_1000363_pt1 | contig 25483 bp, 24 predicted proteins | sample Muzzi_PWA_D2_FD_185532 | JGI IMG/M metagenome (GOLD analysis project Ga0210144, IMG submission 185532) | Wetland microbial communities from San Francisco Bay, California, USA, that impact long-term carbon sequestration - Muzzi_PWA_D2 (SPAdes) | ecosystem: Environmental > Aquatic > Marine >...
AGACTGCGGGGCATGGAGGACCCGCCCGCCGCTACGCAAGTGGACAGCTCGACCGCCAGCCCGCGGCGGGTCAGCTTGAAGCGCAGCGCCCTGGAGGGCTATCGCGAGGTGGTCGGCGACGAGCTGGTCGCCGAGGTGCGCGAGCTCGCCGAGGCGCTGCGTGGCAGACGCGTGCTGGAGCTGAGCGCCACCGCCACCGGCGGCGGCGTCGCCGAGCTGCTCTCCTCGCTCGTGCCGCTGGAGCGGGACCTCGGGATCGAGGCGGAGTGGCGGGTGATCGCCGGCGACCTGCGCTTCTTCGAGGTGACCAAGCGAATCCACAACGGACTGCAGGGGATGGAAGTCGAGCTGAGCGATGCCCAGCGCGAGGAGTACCTACGCCATAACGAGGAGAACGCCAGGGCGCTGGAGGGGGGCTGGGACGCGATCGTCGTGCACGACCCCCAGCCGGCGGCGGTGCGCAGCTTCGCGCCCGACCTCGCCGAGCGCTGGGTGTGGCGCTGCCACGTCGACTCCTCGGCGCCGCACCGGCCGATCTGGGAGTTCCTCCGCCCCTACGTGGAGCTGCACGACCGCGCCGCCTTCACCCTGCGCTCCTTCGTCCCCCCCGATCTCGAGGCCCCGACCTCGCTGCTGCTGCCGGCGATCGACCCGATCACCTCGAAGAACCAGCGGCTTCCCGACTACCTGGCGCGGCAGACGGTGGCGGCGCTGGGCGTCGATCTGGCACGGCCCCTACTGCTTCAGGTCTCGCGCTTCGACCCCTGGAAGGACCCGTTCGGGGTGGTCGAGGTCTGGCGCCGGGTGCGCGAGACGTTCCCCGCCCTGCAGCTCGCCCTGGTCGGCGCGATGGCCACCGACGACCCCGAGGGCTGGCGCATCTACGAGGAGATCGAGAGGGAGACCGCCGGCGAGCCGGCCTGTCTGCTGTTCACCAACCAGATGGGCGTCGCCAGCCACGAGGTGAACGCCTTTCAGCTCGTCGCCGACGTGGCGATCCAGAAGAGCATCCGCGAGGGGTTCGGGCTGGTCGTCTCCGAGACGCTCTGGAAGGGCACCGCGATGGTGGCGGGCCGGGCGGGCGGCATCCCCGAGCAGCTTCGGGACGGGGTCGGCGGCTATCTCGCCGAGTCGGTGGAGGAGTTCGCCGACCGCACGACCGAGCTGCTGGAAGACCCCGTGCGGGCCGAGGAGATCGGGGCGGCGGGAGCGGAGGCGGTGGGCGCGCGGTTCCTGCTGCCGCGACTGCTCCGCGACCACCTCGCGGTGCTGTCGGACCTCGTCGCGTGAGCGAGCCCTGGACGGAGTCCGGCGCCGCGGTCCTGGCCGGGCTCGACGGCGGCGAGCATGGGCTGGCGCAGGCCGAGGCGGAGCGGAGGCTGCGTTTGCACGGGCCCAACGAGCTGCCCGAGGAGGGCGCGACGAGCGGCGCCGCGATCGCGCTGCGCCAGTTCCGCAGCCCGCTGATCTACATCCTGATGGCGGCCGGGGTGGTGACGATCGCCCTCGGCGAGTACCTCGACGCGGCCGTGATCGGCGCGGTGCTGGCGCTCAACGCGACGGTCGGCTTCCTGCAGGAGCACCGAGCCGAGCGCTCGATGGCGGCGCTGCGACGCCTGGCCAGCGCCAGGGGGAGGGCGCTGCGCGACCGCCGCGAGCGCCAGGTCGACGTCCACGAGCTGGTGCCCGGCGACGTGGTCCTGGTCGAGTCCGGCTCCAGGGTCCCGGCCGACTGCCGCATCCTGCAGGAGGTCGGGTTGGAGGTGGACGAATCCCACCTGACCGGCGAGTCGGAGACGGTCGCCAAGCAGAGCGCCCCGCTGCCGCCCGCAACGCCGCTGCCCGAGCGGGTCAACATGCTGTACATGGGCTCGGCGGTCACCCTGGGCCGCGCCCGCGCAGTCGTCGTCGACACCGGGGCCGAGACCGAGCTGGGCAGGATCGCCGGCAGTCTGGAGGCGATCGGGCGGGTCGAGACGCCGCTCCAGCAGCGGATCTCCCGGCTGGCGCGGATCATCGGCCTCGCGGTGCTGATCGTCGGTCTTGTGGGGCTCGGCCTGGGGGCGCTGGCGGGCGAGGATCTCGGCGAACTCCTCTTCGCCGTGGTCGCCCTCGCGGTCTCGGCGATTCCCGAGGGCCTGGCGATCGTGCTTACCGTGGCGCTGGCGATCAGCGTGCGCCGGATGGCGGCGCGGCGGGCGATCGTGCGGCGGCTGCCGGCGGTCGAGACGCTCGGGAGCTGCACGGTGATCGCCTCCGACAAGACCGGGACGCTGACCCAGAACCGGATGACGGTCGAGCGCATCCTCGCCGCCGGCGAGCGCTTCGAGCTGACCGGTAGCGGCTACAGCGCCGCCGGCGAGATCCGTCGCGACGGGGAGCCTGTCGCTCCGCGTAAGGGCTCCCCGCTCGCCCTGACCCTGCTCGCGGGGACGTTGTGCAACGAAGGCTCCGTGGTGCTCGGGGACGGCGAGTTCGAGGTGAGTGGCGACCCGACCGAGGTCGGCCTGCTCGTCGCCGCGGCCAAGGCCGGGATGTTCCGCGACGAGCTGGAGGAGGAGATCCCGCGCTGGGGCGAGATTCCCTTCGACCCCTCGCGCCGCTTCGCGGCCAGCTTCCACCGCCACGGCGACCGCGACGTGGTCTTCGTCAAGGGCGCGCCGGAGCGGGTGGTGACGATGTGCGCGAAAGCGGCGGGGCTTGCCGAGCTGGACCCGGAGGCGCCGCTGCGCGAGGCGGAGGAGATGGCGGCGGCCGGCCTGCGCGTCATCGGCCTCGCCTTTGGCGAGCTGAAGGAACCCGGCGAGGCCTCGCTGCACGAGCACCTCGACGGACTCACCTTCCTCGGTCTCGAGGCGATGATGGACCCGCCGCGCGAGGGGGCGAGGGCGGCGGTGCGCCGCTGCCGCGAGGCCGGGATCCGGGTCGTGATGGTCACCGGCGACCACGTCGTCACGGCGCTGGCGATAGCCCGAGAGCTGGGGATCGCCGACGAGGCCTCGCGGGCGCTGAGCGGGGTCGAGCTGGACGCGGTCGGCGGGGACGAGCTGCGACGCCTGGTCGGGAAGGTGCCGGTCTACGCGCGGGTCTCGCCGCAGCATAAGCTGCGGATCGTCGAGGCGCTGCGCGAGCGGGGAGAGGTCGCCGCGGTCACCGGCGACGGGGTCAACGACGCCCCGGCGCTGAAGGCCGCCGACATCGGCGCGGCTATGGGGCGTTCGGGCACCGACGTCGCCAAGGAGGCCGCCGACATGGTGATCGTCGATGACGACTTCGCCACCGTGTTCGCCGCGGTGGAGGAGGGACGCGTCGCCTTCCAGAACGTGCGCAACACGACCTTCTTCCTGATCTCCTCTGGCGCGGCGGAGGTGCTTGCCGTGCTGGCCAGCCTGCTCTTTCGCTTCCCGCTGCCGTTTCTGCCGGCCCAGCTTCTCTGGCTCAACCTGGTCACGAACGGAATCGAGGACGTGGCGCTCGCCTTCGAGCCGGGGGAGGAGGAGGTACGTCGCAGGCCACCGCGCCCGCGCGGGGAGGGGGTCGTCTCGCGCCTGCTCTGGGAGCGGACCCTGATCGTCGGCGCGGTGATGGCGGCGGGGACGCTGCTCCTCTTCCTGCTCGAGCGGGGGGCGGGCACCTCCCTGGAGGAGGCCCGCTCGGTCGCCCTGACCGCGATGGTGGTCTTCCAGGTGGTCCACGTCGGCAACTGCCGTTCCGAGCAGCGCTCGCTGTTCGCCAAGAGCCCCCTCTCGAACCGCCTGCTGTTCGTCGGCAGCGCGGCAGCGCTGGCGATCCACGCCGCCGCTCTCTACCTCCCACCGACCCAGGCGGCGCTGCGGGTCGAGCCGCTCGACCTGTGGACCTGGGCCGAGATCCTTGCCGTGGCGCTGAGCGTCGCCATTGCGGCCGAGCTGCACAAGCTGCTGCGCCGACCTGCCTCGATCCGTTGAGTGGCCGACGGGCCCTGGCAGCCGTCCGCCGGCGCGCGCCGGCGGGGGCATTCGGGTAGAGCTTTGGAGATGGCTGCCGGTCGCAAGGAGACCGTCTCGGGCCCCGGAGTCCGGGACCAGCGCCGCCAGGAGGACCGCCAGGCCGACGAGCGGCTTGCCGCCGCGGAGGGGCTGAGCGGCGCGGCTGCGGCGGCGCGGCTGGGGCGCTACGGGCCGAACGCGATCGAGGAAAAGGAGCGCAGCGTCGTGCTCGAGCTGCTCTCCCACTTCTGGGCGCCGATCCCCTGGATGATCGAGGTCGCCCTGGTGCTCACGGCCCTCACCGCGCGCTGGGGCGACTTCGGGATCATCCTGGCGCTGCTGCTGCTCAACGGGCTGGTCGGCTTCTGGGAGGAGCACCAGGCGGCCAACGCGATCGCGGCGCTGAAGGAGCGGCTCGCCAAACGGGCGCGCGTCAGGCGCGACGGCGAGTGGCGGGTCGTGCGGGCTGAGCGGATCGTTCCCGGCGACCTGATCGCGGTCGAGCGCGGCGACGTGATTTCCGCCGACGGGCGAATCGCGGCGGGGTTCGCCGAAGCCGACGAGTCGTTGCTGACGGGCGAGTCGCTGCCGGTGGCCAAGGGCGCCGGCGACGACGTCTACTCGGGAACGGTGGTCTCGCGGGGCGCTCCGAGCATCCGCGTGCTCGCCACCGGCGAGGCGACGGAGTTCGGCCGCACCGCGGAGCTGACCGGGGAACGCGGGCCGCAGAGCCACTTCCAGGCAGCGGTGTTCGCGATCGGCAGGTACCTGATCGCGATCGCCCTGGCGCTGGTCGGGGCGATCGTCGTCGTCTCGCTGCTGCGCGGCGACGACGCGGCGACGACGCTCGAGTTCGCCTTGGTGGTGACGATCGCCTCGATCCCGGTCGCCCTGCCGGCGGTGCTCTCGGTGACGATGGCGGTCGGGGCCCGCTCGCTGGCCAGGCAAGAGGCGGTGGTCAGCCACCTGCCGGCAGTCGAGGAGATGTCGGGGGTCGACGTGCTCTGCGCCGACAAGACCGGGACGATCACCCGCAACGAGCTGGCGATCGCCGAGGTCGCGACGGTGGCGGAAGGCGCCGACCGCGAGCAGGTGCTGCGCGAGGCGGCGCTGACCGCGGAGCCCGACGGCCAGGACCCGATCGACGCGGCGATCCTCGCCGAGCTGGGCAGGCGGCCGGATGGGTGCGAGGTGCTCGAGCTGGAGCCCTTCGACGCCGACCGCAAGCGGGCCGAGGCGCGGATCAGGGAGTCCGGCGGCGCCACCTTCCGGGTGGCGAAGGGCGCCGTGCAGGTGATCCTCGACCTGGCGGGCGGCTCGGCTCCGGGCGCCGATCTCGTGGCAACCGCGACTGCCGACTTCGCCAGCAAGGGGCAGCGGGCGCTGGCCGTGGCCCGCGCCGACGACGGCGACTGGCGGCTGACCGGGGTGCTGGCGATCGCCGACCCGCCGCGCGAGGACTCGCGGCCCACCCTGGAGCAGGCGCGCGACCTCGGGATCTCGGTGAAGATGGTGACCGGCGACCGGGTGGAGATCGCCCGCGAGATCGCCCGCGAGGTGGGGATGGGAGAGGAGGTGCTGGAGTCGAGCGCGATCGAGCGGCTCGAAGGGAACGAGCTGGCGAGCCGGGTCGAGGGAGCCGACGGCTTCGCCCAGGTCGTCCCCGAGGACAAGCACCGGATCGTCAAGGCTCTGCAGGCCCGCGGCCACATCGTCGGGATGACCGGCGACGGGGTCAACGACGCTCCCGCGCTCGCCCGTGCCGACGCCGGGATCGCCGTCTCCGGCGCCTCCGACGCGGCGCGGGCGGCGGCCGACATCGTGCTGCTCTCGGCCGGCCTCTCGGTGATCGTCGAGGCGATCCACCGGGCCCGCGAGGTGTTCCGGCGGATGACCAACTACGCGATCTACCGGATCACCGAGACGATTCGCATCGTCCTCTTCGCCACCGTGGCGATCGTCGTCTTCGACTTCTTCCCGGTCACCCCGATCCAGATCGTCCTGCTGGCGATCCTCAACGACGCGGCGATCCTGACGATCGCCTACGACCGCGTGCGACCGTCGCCGCGCCCGGAGCGCTGGGACCTGCGCGAGGTGCTGACGATCGCCACGGTGCTCGGCCTGGCTGGCGTGGTCTCCTCCTTCGTGCTGCTCTGGGTGGGTCACGTGCCGCTCGGCCTCTCCGACGCGGAGCTGCGCACCCTGATGTACCTGAAGCTCTCGGTGGCCGGCCACCTGACCCTGTTCGTCGCCCGCACCCGCGGGCGGCTGTGGTCGCAGCGCCCCGCCTCGATCCTGCTGATCGCGGTGGTCGGCACCCAGGTCGTGGCCACCCTGATCGCTATCGAGGGGGCGCTGATGAAGCCGCTCGAGTGGGGCCTGGTCGGCTTTGCCTGGGGATACGCGATCGCCTGGATGCTGCTGCTCGACCAGGTCAAGCTGTGGACCTACGCGCTGCTCGACCGGCGGGCGAATCGACAGCCCGCGGCGATCGGGTAATCATTTCGGCATGGCTGCCGGTCGCAAGGAGACCGCCTCGGGCCACGGGGTCCGCGACCAGCGGAGCGAGAAAGACCGGCGCGCCGACGAAGGGCTCGGCGCCGAGCGGTGGCTGAGCGGCGAAGAGGCGGCGGCGCGGCTGGAGCGCTACGGGCCGAACGCGCTCGAAGAGGAGGAGCGCAGCGTCCTGCTCGAGCTGCTCTCCCACTTCTGGGCGCCGATCCCCTGGATGATCGAGGTCGCCCTGGTGCTCACCGCGGTGACGGCGCGCTGGGCCGACTTCGGGATCATCCTGGCGCTGCTGATGCTCAACGGCGTGGTCGGCTTCTGGGAGGAGCACCAGGCGGCCAACGCGATCGCGGCGCTGAAGGAGCGGCTCGCCAAACGGGCCCGGGCACGGCGCGACGGCGAGTGGCGCACGGTCGCCGCCGAGGAGCTGGTCCCGGGCGACCTGATCGCGGTCGAGCGCGGCGACGTGATCCCCGCCGACGGGCGAATCGCGGCGGGGTCCGCCGACGCCGACGAGTCGGTGCTGACCGGCGAGTCGCTGCCGGTCGAGAAAGGCGAGGGCGAGGAGGTCTATTCGGGGACGGTCGTTTCCCGGGGCGCGCCGCGCATCCGGGTGCTGGCCACCGGCGAGGCGACGGAGTTCGGCCGCACCGCGGAGCTGACCGGGGAACGCGGGCCGCAGAGCCACTTCCAGGCGGCGATCTTCTCGATCGGCAAGTACCTGATCGCGATCGCCCTGGCGCTGGTCGGGGTGATCGTCGTCGTCTCGCTGCTGCGCGGCACCAGCGTCGCGACGACGCTGGAGTTCGCGCTGGTGGTGACGATCGCCTCGATCCCGGTCGCCCTGCCGGCGGTGCTCTCGGTGACGATGGCGGTCGGCGCCCGTTACCTGGCGCGGCACGAGGCGGTGGTCAGCCACCTGCCGGCGGTCGAGGAGATGTCGGGGGTCGACGTGCTTTGCGCCGACAAGACGGGGACGATCACGAAGAACGAGCTGGCGATCGCCGAGGTCGTCGTGGTCGAGGAGGGCGCCGACCGCGAGGGGGTGCTGCGCGAGGCGGCGCTGACCGCGGAGCGCGACGGGCAGGACCCGATCGACGCGGCCGTCCTCGCCGAGCTGGGTCACCCTGTCGACGGTTGCGAGATCCTCGACTTCGAGCCCTTCGACGCCGACCGCAAGCGGGCCGAGGCGCGGGTCAGGGAGTCCGGCGCCGAGTACCGGGTGGCGAAGGGCGCCGTGCAGGCGATCCTCGACCTGGCCGGCGGCTCGGCCGCGGGCGCCGAGCGAGTCGGCGAAGCGACCGCCGACTTCGCCCGCAAGGGGCAGCGGGCGCTGGCGGTCGCCCGCTCCGACGACGGCGACTGGCGGCTGAGCGGGGTGCTGGCGATCGCCGACCCGCCGCGCGAGGATTCGCGCCAGACGCTGGAGGAGGCGCGCGAGCTTGGGGTCGAGGTGAAGATGGTGACCGGCGACCGGGTCGAGATCGCCAGGGAGATCGCCGCCGAGGTGGGGATTGGGGAAGAGGTGCTCGAGTCGAGCGCGATCGAGCGGCTCGAGGGGGAGGAGCTTGCCGCTCGGGTCGACGGGGCCGACGGCTTCGCCCAGGTCGTCCCCGAGGACAAGCACCGGATCGTCAAGGCGCTGCAATCGCGCGGCCACATCGTCGGGATGACCGGCGACGGGGTCAACGACGCCCCGGCCTTGAGCCGCGCCGACGTCGGGATCGCCGTCTCCGGCGCCACCGACGCGGCCCGGGCGGCGGCCGACATCGTGCTGCTCTCGGCCGGCCTCTCGGTGATCGTCGAGGCGATCTACCGGGCCCGCGAGGTGTTCCGGCGGATGACCAACTACGCGATCTACCGGATCACCGAGACGATCCGCGTCGTCCTCTTCGTGACGCTCTCGATCGTCGCCTTCGACTTCTTCCCGGTCACCCCGATCCAGATCGTCCTGCTGGCGATCCTCAACGACGCGGCGATCCTGACGATCGCTTACGACCGGGTGCGGCCCTCACCGCAACCGGAGCGCTGGGATTTGCACGAGGTGCTCGGCATCGCCACGATGCTCGGCCTGGCCGGTGTGGTCGAGTCCTTCTCGCTGGTCGGGCTCGCGGTCGGGCCGCTGGGAATCAGCCACGCCGAGGCGCAGACCTTGATGTACCTGAAGCTCTCGGTGGCCGGCCACCTGACCCTGTTCGTGGCCCGCACCCGCGGCCGGCTGTGGTCCTATCGCCCCGCCTGGGTACTGCTGATCGCGGTGGTCGGCACCCAGGTCCTGGCCACCCTGATCGCCGCCTCCGGCCTGCTGATGGATCCGCTGCGCTGGAGCCTGATCGGCCTCGCCTGGGGCTACGCGATCGTCTGGATCCTGCTGCTCGACCAGGTCAAGCTGTGGACCTACGCGCGGCTCGAACGGCGGGCCGACAGCGGCAACGCTCGAACGTGAGCGGCAGATGCGCTGAGCGGCTGAGCCGACTCAGAGAGGAACGCGGTGTTCGTCTGCAGCGACCCCGGGCTTTCCCATTCATGCTAACCGACTTGCGAGAATAGCGCAGACCATCGGGGCATCGCCCGCCCCAAGCGTCACGCACCGGAAGCTCGCACCCGCCTGAGCGGCTTCGCCAAGGAGTACGCCGCTCGAGTGGCAGACCTCGAACAGATGGCCGAGCGGCTCCGGGCCGAGCGCGACCGGGTGATCCGCCAGGCGTACAAAGACGGCCTCCCGATGGCCGACATTGCCCGCATACTTAAGATGAGCCACCAGCGCATCTCACAGATCGTCCGCAGCTAGCTGACTCTGTCCGCGTAAACCGGTCAGCGCCGGCAATGTAATTAGCTTGAGTATTCGCCCTGGACGACCTAGGGTCTCGCGCCATGACCGGGAAGCAGGAACTCCCAGCCGAAGTGCATTGGGAAGAGGTCGCGCGGCAAGAAATCCACCCGCGGCGCTTCGGGCTCTTGCAAGTGCTTTCGCTCGACGGCGGCCGAACCCTCTCACCGAACGAGTGCTCCTTTGAGCTACAGACCAACGTCTCCGACGCGAACTACCACATCGTCAAACTCAAGCGCTCCGGCATCCTGCGCCTCGCGCATACGGTGCCGGTCCGCGGGACGTTCGAGCACTTCTACTGCCTGGTCGGCCATTCGGGAGCCGACCTCTTCGAGCGGCTGGGACAGCAGATGGGAACGAGTGGGCGGGAAGGGAAACCACCGGGGCTGGAGCGCAGGTAACCTCCCATACTGCCTCCTGGCCCCGGTGGTTTTCGTTGCCTGGTTAGCCCGACTTGACGACGGAAAGCACCGGCAGCGTGCGCGTGCTGTAGACGGCCTTCATCGCTTCACCCCCTCTCACACCGGCCGGGCGCCTGCGCGCCCTGGCTCAAATCAGGTTTCCCGGCGGGTCGCAAACCGACATTCGGGCAGCGGCGCCGACGAGAAACAGCGCGCTCGTGCGCGCCTGGGGTTAGACTAATTCTTTGCTCAATATGTTTCGATCGTTTTATCCTGACCGTCTAACGCATTGGCAAGAACTCGGGCCACCGTCTAGTCTTCCCTCGGTACTACTGGAGACCCTGAGTAAAGGAGGAGGCCGGAATGGCTCGCAAAGCACAGGCGAAAGCAGCACCGAAACGGATACGGAAGCCCGCGAAGCGAAAGGGAACCGCAGCCACGAAGCCCTCGCACCAACCGGCACCGACGACCTCAGCCCAGGGAACCGACTTCCTTGATCCCCGTCTCACGAAAGCCCTCGCCCACGGGATGCGCGTCAACATCATGGCGGTGATCAGTTGGCGAATGATCGCCCCGTCGGAATACGCGCGGGAGACTGGCGAGAAGCTGAGCAATGTCTCGTATCACTTCCGGAGGCTCAAGGAGTACGACGTGATCGAGTTGGCGAAAACGCAGCAGGTTCGCGGCAGCACCAAGCATTTCTATCGGGCCAAGCGGCGCGCGATCTTCGGAGGGGCTGCCTGGGCCGACCTGCCCAAATCCGTGCAGGACGGCGTCGTCGGGGCGGCCCTTCAGGACCTGACGAAAGTGGCCGTCCACTCGATCGAGAGCGGGGCCTTCAGCGCCCGTGACGAGAGCCATCTGGTGTGGGAGCCGCTGACCTATGACGAGCTGGCGTTTAAGGCGGCCGTCAGAATCCTCGAATCGACGCGGCAGCGACTGCTCGCCCTGCAAGATGAATCGCTTCCCCGGCTCGCCAAAACGGGCAACGATGGTCTCCTGGTAGCCATCGCGCTGTCTTGCTTTGAGATGGGCCCGGCGTAGCCGAGCATGGCACTAACGGGCCTCCCTGCTGACGCCTGGACAGATCTGGCGCTGGTCCACCCTTTCCACCCTCGAAGGGCGCGAATCGCGCTCAGCTCGAGGCGCGCCCCCGATAGCCGGCGAACTGCGGCTCGCGCTTCTGCTCGAACGCCTCGACGCCCTCGCGGGCCTCGTCGGAGTCGACGAACAGCTCGAGGCCGCTGAAGGCGACGTGCTGGAGGCCGGCGATGTGCTCGGTGTCGGCGTTGAAGGTCTGCTTGAGGAAGCGCAGCGCGGTGGGAGAGAGGGCGAGAATCTCGTCGGCCCAGCGCCGCACCTCGGCCCGCAGCTCGGCGGCCGGGACCACCCTGTTGACCAGCCCCCAGCGCTCGGCCGTCGCGGTGTCGTAGCGGCGGCAGAGGACTTAGATCTCGCGGGCGCGGAACGAGTTCATCCGCTCCGGCCGGTCGATCGTGATCCAGGCGAGGCCGTCCTCGACTTCAAGGGCTGCCTGTGCCTCACCCGGGCGACGCTCGGGGGAATGGCCGAGCGCGGCTGGGGACGGGTGGTCAACATCGGCTCCGACGCCGGCCGGGTCGGCTCCTCGCTGGAGTCGGTCTACGCGGGCGCCAAAGGCGCGGTGATCGCCCTCACCGGCTACGTCACCGGGGCCAGACGCTCCCGGTGAGCGGCGGCCTGACGATGGCCTGAGCGGCGCCGTTGAGGTCCCGGCGCCAGCGGCGTTACCCGTCGACCCCGACGACGGTCATCACGCCCCTCGTGGCCGGGAATCGCTTCGTTTCGACCTGGAACCTGAGCCGGCCGCCTCCCCTCAGCGCCCCGCCGCTGATCCGGGCGGTGGCGAAGGTGCTGCCGGAGCGCCGGGTCGTCCTGACGGCGAGCCGGCGGCCGCGGCGGACCAGCACGAACCTGGTCGGCCTGAAGCGGTTGTGCGAGCGTTCCCAGGTGAGGCTGACGTCCACCGACCTCGTGCCCCTTGCGACGCCGACCCTGTGGGTCCGGGCCCGTCTCCGTTCGAAGAAGAAGTAGCTGTCGGCGAATGCCCGCGTCCTCAGGCAGCTGAGCCGTTCGTTGACCCGTTCCGCCACCTGCGGCACCAGTTCGTGCCCGTTTTGGACCGGGTAGAAGCCGCCGCCCGTGTCGGCGGCGATCTGTCTCAGCACCGGGGCGGAGGCGTCGCTCTTCCCGAACCCGATTACGTAGGTCGGCGGGCCCGGCGTGTGGAGGGTGGGGAGGGGGCCTTCCCTGCTCCCGCTGCGAGCGATGAAGACGCGGGCGCTTGCGGTCGGGTCCGCGGCCGCCGCCCCGGCGAAGACGGGGTTGTAGTCGGCGCTGTCGGTGGCGGGAGGCTGGCTTTCGCTGAAGGTTTCCCGCTGGACCACGCGGTTGAGCGCCGTCCGGTTGGCGGGGGTGAGCAACTGGGGCGCGAGGAAGGGGCTGAACGACGCTGCGCCCTGGCCCGCTCCGAAGACCGTGCGGGGCCTGCGGGTCGCCGCCGCCGAGAGCAGGATGTTCGTTGCTTCTTCGCGGCGCTGGTAGGTGGTGCCGGTCGCCGACGTCTTCCAGTTGTAGATGATCACGTAGACGTTCGCCGCCGGGACGCACCGGTTGGGGGCTGCCTTGGCGAGGTCCGTGGCGCCCGGCCTCGCGCCCGTGGCCCCCAGCAGCGGGAACGCGCCGCCCAGGACCGCAGTCGCGATTGCGACGAGCCGCGCGCGGCCCTCGAAGCTCCGCCTGCCAAGCATCGCCTGCGTAGGTAAGCAGAAGCGGAGGCGCCCTGCGGCGCCCCCGCTTCGAAACTCGGGCTGGCCTCAGGCCACGCTGACCCGGCCCCTCATGTAGCCGATGTGGTTCATCGCCCACGGGTCGCAGGGCAGCGCGCAGAACCATTCGTAGCTGCCGGACTTGCGCGGCGCGGTGAAGGTGAACGTCGTCTTGCTCGGATTCTCCTCGGAGCCGGCGGCGATCTTCTCGTTCACTCCCAGGTCGGAAGAGGTGAAGCTGTGGGGCATGTCGTCGTAGTTGTAGACGGTGACCTGCACGGTGTCCCCCGCCTCGACCGAGAAGTTGGCCGGCAGGAAGGCGTCGTGCCAGTTGCCGTCGGGCCCCTTCTTCGCCTTCTGCTCGTCGGACTTGACGACCAGCTTGACGTCTTCGGCGCCTTCCTGGGACTGCGCAGCGGTGCCCGCCGAGGACGAGCCGCTCCCGCAGGCGCTCAGCGCCAGCGCCACCAGGGCGAGCGCCCCGAGTGTGCCCAGTCCGAGCAAGCTCAGCCGCCGGCCTCCCGGGCGCCTGGCTGTGATCTTGTCGGCTGCTGTTCTCATCGCTGCCTCCTCGCTACCGTCTGCCCCGACTCTGGCCGGGGCCTCGTGGATGCGTATCGCAGGCAAGCTATGGCCGCGCCGACCGGCCCGGTAGACCCCGCTTGGTATGGGAGGCCATAACCGCCGGTTATGGGGTGCGCTGGATACCTCTCCGGGGTATAGTCGGTCGATGCCCCCGAGGCAGCACAGCTTCCTCTTCGCCGAGCTGGCGGGATTGCTCGTCCTCGCCGATGACCATCACATGGACTGGGGCGGCGGCTGGTGGGTCGTGATGGTGGTCGGGATGGCGATCTTCTGGGGCCTGGTGGCCCTCGCCGTCGTCTGGCTGGTGCGCGAGCTGGTCGGCCGTGGAGGTCGCCTCGGCCGCAAGCCCGACGCTCTGGAGCTGCTCGACCAGCGCCTCGCGGACGGCACGATCTCCCCCGACGACTATCGCGAGCGGCGAAGGATCCTCGAGGGTCCGTCGCCGCCTGAAGGCTCCTAACCCAGCGCTCCGACCGCTCGCCGCAGCAGCAGGTAGACGGCCACCCCTAGCGCGGCGGTCCAGGCCAGCGACAGCGCCAGCTCGCCGCCGGCCTGGAACTGCGGGGAGAAGGCGCCGTCGACGATCACCCTGGTCGGGCCGTAGCCCGGCAGCACGGTCGCCCAGCCCTGGGGCTCGCCGTCGAAGAACATCGGGTTCTGGGCGACGCCGATGTCCATCATCGGCAGGAAGAACATCAGGTAGGCGCCGCCGAGCCGTCCGACCAGCGCTCCGGCCAGGGCGCCGATCGCGCCGTAGATCAGGCCGGCCAGCAGGTTGCCCGCCACGAACGGCCCCCAGGAGGCGGGGATGAAGTCGATCGCCGTCACCGCCAGCGAGGCCGCCAAGACGACCAGCGTGGCGCAGACCAGGACGACCAGGCGCGGCAGGATTGCCTCGCCGGGGCTGAAGCCGGCCAGCACCAGGCGGCGGTCGGACTCGAGCGCCGAGCGGACGACGAAGAGGCCGATCAACCCGGCGAGGAAGCCGACCGTGATCGGGACCATGATCGCGCCGTGCAGGTCCCGCATCGTGGTCAGCAGCTGCTCGCCGCCGGGCAGGGTGATCAGTCGCGGGGTGGCCTCGGTGATCGCAAAGCTCCAGCTGATGAACAGGAAGGGGACGGCGACCAGCAGGACGAGCAGCAGCGGCCGGCGGCCCTGCTCGCGGAAGCCCATCCGGGTGGCGGTGGAGGCGCGCCCGTTCATGCCGACCTCGGACGGGCGGAGAGCCAGAAGGCGACCGCCGCGAGCAGCAGGGCGCCCAGGGTGGTGAGCCCGACCGCGATCCAGTCCGAGGCGGGGGAGCCCTGTCCGGCCCCGGCAGCGATCAGCACATCGGCGGCCTTGCGGGTTGGCATCAGCTGCGCCACTCCGCCGCTGCCGCTCATCCCCGGGCCGGAGAAGGCGTCGATCAGGAAGATGAAGGCGACCGTCAGCGAGCCCTCCAGCGGGTCCGAGAGGAAGGAGCCGACCACGGTGCCGATGCCGATGTAGATCAGGGCGAAGATCAGGATCGCCGCGAAGGCGTGGGGGGGATGGGCGATCCCGGCGGTCAGCCAGAGGGTGAGGAAGGCGACGACCGTGATCAGCAGGCCGAGCAGGATCGAGGCGCCGATTCGCGCCACGGCGACCCGGGCGGCGCCCATCCCGGCCAGCGCCAGGCGGCGGTCGGCGTCGCGGGAGGAGGAGACCTGGAAGAACCCGAGCGCGCCGGCCAGGAAGGCGGCCGCCCAGCCGGCGCCCAGGGCGCTGGCCGAGTCGCCGGTCACCGAGCCCCCGAGGGCGTCCGCGAATTCGCCCAGCACCGAGGCCGAGACGAGCACGAAAAGGGCCGGGATCACCACCAGCATCGCCAGGGTGAGCCGCGCCCGCAGGTGCTCGCGCAGGAACTCGGCGCCGCTGAATGCCATCGAGCTCACGTCTCCCGGCACCTCCCGTCGCGCAGCTCGTAGACGCGGTCGAGGCGCTCGCGCTCGGAGAGGAAGTGGGAGACGATCAGGATCCCCATCCCCTCGTCGCGGCGCCGCTCGCTCATCTCCCAGAAGCGCAGGTAGGTCTCCCAGTCGAAGCCGGAGTAGGGCTCGTCGAGCAGCAGCAGGTCGGGCTCGTGCATCAGGGCGAGCGCCAGGTTCAGCTTCTGGCGGGTGCCGCCGGACAGCTCCTCGATCCGGTAGCCGCGGTAGCGCTCGAACTGCAGCTCCGCGAGCAGGCTCTCCGTGGCCGACGCAGTCTTCTCTGGGTCGAGCTCGTAGGCGCGGGCGAACAGCTCGAAGTGCTCGTCGACCGTCAGCTTCTCCCAGAGCAGCGGCGTCTGCGGGCAGTAACCGAGCTTGCCGCCGCGCTCGACCGTCCCCGCGTCGCGCTCCAGCAGCCCGACCACGATCTTCATCAGGGTGCTCTTGCCCGAGCCGTTCTCGCCGACCAGGCCGACCAGCTCGCCGCGGCGCACCTCGAGGCTCGCCCCCTTCAGCACCTCGATCCGGCGCCGGCGGGGCGGGACCCCGCGGTGGAAGCTCTTCTCGATTCCCGCGGCGCGCAGGGCCGTCTCCGTGGCCGGGGCGTTTGCCGGGCGAGCCGGCGCCTCAATCGGATCTCGGTTCATGGCCGAGAGGATAATACCCTGGGGGGGTATATGTCAAGCAGCTGCGCGGGAGGTGGACGTGCAGATCGATCATCGCTCGGATCGCGGACTCATCGAGCTTGACACTAATACCCCCAGGGGGTATTGTCAACCAATGAGTAGATCTCCAGAGGCCCGGTCCGTAGAGGGCAAAGCCGTATGGGCCGCGGTCGAGCGGGGCGATGCGCGGCTCCTCGATCTAAGGAGTGAGGCCGAGCGTCGGCGCCACGGCGCCCCGCCCGGCGCCGAGCCCGCGTCGCTCGCCGCGCACGTCGCGAATCCCGAAGGGCCCGGCGTCGTCTACCTCTGCCAGCACGCGATCCGCTCGAAGCTGACCCTGCGCCGTGGGGCGGCTGAGGTCGCCGGCGGATTCGTAGCCTGGAAAAGAGCCGGGCTCCCCGTGGAGCGGATCGGTTAGCCATTGACCGGACCAAGCGACACGCGACAGCACGTCCTCGGCGTCTATCGCGACAGAGCTCGACACTACGACCTGGCGACCAGGCTCTATTACCTGCTCGGGTACCCGCATCGCATCTACCGCCGCAGGGCCGTGCAAGCGCTTCGGCTGCGCCCCGGTGACACGGTGGTGGAGATCGGGTGTGGCACGGGTCTCAACTTTGGGCTGATCGAGGGGGCAATCGGACCTGAGGGTCGGATCGTCGGCGTCGATCTGACCGACGCGATGCTCGCAAAGGCCCGGCGGCGAGTGCAAGCGTCTGGCTGGGGCAACGTCACCCTGGCCGAGGCCGATGCGCTCGAGTTCGAGTTCCCCACCGCGGTCAACGGGATCATCTCGACCTACGCCCTCTCGCTGGTGCCCGAGTGCGCCGAGGTCATCGCCCGCGGTCGCGAGGCCCTCGCTCCCGGGGGTCGGTGGGCCGTGCTCGACGTCAAGCTGCCACAGGACGCACCCCGCTGGCTGGAGCGCGTCGGGATGGCAGCCGTGCGGCCGTTCGCGGTGACCGACGAGTGGACGGCGCGGCGTCCCTGGGAGACTGTCCATGAAGCCATGGACGCTGAGCTAGCCGAATTCTCGTGGGAAGAGCTGTTCCTCGGATTCGCCTACCTCGCCGCCGGGACGCAAGACCAAGGAGACGATTCGTGATCGGATCGCTGGTCGACCATGACGGCAACCTCCGGTGAGGCCGAGCACACCTTCCTCTTCGCCGACCTGGCGGGCTTCACCGCGCTCACTGAGGCTCACGGCGACGAGGAGGCCGCCGATCTCGCCGGCCAGTTCGTCGACGCGATCCGCGCCGTGCTTCCCGAGTACGGGGGCGAGGAGGTCAAGTGCATCGGGGACGCGGTGATGATCCGCTGCCCAGACGCCGGACAGGCGGTGCGACTCGGCGTGCGGGTCGCCAACCAGCTCGGCGCCCATCACGGCTTTCCCAGCGTCCGCGTCGGCATGAACACCGGCTCGGCCGTGGAGCGCCAGGGCGACTGGTTCGGAGGGACGGTCAACGTGGCCGCTCGTGTCTCGGGAGCCGCGGCCGGGGGAGAGGTGCTGCTCACCGAGGCGACGCGCCTGGCTGCCGGGCCGCTGGAGCAGATCCACCTCCAGCCGCGGGGACGGCGCCCGCTCAAGAACCTGGCCGAGCCGGTTCGGCTCTACTCCGCGGTGGCGGAGGGCGAGCGCTCAGCCGCCGGAATGCCGATCGACCCGGTCTGCCGAATGGCCGTCGATCCCGATCACTCCGCGGGTACGCTGCGACACGACGGAACCCGGTACCTCTTCTGCTCCCTCGCTTGCGCCAGCGCCTTCGCGAATGACCCCGACCGCTACGCGGCGGGGAGCGCGGTCACGGGAGTGGATAAGGGGGAACCGGGCGACGGCTGAATGGCTGGACCCTGCTATCCGCCGCTCGGTTGTATAGGTTCAAGACATGGAGAATCGCAGGGGGATCTTCAGGGTCATCGACCCGTTTCTGCTCGTGCTCGGCGCTGTTGTGCTGGTGGGCGTCGGCTTGCTGATCGGAGTCCTCATCGAGGGCGGCGGTAGCCAAGCGGTGGGCGAAACCGTCCAGGCCAGCCAGATCGGCAACGCGAAGGACGGGCGGGAACTGTTCGTCAGCCAGGGATGCTCGATGTGCCACAGCTTCGAGGGTCGCGGTGGTACGGACGCTCCCGACCTCGACTTCATGAAGGGTAAGCTGACCGCGAACGACATCGCCAACATGAGCGGGCTGATCTGGAACCACGTGCCGGCGATGCAGGCCGCATTCGCCGAGGAGCACATTCCCTTCCCTGAATTCAAGGGCAACCAGATGGCCAGCCTGATCGCCTATCTCCACGGCGGGGGGCCGCCGCCCGAAGTGGAACCCGAGGGGAGCAGCGACGAGCACGCCGAGGGGGGCAGCGACGAGCATACGGGTGGCTAGGAGGTGCGCGCGGCGGCGCGCGCCGCAGGCAGCGAGATAGGAGCTGCCCATCGACTTGACGTCGATACCCCTAGGGGGTATGGTAGGCGCATGAAGACCGCTACTGCGCAACGGGGATACACCGCGAGCAAGGACCAGCTGCTCAACCGCCTGGCCAGGGTCGAGGGCCAGGTCAGGGGCGTCACCAAGATGGTCGAGGAAGACCGCTACTGCATCGACGTGCTGACCCAGATCAACGCCGCGCAGGCGGCGCTCGAGAAGATCTCGCTCGGGCTGCTCGACGGTCACGTCCGAGTGTGCATGCAGGAGGGCGGCGGCGCTCCGGCCGATCCCGAGGAGCGCGTCGACGAGCTGATGGGCGCCGTGGGGCGCCTGGTGGGGCGGTGATCCCCCGGTGACCGTGAGCCGATCCCAGCCTCCCGCAGCGGCGCCAGCCCAAGGAAGGACCGGGCGCAGAACGCTGCCGATCAAGCTGCTGAAGCCCTGGGCTCGGTGGGCGGCGCGCGCGGCGATCGCGGGGCGCAGCCGCTCGCGCGAGGACCCCAGAGCGGGCAGGTTCACGCGCGGCGATGTCGACCGGTTGCTCGGCGTTGCCTGGGCGAACTTCGATCGGCTCGCGCCGGACGTCCCCCGGGGGGCGACTCCCGGCAGCCGCCAGAACCTGCTGCTCGCCTGCCTTACCTTGTCGATGCTCGAAGCGCTGACCGCCGAGGGCGTCGAGCGCGGCTACGCGATCGAGCTGGTCGGCGACACCTGCTGGAAGATATATGCCCAGTGGGCACAGGTCCCGCGCCAGGTGACGCGCCTCCTCACCCGCGACCCGGTCAAGCGGATGCGGGCCAGCGTCGAGATGTTCCTGCGCTATCCGTTCAACCGTCCCGGCTACCGCTACGCCGACGTCTCCGAGCCACGGGGGCGCGGGTTCGACATCCTGCACTGCCCGATCGCCGAGTACCTCGCCGCCCACGACGCCTCCGACCTTGCCGTCGCCACCTGGTGCAACCTCGACTTCCAGCTGGCGCGGATGTGGGGCGGCGAGCTGGAGCGCCACGGCACCATCGCCGGTGGGGCCGAGCGCTGCGACTTCCGCTTCCGAGCCCCCGCCAAGGCATCGATGCGCTCCATCCGGTAGGAGCACTCAGTAAGGAGCACTCAGTGCCAATCGCAATCGGCATCGTCGTCGCGCTGATCCTCCTCGGCGCCCTTGCCTTCATCGGCGTGCGCAACTCGCTGATCGACTCCCGCAACCGCTGCGATGAGGCATGGAGCGGAGTAGACGTGCAGCTGAAGCGCCGCCACGACCTCGTGCCCAACCTGGTCGAGACCGTGAAGGGCTACGCTTCCCACGAGGGCGGGGTTTTCGAGAAGACGGCCGCGGCCCGTGCTGCGGCAATCGGCGCCAGGGGCCCTGATCGGGCGGCCGGCGCCGAGCGGCAGCTGAGCGGCGCGCTCGCCGAGCTGCGCGCCGTGGCGGAGAGCTACCCACAGCTGCGGGCGAGCGAGAACTTCCAGCAGCTCTCGGGTGACCTTGCGGAGATCGAGGACAAGATCCAGACCGCCCGCCGCCTCTACAACTCACACACCCGGGACTACAACACCAAGATCCAGGTCTTCCCGAACTCGCTCGTCGCGCGGAGCGGCGGCTTTCAGCCCGGGAGCTACTTCCAGGTAGAAGATGAGGCCGATCGCGAGGCCGCGGCAGTCAAGTTCACCGCAAGATCGGATCGAGAGAAGGTGGGAGAAGATGGCTGAGGCACTGGTCAGCGTCGCGGGCGCTGCCGCGATCGCCGGCCTGGCCTGGTTCTTCTTCGGGCCGCGCAAGGCGCGCGGCGCCGCGGTCCACGGCAACCGCCAGGAGGTCGAGGTCACGGTCAAGGGCGGCTACTCGCCGAACCTGATCCGCGCCCGCCAGGGAGTGCCGCTGCGCCTCGTCTTCGACCGTCAGGAGGCCGGGGACTGCACCTCCCGCGTCGTCTTCCCCGACCTCGGCGTGAGCCGCTCGCTCGCCCCCTTCGCCCGCACCACGGTCGATTTCACCCCCGAGCGCAGCGGCGAGTTCGGCTTCGCCTGTGGGATGAACATGGTCCACGGGACGCTGCTGGTCGAGCCGGACGGCGCCGCGAACGGGGACGGCGGCGGCAACGGCGCCGTCGCGGTCAGCGAGGCGGGCGCCGGGGAGGTGGCCGAGGCGGTCGGGGTCGGACCGAGCCGCGAGGTCGCGGAGCTCGCCGAGGCCGAGCTCGCCCTGCGCCCCGGCGGGGTCAGCTGCGCCTCCTGCGTCTCGACGATCGAGGAGGCGCTGCTCGACGTCTCGGGCGTCGACCGCGCCGCGGTCAATATGGGGACCGAGCGGGTCACGGTCGACTACGACCCGGGGCAGGTCGAGGTGGGGCGCCTCCGCAAGGCGATCTCAGATGCGGGCTACCCGCTGCTCGAAGGCGACGGCAAGGTGTCCGGGGACGGCGGCGACCCCGAGGCCGCGGCGCGGCGCGCCGAGATCGCCGACCTCAGCCGGCGTGTACTGCTCGGCGCCGTTCTCACGGCGCCGGTGCTCTTCGCGGCGATGGCCAGCAACGTCTTCGGCGCGAGCTGGGTGCCGAGCGTCCTGCTCAACCACTGGGTGCAGCTCGCCCTGATCGTCCCGGTGATGTTCTACACCGGCTGGCCGATCCACCGCACCGGCTGGCTCAGCCTCTCCCACCGCAGCGCCGACATGAACACCCTGGTCGCGATCGGGACCGCCGCCGCCTTCTCCTACAGCCTCTTCGTCACCCTCTTCCCCGGCCTCCTGCCGAGCGACCTGCGCGACGTCTACTACGAGGCGGTCGGCACGATTCTCACCCTGATCCTGCTCGGCCGCCTGCTCGAGGTCCGCGCCAAGGCGGGGACCGGCGAGGCGATCCGCAAGCTGGTCGGCCTGCGGGCGAAGACGGCCCGCGTGGTGCGCGACTCCGGCGAGCAGGAGGTTCCGGTCGAGCAGGTGGTGCCGGGCGAGGTGATCGCCGTGCGGCCCGGGGAGAAGGTGCCGGTCGACGGCGAGGTGGTGGAGGGGCGATCCAGCGTCGACGAGTCGATGGTCACCGGCGAGTCGCTGCCGGTCAGCAAGGGGGCCGGAGACACGGTGATCGGCGCCACCGTCAACCAGACCGGCGCCTTCCGCTTCCGCGCCACCGGGGTCGGCAGCGACACGATGCTCGCCCAGATCGTCCGCCTGGTAGAGCAGGCGCAGGGATCGAAGGCGCCGATCCAGCGGCTCGCCGACCTGGTCGCCAGCTACTTCGTGCCGGCGGTGATCTTCGTCGCGATCGCCACCTTCGTCGTCTGGTTCGACTTCGGCCCCTCGCCGGCGCTCACCTTCGCCCTGGTCTCCGCGGTCGCGGTGCTGATCATCGCGTGCCCCTGCGCGCTCGGCCTGGCGACGCCGCTCTCGATCATGGTCGGAACCGGCAAGGGCGCCGAGAGCGGGGTGCTGATCCGCTCCGCCGAGGCGCTGGAGACCGCCCACAAGCTGGGGGCGATCGTGCTCGACAAGACCGGGACGATCACCCGCGGCGAGCCGGCGCTGACCGACGTGGTCGCGCTCGGCGAGCTTGGCGAGGACGAGCTGCTGCCGCTGGTCGCGTCCGCCGAGCGCTCCTCCGAGCACCCGCTCGGGGAGGCGGTCGTGGCCGGCGCCGAGCAGCGCGGCCTCTCGCTCTCGGAGGCCACCGAGTTCGACTCGGTGACCGGCCGCGGCCTGCGGGCCACGGTCGAGAATCGCCCCCTGCTGGCCGGCACGCGACGCCTGCTCGGCGAGGACGGGGTCGACCCCGCGCCCCTGGAGGCGGACGCGCAGCGCCTCGAGGCCGAGGGCAAGACGGCGATCCTGGTCGCGATCGACGGCCGGCCGGCCGGAGTGCTCGCCGTCGCCGACACGGTGAAGCCGGACTCCGCCGCGGCGATCGCCGCCCTGCGCAAGCTCGGCCTGGAGGTGGTGATGATCAGCGGCGACAACGCCCGCACCGCCGAGGCGATCGCCCGCCAGGTCGGGATCGAGCGCGTCCTCGCCGAGGTCCTGCCCGAGGACAAGGCGCTCGAGGTCCGCCAACTCCAGGACGAGGGCAAGCTGGTGGCGATGGTGGGGGACGGGATCAACGACGCGCCGGCGCTCGCCCAGGCCGACGTCGGGATCGCGATCGGCACCGGCACCGACGTGGCGATCGAGGCGGCCGACGTGACGCTCGTCTCCGGCGACCTGCGCGGGGTCCCTCTGGCCCTCTCGCTGAGCAGGGCGACGATGCGCAACATCCGCCAGAACCTCGGCTTCGCCTTCGGCTACAACTCGATCGGCATCCCGATCGCGGCGGGCGTGCTCTACCCGTTCGTCGGGCTGCAGCTCAGCCCGATGATCGCCGCGGCCGCGATGGCCGCCAGCTCGCTCTCGGTGGTCGGCAACGCCAACCGGCTGCGGCGCTGGCGCCCAGCGGCGGCAGATGGCGAGAGTTAAGGAGAGACTGAGTCGAGCAAGTGGCGGACGAGCGTCCGGGCGGGCGCCGGCAGACTCTCCTCGCCGCTGTGGATCAGGACGAAGCGCCGCTCGAAGCGCAGGCCAGCCGCCCGGCGCGCCACCAGCCCCCCGCCGTTGAGCCCGCTCAGCGCCAGCGAGGAGAGGAAGACGGGGGCCCCCTCGGAGGTCGCCGCGGCGATCGCCGCGGGGGTGCTGCCGATCTCCGCCAGCGGCGGGGCCGGCGACATGCCGAGCGCTTCGAGCGCCTCGGCGACGACGCGCCGGCTGCTGGCGCCGGGGTCGCGCATGATCATCCGCGTCGAGACCAGATCGGCCGGGTCGATCTCCTCCCCGGCGGCCCAGGGATGGCCCTCCGGGACGGCGACGAGGATCTCGTCCTCGTAGAACGGCGATTCGCGCAGGTCATTCCCGTTCGCGTCCGACCCGCCGCCGGCCGCGACGACACCCAGCTCCGCCCGCCCCTCCAGCACCAGCGTCCGCGCCGCGCTCGAGTTGGCGATCGACAGCTCGACCGAGAGGTGATTCTCGTGCCTGCTCTCCAGCTCGACCAGCAGCGGCGGCAGGACGAACTCCGCCATCGTCGGGCTCGCCGCCAGTCGCACCGGGGCCCGGCTCGGGTCGAGCCCCTCCATCAACGCCTCGACCGTCTCCGCCTCGGCCAGCAGCCGCTGCGCGGCGGAGTGCAGTCGTTTGCCGGCCGGGGTTGGCGTGACGCCACGCGTCGAGCGCTCCAGCAGGGTTGAGCCGCTCAGCGCCTCGAGGTTGCGCAGCCGCTTGGAGAGGGCCGGCTGGCTGACCTGGAGGAGGCGCGCCGCCTTGCCGAGGCTCCCGAGCTCGACTGCCGCGCAGAAGGCGCGCAGCTCCGCCAGCTCAGGCACCCGTACGAGCTTTCCCATCGAGTCGAATTGTGACGCCCGCGGCGGCGCCCGGCGCGGCGCCGCGCATCGGTAGAAAGGTTCGGGCTGATCCGTAGAGGGCACGGATTGCAGCGCCGTCCCGCGGGCTTAGGGTTGTTCCATGGCGGATAGCCTGTCGCCGCTCGACGCGACGTTCCTCGAGTTGGAGGAGGGTGACGAGTCCGCCCACATGCACGTCGGCTGGGCGATGCTGTTCGAGCCGCTGCCGGAGGGCGGCACGCCCCCGCTCGGCCAGGTCCAGGAGCTGCTCGGCGAGCGCCTCGAGCTGCTGCCCCGCTTCCTGCGCCGGCTCTCGACGCCACGCACCGGCAGCTTCTCCTGGCCGAGCTGGGAGCCCGACCCGCACTACGACATCGCCAACCACGTCCGCCACGCGACGCTGCCGGCGCCGGGCGGCGAAGGCGAGCTGCTCGAGTGGCTCGGCGACTTCTACTCGCACCGCCTCGACCGCGCCCATCCGCTCTGGGAGACGACCCTGCTCGACGGCTTCGCCGACGGCGGCTGGGCGCTGGCGACCAAGGTCCACCACAGCCTGGTCGACGGGATCAGCGGCTCCTCGGTGACGACGGTGATCCTCGACGCCGAGCCGCACCCCGAGCCCGGCTCGAAGGGCGTGCTGGCGGCGCTCGAGGGGGCCGGGGAAGACGAGGAGCCCGAGGGGGCCGGCCACGGGGTGCTCTCGGCCCTCGCCGGGACCGCCCGCGCCGGTCTCGACACCGCGCTGCACCCGCGCAAGCTCGGCGCCCTGCTGTCGCGCTCCCGCGCGATCGCCGACGTGCTGATCGACGAGCTGGTCCCGGCGCCCCACACCAGCCTCAACGTCGAGATCGGCGGAACCCGGCGGCTCGCGGTCGTGCACACCTCGCTCAACGAGCTGAAGGCGATCAAGCGCGAGCTGGGCGGCACCGTCAACGACGTCGCCCTCGCCGCCACCGCCGGCGGCCTGCGGCGGCTCTTCGAGCGACGCGGGGAGCAGATCGACGCCGATGTCCTGCGGGTGATGGTGCCGGTCAGCGTGCGCCGGGCGAGCGAGCAGCTGGCGCTCGGCAACCGGGTCTCCTCGCTGTTCGTCGACCTGCCGATCGCCGAGCCCGACACGCTGCTGCGCTACCGCAAGACGGCGGCCGCCGCGGAGGAGCTGAAGGGCGGCGAGCAGGTGGCCGGCGCCGAGACGCTGGTCGGGCTGGCCGGCGCGGCGCCGCCGCTGGTCCACGGCGCCGTCGCGCGGCTCTCCTTCACGCCGCGCCTCTTCAACCTGACGATCACCAACGTGCGCGGGGTGCAGAGCACCCTATACGCGCTGGGTGCCCCGCTGCGCCGCATCGTCCCGCTGGTGCCGATCTTCGCCGGCCACGCGGTCGGCGTCGCCGTGGTCAGCTACGACGGCGGGGTCGCCTTTGGCATCAACGCCGACCGGGCAGAGGTGCCCGACATCGACGTGCTGCGCGATGGCATCGAGGATTCGCTCGCCGAGCTGAGGGACCTTGCCGGCGTCGACGTCCCTGCGGCGAGGGACGCCTCCCTGGAGTCGAGCAGCTAGCCGCGTGCCGCTGGTCTCGCTCGACCGGGTCCGCAAGGCCTACGGCAGCGGCGCTGCGCGTCAGGTCGTGCTGGACGAGCTGTCGCTGACCATGGAGGCGGGCGAGTTCGCCGTCGTGCTCGGCCCCTCCGGCTGCGGCAAGACGACCCTGCTCAACCTGATCGGCGGGCTCGACACCGCCGACGCCGGCAGGGTGCGGGCCTGCGGGCTGGACCTGACCGGCGCCAGCCGCGCCGAGCTGACCGCCTACCGCGCTCGCTCGGTCGGCTTCATCTTCCAGTTCTACAACCTGCTTCCCACCCTGACCGCGGCGGAGAACGTCGAGGCGGGGATCAGGGTGGCCGGGGTCGCCCGCGAGGCCGCCCGCGAGGCCGCCCGCGAGCTGCTCGCCAGGGTCGGGCTCGGCCCGCTGGCGGGCC